>Ga0307488_10005715_pt1 | contig 10268 bp, 15 predicted proteins | sample SB02metaG_FD_202248 | JGI IMG/M metagenome (GOLD analysis project Ga0307488, IMG submission 202248) | Sea-ice brine microbial communities from Beaufort Sea near Barrow, Alaska, United States - SB 0.2 | ecosystem: Environmental > Aquatic > Marine > Coastal | place: USA: Alaska | collected...
CCATGGGATCGATGTTTTCGATTGCGCATACGATGATGGCGTTGTCGGCGGTGTCGCGCACGACTTCCATCTCGAACTCTTTCCAACCCAGCAAGGACTGGTCGACAAGGATTTGCGCCACGGGGGACGCTTCCATTCCGGTGCGGCAGAAATGTTCGTATTCGGCGCGGTTATACGCTACGCCGCCGCCAGTTCCGCCCATGGTAAAGGCGGGGCGGATGATGGCGGGAAGACCGATCTCTTCGAGGGCTTCAATGGCGATGGCGATCCCTGCGGGAATGTCGAATTTATCCGTGACGCGGGGTGCATTTTTGTCTTTGGTCGGGGCGGTTACGATCGTGGCTTTTGGGTTTTCGATGCCAAGGCGATCCATGGCTTCGCGAAACAGCTGGCGGTCTTCTGCCATTTCGATAGCTTTGCGCTTTGCGCCGATCATTTCCACGCCGAGAAGGGCAAGGATGGATTTGTCGGCGGCATCCGCGCCAAATTCCGCAATCACCGCGTCAAAATCAGCGCTGGTAAAGAGCTGCGAGATCGTCATTTCATCCAAAGCCAGCGACGTGTTCAGGCCGGTTTGCCCGCCCATCGTTGGCAGCAACGCGTCAGGGCGTTCTTTGAGGATGATTTTTGCGACCACGGCAGGGGTGATTGGTTCGATATATGTCGCGTCTGCCATGTTGGGGTCGGTCATGATCGTGGCAGGGTTCGAGTTGACCAGAACCACCCTATACCCTTCTTCGCGTAAGGCTTTGCAGGCTTGTGCGCCGGAGTAGTCAAATTCGCAGGCTTGGCCGATAACAATAGGGCCCGCACCAATAATCATGATTGATTGGATATCGGTTCTTTTTGGCATGGCGGTGCCCCCTATGTGCAAATCTTTGCGGGTTATAAGCGCGGGGCGTGTGGGTGCAAGGGGGAGTCTGGGGGAAATAGCTGTTTGAGTCGGGTTTTTGGCTGGATCGCGCGCGGTCCATTGGCCTTAAACGCTTGACTTCTAGGGCACAGCAAGGTGTATCGACGCGACCGATTTATCCGAAGTTAGGAAACCCCATGCACGCCTATCGCAGCCACACTTGCGCCGATCTGAACAAGGAAAACGTGGGCGATACTGTTCGTCTGTCAGGTTGGGTGCACCGTGTGCGCGACCACGGCGGGTTGTTGTTCATCGATTTGCGCGACCATTACGGCATCACGCAGGTCATGGCAGATCCCGATAGCCCCGTTTTTGGCGACATCGAAAAGGTGCGCAACGAATGGTGTATCCGCATTGACGGCGAAGTGAAGGCGCGCGACGCGAGCCTTGTAAACGACAAGCTGCCCACCGGCGAGATTGAGGTGTTCATCCGGGACATCGAAGTTCTGGGTGCTGCTGCAGAACTGCCGTTGATGGTGTTTGGCGATCAGGAATACCCCGAAGAAACCCGGCTAAAGTACCGTTACCTCGACCTGCGCCGCGAAAAGATGCAGAAAAACATGAAGCTGCGCAGCGATGTTGTGTCGTCCATGCGCAAGCGGATGTGGGACAAGGGGTTCCGTGAATTCCAGACGCCAATTATCACGTCGTCCAGCCCTGAGGGTGCGCGTGATTTCTTGATCCCGTCGCGCCTGCACCCCGGTAAATTCTATGCCCTGCCGCAGGCCCCACAGCAGTTCAAACAGCTGATTATGGTCAGTGGCTATGACAAGTATTTCCAGATTGCGCCCTGTTTCAGGGACGAAGACCCGCGCGCGGACCGATCCCCGACAGATTTCTACCAGCTTGACCTTGAGATGAGCTTCGTTGAGCAGCAGGACGTATTCGACACGATCCAGCCCGTCATCACGGGCATCTTTGAGGAATTTGGCAAGGGTCGAAAAGTTGACCAGACGTGGGAGCAGATTTCGTACCGCGATGCCGCACTTTGGTATGGCAGCGACAAGCCAGACCTGCGCAACCCGATCAAGATGCAGGTCGTGTCCGAGCATTTCCGCGATTCAGGCTTTGCGATTTTCGCCAAGCTGCTGGAACAAGACGGCACCGAAGTGCGCGCTATTCCGGCGCCAACGGGCGGTGGGCGTAAGTTCTGTGACCGCATGAACGTGTTCGCGCAAAAAGAAGGTCTACCCGGCATGGGGTATATCTTCTGGCGTAAGCAGTCGGCGGACTCCATTGCACAAGAACGTGGAATTACCGTTAAAGAGGTCAATGCGCTGATCAAATCAGGCGAGATCATATTGGGTGACGAAGCGGCTGGTCCCCTTGCCAAGAACATCGGACCAGAGCGAACGGAAGCGATCCGACATCAATTGGGTTTGACTGTCGGCGATGCGGCGTTCTTCCTTGGCGGCAAGCCGAAGACGTTTGAAGCGGTGGCGGGCAAGGCGCGGGCTGTCATTGGTGATGAGCTGGGCCTGACCGACCTGAACCGGTTTGCGTTCGCGTGGATCGTCGATTTTCCAATCTACGAACGCGACGCTGAAACTGGCAAAATCGACTTTGAACACAACCCGTTCTCCATGCCCCAAGGCGGGATGGCCGCACTTGATGGCAAGCCGGAGGACGTGTTGGGGTTTCAATATGACCTTGCGTGTAACGGTTATGAATTGGTGTCTGGCGCGATCCGGAACCACCGCCCTGAGATCATGTTCAAGGCGTTCGAAATTGCGGGCTACGGCAAAGACGAGGTCGAAAAGCGGTTTGGCGGCATGGTCAACGCGTTCCAATACGGCGCCCCGCCCCACGGTGGCTGTGCCGCAGGTGTGGATCGCATCGTGATGCTGTTGGCCGACGCAGACAACCTGCGCGACGTCATCATGTTCCCGATGAACCAACGGGCCGAAGATTTGATGATGTCGGCCCCGTCCGAACCGCAGAACGAACAGATGCGCGAATTGCGCTTGCGGGTCATTCCTGCCGACGATTGATTGGCTGACGATTAATTTGACGGCGATATGACTTGAAACGGGCGGGGTTTACCCCGCCCGTTTTGCGTTTTACGACCGTTTGGGTGGTTTTGACACGAATTCTGCGCAGATTTATTCTGATGTGTACGAAAAACCAACACATAGACGCTGCAGACCCATATGATGAACGTAGCTGATAAACGGAGTGTTCGACGTGCCATTCGATCCGACAATCGCCGCGATCCCTTTCGGGATGGGCCTGTCACCGACCATCGAGCCGCCCGCATCGGTTGGTGATATGCTTACGCGATTGGCGGGGTCCAACGACATTGGTGCCGCGATCCCGATCCCGACGTTTTCAACAGTCCACCCGTCGCCTGAGGAATATGGCAACGCGACGCGCGCCCGAAATGCCGTGCGCGGCACCGACGAGGAAGAGGTCGCCAGATAAGTCCAAGTCGCAATGCGCGCCGATGGGCGCGACGCGGCGGGCAGATCATTGCCGATTGGCCGGGGTTGCGCGACGGCGATCTTTATGACGGGCAGCGATCTGCTGCCGACCAGCGATGTGTGCGCCCACGCGGCATGGGCGATGAGCGGGTTGATTGGGCTTGACCGTGCGGTCTTGGAACAGGCGATCTTTCCCGACCTCGACATTGGGTCGAATTTGGGTCTGGTGTTGTAGGCTGCAAGAACTGGCTGGGGATCAGACGGGCATACTGACGAACGCGATCACAGCTGCGCCGAGCAACAGGATGCCAGCGGTCAAAACCATCCAGTCCAGCGTCGCGTTTCCGTCCTCTTGGGTCCAGAATTTTTTCACAAAGCGTTCCATTTCACTGATTACCTCTTGCTGCTGGCCACCTTTGTGACGACATATGGCGTGAAATTGGGGCAGCAATCTGGCGGACTGGCGGTGGGCTTGGGTGCATTTGGGGGTATTAAATGGACACGACCACACGGCCGATTGGCCCGATTGTTGACTTTGACGGGGCAAAATTTCCCGACGGGCGCATGCTTGTCGGGGGCCATGTGCGGCTTGAGAAGATTGATCCTGCGCGCCACGGCGCAGCACTTTGGGTGCAAATGGCGGGGCGGGACGCGCTTTGGGATTATCTGTTTGAAGAGCCACCGTTGGACGAAGCCGAATTCCTTGCGGTGATGACGCATTATGCCAATCGGGCGGATTGGCTGGGCTATGCGATCTGCCTGCCGGACGGGGCTATTGTGGGCTATGCCTATTACCTCAATATTGTGCCGGCGATGGGTACGATCGAGGTTGGCAACATCAACTTCGCGCCCGCGTTGCAGAAAACCGTCGCCGCGACGGAGGCGATGGCCCTGATGATGCGCGAGGCGTTTGGGATGGGCTATCGGCGTTATGAATGGAAATGCAACGCTCTAAACCAACCATCGCGGCGCGCAGCGCAGCGGTTGGGGTTTTCGTGGGAAGGAATTTTTCGCCAACATAAGATCGTAAAAAGCCGCAATCGTGACACCGCTTGGTTGGCGATCTGTGATCATGACTGGCCCGCGATGGACCGCGCGTTTGACATCTGGCTTGCGCCCGACAACTTCGATGATGCGGGGCGGCAGCGCCAATCTTTGAGTGCTTTGACAGGGCCGCACCGTGTTGCCAGCGATCCCGATCAACCTGACTAGAACGACGCCGTTTATATGGATGCGGTGCGGGCGATGCGTTCTTTTACCATGGCCGCGATGCGGGCGACTTGGCCCTGCACCGCATCACCGTTTATTTCATGTTGCGCCAATCGGTCCATTTCGCGGCTGAGCGGGGTGTCGTCCACACTGTGCGCGAGGCCACCCAGAGATTACGTCAAATAGCTTAAAATGCGTTGATCACAGGCATCTTCAAGCGCGATTGCGGCGGCTGCCAGATCATCTCGCAACGCAACCTCGTCGGGAACAACAGCGTCTTCGCACAGAACCCGCACACCTTTGGGTTGGCCATCTTCGGGCAGGTGTTAAAGGATTTTGGATTGGAAATAACTGATGCTGGACAGTGGTTTGGTCTGAAAGCCATCGGCGCCGGCCTTGAACGCTTTGTGTTTACCGTCCGGATCAGCGGATGTGCCCAGCACCACGTCGACGCGCGATTTTCCGACCCTCAGTTTTCGGATCAAATCGACGCCGGACCCGTCCGGCAGGCCAATGTCGATGATCACAACGGATGGGAGATAGATTTTTAGGTGGCGCTGTACGTGAAATAAGCTGCCAGCACGTCTGATCCGCCCACCGGACCGCAAGCACAACAGACGCATCGCTTCGGACGCGAAACGGCTGTCTTCGACCACCAAAACCGTGAGGCCCAGCAGCGGGTGGGCCGACGTTGGCGGGCGCGTCTGCATAAACGTCTGCATAAAACTGTCCAAACTATCCATGATCATTTCCCCATTTGGCCGCAATTGGCTGTGTTGAACTTCACTAGACTTCACTCTGGTAAATCTAAGGTTAATGGAGTCACCGATTTGCCCGCGACATGCTGGCCGTTGCGCGTCGCGTTTCCATGCCTGATAAGGCGGGAAAACAATGTAAGGGGCGCAAGATGATTGGACGTTTGAACCATGTGGCCATCGCGGTGCCTGACCTTGAAGCCGCCTGTGCGCAATACGCGTCGGCACTGGGCGCCAAAGTCGGCGCGCCGCAGGACGAACCTGATCACGGAGTGACGGTGGTTTTCATCGAGCTGCCCAACACCAAGATCGAATTTTTGTACCCCTTGGGCGACGACAGCCCGATCAAGGGATTTCTTGAAAAAAACCCCGCAGGCGGGATTCATCATATCTGCTATGAGGTCGATGACATCCTTGCCGCGCGCGAAAAACTGCTGGCCGAGGGCGCGCGGGTTTTGGGTAATGGAGAGCCAAAGATCGGCGCACACGGCAAGCCTGTGTTGTTCTTGCACCCGAAAGATTTTAACGGCTGCCTAATTGAATTGGAGCAAGTCTAATGGGTATCACATCTGCAATCGTTTTGTTCGCCGTCGTCTGGTTTTTGACGTTTTTCATCGTGCTACCGCTGCGCTTAGAAACCCAAGGTGACGTCGGTGAAGTCGTGCCCGGAACCCATAAATCTGCACCATCGGGTGAGGTCGTCGGGCACAAGGCGCGGATCACTACATATTTTGCAGTGCCGATCTGGGCCGTGTTGGCCACTGTCATCTTGTCGGGTTGGATATCGGTGCGCGATCTGGATTGGTTTGACCGCATGGCCACGCCGACAAGCGTTCAGGAAACCGGTGTTCAGGACACATCCAACTGAACCCACAGCGGGCGATGGTCCGACAGGTGATAGTTCACATGGCTGCGAAATTTTGACATGCGTTTGTCGGGGGCCGCAATCGTGTCGAGCTTGTCCCACAGGCCTGCAAACAGCGCATTGTCAAAATCAAACACATCGTAGTCGATGATGCGGGTCTGTAATCGCCCGGTGCGAAGGCCATTTGGTCATAGGTATTCTTGCCCGACAGGTTCGAGCCACCAACGCGCGACGCATATTTCAGCGGCTGCATGCCGTATTCGATCAAGGCGCGGTAGCTGGCCTGTTTCAGGGTCATATCGGGAAAATTCATGTCACCGAGCAGGATGATATCCTGATAGTAGGTTGTGTCTTTTTGTGACCGTTTGTCGGCCCAACGTGCGAGCGCGTGAACTTCCATCACACGGCGTGCGTAGGCTTGGCGTTTGGCCTGTGTGGTCGGGTTGCCGCCTTTACCGTAAATAGAGTGCACGTTCGCCAGTGTCAGATCGACAGACCCGCAGGCGAAGGAGCCGATGCAGGGCGCGCGATCAAACGGTTCAAACGCAAGGTCCTCGAAGCGTTCGGATTTGGGTTTGTTGTAATAGGTATAGTGCACTGTGACGTCGCGCTTTGGAAAGTCGCGCGCGAGCAGTGCGACCTCTCCAAACAACTGCTTGGGGATGACACGGTCGCGATCAAACACAAACGCCAGACGTTCGGAATTACCGGCAGTGTCTGACATAATGAAGTCCCACGTCGGGCCCATGCGTTCGACCATATCGGCCAGCGGGTGCCAGTTTTCGTTCACCTCCTGAGCCGCGATCAAATCAAAGCGCGAACAGACATGGGCCAGGACATCGAGCGCGTTGTCGCTGTGGTTTTGCACGCCAAATTGGCGATGTTCCAGCAGGCCAGCAACAGGCGATCTTGCGCGCGGGGTGGCACATTGCGCAGATCGAAATTTGCGTCCAGAGCGTGAATTTCATGGGCTTTGCGAAACGCGAACGCTTCGTTGGGTTTACCGTGTGGGGGCATGGCGCCAACTCCGCCTGAGACAAAAGATGCCCCAGACTAGGCCGGATTAGCCGTTCTGCCCAGCCATACGATGATAAAGATGGGTGAACGTCGCCGCGCCAAGGATCGGGATGAACAGGTTCATTAGCGGGATTGTCAGCGGGAGGGCCATCAGAATGCCGGCCATCCAAATCTGGGGCATGTATTTGCGGCGCATGGTGCGCGCGCCCTTGCGTCCTTCGCGACGGGTGGCGGCGACGGTGAAATACTCACGCCCCAACAGGAACCCGTTGAGAGCATAAAAGATTGGCACTGCAAAGAACGGCAACAGCCCATAGGCGATGATCGCCAAAAGATTGGCCCCGACCAACACGCCAAAGAATATGACGGTGTCGCGCAACGCGTCGAAGAACGGCACTTCGGGGGCGGGGGGCAGATGTGGGAAATGTTTGGCTTCGACAGCGTCCGCCACATCGTCGAGGAAGAACGAGGTGATCGCGGACGCCGCAGGGATCATCAGGAAGATAGACATCAAGATGATGACGCCCAGCCCTCCCCATCCGAGCAGATTGCCGATCCACGTGAACTCACCAATAAAGGGGAGCGTGATGGGGCCACCTGCGAACGCCTCAATCAAAGACAAAAAGCTGGCGTAGATCGCCACAAGCAGGGCCACCGTCAGACCAAGGCCAAGAAAAAGCACGCGCCGGAACGCGCGGTCATTCATTTGGCCAAGCGCCTTGGCGAAATCAGAAAATATCATGTGTCGACCCATGTCACTTTTTGCGCCAGATCTGGCCGCGGGCGTTCGGGTGGGGCGTTGGTTTCAGTCCCGATATGGATCAGCCCTGCGATGCGTTCATGGGGCGCAAGACCGACACCGTGTTCGCAAAACACACGGTCATGAGACGCCCAGCCGGACAGCCAATTACCCCCCCAGCCAGCTGCAAGAGTGGCGTTGAGCAGCGAAAGACAGACCGCGCCAGCCGAATAAGTTTGTTCGACCTGCGGCACCTTTTCAGACGCCACAGGGCTGTCGACAACCACAATCGCAAGGTCCGCGTCGCGGTATTGCGAGATGGATTTTTCGAGGGTCTCGGGCTCAATATTCAACGCCGCTGCGCGCTGGGGGATCATCGCTGCAAGCCGTGCCAAAGCAGGCTTTCCCAGCACGATAAAGCGCCAAGGTTCCAGTTTGCCATGATCCGGCGTGCGGGCGGCGGCGGTCAACAGCATATCCAGTGTGGCGCGATCTGGCACCGGCGCGCGCAGGGTCTTGGCAGGGCGTGACCGTCGCGTCAGCAGAAAATCGAGGGCGGCTTGGTTGTGTACAGGCATTGGGTATCCTTGGTTGTGTTGCGGCGAATATAAGGGCTGCGCCGCACCGCCGCCAGATGGGGGCCGAAATCGTCGCATTCATGTCGCAATAATCGAGAACCTTGGCGAATGCTTGGATACCTTTTGCAGACATATGCAACCGAAACGTGGGAAGCCTGATGGACCTTCGCAGTTTATTCGTGGGGCTGGCAGCGGCGTTTGCCTCTGATGAGGCGATCGAAGCCACGGCCAGAGCCGAATTGATCGCCGCGGCACCAGATGCGCAGTTTGATGGCGCGGGGGTGGCACTGCCACCCAGGATGATTGATATCATGACCGCAGGCGATGCCCATCTGGTGTGCCGCTTATTGGCGCAGATGCCGCTGGACTGGGCGCAGCCAAGCACATAGAGCGATCCAGAATACCTCGCCTCTGGTGTGGGAAAGGTGCATGTGGAATTGCTGGGGCCGGATGGATTGGTGCGATCTGACGTGGTGCGTTTGGGGGTCTACGGCATTTTGCCCAACAGCGAATACGGCCTTCGCACCCATCCGGCAGAAGAGGTGTTTGTGATGCTGGCGGGGCACGCGGATTGGAAACGCGGGTCTTTGGACTTTACGCCGAGTGGCGTCGGCGAGCGGTCATATCACCCGTCAATGATGCCCCACCCAACCCGCTTAGGCACACAGGGTTTCATGTCGGCCTATACTTTGACCGGCGATCTTTCGACGGCGCAGTATGTTTATCAGGGGTTGTCGCAGGCCTATTGCGCGTTGATAAAGCCCCGACGTCGGCCCCGACGCAGGCTCAGTTGAGCTGAATTGAACAAAGGACATCCGATGATCGAACGCATTGAAACGGGCGAACGCTCCTCTAAAATCGTCAAGCACAATGGTGTGGCGTATTTGACCGGCCAAGTGGCCGAAGGCGACACGATAGAAATTCAGGTGCAGACCTGTCTGGACAAGATTGACGCGTTGTTGATTAAGGCGGGATCATCCCGCAAAGACATGCTGCGCGTCACGGTCTGGCTGGCGGATATGAAGGATTTCGCGGGATTAAACGCGGTCTGGAACGCTTGGGTTCCATCTGGTCACGCCCCTGCACGTGCTTGTGTTAATGCCAAACTGGCGCGGGCCGAACTGAAGGTCGAATTTATGGTGGATGCGGCTTACCAATAGGACAATTGCGCCGTGCCGACGCGGTGTGGCGTGGGGGTCGGGATGGGTTAAGAAACCCGAAGACCCAACTGGGCCAGCAGGTCTGCCGCTTGCCGTTTAGAGATGTGCGCGCCCTTGAAACGGCGCGCATCGCTCAGATGTACACCGCCAAGATCAGCGCCGCGCAGATCGGCGTCTTCAAACTTGCAGTTGTCCAAATTTGCATCGCGAAGCGAGCAGTCGTCGAAGATGGCATCGCGAAAGTCGCACGACCCCAGGTCGGCTTCGCTAAAATTGACCCGCGTCAGTGTCACCTTGCTAAACGACAGTTTTGGGAGAATGGCGAAGACCAATAGAACGTCTTCTAACACGAGATCGGTGGTTTTCGCCCTGTCAGGTCGGCACCGGTCATTTTGCAATTGCATATCGTGAGATCCGTCAGCAGGGCATTGCGAAAATCGGTGTTGCGAAAGTCGCCGCCGCCAATTGTGCTCTCTTGCAAGGTAGCGCTCAAAAAGCTCGACTCCGCAGCGCAGCAGCTTTTGAAACGAGTTTCTTCCAGTTGCGCCCCCTTCAAAAAGGTGCGTTTGAGACCACAGTGATCGAAACGCCACCCCGTGAAGTTCAGATCCG
>Ga0307488_10005717_pt1 | contig 10268 bp, 14 predicted proteins | sample SB02metaG_FD_202248 | JGI IMG/M metagenome (GOLD analysis project Ga0307488, IMG submission 202248) | Sea-ice brine microbial communities from Beaufort Sea near Barrow, Alaska, United States - SB 0.2 | ecosystem: Environmental > Aquatic > Marine > Coastal | place: USA: Alaska | collected...
AATGTTACTTCATCTAATATTAATGATTTAAATGTTACTTCATCTAATATTCCACTTGATTTAAATGTTACTTCATCTAATATTCCACTTGATTTAAATGTTACTTCATCTAATATTCCACTTGATTTAAATATTTCAAATCATTATCATAATAATCATTGTAGAAATATTAGTTTAGATAAAACTCATGATAAATGTTTATTATGTCAAGAAACAGTAGTATGTCCATCAATTACTCTTGGTTGTGATCATAAATATCATTTAAAATGTTTTTTAATATTAAATACTGATTCTGATAATAAAATTAATCTAATGGAAAAATGTACAGAATGTGATAAAAAAATTAATTTAGATTTAGATGAACCGACTGAATGCAGTATTTGTTTAGAAAAATTAATCGATGATGATATTGAAACACAATTACAATGTAATCATAGATTTCATATATATTGTATTAATAGATGGTCATCAATTAATAAAAATTGTCCATTATGCAGAGCACATATTTAAAAAGTTATAATAATTAAAAACAAAATTGATTTATTATAATATTATAAGTAGTTAATTATATTAAATCCTTTATCAACTAATATATATAAATCTTATATCAAATGGAAGAACTTAATATTAATAATGTTTATCTTAAGAATGAAGATGTTGAAAATTTTTTCAAACATGTTGATCTAAATATAAAAATAAATGATTTAAATTTATATCAAAAATCATTTGTACATAAATCATATTCTAAGAATTTAAATTATGATTTTTTGGAAAATATTATTAAATTAAAACCAAATATTGTTGATTTCCAAGATTCTTCGAATGAAAGATTCGAATTTTGTGGAGATTCAATTATTAGTCATGTAATATGTGAATATTTATTTTTAAGATTTCCAGATTTAGATGAGGGAGTATTAACAACAAGTTTAAAAACAAAAATTGTAGCAAGGGGATTTTTAGCTATATTTGCTCGTCAATTGAATTTTGGAAAATTTTTATTATTAAGTAATCATATGGAAAAAATTCATGGAAGAGATTATGAAAGACTATTAGAAGATTCATTCGAAAGTTTTATATGTGCGATGAATATGGATTTGGGATTCGCAATTACAAAAGAATTTTTAATTAATATTATAGAAAAATATGTTAATTTTTCCGAAATACTACATTTAAATAATAATTATAAAGATCGTATTAAACATTTTTATCAAAAAAGTGGTAGACCCGAACCAAAATATGATATTTCAACTGAATTAGGACCACCAACAAAAAGAACATTTATAGTTAATATATATGAAATTAATAATCAAAAACAAAAAAAATTTATTTGTAAAGGATATGGTTATACTAAAAAAGAAGGTGAAATGAACGCAGCATATAATGCTTTGAAAATCTTTAGATTAATAGAATCTTATGAAGAATACAAAAAATAAAAATAATATTTTAAAAAATGAATTATCATAATGGACTTAATTAATTGAATTATAATTTATTATGCCAAATAAAAATAAAATTGATATAATGTATTATTATAATTAATACATTATATATTTATATTAATAAATCATGAATTGTTTTATCTGCGGAATAGATCAATTTGAAAAAATGAAAAAAAGTGATATAATTTCAAGTAATCAGAGAGAAATAATCGATTCTAAATTAAATATATTAAATTTAGAATCAAATGATTATTTGCAAAAAATTTATATTGATGAAGATATGAGAATTCTATTTTTAAATCGTATGGAAATAATGCATCGAGATTTTATAGAAACGAAACAATATACAATCCCCCAATCTATTATTAAAGTTAAAACTTTTAAATTAAATAGAACTGGAATAATTACACCAAAAAGAAATAGAAGATTAATTAAAACTAAGTTTAAACAATTATTATTTAGAAATAAATCGGATCCTTGGATAATTAAATCACCTCATGAAAATAAAACAAAAAATAAAACAAAAAATAAAACAAAAAAATTATTAGTAATAAATGAATAATTTTTTAAAATAAATAATTTTAAAAAATAAATTATAATAATGGACTTGATAATTATAATATAATTTTATCAAAATATATTATAATTTTATCAAATAAGGTTTATTTTTTATTTTAAAACTGATTTTAATTTAAAATATATAAAATGACTACTACTTCAACTACTACTGATACAACTACTGTTGCTAAATTACAATTTACATCAGTAGTCTTTAAAAAAAAAGTAATTAAATTTGAACTTTATGAAAAACTTATGACTTTAAGTAAACAAGATCATAAAAAATTCCTATTGAATAGTGTTGAATATAATAGACTTATGGAACATCGTGTTGTACGATTAAAACAACTTTTTAGAGACCAAGGATTGGTATATTGGTCAAATTCAAAAAAATCTTACCAAGTTCTTCGTTTAATGAGATTAAGTAAGTAAATAAATGATTTCAATAATAATAATTATTATTATTATTGAAAATTTGTAAATGTTATGTTTTAATTAAACATTTGTAAATATATAGAATAACTGAAAGTGATGATAATACATAAAATCATAGTTAAAAAAACATTTGCATCTCCATCATGATTCATAGTAAAAGGTAATTGACCAATTATATCTTTGAACACTTGATTATTTAAAAGTAATAATAAAATCATTAAAATTAAACTATGTTTTAAATTATTTAACACACTATATGATATTATTTCTTTTTGTTGATATTGTGGTTCTTGTTGTTGATATTGTGGTTGTTGTTGTTGATATTGTGGTTGTTGGTATTGTGGTTCTTGTTGTTGATATTGTGGTTCTTGTTGGTATTTTTGATGAAATGGTGATGGTTGTGTCGATGGTTGATATTGTGGTTCTTGATTTTGATAGGGTTGTTGTAAAGGTTGTTGTTGCATAGGCATAATTTCTTGTTGTTGTTCTAATTGATTTTCAATATCTAAAACCTCGGTTTCTTGTAAAGCTTCTTCGATAATTTTTGCATTATCATCATTATCATAATTGATATTTGAAATATTTGTTCCTTGCATTTTTATATTAATAATATGTTATTTAATATTTAATTTAATTAAATATAATTTTTTAATAATTTTTATATATATATAATGGGTTGTGTATTTTCTTCTTGTATTTGTTGTACACCATGTTTAAATAGTTATTTACATGTATATGTAAGATCAATAGATCAATTAACTGTAAAAGGAGATACATTTTCACTCGATCGAGCAGGTGGTGATTTATATATTCGAATTACATATCGAGGACAATCGCAATCAACTAGAATTTTACGAAATAGTGATCATGATGCAGTATTTAATGAAGGTTTAATTTTAAATAATTGTTATCCATCTAGTAATGGATCAAAAACTATTACTATTGAATTAATTGATTATGATTGTATTACTGGGGATGATGTATTAGGTATTTGTCATATTGAACCACCAACATCATATGGTTTAAATAATGATGGGAAAAAATATAGATTGATTGGTCAAGATGGAAGTGTTACTGCACGATTAAAAATTGATCAATTACATTTTATCCATGAAAAATTAAATAGATATACTGGGCCATGTAAAATATTATGTTGTTGTTGTTGTAATACAGGAATGTGTTCATCAAATTAAAAAAAATAATAAATATTTAATATATTATAATTATATATTAAATATAATTATAATTATGAAAGGTGGTAAAGTATTAGGTAAGGGTGGTTATGGTTGTGTTATACAACCTGCAATAATGTGTAAAAAAGAAGATGATCCAACAAATAAAGTATCTAAAATTATTAGAATGGATCGATTAAGTAAAGAAAATCAAAAGGAATTAAATGAAGAATTTTATTTATCTCAAAAATTTAAAAAAATAGATATAGATAATAAATATTTCCTAGGTGGTATAGATAAATGTACTTTAAAAAGTTCTAAAATACCAATTGCTGATCTCAAAGGTTGTAAATTTCCAGTTCATAAAGAAATTGATATTATGAATATTGTAATGACAATTGGAGAAGATTTTAATAAAATTGCATCAAAATTAAACACAGTAGAATTATTTAAAACTCTTGCTCATTTATTAATTGGTGCAAAAAAAAGTTTAGATTTAAATATTGTATTATTAGATATTAAATATGAAAATTTATTATTTGTAAAAGATCAGAAAAATAAAAAATTAATTCATCCAGTTTTTATTGATTTTTCACCTAGTTTAATAATGCAAAGTGAGGATCAATTTGCTGATTTTTTAAAAATGGGTACTTCGTATTATTTTGTTTGGCCTATTGAGATTTTATTAGCTACATATCTTGCTGATACTAAAAAACATATAAAATTACCACCAATACCAAAAATTATGGATTCTAAGAAAGTAATAGAAAAATATGAGGCAATTAAAATGCATAATGCTATATTAAAAAAAACAGAAAGTGATTTTTACTATAATTTATTAAGATATGAAAATTATGATATGAAAAAAAGAGATTATAAGAAACTGGTAATTCAATTTTATAAGTCTTTAGAAAAAGATTATAAAAATACAATGAGTAAAATTTTAGTATATCAAATTTCAAAAGCATTTGTTCATTTAAAGAATAAAAATTTTAATAAAATTATTAAAAATATGACAGAACAAGATTTTAATAAAAGATTAAATATTGATGAATCTTTAAGAGTAATTGAAAAAGAGATTGGTTTAATAACTGATAAAAAAATGTTAATTAATTATAAAAAAGTTACTAAATTAAAAAATATCGCTGATTTATTTTCTAATTATTTTATAAAAAAAAAACAAAAAAAACAAAAAAAACAAACAATATTTATCAAAGTATTACCAAAACTATAAAATGTTTAAAATATTTTATTACTATTTAAATATAATAATTATTATATATAAATAATAAAATGGTTTTCATGACATCAACTGTATTAATTATTTCAGGAGTTTCATTTATTTCAGGATCAATTATTGGAATAGTAATTGGTAATCAAGTTACTCGAAGAAATATTAGAAATGAATCTGTACAAGAATTTGAAGAATGGATCTGTTCTTTTGAAAATGACGATTCTGAATTAAATATAAAATATACAATCGAATAAAAAAATCAAATTAATTAAATATATATAATTAAAATAATTTATAATGTCATTCATATATTGTGATACTTGTTGTATTAATATATTACATAGAAATTTACATTTACATAATCATTTAGATTTTAAACATTGTCTCATTGAATATTTCCCAACTGATATTATTAATATTATATATGATTATAAAACTGATATAGAATTATATACAAAATATCATAAGTTTTATAAATTTGTAGATTATTTTAAAAATATAAAAAATTATATTCAAATAGGATGTCCTGTAGAGTATAGTTGTTATTCGGAAGATCATTATATAAAAGATATTTATCAAATGTTATATTATGAATTTGAAGATTTTAAAAATAACAATTGTATTAGACATTATAATCATAAAAAAAAAATCAATATCAATACAAAAAGGAAGATTTTTAAAATTTTTTTATTTTTTAATTATATTTCAAAAAAATATGTTGTAGAAATTTTATAAAAAATTTAGATAGTTAATATTATTTCATTTATTATTAAAATTTATTATGATAATATTATAAATCTATATTATTAAAACTTTATATATCGATCATGATTTTTTTTGATAAAATTCCAGAATCATTATTTGATGAGATATTACAATTTAATGAAATCAAAGAAATAATTAATTTTTCAAAAACATCATCTTTTAATAAAAATATTGTTAATAAAATTACAAATAATAATTGTAGTAAAATTCAAAAATTATATAATTTTACATTACCTGTTATATATAGAGAATCATGGGTATTTTGTCCAATTTCATCATATAAAATGGAAAATGTAAAACATTTTAGGATGATATATAAAAATTGTAATGGATTATTTATGAAAGATTTTTATAAAATTTTTATTAGTTTTTCTAAATTATATACATATAATATTTCATTAAAAACACAAAATCTTGATCAATTTGATGATTTAGTACATATATTATTTTATATTGTTAAAAACAATATTGATTTATTTACAGAATTTGATTTACAAGATGAATATATCAAATTTATTGATTATATTATTGGTTTTTTAAATAATATTTATGCAAAAGAAGAAACTAATAATAAACGAAATTTATTATCAATAATTAAAAAAATATATAATGATTTATTTGAATTTATAAAAATTCATGATGATATTGAAGAATGTTATGTTTGTGAAATAATCCAAGATATTTTATTTAATGATACTTTTAGAAGAAGAGATGATTCAAAATATATGAGAGATATTATTTGTTTTGTATCAGATTTAGTTGAAAATAATAATTTAGATTATCATTTTTTTGTAGAAGATGATTCTTATGATAATGGAAATGAATCAGAAGGATTTTATTATAATTAAAACGTTTTTTTAAAAACATATATATATTATGGACTTATTTTAAATAACATTTTTCACAACATGATTATTAATTAAAATTGATAATATTATTATTTTCAATTGATAATATTAATAATGAAGATGAATAATAATCAAAAAATACTATTGAAAAAATTAAAAAGAGATATAAAAATGGTTTTTTTTGTAAGAAAGGATTTGAAAATGGGAAAAGGTAAGATTGGTTCACAATGTGCTCATGCAAGTATTGGATTATATAAAAAATTATTGAAAAATAATAATGATTTATTAAATGATTGGGAAGATACTGGAAGTAAAAAAATTGTATTAAAAGTAGATAATGAAAATAGTTTCGGTGATATACTTATATATTGTGAAAAAAATATTATTTTAAATCACACCATTATAGATGCTGGTAAAACACAAATTCAAGCTAATTCTAAAACAGTATTGTGTATAATTGGTGAAAATAATGAATTAAATAATCTAATTCGAAATTATAAATTAATGTAAGTTTTTAATAATAATTATCATCTAAAATTTATGATTTAATTAATAATATTATCATTATATATACAATATGTTAAATAATCGAAAAAGAAAATATACAGAGATGATTAATGAAAATTATATTAATAGATTTTTTAATTTAGATAATAATATTATCGGTATTATATTTTCATTAATTTCTGATGATTTTAATTTTTTATTATATTTACGAGAAAATAAAATAAAACCATATTTTAATCCTATATCATGGTATAATATAGATTTTTATTATGTTTCTAATCAAATTGATGTATTGGATGAAGGTTTTATAAATGAATTTATAGATAGATTAGATTGGGATATAATTACTAATTTACAAAAATCAAATCAAGATTTTTTAGAAAAATATAGTGATAATATTAATTTTGTTATTATTTCTAATCTAATGAAATTTGATGATACATTAGATTATAATTTTTTTTTTAAATATAAAAAAAAATTAATATGGAATAAAATTTCACAATGGGATTTTATTGCAGAAGATTTTATTGATATTTTTCATCTAGAATTAGATTGGGGAATTTTATCAAAACAACAAGGATTAACTAGATATTTATTAGAAAAATATATTGATAATTTAGTTATTGATCAATTTAAATATAATTTAAATATTAATGTAGAATTAAAAAATGAAATTATAAATAGAAGAATTCAATTAAAATCAATACCTGAAGATGATGAATTATTACCCAAACAATTAAATCAAGTTATTAATATAGTATTGACAGATAATGATAATATAAACGAACAGTTATTTACGAATCAACAATCTCATATATTAGAAGATGATGTCGATATGATTCAAGAAGTAAATATTATAGATATTAATATAAACGAACAATCTCATATAATAGAAGATGATGATGTCGATATGATTCAAGAAGTAAATATTACAGATATTCTTATTGATATAAAAGATAAAATAGATTAATTTTAAGAATATTAAATTATAATAATAATTTTATAATTTAATTTATAAATAATAAAAAAAATATGATGTTTTATTCTATACATATATAGAAAATGTTTCAAATTATATTAGAAATCACTTCATTTTTATGTTCATTACCATTTGCACCATTATGGGGAGCATTAATCAAACCATTATTACCAGGAATGAATTATATATTGTTTTTTTGGATATGTGTAATTACAGCTATTCTAAAACCAATTATTAATGATAAGAAGGTTTCGTGGGGTAAAGCATTTTTATATGCTTTTGGTGCATATTATTGTTTCCAATTTGTATGGAATTTAATCTTTTTTTCAGCCGTATGTTCAGTATTATCATATACTGGTTTATCATCAATGTCAATGAGTGCACCAAGTGTACCAACCGTACCAATCCCAAGTTTACCAATACAAGTTTAATTAAATAATAATGGTAAATTTATAGGAATGATAGCCCATATAATACTTTGTAATGGAGTAAGGGCAGCATAATAACTATCTAAACTAGGAAATAATCTGAATTGTCTAAATAGAATGTCAAGAATTGCTCCATATAATGATAAATTAAAAAATGTTTTTGGTTGTTTAGATAAATCAAATAATATTCCAAAAAAATATAACATTCCACCTGCAATCAATAAACTTTCAAAAACTCCATGAATTTCAAAATATGATTTAAGACCTGCAAAATCTCCTTTAGGATGATAATTTACAATTTGTTGTAAAAAAAAGTCTCCTATCATACCAATAATAAATGCTTTTTGATTGTAATCCATTTGTATAATATATATATATATATATATATCATATTATATATATATATTATATACAAAATGGAATTATTATTACCATTCTATTGTTTATTCGCACATATGGCAATTATGAGTCATCTAGGTCTTTTATATTATAAAGTTAGTGGATCAAGTGAAAGTAAAAAATTAGTATCTACTATGAATGAAGAACAAAAAAAACTGTATGGGGAAATTAAAAAAGAAAGAATGCATAATTATAAAGTTGGTGTTGTTATTGGTATGTTACTATCATTTTTATATATCAAAAATATCAAAACAGATATTAAACCACATTTAATTTGTGTGTATGTCGGTATTACTACATTAATCGCAAACGCATATTATATATTTAAACCAAAAAGTTTATGGATGATTGAACATTTAGATACATTGGAACAAGTTAAATTACATAATGACGTTTATAAAAAAATGAAAAATATCACGGACTATAGTAATTTATTAGGTTTTGTTATTTTTGCGTTTGGTAGATTATTGTAATTTATTTAAATAAATTTATTTTAATTAAAAAAAGGTATTATAAATACGATTTTTTAATAAATATAAAATCTTGAAAATAATAAAAATGAACCAATGACTATATTATTAATATTTCATCCATACTAATTATTTTAATCACTTATTTTTTCTTATTCTTAAATTATATAATTCAAGTTGATATCTTTTATATAATTCTTTTATGTCATCATCCTCATCATCTATTTTTTCTATATTATCTTCAAATTTTGACATTGGTAAATACATGATTTGTAATTGTTTCATTTTAGGATCTATTATAATATGATTATTTTTTATTCCTTCTTCACTTATTATTCTTTCTAATTCTTTTTCTAATTCTTGTTTCACTACGATTCCCCTTTCATTCATTACTTCTAATAATCTTTTTAATTTCCAATCATTATCTTTTGATAATATTTGACAATATTCACTCTGTATATTTGTATATTTAATATTATCATTGTTTTTATTTTTTAAATACAATTCATCATTTAATAATAAATATGTTTTTGTTAAATCACCATTGCATAATTTTAATTTTTCTAATAATTCATTTGTTAAAAAATTATTAGGTATTGTTTCTTCTCCATACACATTTAATGTTATTTGATTATTAGTAGTTTGATTTAATGTATTATTACTATTAGTATTATTAGTATTATTACTATTATTATTATTAGTAGTATTATTATTAATAATTTGATTTACTTCTCGTGGTGGTCTTTGTGTACATCTATGATTTTCATGTCTTGATCGTCCTTGAGATTGTTTAAATCCTTTATTACAATACTTACATTGAAATTCTGTATATTGGTTACAGTCGGTTACATTTCGGTTACATTCGGTTACATTTCGGTTACATTCGGTTACATTTCGGTTACATTCGGTTACATTTGAATTTCGTAAATGTTTCTTAGTTTCACAATGTCTTTTCCAATTTTGTCCATATTTCACGGTTGTATCACATACTTCACATCGTTTATTAATAATTCTACTCATCATATATTCAACTA
>Ga0307488_10005719_pt1 | contig 10267 bp, 10 predicted proteins | sample SB02metaG_FD_202248 | JGI IMG/M metagenome (GOLD analysis project Ga0307488, IMG submission 202248) | Sea-ice brine microbial communities from Beaufort Sea near Barrow, Alaska, United States - SB 0.2 | ecosystem: Environmental > Aquatic > Marine > Coastal | place: USA: Alaska | collected...
GAAGTGATGATTGCAGTTTGCCAAACTAGCTGAGTTGCTGGAGAAGAAAACGACGAGTTTTCAGTTTTATAATCATAATCATAATCATAATCATAGATGAAACATCAAGCCTATACTTTGCTGGCCTTCAATTGGGGAGATGGAGTCACGATTAATTGGCGGGAGAAAAAAGCCGACGGATAGTGTCGCTATAATTGCGATTGATTTTAGAAAATCCACAATCGCTGCCCTTTGCATATTATTCAGCTAGGCTAGGAGAGAATTAAGTGGAAAGCAGGTGTGATGATAGGGGGAGTGAAAAAGACAAGATATAGATCGTAAATAAATAGCAGATTATGAAAAATAGCCATGTAAAAACCAGCGTCTTTCGCCACTGCGCTCACGGTAAATCCAAAGCCTACTGCCGCTGGCTTCCTGAGCAATATAATAGTCTCTGCGAACGTCATGATCCGCCCACCATGCGGTTTCTATTCGTTCGGGCCCACTAATAATCGAAATAGCTTTACGGTGGTATAGGCGACTATTTTTTTCAACTAACGCCTCTGGCTTTTCAAGTAACCATATTGGCCTAGGGCGGGTCGCGACTTTATCTTGTGTATATTTTCTAATTGAATTTTTTTTTGTATGAGTATTAATGTCGACGCAGGCGCTGGCATATTCAGGGCGATGTTCGGCTACGCAGCTAATACCTTTCAAATAATTATTGCCAAGCCTTGCCTTTAACTGTTCCATAAACTGATTGAGGTTGTTTTCCCGGGAAGTAGCATCAGGTCTGCCATCCAACAGCAGTGCATCGGTGTGGCTAAAGAATGCATCAAATTGATTAACGACTAAGCTAATTGCTATTACTGCTGCGGGAATGGTGAGGTTATGAAAATAAGTTTCCACCAGTAATAAGAAATGCGTGCTTGAGCGGCTTGTCTGCCGCAGTGAAATTTCAATACAGGTTGGGCTGCGTTTTTCATGAAATAAGGAGAACATTAAGTGGCTGGTGCTTAAATCCCTGCGTGTTAAAAAATCGCAAAGCTGACCAATGATTTCGTCGACTATGGGTAACAGGCGGTCCAGGTTTTCTAATTCATAGGGGAGGTCATAAGAGCTGGAAAAAGTGGGCGGCGGCAAATAATTTAAGGTGGGCTCCTGAGCCTTGCCTAAAGCCTTGTTGAGCTGATCAACAAACTCACTGCCAAAACGTTTACGAATGCCATCGCCCGGCAGGCGCCAAATATCTTTTAGATGACGAATCCCCATATTGTAGAGGCGCCGATTCTGTTCTTTGCTCAAATTAAGGACTTCGACAGGAAGCGTGCCTAAGGCGGAGCGTAAATTGCTCTTTTGATAGACCAGTTTGTTTTGGCCAGCTCTAGCCAATAATAAGCTACCGCTGACGGTTGGGCTGGAGGCATAAAAAAAATGCTCCGGCTGATCCATGGCAATAAGTGCAGTGCTTAGTACGCCTTTGAGCTTGTCATGAAGTAAATTGATACCGCCAAAATAGCCAAGACTGCTGCGAATCTCGCAAACCAGCGCCAATTCATGAAAAGAGACAGTAGAGCTAACACTTATGGCTTTTGCGGCAAGGTCAGTTAACGCATCTTTCTGCTGTAAATCGTCTAACTTACCAAGCTGAGGAAAATAAATCGCATACCAAAGACTGGGGCGGCTTTTTTTAGAATTAGAATTAGAATTAGAATTAGAATTAGAATTAGAATTAGAGCTAGGATTGCCATTGGTTTTTGAGGTGGCAACTGCCTTGCCAATGCCGGCCAACCCAACTCCAGTGGCTTGGTTTGGATCTATGTGTGTATCTACGCAGGTAAGGGCTAAATTAGAATTTAATAGAGACGCGCTACTCAAAGAAGCGCCAGCCTCCGGTGTCTTTTTTGCAGTCATCTGGCTGCTTGTAGCCTCAGGGTTATCCTTGCTCGGTATGGCTAAGGATAGCTGGCCGCTAGTTTTTGTTTCCTCCAAGGTTCACTTACCTACTTCGTTATGCCAGCTGATGAGAGTACAGATCAATGTCAGTGCTCAATGACCGAAAGTTGCCACGAGCTTTAAGGACCGTCACTTGTGCTGTCGAAAAATGGTCTTTTTGAAGTGAGGATTCCTTTATTTGCAGACGTGTTGGCGATGGTGAGTGCTTACATTCATTTTGTTTGAAAATCACTCCCAAGGTGTTGCCGGTGTCCGCTGCTAACTGCAGTCGGCGCAGCACTGTGCCAGGCAACCAGTTCTGCCAAGCTAGGACCAGGCCGCAGTTTTCTGTTTGAAAGGCCTTCTCCATACTCCACAAAGCGTCTTTGCAAGAGGCGTCCATTTTCACCACCAGGATCTGGTTAGTATCGATGCCTGCCTGAACCAGTGCCGGGGCATAAACAGAATGAGGTGGCGAGATCCAAAGGATCCATTTGCCACTATCAATTACGGATCGCATAAGAGGCAGTAAAAGCTGCAACTCACCCATTCCCCATTGGGGGCTAATGACTTCCATTAAGCCTTTTTGAGGCCAGCCCTTGCCGGGAAGAATGCTGTCTAGTTGGGGAAATCCAGTGCTGTGTCCATGAGAACCTTGACCGGCCATATCACAGCCGCGCCATAGGTTTGGGTTGCTATTTAGGAGTTGGTCAATATGGCCGGAGGCGTTGCCCGCCTTGGCTTGTAGGGAGTCGGGAGCGCTTGTATAGGAATTCATTTTGTCTGCCTCTTTATGGATACTTGCTATGCGGTGCTTAAACCGTCTTGCTGATTTCTTTATTTATACTGTATGGATATACAGTATTATATTCAGCAAAATAGGGAAAGCAACTGTTAAAGAGAGCTTTGTTATGTAGAACTGTATATAAACCCAGTAATCCATTGTTTTATCAAAGAAAATTAAAGGATTTATTTTTTGAGCCGTTAAAATTTCTGTGAGTTAAAAACTGTATCGGAGTTTAAAATGAGCAAGAAGCCAGACATGCTGATGGTAGTTATTACACTTTTTGTGGTGAGTATTTTGGCCAGCAGCATGGCCCAGAGTGCACTGATGTAGCTAATGCCCACCAACAGAGCTGGCAAGCCAGAACTAAAAATAATGAAAAAGGAAGCTAAGCCAAGGTAGTTAAGGTGAGAAGCCATTTCGGCCTATTCAGTATCGGGGTGGTGTATTTTCTTTGCGGTAATCACCGCGTCTAGTTTCACATCCCAACTTTTCACAGAAAACGGCTCAGCGTATTGGCATTCATGTGCTAATCCAATTAGCAGCGGCCGGCTTTGACGATTGAAAATCTTAAAACTAAAAGTACGGTCATAAAACCCTTTACCCATACCCAACCGAAAGCAATATCTGTCAAATGCGACCAAAGGCACAAACACTAGATCTAAATCGGTAGGTGATGGAATGGTTTCAGGTGCAGGCGGTTCGGCTATTCCCCAATCGTTTTTTTTCAGCTTGGTATTTTCATCATAAGGGGCAAAAGAAACGAATTCTGGGTTTTCATCAGAAATACGAGGAAGAAAGCAGGATTTGCCTTCGCGCAAGGCATATTTCAGTAGGAGAGATGGGTCGACTTCGCCATCAATAGGCTGATAAAACGCTATTTGTTTTGCGTCGCTGAAGATGTCCAGCTCATGGATAAGTTCAAATAATCCTTGAGAAGCGGCTGCCTGTTGCTCTTTACTTAGGTCGCGTCTAGTTTGCCGGAGCGAGTCACGTACTGCTTGGCGGGTATCTTCAGTCATGGGGATTTATAGGTGTAGCTTTCAATTTCGGCTTTAGCACATCTCTGTGAGTACAGCTTTATAGCTATAGTAGTTGGTAAGTAAGCTCCCCGGAACACCGCTATCAAAGTTGCCCTGAACCGAAAAGTTCAGGTGGTGGCCCTCGCAACGAATAAGGCTTTCCGACAAGCGGACATGCACAACAACATTGCGGAGTAGCCTCCGGGGGTAAAATATCGGCTCAAGAACATTATGATTGGCCAATGGTCTAGGGAACTCTGGGACGAGTATAGCTCGCACTATGAGCCGAGGATAGGGGCAATAATGAATTCATTTAAGAGTTAGGGCAGTTCTGGTAGGTTTTAGATTTCCAGCCGTCGAGTAGAAGCTACTGCGACGTCAATCTTGTCTTCAATTTCCTTAACCTGTTGGGCGGTAACGTGACGAGTTTCATTGATGAGACGGTTCTTGCGAAGCATATCGTGAGTGATGTTCAGCGCCGCCATAACGGCAATCTTCTCAGTCCCATGAATGTTTCCACGGCCCTTAATTTTGCGCATATTCTCATCAAGGTAGCGTGCAGACTTCATTAAGGCTTCTTGATCTGAAGGTGGGCAGTTGACCTGATAATCTTTGTCTAGGATTTTTACTTGTACAGACGTGATTTGTTGCTCGCTCATGATTTACCTCGAGGAAGGGCCGTTTTAAGAGTCTTCCATGGCTTTTAGCCGGACTAAGATGGACTCAAGTTTTGACTTGGCTTCCTTGTTCTTATTGACCAAATCTTTTCGTTCGGAGCCCCAAGAGGTCTCATTGGCCTTAAGTAGTTGATTTTCGCGCTTCATTTCCGCGCATAGGCCGATTAAATCATCGACTTTCTCGTTAAGAGTGTGAAATCTGTCTTCAGTCATTTTTAATTTTCTAAGTTTTTAGTAAATATCAACAGCCGCAACGGACTATTAGCAAAAGTTTAGGATTTACATTAACAATAGGCTAACTATAGAGCCGACCTGTACAGGGGTCAATATTGGAATAGGTAAAAATGGGGGTTGGTTCCGACGAACGACCCTTATATGCTTGGTAACTGATGTGATTTATGGGATCTGAGGGAAAAATGAGTAGAAAGTACGCAGACAAGAAATCTCGTCGACGTGAACTGATGAGTCAGATGGAGCCCAACAGCATTGCTTTGCTGTCGGCAGCGCCGCTGCGCTTTAGAAATAGCGATGCGGAATACCTTTATCGTCAAAACAGTGATTTTCACTATCTGACCGGCTTAAGTGAAGAACACGCTTTTCTGGCGCTTATTCCCGGTCGCCGGCAAGGTGAAGTAGTCCTGTTCTGCCAAGAAAAGGACAAAACCAAAGAGCTTTGGACCGGAATCCTGATGGGGCCTGAGGCCGCGATCTCTGAGTTGGGCGTGGATGATGCCTACCCTATTGCGGATATCGATGACATTTTGCCAGGTCTGATCGAGGGCCGTGACCGTGTTTACTACTCTATGGGTAAAGATGATCGGTTTGATGATCAGGTGATGGATTGGGTAAAAGTCATTCGCAGCAAAGCATCAATGGGTGCCCATCCCCCCGGTGAGTTTTTAATGCTTGATCATTTATTGCATGAGCTTAGGCTTATCAAAAGCGCGGCAGAAATAAAGCTCATGGAAAAAGCAGCAAAAATATCCGTTGAGGGGCATTGCCGTGCGATGGCTTATTGTAAGCCAGGTATTAAGGAATATGAGTTAGAAGCAGAACTGCTTTATACATTTACACGCAATGGCAGTAGGGCCCCTGCTTACACCTCAATTGTCGCGGCTGGCGACAACACCTGCATTCTTCATTACAACAGCAATGATGCCGATGTAGGGGAGGGTGACATGGTGCTTATAGATGCTGGTTGCGAGTATGATCATTACGCCTCAGATATTACTCGTACATTCCCCGCTAATGGCAAATTTAGCCCTGAGCAAAAAGCTATCTATCAGATTGTTTTGGATGCACAAACAGCTGCCATTGAGGCAATTGAGCCGGGCGCCGCTTGGGATGCCCCTCATAACGCGTCAGTTAAAGTCATCGTTCAAGGGTTAGTGGGAATTGGGTTGCTAAAAGGACGGGTGTCTAAGCTGGTTAAAAGTGAAGCCTATAAAGAGTTCTATATGCACAAAGTAGGACACTGGATAGGCATGGATGTTCACGATGTTGGCAATTATAAAATAGACGACAAATGGCGCTTATTGGAAGAAGGTATGGTCACCACGATCGAACCAGGCATCTACATTTCTCCCGATAATAAAAAAGTAGCGAAAAAATGGCGTGGTATCGGTGTGCGTATTGAGGATGATATTTTGGTCACTAAAAAAGGATATCGCATACTTAGTGAGGGAACTCCTAAGACGGTTGCCGAAATAGAAACTTATATGGCCAGGTCGGTAAACTAAAATGCCTAATCGTTTGTCAAAACTAAGTGGCTCTTCAAAGTTAAGTTACGATATGGTCATTATTGGTGGCGGGATGGTGGGTTCCAGTTTTGCTCTTGCCTTGGTAAAAGCTATTGGTTCTGCGTCCATTCTAATGATTGACACTCACGAGATGAGCAAAAAAAAGCGGCCCAGCTTTGATGACAGATCGACGGCACTGTCTTTCGGCTCTAGTCAGATTTTGTCAAATTTTGGCGTTTGGGAGAAATTAAAAAAAGACGCTAACAAAATAGAAAAAATTCAGGTGTCAGACAAAGGTCATATAGGAACGACTCAGCTGTCCAGTTCCGACTACGATATCGATGCTTTAGGTTATGTAATCGAGAACAGAGTCTTTGGAGCGGTAATCAATGATGCTCTTGAAAGCGCATCGACCATTGACTATTTAGCACCTGCTAGCGTGACTAAGCTTACCCCAAAAGCCGATGGGATGGTGGTTGAACTTGAGCAGGAAAATTATCGACAGACCATTGATGCGTCCTTAGTGGTTTTGGCCGACGGTGGCAGATCCCCTCTATGTTCGCAGTTGGGTATTAATAGAGATGCGGAAGATTACGGCCAGCATGCTTTGATAGCCAATATCCAGTTTCAACTACCACATCAGAACCAAGCATTTGAGAGGTTCACCGATACAGGTCCCTTGGCGGTGCTTCCGCTTGCCAGTCACGATAATAAAAACCGTGCGTCGTTGGTGTGGACTATTTCAAGTGCACAAGTAGATGAATACGCAAGTTTTGACCAGTCCCAATTAGTTAGTCGACTACAAGAGCGCTTTGGCGATCGGCTTGGGAAAATTTTCAAAATTGGAAAACTAAGCAGTTATCCGCTAAGTTTGGTTACTGTGAAAGAACAAATTAGGCCAGGCCTTGCGCTGTTAGGAAACGCGGCTCATACACTGCATCCAGTCGCCGGGCAGGGTTTTAACTTAGCTCTACGGGATGCCAATGCGCTGGTGGCTAGCCTTATCTTGGCTCGAGAACAGGGCAAAAGTTTTGGTGATATGAAAGTTCTGCAACATTACCTAGATGGCCAAATGAAAGATCAGCAACAAGCAATCTTGGCCACGGATACATTAGTACGGTTATTTTCTAACAGCAGTATTTCAAAATCGCTGTTACGAAAATGCGGATTACTCTCTCTTGAGCTAGCCCCAGGCTTTAAGCAGGGCTTTGCCAGGCGCGCAATGGGGCTCGGCTAGTCGAGGTTTGGGTTATTTACGAAGCTCGCAGGCTGGGTAATCGTATTCATCTGCAAAGTAACCGCTGTTTGAGCCAATAGTCGGCCGTTAACTGATGCGCCTGTATTCACAGCGACCATGGTTTTAGCGAGGACGATGCCTTCAAAGTGTGCATAGGTTCCTATAGTTACTGCTCCAGCGACCTGCCAGAATATATTCTTAGTCTGAGCGCCCCCTGTAAGGATCACTTGCGTGGAGCCAGCCTGAGTGAGGGTTCCCGCTATTTGAAAGATCCAAACAGCGTTTGGGTTGCCCTTGGCATCGAGGCTAAGACTCTGGTCAATCAAAACACTGGAGCTCCATTTATAGAGTCCAGGCTCTATAGTTAGCCCACCAATCGTACCGGCAGCTAATTCAGTAGCGTCAGGTGAAATTCGCCCTGCCGCGTTAGTGTATGCATATCCCATGTCGCCAACGGCTGCGGTCAGGAAGGGAGCATCGGATGTCGTGCAGGGCATAGGGCCGGCGGCATTAACAGAATAGACATTACCCGTAACTTCGCCGCAGCTAAGCAGAAGCGCTGCGCCGGTGATGGGACTAGTTCCAACATCTCCGGTAACGTTGGATGGATAAACGTCGGTGATGCCACTTTGGCTCAGTATGGCGAAAGTCTCAGCGTAACCCAGTTCTATCGGCATCCGATTACTGACAACATCAGGTTGGCTGGGTTCTTCTGCTGGCGGCAGAGGCTCCGGCTGGTAGCTGGTGACAAGCCCAGTGTAACCGAAATCTTCTAGCATCAGAGTGCTGTCAATTTCAGCGTTTGAGATGCCAGCTGAAGACGTAGCGATTAATAAAGATAGAATATATTTTCTTGAATTTTTCGAGCATGAGTACATGCGGTTACCTTTAATGTGTTGTTCTGAATATTAGCCTATGGATGTTACTTAGCTCTAAATCATATATAAAACTGCATTCGAATCGTTTAGTCACAACTAAACGCTGGCTTTGAACGCTTCCAGTCCATCCTAAAATCCGGTTACTGAATCGGCGCGGTAGACGAGCTGAGAAAGGGTTTCGCCGCCAATTTGGGGGGGGGGATGTAACGTTGGCCCTCATAGTCCTGCGCCAGTCGTATAAATCCCTCTAGGTTTCGAGACACTCCTCACAAGCATGGTTTATATGCATAGTTAGAAATAATAACTATAGATGCTATTTCGAAAATAGCTTGTCGCGTGCGCTTTAAGAGAAGGTTTTTTTGAACGACTAGAGCGCAGACTATAAATTTCTCTTAAATAGGGGCGCTGAATAGGCCCGGTCTTGATAGGCTGAACCAAATAAAAGCAGCGAAATAGAGAGGATTAAATAAAGAGAATTCGCTGAGATTGCAAAATGAAGCATCGGCCGCTGCCCATGTGGGGGCAAAACAATCACGAAGTATCTAAGAGACTTAGGACTGCGCCAACATATATGTGAGCGGCAAAAACAGGCTAACGCTCAGCTATAGTCAGCTTCAGTGCTAAAAAGCCAAATTAGCCTGTAAAACCTAGCCTACATCAAATCACGGTTCTTGGTGAATCTACAAAAAAGTACGTGCGGTGGGTGCAAAGCCGCCGTACATGATAAAGCAACGAAGGTTATTACCATGAAAATAAGCGCCAAAACTGCGAGTGAAGCAATTGAACTGCTTTGTTCTTTAGGCAGGAATTGAGGCGGTAATGCTAAAAAGAAAAGCGATAGCTTAGGATTTGGCGTATTTAAAATTGTGCCTTTTAGGGCTGCGGGAGGATGCCTGACCCGGGTTTTTTATTCATCGATTTTGAGCTCATCGTTTTCACGTAAAATCATTCGTGCCATGTGAAAAAGGTAAGCCACCCCTAGATATTTGATCGCCAGCAATGCCACTACACTGGTGTTAACAATGGCAGCCAACCCTAAAATGCTTGCCACTGCCACTGCCACTGCCACTGCCACTGCCACAATACCCAATTTGCAGCCAAATGCAGCAGCCACGCTGGCGCTAGAACCCTGACTAAGGTCCTGCTGTGATTGTGAACAGCATGCCGGTTCCTGAGAGTAAGATGACAACAAGTGAAGTTGGTAAATATTCTAGAGACACCAGTTTACGGATAATGCCTATTTTGAAGACCTAAAAAGGTAACGGCGCTTTTAATGCTCGTTTGAGAATCAGCTGGATTTTGACGAAAGTTTCCTGCCATTGATTTCTCGCCGCCGAAGCGAACAGAAATCAAATGGCTAAAAATCACAGCCTTTATAGCGCTGCGCGAATCGCTTCAATACGTTTGCGGTTGGCTCCTAGGTCGCTGTGACCTAATCGTGACGCAGAGCGGACGTGAGTGAGTCCTGCAGCTTCATCGTACATAAACTCAACATCGTCTACGTATCCCATCAGACTGCTGGTGAATTCGGCATAAAGGTAATCATCACTGGCGCTGACAATGTTGGCTTCATCAAGACCTCGCAAGACAGTGCTGATCTGGTCCAGATTCCCAGCGAGTGCTGCAATGCCGTGAGTCTCATCGCTTTCAAAGCTGGATACACAGTTAGGAGAATCTGGACAAGGGGTGAGTTTACCTTCTTGAACCCCAATGTTTTGTGGAGGCTCGCCTGCGCAGGCAGCTAAGAAGGGCAGAATTGAAAACAGTATTTTTTTCATGGATTGGCTCGTTGTTTTGTACTTTAAATAAATTAGGCCTATTCGCGGCAGTGCGTGCTTAGCAATTTAAACCAGATGGATCTAACCAATGACTGTCATTCCAAGTGATTCGGCGATTAGAGCTGGCTTTTCTTCGCCTTCAATCTCGATCGTTACTGTGTGCTTCAATAAAAAATGGTTTGGTTTCTTTTCTTCGACGCCGGTAAGTGTAAAACGACCTCGGATTTTGCTACCGACT
>Ga0307488_10005720_pt1 | contig 10267 bp, 17 predicted proteins | sample SB02metaG_FD_202248 | JGI IMG/M metagenome (GOLD analysis project Ga0307488, IMG submission 202248) | Sea-ice brine microbial communities from Beaufort Sea near Barrow, Alaska, United States - SB 0.2 | ecosystem: Environmental > Aquatic > Marine > Coastal | place: USA: Alaska | collected...
GAACGAATCCTTCTCACCAACACACCGAACAACCCCAGCCCCAGCAGCGCACTGTTGCCCCCCGGCAGCGGCGCGGACGACCTTCGAAGGCCTCAGAGTCGCCGAGGCGCCGAGGGCGAGGGTGAGCCCACCGGCGGCCATGGCCTGAGCCATCTCGCTCTCTCTCGCCCGGGCGAGAAGGCGGTGGGAGGGTGGCGAGGCGGCTTGTGCCGGGCGCGCGTCACAGTGGTGCCGGCCGGATGCGCGCGTCAAGATTCAACCAGGGTTGAGGTTTTCGTGGATAAAATCCGATGGCCGGACTTGTCATTGGCCGGCGGTCACTGCCACGTCACCAGGCGGAGCGTGGGTGCCGTTATCGTCGCGTCGTGGCCTCGACGCATCGCTGCCACTCTTCCTCACACGCGAGGCGCAGACGACGGTGTGAAGCCTGAGTATACTGTTGAGTATCGTAAAGATGCAGGCCGCGGCGATGCAGCCCCGCGCGGTGCTGCGCGCCTCATCCGCAGGCGCCGGCGCCCGCCCATCCGCCCGGAAGCCACAAAACACTCGCGCCCCGACCGCCGCCCCGTCCCCGTCCTCCACGCGGGCTGCGCCACGTCGCCTCGCTGCCCCTACCCCCGCCGTCTTCGCCCCCACCATCGGCGCCATCCTCTCCCCCACCATCGAAGCCCCGCCCGCCGTCCCCAACACCGTCAAACTCATCGCCGTCGTCCCCGGCAGGGGCTTACACTCGTCCACGTTTCAGCTCAACATCTGTCGTTTTTGCCACAGACAAGCTGACGTCTGCCGGCTGATCTCACAGAAAGTGCTTATATTGAGCAAAGAAAGTGGACGACTGTAAGCCCCTGGTCCCCGGCAACCACGCCCAATCCTTCCTCCCTTGGCCCCCGGGCCTGAAAGGCTCTCCGGCAGGGGCTTACACTCTTTCCCATTTCAGCTCAACTTCAGCGCTTCCGTCCACCGTATAACCCAGCTTAACTCATGAATGTGTCATGGAGTTGCCCAAGTTGAGCTCTACCGTGAACGAGTGTAAGCCCCTGCTCCCCGGCGCTCGAAGACAAGCAAAGTCCCGACGGCCCAGACTGGATGGAAGTGATGGAGCACATGGCGACGCGGTTGACTTGGACCGACCCGGGCTTTAACATGGAGGTGTACCCGAGCGACACCCCCATAGAGAAGCTACGCGCGGCGGCCGCCGACGCCGACGTGTTCGTGGTGCTCGGGGTGCAGGAAGACGGACCGGCGGAGAGGATCGCGATGGTGCTAGAGGGGGTGCCCACCGGCACGGCGCTGGGGTGGGGCCTGCCAGATACGAGTACTGCTCTCGCCTCGCCACGTCATCAAATTCCATCTCGTGCAATAAAGTAGGATCCAACATGCGTATCAATGACGTGGTGGGCAACGAGCCTGGCAGATGTCGCTCGCCGCATCATCCCTGGGTGAAACGCGTTGGATGTTGTCGCTGGCAATGTCTCAGATGGCGTCCTATGACGCGGCGAGCAATATCTGTCCGGAGACAAATGGCATCCTATGACGTGGCGAGCAATATCAGCCAGGCCCTTCGATGGGGTGCTGTTCCGTGCTGGAGGACACGTCGCGGATCGTGTTTCAGCCGGTGACGCAGCTGCGCGAGATGGAGGCGAAGCTGATCCCGTGGGGCCAGGCGTCGGCGGACCTGAAGATCATGAACCAGGTGGCAGGCAGGGGCTTACATTCGTCCACTTTTCGGCTCAACGTAAGCACTTTCTGTGTGATAGGGGGTGCATCAAGGGGCTGTTTAGGGGTAGTTTGGGGGGTGTTCAGGAGGTGCCAGGGCATATTAAGGGGTATGTAGGGTATATTTTGTGTCGGAAACGGCTCGGGTTGAGCTGAAAAGTGGACGAGAGTAAGCCCCTGGTGGCGGGGTTGTACGAGCGCAAAAACCACCTGGACCTGCTGTTCCTGCACCTGCTCCTCATCGACGCCTCCGGCACCCGCGTCCCCGCCGTCGACATCAACCAGGTGCGCCGCGCATCAAATCACATCACCGACCTGTGTGTGCGTGTGCAGACACCTACCCCACTCCTACAGTCTGATTTAAGACACTTATACCGCACTATTTCGTGATAATACTTGTGCCGCACTACTTCCCATGACGACGCGTGTGACACCACACTGCACTACTCCACACCACAACGCACTGCACTCCGCATCACGCTACAATACCTGGTGTTCGGACCGTGTAATACGTATCACTGTGCGCTTCATTCGACTCACCGCAGCACGCCACCACCGCGCCCCATGCACCCACTTCAGGACATCACTTTGGGCAACATCTTCTGTATCGGCAGCAATTGCACCAAGCAGATCCTGGCGTGCAAGTGCAACGACCAATGCAACAAAAGCCTGGTAGGGCCTGCCAGATATTACCCGCAGCGTCATAAACACTTATTTGAAACCTTCGTTTCTTCAGTCACATGACATCATCTGACGTGGCGAGCAACATCTGGTAGGCCCTACAGCCAGGAGTGCATCGACGATTGTGGGCTGACCGACCAGGTGTGCACCTACACCTGCATCCGGAGCTACCAGAACGCCGAGTTTGAGAAGCTGGCGCGGCAGGGCCTGGCCTAAGTATTATTTCAGCTCAACGTCAACCTGTTTGTTCCATCTGCCGGAACGTACACCGGAACGTACACATGCTACCTGAACGCACACATGCCTGCCTCATCAGATATTCCGCTTGATACCTCAAAGATAATTGAATTAAGCTGAAAAAGTACTTAGGGACGGCCCTGCCATGCGGTGCATGCTGCACAGCCACAACTGCCTGGGCAACGACGCGGTGCGGCCGGCGCTGCCGGAGGTGCTGCCCATGACCACCTTCCGCGGCCAGCCGCTCACGCACGACGCCGCCGAGGCAGGTTCTAGCAGATGTTGCGCGCCAGGTCATTGGACGCCAGCACATTCATATTCGGAGCGACTTGTTGCGGTGGTGCCTGCCAGATGTTGCGTGTCACGTCATTGGATGCCAATACATTTAGAGTCGAAGCGATTTGGTGCGGTAAGTTACCGTGCTATGGTTGGTCGAGAGGAAAACCGCTCCGAAAGTGTATCGGTTACACTTTTCTTTTTGGTTTGGATTGGAACGCTCTGATTGGTCGAAAAGCTTCGACTGAAGGCTGAAGGCTGAATACGAAACCCGACGTTCACGAGATCTGTTGAAGTCAAGAATCGAGAGCTGAAGATGCGCGTCGATGTCGTTGTTGAATATACTTGGAGGGCATCATGCAGGGCTGGTACGGGGCAGAGAGCGACGGCATGCTGCCCTACAGCTGGCTGGCGGTGGCGGGTCAGAACCCGGCGTATGACCACTTCCCCTGCCAGTACCAGATCTGGTACAAGGGTAGGGCCTGTCAGACGTTACCCACCACGTCATCCTCCGCATTCATGACAAAGTGCGAGAAACCATTCAGGCACTTAGCAACAAGTAGTACTAAGTCGTCGAAATGGAGCGTTCTGATTGGTCGAGCGGGACGACTTAGCACTAAGTCTCACTGGGTGTCTAATTGGATTCACGTACTTCGTCATACAATCTCATATCTTGAGTTAAGTGGCATCACATGACGCGGCGAGCATTGTCTCCGGCCTTGTAAGGGGGCAAGGCGCGCGGGTCGTTCTGGTACAACCCGGTCTTCAAAGTGCAGACGCTGGACGGGCAGGAGGTGTGGCGCCGCTCCGACTACCGCTGCAAGCGCGGCGACACCCCGGGCAGGGGCTCACACTTGTTCCCATTTCAGCTCAACTTGAGCTCTTCCGTCCACCGTGTAACCCAATTTAACTCATGCATGTGTCCTGGAGCTGCTCAAATTGAGCTCTAACGCGAACGAGCGTAAGCCCCTGACCCCGGGCACTTTCATGTTCACCTTCATGGACAACGGGGTCACCAGCCAGGTAGGGCAGTGCAGGTTGACACTATCAAATCCCGGATTTCAAGCGCCTATGGTTTCAGCGCTGGAAACTAGAGTATCATAAACTGCTTTCAACGTTTGCTTTCAGTTTCAAGTTGCGCCGCTACAGCCAGGAATACTGGCGCATCGTGGACTGCGCGGACGACCTCACGTGGTCGCTCTACTACTACGCCGGCGCCGCCAAGGTCGGGCCGGGCAGATATTGCCAGGCACTTCACGCTCGCCACGTCATAGAGAACCGTTCAACTCAATGGAACCAGGGTTCAAAGTCCCTTGAATCACATGGCGAGCAATGTGTGTATGGCTCTATGTCAAGGTGGCCGGACAGGCGTACATCGGGGCAGTGCTGGCGACGAAGGACGGGCTGTGGCCGGCGGCAGGGGCTTACACTCGTCCACATTTCAGCTCAACGTGAGCGTTTTCTGTGGAATACATGGTGGATTCAGGGGTTGTTGAGGGGGTGTTTAGGGGGTGTTCAGGGGGTGTTGTGAAAGTATCGGGGACATTGGAGGTCGTTTAGGGTGTATTTTTGTGTCCGAAACGGCTCAGGTTGAGCTGAAAAGTGAACGAGTGTAAGCCCGTGGCCAGCGGCGGAGCACCTGCCGCGGATCGAGAAGAGCCTTTGGGAGGGCACGGGGTGCAAGCTGTGGGAGATGTGCGAGGTGGACAACTGCAACTGCGGTGGCGCGCCGCTCGAGCCCTACCACGCCATCAAGCCGAACTCGCTGCGCGATGACTCGCTGCTGCTGCCCGCCGCCGCCGCGCGCTGAGCGCTACACAAGGTGAAGCGCGTGCCAACAAGGTATGACCTTGAGGCGGCGAAATTGCCGGCCTAGGGAGTTGAGTGCGTTGGACACTCAAAGTCATCTGTTGAAGTTCGCTTCATAAAATAGAGCTATCGCATTGATAAGCGAACGTGTACAATGATGTGTTTCGAGCCGTCCGCCCCAATGCACGGATCCGCCCCCCAACGACTCCAGCGCCGTCCCCATAAGACTTCGGGATGCCTTGTTGATTTGATTTGGCGGGAAAGGGTACCAGTTTGCGAGCTAATTCGCGGATGCACGCACACACGCCATCCTCTATCAACCTCCGAGCTGCTAGATCAATGTCAGCATCTCTTGGTTCCCGCACGCCACGAGCCTACACCTCCCCGGGTCCCGCGAGCAGCCGTGCTCCCGCGCCCACCTCAGCACCTCCAGTGCCACCATCGTCGTCGTCATTCCCGTGGCCCACCTGCTTGGCGCCGTCGGCGGAGGAGGATATCCTCGCCATGGCGCTCATACCTGTGCGCGCGCAGCTCTCGTGAGACTAGCGCGCGCAACAGTGGACCGTGAGAAGGAGTGGCGTCGCTCAAACTCGCGTCGGATTGCAGTCTTGAATCTAGCTACAGTCGGCATCTAGTCACGGCTTCGCTCCCGATAGCCCGAGATTCTGTGGGACTTGCAAAGGAACTCGCTTCACACTATTCTCACGAACTCGAGAGTAAGCCCACTGCCACCCACACCGCCGTACTTCCCGCACGTCTCCTCTCGCCGCCGCCACCGCCGCACGCACGCGAGCAGAGGGCGGGTTCGATGACGGCAGACTGGGGCGTCGTGCGCGAGTGCCTGGTGCAAGCGCTGGTCGCACAAGCCTCCGAGCAAGCCAGGCAACCCTTCGACCCACCCGAGAAAACCCCTGCGGGCGACTCCTCTCGGAGGGGTGCCCTCGTGGCCCTGGGGCGCCTGGCGTGCGTCAGCCGTGCGTATCGCGAGGAAGTGATGCAGCCCTGGCATGTCGACAGGCTGCTACGAGGGCTCGCGGAACCGACGTGGCGCGGGTGGGCGCGCCGCTGCTGGCCAGGCGGCGGCAACCCCAACCCCAACCCCAATCCACCGTCCTTCAACTCGCCGCCTGACTCTTCTCGCACCGGCGGGGCTTCCTCCTCCTCCGCCCTGGTGCGCCCCAGCTTCCTAGGCACCCTCTGGCGGCTGCTGCAGACCGAGAGCGGCCTCCCGCGTCTCATCGCGCAATGCCACGACGCCGCCGCGGCCTTCGACGCCGTGGAGCACGCGCCGCTGCTGCGCCCCGCCGCGGTGTTCCTCCCCCCGCGCGAGTCAGCGGTCGGCCGGACGCCTCGCCCCACCAAGGCAGGCCTCGCTGGTTTACGCCCGCCAGTTCATCCACCATGTTTGTTTACCCTCGTTTATAGAGTTCAGGAGCAACGTGTGACGTGGCGAGTTTGTTCCGCTGAGCCCTCCAGCGAGAAGTTGGCGCGGCTCGTCGCGGCGGCGGCGGCGGCGGATGAGAAGTTGAAGACGGCGGGGGAGGGGAGACAAAAATCGGCGGTGGAGGAGAAGCAGGCGTTGGCCGCGCACGTGGCGGCGCTGGAATCGCACGCGGCGGCGGCAGAGGCGGCGGCGGCGGCGGCGCAGGCGCGGGAGGCTGCGGCCCAGGCGCTGATCGCCGACGAGGTATTATCAGAGGACGGCAGGTATGCCGCAGTTCTCAAGTATGGCGGATCGGAAGCGGCGGCAGACGCAGTGGTGGCAGCGGTGGATGCCTCGCTGGCAGCATCGGAGGCCGCGGTGGCGCTGGCGGACGCCGGACACGTGCCTCGCCACGTCGCCCCCGCCCGGCGATTGGGCGACAGGTTTTTGCACGGCCTGACGTTCTTCATGGCCCGAGACGACTCCACATATTTCGAAAGACGACTCCTCGTCAAGTCAGTCCAGGAGTACGGCGGCGGCGTGGTGTTGTATGACGACGTCTGGGGGGATGCCGAGCGGGTCACGCACTTCGTTGTCGACGAGACCAGGAAGTTGTCCGGAATCCGGTGGTCACGCAACATCTGGCAGGCCCTCGCGGCGAATGTGGTGATTGAGGACAACCCAGCCGTGGGCGACACCACGGCCGATGGCGTTGGCGAGAAATGGAGGACACTCGAGGACCCGGGCAAGCAGACATGTGAGGGCATGGTCGAGCGTGGAGCGGCCCACCACCCCACCACGCTCGCTCTGCAGAAAGCCGCCACGCGCGCCCGGAAGCCAGTGGTCACCTGGGGGTGGGTGCAGACTTGCCTCCGCGAGCGCCAGGTGCTGCCACTGCCACTGCCGCTGCCGTTTGGAGCGCCTTGGACGTCTCCATCGCCGCCAAACTCGGACGTCTCAAGATCGCGCCGACCGCGAGCGCCGCCTCCGCCACCGGGGCCGCAAGGGCGGTGTGGCTGGAGTCCAAAGAGCGGCACTCAGCGGTGGCGTTGGCGTTGGGAGTCGCGCGTCTAGAGCCGGCGGCGACGAAGGAGGCGTGGGTGGCGGCCAAGACGGCCGATTCCACGGCGGCCACGGAGCATCGCACGGCGATGGGGGAGCGGGCGGGGGCGCATGCGGAGCTGGACCATCACCGGGCGGCGGAGGCAGAGAAGCCACCTCCGCTGACCCACTCGCACGTGGCGCCCGGCGAGCGCGAGGTGTTCCCTCCGATGAAGGTGGGGGGCACCCCCGACTGGCCCTGGCACGACGACAAGGCGCCCCCGTCGCCGCCCCCCTCCTTCAGCCAGGGCGAATGCGACTACGAATTCGTGGCTCAGATCAACCTCGAGCAGCTCCGCGACTGCGTGTTCACCCCCCCCGGCCTCCTGCCCGCCACCGGCGCGCTCTACTTCTTCATTCAGGCCGGGTACGACGGCGAGGACTTCAACCCCGACGAGCACATCCTGAGCCACGTGACGTACTACAGCCCCGCGGCGGACGCGCCGCCCTGGCCCGCGCCCCTCCCGCACGGCGCCGTCGACCCGGCCGACCGTGAGCTACTCAGCGACACCTTTGGGAACATGAGGTCCGCCTTCGAGACATACCGCTCCTCCGCCCTGGCCCCCGCCTTGGACGCCCTCACGCTGCCGCCTTTCGCCAAACACCAGCTCATGAGCGATGCATGGCAGCGATGGGTGTACGGCGAGGTTCTGAGCGAGGACAGCGAGCACGACGACTGGGGCGAGGACGACCTGTGGGACGCAGAGTCCGAGTTCATTGCCGGCGCCCGGGAGCTGGGCCCGCCTTGCTGCATGCCGATGATGCTGGGTCACTGCGTGGTCCCCGAGGCTGCGGTGGAATCCTGGCTCGAGTTTGTGGGGGACACGGACGATAGTCCCGTCGGCGAGAAAATCGGTGCCGGTCAGGTGTGCCTGCTGCAGGTGACGCCGCACGGGCCGGGCGTCACCTTCGTCGCTTTCTTCGCCAGCGAGGTGGAGCTTCGCGATCGGCGCTAGGACACGGTGCAGGTGGCGGTCATGCCCGGGGCGCCTTCCGGGCCGGAGCAGTGAGCTGAGATAACGACCGCAGACACAATTCATACATGCACACGGGACGGGAAACGACGAAGGACGGGCTGTGGTCGGCGGCAGAGCACCAGCCGCGGATCACCTGCCGCGTGTCGACTGGCTGTGACCGGTAAGGCGGCGAATGCGCCGGCCCGGGGAGTTCAGTTCCTTGGACGCTCAAAAGCCATTGTCGGCAGCTCGCTTCATAAAGTAAAGCTATCTCTTTGAAAAGCGAATGTACATAACAATGTGTTTCTAACGGTCCGCCCTGATGCACGGAGCGGTACCCCAGCAAGACCAGCGCCATTTCCGTCGTATTCTGGGCGGGTGCCTTGTTGTTTCGATTGGCAGGAACGGGTACCAATGGACGAGCTAATTCGCGGATGCACTGGCACACGCCATCCTCTATCAGCCTCCGAGCTGCTAGATTCATGTCAGCATATCTTGGTTCCTGCGCGCCACGAGCCTACACCTCCCCGGATTCCATAGGCAGCCGTGCTCCCGCGCCCGCCTCGGCAACATTCACCATGATGGCCGTGCTGAAACCCGTTTTCCATGTTTCCGTCCCGTCGCCGCTTCGTGTGGTACCGACGCCGTTGTATCTTGCACGAGTTGCGTTGTGGGCCTTCACGGCGAAATACCTTGTTCATCCAGCCACCTCCGCATCTCCTCGTCCTCACTCGATACGGCGAGTGCACGAATGACGTTCTCGTTCCACGCGCAGCCGTGCTCTCACGCCCACTTCAGCACATGCCCCCATACTACACATACATAGCGGCGCTGTGACACACCACGCGCCCCACGAGCAGTCGTGCTCTTGCTCCGACTTCAGCACCTCCAGGTGCCCGCCCGCGGCGGCGCGTGACACGTCGCCGAGCTCTACTCGCAGCCGTGATCCCGCGCCCACTTCATCACCTTCAAGTGCCCGCCGCAGCGGCGGCGCGACACGTTTCAGTTGTCCCTCGGGCACCCAGCGCCGTGCAGCCACTTCATCAGCTCCAGTTACCCGCCCCGAGCGGCGGCGCGGCACGTCGTAGTGGCCCACCGGCCCCCGGTTCTGTGTAGCCACTGAATGTTTTCCCCGCGGGGAGAAGAATTCTTCCTTTGAGATGATGTGAATCGCCAAACTCAAGACTGTCAAGATCCCCGTCCAGTCCATTATGGGAAAAACCAAGAAAATGAGACGGCAACCTCTCCAAATCTGGGTTACTGCTTTGCGACTCCCCCGCGCGCGCCGCCTCCTCCGCCCGGCCAAAGTGATCCGTCCCCCGCGCTCCGAGACAGAGGATGATGCCCAACATTCCCGCTCAGGCGCTGTTCAACGCGTGCTTCGACGGCGACGCCGCAGCGGTGAGCAGGCTGCTGCCCGCGGGGGGCACGAGCCTCGACCTCTCCGGGCCACACTTTCAGCACCCCGACGACAAGAGTACGCCGCTCATAGCTGCGGCTCTATACGGCCACACGAGTATCGTGCGGATGATACTCGAGCGCGCGCCCAACACCACCGTGGACTTCGTGGGCGCGCACGGCGTCACGGCGCTACTCTTGGCGGCGCGATATCACCACGTCGATATTGTCAGGCTGTTGGCTGACTGCGGCGCAAACTTGAACTACACGGGCCAGCGGGGGAGCACCCCGCTGCACCTCGCCGTCGGGCCGCTCCAACCCGACGTGCACCCCTGCCACCCCGAACCCCACGGCGCGCGGCAGCTCGCCACCGTGAGGGCGCTGCTACAGTCTGGCGCGGATACGCTAACCCCCCCCCCCCTCCTCCGGCGCCCCCGCCACCCGTTTAAACTCAACTTTGCCCCCAAAAGATCCGTGTGCTCTCACTCACGGGCTGATCCGTCTAAATGACTACGTCCACACTCCTTCCCTCGCAGCCCGCGGCCCCGTCGACGACGCGGGCGAGACTCCGCTCTGCATCGCCTGCGGGCTCGGCAATGCCGAAGTCGCCGTCGCCCTCTTGGACGCCGGCGCAGACATCGACTTCGGCACGCCACTCCGCCACGGACAC
>Ga0307488_10005721_pt1 | contig 10266 bp, 8 predicted proteins | sample SB02metaG_FD_202248 | JGI IMG/M metagenome (GOLD analysis project Ga0307488, IMG submission 202248) | Sea-ice brine microbial communities from Beaufort Sea near Barrow, Alaska, United States - SB 0.2 | ecosystem: Environmental > Aquatic > Marine > Coastal | place: USA: Alaska | collected 2017-05-06
GGTCGAGCAACGCCAGAGCCGCCAGCAGCCAGATTGCCACGCGTTTCGCCAGACGAGGGAATACGTGCCAAAACATGATCTACGGGGTAGCCGTTAATCATTAAGATGCGCTTATCGCCATCTTTAATAGCGGGCAAGTAACGTTGTACCATAATTTGTTGTTGGCCAAACTCAGTAAGGGTTTCAATGATTACATTGAGGTTAGGCTCATGTTTGCGAGCTCGAAAAATAGACGCACCCCCCATACCGTCAAGGGGTTTAAAAATAACATCCTCATGGTGCGCATGAAAGGCCTTGAGTACCTTGGCATCGCTAGCGACAAGCACCTCTGGACAGCATTCTGGGAACTGCGTGGCAAATAACTTTTCGTTACAATCACGCAGGCTTTGGGGTTTATTGATAATCAAAGCCCCAGCATCTTCAGCTTGGCTGAGTAGGTAGGTGGTGTGCAAAAATTGGCTATCAAAAGGAGGGTCTTTGCGCATTAAAATAACGTCTAGGTCGCCTAAGGGTAGTGCCTGTGGTGGGTCTAGATCGTAAAAATGATGCGGCTCACGCATAACCCTGAGCTGAGACATCAGCGCCATAGCAACGCCTTGTTCGGCATACAGGTGTTGTGGTTCCATATAAAACAATTGCCAGCCTAGATCTTGGGCGGCCCAAAGCATCGCTAAGGAGCTGTCTTTTTTGTAGTTGATGTGATGGATTGGATCCATAACAATGCCTAGGCGTATAGTCATCCGTTTTATGTCTCAGTTAGCGTGCGTTAAAGGTCGCCCCAAAAATATTGCAGCAAAGTTAAGGCTGCTATAGGTGCTGTTTCTGTGCGAAGTATACGTGGCCCTAAACTTAGCCCAGTGTAGCCATGTGTTTGAGCGTGCTCAACTTCCTCTTGAGTTAATCCACCCTCGGGGCCCACTAGTAAGGCGCAGCTAGAAGGTTTTGTTTTCGACTCTAAGGCTTTAGTTTGGTGAGGATGTAACACTAGCTTAACATCGGCTAGCGTATTTTGTATCCAAGTATCTAAAGTTTGTGGAGCATGAATGCAAGGGATGTCGATACGGCCACTCTGTTCACAGGCGCTGATGGCGATCTGTTGCCAGTGGGTGATACGTTTAGTTTGACGTTGAGGGTCGAGTTTAACCTCACAGCGGCTACTAAAAAGAGGGGTGATTTCATTGACTCCAAGTTCAGTGGCTTTTTGAATAGCGTAGTCCATACGCTCACCACGAGACATGACCTGCCCTAAATGGGTATGCAGCACTGACGGTTGTGGCCCCACCAGAGTAGCGGTCACAAACACACTAACAAGCTTCTTGCTAGCGTTGGTAATGTGAGCGCTCACTTGCTCGCCAGTATCATTGAAAAGGATAACTTGCTGTTTTTCCTGCATGCGCAGAACCTTGCCTATATAGTGCCTAGCCGCTGCTTCGAGCTCAATGGTTTGCTCTAAAGGCAGTGGCTGTGGTGTATACAGGCGAGGTATGCGCATGGTTTATATGCCAGCCGCCTTGCGTAAAGCTTCGGCTTTATCCGTGTGTTCCCAGGTGAAATTTGGGTTATCACGGCCAAAGTGGCCATAGGCCGCTGTGTCACGGTAGATGGGGCGCTTTAAATCTAACATTTCTACCAAGCCACCGGCCTTAAGGTCAAAATGATCACGCACTAGGGCTTCAATTTCCCGGTCACTGATCTTGCCACTGCCAAAAGTATCAAGGCTAATAGAGGTGGGTTCAGCGACGCCAATGGCATAGGAAATTTGAATTTCACAACGCTCGGCTAGGCCTGAAGCGACAATATTTTTTGCCACATAGCGGCCAGCATAGGCCGCGCTACGGTCGACTTTGGAAGGGTCTTTACCAGAAAATGCACCGCCACCGTGACGTGCCATGCCACCATAGGTATCGACAATGATCTTGCGTCCGGTTAAGCCGCAATCGCCTACTGGACCGCCAATAACAAAGTTACCCGTTGGGTTAATGTGGTACTGAGTGTCTGCAGTAAGCCAATGAGCAGGGATAACTGGCAAGATAATGTGTTCCATGACTGCACTGCGCAGACTCTCTAGGTCGATGTCGTCGCTGTGTTGTGTGGACAGCACTACGGCATCCACAGACATGGGCTTACCATCGCTGCCATAGCGAAAAGTCAATTGGCTTTTAGCGTCTGGGCGTAACCAAGGCAAGGTGCCATCTTTGCGCACTTTTGCCTGCTGTTGCATGAGCTTATGTGCATAGTGTATGGGTGCTGGCATGAGGCTTTCAGTTTCATTGCTGGCATAGCCAAACATGAGGCCTTGGTCGCCAGCGCCTTGTTCTTTGTTACTATCGGTGCTTTCATCAACGCCCATGGCAATGTCGGAAGACTGTTTGCCAATGGCATTTAAAATAGCACATGAGGCGCCATCAAAGCCCATATCAGAAGATGTATAGCCGATGTCTTTGATCACCTCGCGCACAATCTCTTCTATGTCTACCCAAGAGTTAGTGCGTACTTCGCCGGCCACCAGAACGAGTCCAGTTTTAATCAGGGTTTCTACAGCAACACGGGATTCAGGGTCTTTTTCCAACATAGCATCAAGGATGGCATCGGAAATTTGATCGGCGATTTTATCGGGGTGTCCTTCGGATACTGATTCGGAGGTAAATAGAGTGTATTGGTTCATAACCATGCCTCGTAATTGAATGTTAATGGATGCTTTACGGACACCCTTAACAGTGACTTAATTACCAGCCTAGAACATTGTTCTGGCGAGTGCCTTTGGTGCTGCGGAGTAGGTTGCAGAACCGGCGCTTATTATAGGCCAGTGGCTATAGGAATGCATGGTTTTTTATGACTAAATTAGCAGCTTAACAAAGGCTGTCGATGCTTAGCCATTAATAGCGCTGTTCTTTACAAGGTGGCAGAGTTTCAAGGCTTTAGGGTCATAAATATAGAGGGCCTTTAACGGTCGTTATCAATAGGCTGCCAAGCAAGCTAAAACCACCATTGAGCATGGTTTAGGTGGCTAAGCCGTGCTCACTTTAGGTAGTCCAATGGCCAAGTATCGTGGCTAGGGTCGGATGAGTGGGTATGGCAGCAGAATAAGCCTCCGCGTTAGCGTTGAACCTCATTAACTGCAGATTCACGGCTTAAAGTGCGCTTTTCTGCTATGAGGAATGTCTTGCCGCTGAGCCTCTTGCATAGCCTGCAAGCGGCTGACCCCGATGTCCTTTAACCTTTCCACGGACAGGTCTGCTAACTGGCGTCGTTCTCTGGCTAGGCTGCGTTTAAGTTTTCGTGTCTGAAGAGTGTGTTCAACCCAAAACCGCAATTGGGTGAGGGCAAATGAAGTGCTCAAAACTGAAGTGCTCAAAACTGAAGTGTGTGTGCCTTTTTTAGCCGAACTTGTCATGATACCTCCTATCAATATTTGTGATGTAAAGTGTATATATACAACTTATATTGACTATAAGGCTGTTCTGGCGTATAAGTAAATCGAATAATATTGATCACCGTGTTCACAAAATATGATGAAAAAAAATCGTTTACTAAATCTTGATCTAGCCACTTTACGTAGTTTTATTAATATTGCGGAGTCGGGGAGTATGACCCGCGCAGCCGCCCGCTTATTCATGACTCAGTCAGCTATTAGTATGCAAATTAAACGTTTAGAAGCAAGTCTAGGGCTGGTTGTGTTTGAGCGCACAACGGCTGGTATGGTGACCACAAATGCGGGTGAGCAGTTACTTGGCTATGCCCTTCGTTTGTTGGACATTAATGATGAAGCAGTAGGGCGCCTGACTTCGGTAGATTATGCAGGCAAGCTGAGATTAGGCATTCCTAGTGATATTATCTACCCACGCATGCCTGATATCTTGAAGCAGTTTAGCCGCGACCACCCAAGGGTTCAGGTGACTTTGTCTTGCACCAATTCCAAGTTGCTAAAGCAACAGTTTAGCCAAGGTCTGCAGGACGTTATTTTAACCACCGAAACTAACCCTGGGGACAATGGGCAGGTCATAGGTTCTGAAAGCCTAATCTGGACCGGTGCTGTGGACGGCAGTGCCTGGAAGCAGCGCCCTTTGCCCGTTGGAATTTCAAAAAATAGCGCTTTTTGGCCGAGCGTCATTAAGGGCTTAGAAGCGGTTGCAATGGAATGGGTTAACTTAGTTAGCACTGAGGACCACATGGCTATTGATGCGATGACTGCAGCCGATCTGTGTGTGGGAGTTGAACTTGGCTCTACTCAGATTGCTGGACGCAGCCCCATAGATCATCGTGGTTTATTGCCCGCATTGCCTGATTACTCAATTGTCATGTATCGTGCTGAAACATCTTCCACACCCATGGTGAACGAGCTGTTGGGATACTTACAAAGAGGTTACGCATAACTAAAACCCTGCTGTAGTGTCAGATTGGGGCTTGGAGGTTAGGCCTCTGCTAACGAGCTTAAGCTGTATTGTGGTTGTTTTAACTCACCGTATGTTTGAGGAGTAGATTGGATGACAGATGAAAAAACCATTGCGGCTTACAACACTCAGGTAGAGCGTTATGCAACCATGGTTGATGGACTCACAGTGGACCCCACATTGCTGGGTTTTATTGATCGTTTTAAGGCGCCTGACTATATTCTTGATCTAGGTTGTGGCCCTGCTATTGCCTCTGCAGTCATGCGTGGCAGAGGCCTAGGCGTAGATGCCGTGGATGCTGCTGAAGCCATGGTCAGGTTAGCCAACGATAAATTTTCTATCGGCGCACGCCAAGCACAGTTTAGCGACATTAATAGCACTGACCTTTATCACGGTGTTTGGGCCAACTTCAGTTTATTGCATGCTCAGCCGCAAGACTTAGGGCCCATTTTATTGGCCCTACACAGGGCTTTAAAACCCCAAGGTTTGCTGCACGTGGGCATGAAGTTGGGCCAAGGTTCAAGGCGAGATAAATATGGCCGTTATTATGCTTATTACTCGCAAGCTGAATTAGAAAGCCATGTTAAAAGCGCAGGCTTTTCTATTGAGCAGATAGAACTTGGCGAAGCTGTGGGCATGGCTGGAGATATGGAAGCTTGGATCGCCTTGACTGGGGTAGCTCAATAAGCGGCTGTAAGTTTCGCACTCGTTTATTAATTCAGGGTCCTGATAACTCAGCGTCCGGAAAAGTCAGAGTCCTGAGTTAAGTCCGCTTAGCGGTGCCATTATCTGTGAATCGTCTGTGAATTGTTGAGATCAGTTATTAAATGCTGTTTATTACCCTAGAAACAGATTTGTTGATTGTGTCTTAGGCTTGAGTAAGGGAAAATACACGCCTTAATTTAGTACACAATTGGTGTATTTAACCTTTTCAAAGGACGTTTTCCATGCCTACCCGTCGCGATTTAGCTAATGCCATCCGAGCCCTTAGTATGGACGCTGTCCAACAAGCTAACTCTGGTCATCCAGGAGCCCCCATGGGCATGGCAGATATCGCTGAAGTTTTATGGAATGACTTCATGAGCCATAACCCGGCTAACCCAGAATGGCTCAACCGCGATCGCTTTGTCTTATCCAATGGCCATGGTTCTATGTTGCTTTATTCACTGTTGCACTTGAGTGGCTATGAGCTATCCATCGATGATGTGAAAAACTTCCGTCAGCTACACTCCAAAACCGCTGGCCACCCTGAATACGGCTATGCACCGGGTATTGAAACAACCACTGGTCCTTTAGGTCAGGGCGTCACCAATGCCATTGGTATGGCTTTGGCAGAAAAAACCTTGGCCGCTCAATTTAACCGTCCAGGTCACAATGTGATTGACCACCACACCTACACCTTTTTAGGTGACGGCTGTCTGATGGAAGGCGTGTCTCATGAAGCCTGTTCTTTGGCGGGTACCTTAGGCATAGGTAAGCTGATTGCCTTTTATGATGACAATGGTATTTCTATTGATGGCGAAGTAGAGGGTTGGTTTACTGACGATACCCCTAAGCGTTTTGAAGCCTACGGTTGGCAAGTCATTCCTGCCATCGATGGGCATGATGCTGATGCTTTATTTGCCGCCATTGAAGCCGCTAAGGCAAACACAGATCAACCGACCTTAATTTGCTGCAAAACCATCATTGGCTTTGGCTCACCTAACAAGGAAGGCAAAGAAGATTGCCACGGTGCACCACTAGGTGCTGATGAAATCACCTTAACGCGTAAAGAACTAGGTTGGACCTACGGTGCGTTTGATATTCCAGCCGACATTTACGAAGAGTGGAATGCAGTCGACGCGGGTGATGATGCCGAACAAATTTGGAACCGTGCTTTTTCTGCCTACCATCAAGCGCACCCAGAATTGGCAGCCGAACTGCTGCGCCGCGTAGCAGGGGATCTGCCAGCAGACTTTGAAGCCCAAGCCCAAACCTATGTTGAGCAGTTGCAAGCTGAAGGTTCTAACCTTGCCAGCCGTAAGGCCTCACAAAACACGATTAATGCTTTTGGGCCGTTATTACCAGAGTTATTAGGGGGTTCTGCCGACCTTGCAGGATCTAACTTAACCAAATGGTCAGGTTCTAAAGGCATCACTAAAACAGATGCCAGTGGTAACTATGTGTATTACGGCGTGCGTGAGTTTGCCATGTCTGCCATGATGAACGGTATGGCATTGCACGGTGGATTTATTCCTTACGGAGCGACTTTTCTAGTGTTTATGGAATACGCCCGCAATGCTGTGCGTATGGCCGCCCTAATGCGCCAGCGTGTGTTGTTTGTTTATACTCACGACTCGATAGGTTTAGGTGAAGATGGTCCAACTCACCAGCCGGTGGAACAAATAGCAAACCTACGTTTAACGCCTCATTTGGACACTTGGCGTCCCTGTGACACGGTTGAGTCGGCAGTGGCATGGAAAACCGCGTTACAACGCACTGATGGCCCGTCAGCTTTGATATTTTCGCGGCAAAATTTGGCTCACCAGCAGCGAGATAGTGCTCAGTTAGCCAACGTTGCCCGAGGAGGTTACATTCTGCAAGATTGTGAAGGTACTCCAGAAGCCATCATAATTGCCACGGGTTCTGAAGTGGGTATTGCTCAACAAGCTACAGATGCGCTCACTATTCAAGGCCACAAAGTACGTTTGGTGTCGATGCCTTGCACTGAGGTATTTGAACGCCAAGATGCGTCTTATCAGGCTCTTGTATTACCTGCCACCGTGACGGCCCGTGTTGCTATTGAAGCGGCTCATGCAGATTATTGGTATAAATACGTTGGCTTAGCGGGCAAGGTTATTGGTATGACTGATTTTGGTGCCTCTGCACCGGCTAATGAATTGTTTGAAATCTATGGGTTCACAGTTGACAATATTACTGCCACCGTAACTGAACTTTTGTAACGGGTGCCAGATAATGCAACCAGTTAAACGCATTGCGATCAATGGTTATGGCCGCATTGGCCGCGCCGTGCTGCGGGCTATTGTGGAACGTGGCCTGCAACAGCAATTACAAGTCGTGGCCATTAATGATTTAGGTATTGCCGAATCTGTGGTTTATGAAACCCGATACGATTCTGTGCATGGTGCTTTTCCGGCCACCATAGAAGCCACAGAGCGAGGTATGCAAGTACTCACTCCTGAGACGACTATCAACATTGATTTACTGCAAGTAGGTGATGCAACAGCCTTGCCTTGGGACGACTTAAACATTGATTTAGTGTTGGAGTGTTCTGGCAAAATGAGCGAACGCAAGTTGGCGCAACAACACCTGAACTCTGGTGCTGGTAAAGTATTGATTGGTGCTGCGGCGGGAACAGAGGTGGATCTCACGGTTGTTTATGGGATCAACCATGATCAGCTTAAACCATGGCACCGTATTGTTTCTAACGCCTCCTGTACGACCAACTGCATGGCTCCCGTACTGAAACCTTTAAATGATACTATCGGTATAGAAGATGGTTTGATGACCACTATTCATGCCTATACTAATGGCCAAGTTCTCACTGATACCGTCATCGATAAGACGGATCTGCGGCGTGGTCGTTCCGCCACTCAATCTATGATTCCCACATCCACCCATGCCACGGAAGCCTTAGGTTGGGTATTACCAGAATTAGCCGATAAAATTACGGGCATCTCCATGCGAGTGCCTACCATTAATGTGTCTGTGGTGGATTTAGTCTTTCGTCCCAGTCGTGATGTCACAGTGGCTGAAGTCAATCAAATTATAGCTGATGCCGTGGCCAATGACAGTCATGATGTATTGGGTTATAACCAGCAACCGTTAGTGTCTATCGACTTTAATCATTGTTCAAAATCAGCCACCTTTGACGCCACGCAAACCATGAAGATGGGCCAGCTTATTAAAATTTTAGCTTGGTACGATAACGAATGGGGCTACGCTAATCGGATGATTGATGTGGCCTTGGCGATGCTTAACTTAGATCGATTAACTGCTCAGGAAAACCCATGACCATCATCAAAATGACCGACTTAGATTTACGTGGTCAACGGGTGTTGATCCGTGAAGACCTTAATGTGCCTATTAAAGACGGTGTAGTGAGTAGCGATGCGCGCTTAAGAGCGGCCTTGCCGACAATTAAAATGGCCTTGCAGTTAGGCGCAAAAGTGATGGTGACGTCTCATTTAGGTCGCCCCAAAGAAGGCGTTTATGAAGAGCAATTTTCGTTGGCCCCCGTGGCAGACTACCTAGGTGAGCAATTGCAATGTCATGTGCGCTTGCAAAAAGATTGGTTAAACGGTGTAGATATTGCTGATGGTGAATTGGTGCTGTTGGAAAATTGTCGTTTTAATGTGGGTGAAAAAGCCAATGACGACACCTTGGCCAAAAAAATGGCGGCCTTGTGTGACGTTTATGTAAACGATGCTTTTGGTACCGCTCACCGAGCTCAGGCGAGTACCCATGGTATCGCAAAATTTGTAAAAACAGCCTGTGCTGGGCCTTTGTTGTTAGCCGAGCTAGATGCCTTGGCAAAGGCCTTAGATAACCCTAAACGACCGCTGGTAGCCATTGTTGGGGGCTCCAAAGTGTCAACTAAGCTGACTGTGCTAGAAACTCTATCTGACAAAGTTGATCAATTGATTGTGGGTGGTGGCATAGCCAATACCTTTTTAGCAGCAGCAGGCTTTGCTGTGGGCAAGTCGCTATACGAACCCAACTTGGTAGCCAATGCCAAAGCCTTGATGGAGAAAACGGCCATCCCATTGCCGACGGACGTCGTCACTGCAAAAGAATTTAGTCAAACTGCGGTGGCAACCACTAAAAGCGCAGCTGATGTGACGGCCGATGATATGATTATGGATGTAGGCCCAGCCACGGCTCAACACTTGGCTGGCATTCTCAAAGACGCTGGTACCATTATTTGGAATGGGCCACTTGGGGTGTTTGAATTCGACCAGTTTGGTGGTGGTACCCAACTTTTGTCCCACGCGATTGCCGCATCATCTGCATTTTCTATCGCGGGTGGGGGTGATACACTGGCGGCCGTAGACAAGTACGATATTGCTGATCAAGTGTCTTATATTTCCACAGGTGGTGGTGCGTTCCTTGAATTTGTAGAAGGCAAAGAATTGCCTGCAGTGGCCATTTTAGAGCAACGTGGCCTGTAATTAGAATTAACTTACCTTAAATGGAGAACACTCATGGCTTTAGTCAGCATGCGTCAACTATTAGATCACGCCGCAGAGCATAGTTACGGTATCCCAGCCTATAATGTCAACAATCTAGAGCAAATGCGTGCCATCATGCAGGCAGCTGATGCATCCGATAGCCCCGTAATTGTGCAGGCCTCAGCGGGTGCGCGTAAATATGCCGGTTCAAACTTTCTAAAGCACATGATCTTGGCGGCCATTGAAGAATTTCCCCATATTCCTGTGTGCATGCATTTAGACCATGGCAATTCGGCATCGACCTGCCAGCGTGCCATTGCTATGGGCTTCTCGTCGGTGATGATGGATGGCTCTTTAGGTGAAGATTCTAAAACCCCAACCAGCTATGACTATAATGTAGCCGTCACTAAACGCACGGTAGAAATGGCTCATGCGTGTGGTGTTTCGGTGGAAGGTGAGCTCGGCTGTTTGGGCTCTTTGGAAACGGGTGAAGCGGGCGAAGAAGATGGTGTTGGCGCGGTTGGAAAGTTAACCCTAGAGCAGATGCTAACCGATCCAGATGAAGCGGTAGACTTTGTTGCCAAAACTAAAGTGGATGCCCTAGCGATTGCCTGTGGAACCAGTCATGGTGCCTATAAATTTACCCGCCCACCCACAGGTGACATTTTAGCCATAGACCGCATTCGCGAAATTCATAGTAAAAT
>Ga0307488_10005722_pt1 | contig 10265 bp, 8 predicted proteins | sample SB02metaG_FD_202248 | JGI IMG/M metagenome (GOLD analysis project Ga0307488, IMG submission 202248) | Sea-ice brine microbial communities from Beaufort Sea near Barrow, Alaska, United States - SB 0.2 | ecosystem: Environmental > Aquatic > Marine > Coastal | place: USA: Alaska | collected 2017-05-06
ATGGTGCGCACGCTGTGGCCGACTTCCAGCTTGATATCCCACAGCAGGGTTAAAAATTGCTGCAAGGATTCAACGTTACGGTCAATAAGGGTCTCATTATCGAACAGGATCAGTAGATCGATATCGGAGTGGGGCAGCAGCTCGCCGCGGCCATAACCGCCGACCGCTATTAGGGCTATAGACTCAGGCTCAGCCCAGGTGAACAGTCGCCAAGTGCTGCGCAACAGTTCGTCCATGGCCGCGGCCCGGCCAAAAACCAAGCTGCGGATCGGGTCGCCCTGAATAAAACGATGATGCAAGGTCTCATTGAGCCTGCGCAACGCGTCTTTGAGCACCACAATAGGGGTTTCCTGTTGTAACTGCTCGGTGACGGCTTCTTTATCAAACAGACTGCTGTCTGCGTAACGGTCGAGATCCACTACTATGTCCTTTGAGAACGTAAGGGTGAAATAATTTTGAACTCGCTAAAAGGACTCTTCGGTCCGGGCTGTTAAGACCTCTACGCCAGTGGCCGTGACCAGCAAGGTATGTTCCCACTGAGCAGAGGCCTTGCGATCCTTAGTGACCACGGTCCATTGGTCGCTGAGTATTTTACACTGCGCCTTACCTTGATTAATCATCGGCTCGATCGTAAAGATCATGCCTTCCTTCAGCGCCATGCCCACTCCGGGCCGGCCATAGTGCAATACCTGCGGCTCTTCGTGAAATACCGCGCCGATGCCATGGCCGCAGAATTCCCGCACCACCGAGTAATGGTTGGCCTCGGCGTGTTGCTGAATTACATGGCCTATGTCCCCTAGGGTCGCGCCCGGCTTTACCAGTGCAATCGCCTTATAAAGACATTCCTGGGTTACCTTGCATAGGCGATCGATATGAGTCGCGACTTCGCCGACGTAGAACATCTTACTGGTGTCGCCGTGGTAGCCGTCTTTAATGACCGTGATGTCGACGTTAACTACATCGCCCTTCTTGAGGATCTTATCCTCGCTCGGAATACCATGGCAAATGACCTGGTTTACCGAGGTACAGATTGATTTTGGGAAGGGTGGGGTGCCGTAGTTGAGCGGCGCCGGTATGCCTTCCTGCACATCTATGATGTAGTTGTGACAGATGCGATCGAGCTCTGCGGTACTCACGCCGACCACTACATGAGGCTCCAGCATTTCCAACACTTCGGCCGCGAGGCGACCGGCGACGCGCATTTTGGCGATTTCTTCAGGGCTTTTTATGGTTACAGCCATGCTTGTTCCAATTCGGTTACTAGGTAGCAGGCGATTCTAACGGTTTTGTTAGCCAGTTGCAGCCCCGCAAATAGTAGGGCACGTTTTATAACCTTTCAAAAGGGTCGAGGAGGTCGACGGCGACCGCTATGAAAGGCTCGCAGTCATGCGTATGGATCCAGTGCATGGTTTTTGCGGGCGCCTTACAGCCCAGGTGCTGGATATTTTTCTTGTCTTAAATCGTTGAATTTGGTATAAAGCGCGCCGCTTCAACTGATTGAAGTGTTTCCTAAATTCTCACGCACACCGTCACGTGATTCTGGGTGCCCGAAAGGGGTTGGATCATGGGGAGTGCGGAGGCTTAACCCGAATAATGAGGTATTTATGATTACTGTATCAATGCGTGAACTGCTTAAAGCAGGTGTTCACTTTGGCCACCAGACCCGTTACTGGAACCCTAAAATGGGTAAGTATCTGTTTGGCTCTCGAAACAAGATTCACATCATCAACTTGGAGCATACTGTTCCAGCATTGAATGAAGCTCTGGCGTTCGTTGGCAACCTTGCCAGCAAAAAGAACAAGGTTCTGTTCGTCGGTACCAAGCGTTCAGCCAGTGCCATCATGGTTGAAGAAGCGACTCGTTCGGATATGCCGTACGTGGCGCACCGTTGGTTAGGCGGTATGCTGACCAACTATAAGACCATTCGTCAGTCGATCAAACGTCTGCGTGAACTGACTGTTCAGCAGGCCGATGGCACCTTCGAGCAGTTGACTAAGAAAGAGCGTCTGATGGCGACTCGCGAAGTAGCCAAGCTGGAGCGTTCTATTGGTGGTATCAAGGACATGGGCGGCTTGCCGGATGCTCTTTTTGTCGTCGATGTGGACCACGAGCGTATTGCTATCCTCGAAGCCAATAAGCTGGGCATCCCAGTTATTGGTATCGTTGACTCCAACTCCAATCCAGACGGTGTTGATTATGTCATTCCGGGCAACGATGATGCGATTCGCGCCATTGAGATTTACGCCCGTGCGATCGCCGATTCCATCTTGGAAGCCCGTGGCGGTGACGTTGATGAGTTCGTGGAAATGGCCGATGCTGCAGAAGCAGTTGACGTGGTTGTAGCTAAAGAAGAGTCAGCTGAATAAGCTTGATTCTCTTAGTTTGAAGGGGCTGCGGCCCCTTTTTCCTCTTCCGGAACCCTATATCCGGTTGAATATGCGTAATACTAAATTGAATTGAGGACCAAAATCATGGCAATTACTGCGAGCCTTGTGAAAGAACTTCGTGACCGAACTGGCCTGGGCATGATGGAGTGCAAAAAAGCACTCGTTGAGTCTGAGGGTGATATCGAACTCGCCATTGATAATCTGCGTAAGTCATCTGGCCTGAAAGCCGCTAAGAAATCCGGTCGTATCGCGGCTGAGGGTATTCTGGTTACTCGGACTTCTGCCGACAACTCGTTGGTTATGCTGCTGGAGATAAACAGCGAAACTGACTTTGTCGCGCGAGATGACAACTTTTTAAACTTTGCCAACAAGGTGGCTGATGTCGCTTTTGCTAAAGGCAGTCCCGATGTCGCCGCCTTTATGGCAGATGGTCTAGAAGATGAGCGTGCTGCACTGGTACAGAAGATCGGCGAGAACATCAGCGTGCGTCGTGCTGTGTTTATCGGTGGTGCGGGTAAAACCGTTGAAGCGTATGTGCACGGTGGCCGTATCGCGGCAGCTGTTGAATTGACTGGCGGTACGCCGGATCTAGCGAAAGACATTGCCATGCATGTCGCCGCCATTAATCCTCAGTACGTCAATGTGAATGATGTTCCGGCTGATGTTTTGGCGCGCGAAGAAGAGGTTGTTCGGGCTCAGTCTGAAGAATCTGGTAAGCCAGCAGAAATCATTGAAAAAATGATGGTTGGCCGACTGAAGAAGTTTGTTGCTGAGATATCCCTCAGTGAGCAGCCTTTCATCAAGGATCCGGACATTAAGATCGGTGCCTTGGCTAAAAAAGCCGAAGCACAGATCGTGAGCTTCACCCGCTTTGAAGTGGGCGAAGGGATCGAAAAAGAAGTCGTCGATTTCGCCGCGGAGGTCGCTGCAGCCGTCAAAGGCGGCTAAAGTGAGCGGTATCTAGAAAAGGCAGCTGCGCTGCCTTTTTTTATGCGTCCTGTTTCTGCAGTCGGTTTTTTTTGGTACGGCGATTGTTTGCTCAAAATGATTGGACGAATTCAAAGAAATGCCTGTGCAGGGTGTGTATAATAACAAATCGAAATTTCTCATTGGTTTTAAGCGAGTCGATAGCCGGCCGGTCCTGCTGCATCTGGGCGGGGCTGCATAGCCTGCCAAGGCAGGGCATATGCCCGCCGGCAGCGTCGGCCAGACTGTGAATAGGTAAAGGAATTCAGCAGATGATTGAAGAAATTAAGCAGGAAACCGACAGTCACAACCGCAAAGCGCTATTAGCGCTGGGCGATGCCTTTAATAAAATCCGCACCGGTCGCGCTAATCCGGCTATCTTGGATGGTGTCATGGTCGATTATTATGGCAACATGACCCCGATCAAACAGGTCGCCAATATCTTGATTGAAGACGGCCGTACTCTGGCAATCGTGCCCTGGGAAAAAAACATGGTGCCGCAGGTCGAACGCGCCATAATGAAAAGTGACTTGGGTTTGAATCCGTCAACCTCCGGCAGTAATATTCGTATCGCGATGCCGATGTTGACCGAGCAGACCCGAAAAGACATGATCAAGGTTGCCCGCAATGAGGCCGAAAAGGCCCGTGTTTCAGTGCGTAACGGCCGCCGCGATGCCAATGCCTCGATCAAGGAGCTGGTTAAGGAAAAGGAGCTGTCCGAAGATGAGGGTAAGCGGGCGGAAGAGGATATTCAAAAGCTGACCGACGCAGCCATTGCTGATATTGAACGCGACCTGGCTGGAAAAGATGCTGAGTTGATGAAAGTTTGATGGGTTAGGTATCCGATCGAGGCAGCATGTTGTTTTTTGTTGTTAAGGATTGCCTGTGTTTCACCTGAAACAGAATTAAGCTAGGAAGGGATGCTAAATATATCTAACAAGGGTCAGCCCCCAGAGTCGACAGTGAAGGTCGTACCCCGCCATGTAGCGGTTATCATGGATGGTAACAATAGATGGGCAAAAAAACGCTTACTAGGCGGTATTGCTGGCCATAAGGCCGGCGCTCGTGCGGTGCGCACGACCGTCGAAACCTGTGCGCGGGCCGGTGTCGAGGTCCTGACCCTCTATGCCTTCAGCTCGGAAAATTGGCGTCGCCCCAAGGATGAAGTCAGCGCCTTGATGGATCTCTTTTTGCTCGCCCTGAATCGAGAAGTTAAAAAGCTGGTCAGTAATAATGTCCGGCTCAGGGTGATCGGTGATATCACAGCGTTCAGCCCATCGATTCAGCGGGCAGTCGCCAAAGCCGAGTTCGATACGGCCCAAAATACGGGTATGACGCTGGCAATTGCCGCCAACTATGGCGGTCATTGGGATATTACCCAAGCCGTTATCAAGCTCGCTCACCGTGTCAAGGTCGGCGAGTTAGAGCCCTCAGCCATCACCGAAGCGTTGATTGGCGAGCAGGTCATGCTTGGTGATCTGCCCCCACCGGATCTGTGTATTCGCACCGCCGGGGAGCAACGCATATCGAATTTTCTGCTTTGGCAAATGGCCTATACCGAATTCTATTTTACCGATGAATATTGGCCAGACTTTAGCAGTGAATCGCTGTTAAAGGCCTTTGACTCCTTTTTAGGTCGGACTCGGCGTTTTGGTCGTACCGACGAACAACTAGAACAAGAGAAGTAAGTCCATGTTATTGCAGCGATTTGTAACGGCCCTGGTGCTGGCCCCATTGATGTTGGCCGGTATTTATCTGCTACCCACTGACGGCTTTAGAGTTTTTGCCGGTTTGATTGTCATCTTGGGTGCTTGGGAGTGGGCCAACCTTGCCGGTTTGACCGCGCCCCGGGCGCGCATCGGTTTGGCTGCCCTCACGGCATTGGGCCTGTTAGCAATTCATCAATGGATCGCCGTGGACTCCCTGGTGTGGACCCTGTTAGTGCTTTCTGCATTAGCCTTTTGGCTGCTAGCCGCTGTCAGCGTATACCTGTATCCGCGCGCAACCGCTTGGCTCCGCTCTGGCCCGATAAAGCTGGTGATTATGGTGCCCGTGTTGGTCGCCCTATGGATGGGCCTGGTGTGGTTGAAAAGTCAGCCCCATTCGGCGCTGTTATTAACCTGGTTGATGTTGCTCGTCTGGGGTGCCGATGTAGGGGCTTATTTTGCGGGCCGCGCCTTTGGTAACCGTAAGCTCGCGCCTGCCGTGAGTCCGGGCAAAACTTGGGCCGGCGTATATGGCGGCATGGCGACGTCGATCCTCGTCTCGGTGGTGATCGCCGGTCTCTATTTACCAGCCTATGGCATCAAGGGCTGGTTCTGGTTAATTCTATTGTCGGCCGCAGTTATAGCCATTTCGGTGGTTGGTGATCTGTTTGAATCCCTGTTAAAGCGCAATCGAGGCATTAAGGATAGTTCGGCCTTGCTGCCCGGCCACGGCGGAATTTTGGATCGCATCGACAGCCTCTGTGCTGCGACGCCGATGTTTGTCCTGTTATGGTACGTGTTAGCGGTGGTTTAATGATGACGACACGACAACGCGTCACCGTTCTGGGCGCCACCGGTTCGATCGGTCAAAGCACGCTCAATGTTATCGGCCAGCATCCAGACCGTTTTACCGTCTTCGCCCTTAGCGGGCACGCCAATATGGCGCAATTAGCTCTAGACATCATTCGCTTTAAACCTCAGTTTGCCGTGGTGCCCAATGACGCGCGTTATCGGCAACTGCTTGAGCTGTTGCCGAACCGGAACTGCGACGTCCTGATCGGTGAGCAGGCCTTGGCCGATGTCGCCAGTGCTGCGCAAGTGGACACCGTTATGGCCGCTATCGTCGGCGCGGCCGGTCTGAAATCCGCCCTTGCCGCAGCCCATGCCGGTAAAAAGCTGCTCCTAGCCAACAAAGAGAGCATGGTCGTGGCCGGTGCTCTGTTAATGGAGGCGGTGGCCCAATCCAAAGCGCTATTGCTGCCGATCGACAGTGAACACAATGCCATCTTCCAATGTCTGCCAGCCGATCAAAGTCAGGCGGGCGTGGACTCGATCCTATTAACGGCATCGGGTGGGCCCTTTCGGCAGACCCCCATGGCGCAGTTGCTTACCGCCACGCCGGAGCAAGCCATTGCCCACCCCACTTGGTCAATGGGTCGGAAGATCTCGGTCGATTCGGCCTCGCTGATGAATAAAGGCCTGGAACTGATCGAAGCCTGCTGGCTCTTTAATGTGCCAGCGGAAAAAATCGAGGTGGTGGTGCATCCCCAAAGCGTAATCCACAGTATGGTTCGCTATATTGATGGTTCGGTTCTGGCACAGATGGGCTCGCCCGATATGCGTACGCCTATTTCATATGGCTTGGCCTATCCCGAGCGAATCGTCAGTGGCAGCGAGCCCTTAGCGTTTTCGGAGCTCTTACAGTTGCAGTTTGATCAGCCCGATCGGGTACGCTTTCCCTGCCTGCGCCTAGCCGAAGAGGCCATGGCCGAAGGTGGAACCATGCCCGCAGTGCTTAATGCCGCGAATGAAATGTCGGTCGCGGCCTTTCTCGAGCGTGATATTGGTTTTATGGATATCCCTCGAATAAACGAACAGGTCATGACACGCCTCGGCCGCAGTCCGGTTGAGTCCATTGATCAGTTGTTGGCGGTCGACCGGGGCGCACGCGCCATGGCCACCGAACACATTAAGGCGCTTCGATGATGCTTTTGTTTAACTCCGTTTTTGGCATGCTACTGGCCCTCGGAATTCTGGTGACCGTGCACGAATACGGCCATTTTTGGATGGCACGCCGCTTTGGCGTTAAGGTGGAGCGTTTTTCGGTGGGCTTTGGTCGGCCGATTTGGCGCAAAACCGATCGCTTTGGTACCGAATTTGTGGTCGCCTGGATTCCTCTGGGTGGCTACGTCAAGATGCTCGACGAGCGTGAAGGGCCGGTGCCAACTGAGCTCCTCGGGCAAACCTTTAACTCAAAGACAGCGCGGCAAAAGATCGCTATCGCCTTAGCCGGACCGATGACCAATTTTCTCTTTGCCATCGTTGCCTTTGCACTGATGTACAGTATTGGCGTGCAGGACTTGGTGCCCCTGATCGATCACCCTAGAGACGATTCGCCGGCGCAGCAGGCCGATATGACGCGTGGTGACCGCATCCTAGCCATTGATGGGCGCAGCGTGGACTCGTTCACAGACTTGAGTCTAGCCCTTGCATCACGCGTCGGCGAGAGTGGCATCATCGATATCAGTCTGTTACGCCAGCAAAGTAAGAAGAATGTCCAGCTGCCGATAGAAAACTGGTTAGCCGAACAAGACTCGCCGGATCCATTGCGCAATCTCGGTCTGGGTCCGCAAATGCCGATCCATCCGGCGCTAATCGGCTGGATTGAAGCGGGTGGCCCTGCCGAGCAAAGCGGCCTAGCGGTGGGTGATCGGGTGCTGACAATTGACGGGACCGCCATAGAGACCTGGTCGGAATGGGTCGACCTGGTTCAGAACAGCCCCGGCAAGGTACTGAGTCTTAGTGTTAAGCGCGCCGAGCAAACGCTGCAGCTGACCCTGGTGCCGGGCACTAAGATGCAAGATGAGCGCACCATCGGCTTTGTCGGTACCGGCAGTGCACCGCTGGCCTGGTCAGAGCAACAACTGACCACCGTGCGACTGTGGCCTTGGCAGGCCGCATGGCGTGGCGTAACCGACACGGTGCAAATGAGCGTCCTGAGTTACAATATGTTATGGAAGATGGCAACCGGTAAGGTGTCATTGAAGCAGATTGGCGGTCCCATTTCGATGGCCAAGATGGCGGGCCTGTCAGTCGGATCCGGGTTCGAATCCTTTATTGGCTTCTTAGCGCTGATTAGCATCAGCTTGGCGATTGTAAACCTCCTCCCCATACCGGTGTTAGACGGCGGTCATGTGGTAATTCACTCGATTGAGTGGCTCCGGGGTAAGGCCCTGTCAGACAGAGCACAAATAATTGGCACACAAATCGGTATGGTCTTTATCCTCAGTCTGATGTTATTGACCTTCTATAACGATATTGGCCGCTTAATGTAAAGACAGTTTGCCGCGCTCGGGTGAGGCTTCAGAATGCTGCCCTATAAATTCAAACCAGACCGGGATTTTAGGTCGCCACAGGATAAAGGTAAAGACGTTGGGAGTAATGTTCAAGACCGCACTAGTGGCATGTTTGACGTTGATGGTATCGGTAGCGCAGGGCGCAACCTTCAAAGTCGATGAGATAGTCGTGCAGGGCCTGCAACGGGTGTCGTTGGGTCGTGTTTTGGCCCAGCTGTCGGTGCGTGAAGGCACGGTGGTTGATGATCAGGATGCCAGCCGCTGGTTGCATGAAATATACCAAACCGGTTTCTTCCACTCGGTCGATATCAGTCGGGATGGCGATCGGCTACTGATCGATGTGGTCGAGCGACCGGCCATCGAAACCATTGAATTCGATGGCAACTCCAGCGTGCCGACCACGACCCTAGAAGCCGTATTTGCCGATGTTGGCCTGGCCAAGGGCGAGATTTTCAGTCGCTCATTGCTGGAAAATATCGACTTGGAATTGGAAAAGCAATATGGCGCCCAAGGGCGTTACAATGCGCGTGTCGACGCCGAGATTACGCCTCTGACCCGCAATCGTATCAACGTGACGATGCAGATCAGTGAAGGTCCGGTCGCCCGGATTGAGCAACTCGAGATGGTTGGCAATAGTGTCTTCAGCGATGCCGAGCTCTTTGCCATTATTCAAATGCAGCGCACTGGGTCACCGCACATTTGGCAGTGGATGACTAAACGCAACCAATTTGCCAAGGCGGCCCTGACCGGGGATATTCAGCGCCTGGAGGATTTCTATTTCGACCTGGGCTATCTCGATTTCGCAGTTGATAGCCAGCAGGTATCGATCTCTGAAAATAAGGCCGCGATCAGCATTGCCCTCAATATCAGCGAAGGGCAGGCCTACAGTGTGGCCGAGGTGGAGGTGACTGGGGATTTGAAACACCTGGCAGCCGAGATTCAAGCTCTGGTACGTGTTAAGCCGGGGCAAATATACTCTCGCACCGATGTGGCCACCGATATTCGCGACATCACCGACCTGCTCGGCGAATACGGCTATGCCTTCGCCCAGGTGCGCGATGTGCACCAGACCGATGCGCTTAATCAAACCGTAACGGTCACCTATCAGGTCCAGTTGGGCAGTCCGGTATATGTTAATCGCATCATAATTCAGGGCAACAGTGCCACTAACGATGAAGTCATTCGACGCGAACTGCGGCAGTTGGAACGGGCCTTGGTGGTAAACAAAAACATCCGAACATCCAAATCACGTTTGGATCGTCTCGGTTATTTTAGCCAGGTTAGTATTAAGACCCAACCCATTGCGGGTCGTAATGATCTGGTCGATTTGGTGGTTTCGGTCGTTGAAGCCAAGGACTCACAACTTAGTATCTCGGGCGGCTATGCCGACGGCTCAGGCTTCTTCGGGGAGTTGTCTGTTAAGCAAACCAATTTCTTGGGTCGCGGGGTCGACTTTTCAGCCTCGGTCAACGTCAATGAAACCACCCAGAACTACCAAATATCGGCCGAAAACCCCTTCTTTACGCTCGACGGCGTGAGCCTAGGTGCCGATCTCTACTATAAAAAATCCGATTACAGTCAGACGACCTTTAGCACCTACGCTACCAACACGTTTGGTGGGCGACTAAATTTAGGTTATCCCCTGTCGGAGAACCAACGGCTTAACTATGGCCTCGGCGTCAGTCGAGATGAGTTGTTTATTAACGCGGACAACGCGCCATTGGAAATGACCGATTTTGCCCCGGACTATCGCAACGACTACGATATCATAACCGGTCGAGTTGGCTGGTCCTACAGTACCCTCAATGGCACGCTCAAGGCTGACGACGGTGCCAGTGTGCGCAGCAATT
>Ga0307488_10005724_pt1 | contig 10264 bp, 8 predicted proteins | sample SB02metaG_FD_202248 | JGI IMG/M metagenome (GOLD analysis project Ga0307488, IMG submission 202248) | Sea-ice brine microbial communities from Beaufort Sea near Barrow, Alaska, United States - SB 0.2 | ecosystem: Environmental > Aquatic > Marine > Coastal | place: USA: Alaska | collected 2017-05-06
TGACATAATGAGAGACCCAGATGGTGTTACTCGTCATGGAGTCATGCGATTCCGAGCAATAATTTTAGGAACAAACTAATTTTATAAATAGGAGATAAATATGGCGGCACAAAAAGGTTTAGATGTCTTAATTGAAATCAACACAACAGGTTCAACTTTTGTTGCTGTTGGTGGAATGAGATCATCTTCAATAACATTAAATGACGAATCAGTAGATGTAACTCACAAAGGTAGTTTTGGAACTAGAACTCTGTTGGCAGGAGCAGGAGTGAATAGTATTTCTATCAGTGGTTCAGGTGTATTCACAAATGATACACAAGAACAACTCGTTAGAACAACTTTTCAAGCACAGCAAAATACATCTGATGGTGCATCAAGTCAAACACCTGCTTTTAAAAACTTTAAATTCAAAATATCAAGTTTGATTAGTTATACAGGACCTTTCCAAATAACATCAATAGAGTATGCAGGTGAATATAATGGTGAAGCTACTTACTCAATGTCTTTTGAGTCAGCAGGTTACGTTACATTTGCATAATGAAAGTAGTTAAAATAAAAGTTGGTAAAGAATCAATAGAAGGTTTGTTAAATAAAAACGAATTAACTATAGGTAATGTTATAGAAGTTGGCGACACAATAAATATTGATGGCAAAGACATAAAAGTTGATTCATTCACTAAACATCCACAAAGTGATGCTTTAATAATAAATCTTGCAAAAGCAAGTAAATCAAAAGGAGAAAAGTCAGATGGCGAATCCACTAAAGGGTGAAGTAGAAGTAAAACTAGGTTCAAAGACTTATAAATGCAGATTAACTATTGATGCATTAGTAAGAATAGAAGATGAGCTTGATAAAGGTATTTTAGAATTAGCTACAGCAATTTCAGAAGCTAAAGTTAGAGTAAGAACATTAATTGTTGTTTTGCGTAATGCACTAAGAGGTGGTGGAAATGACTTTGATGATAAAAAGATTGGTCAAATAATATCTGAAGTAGGTATTGTTGTCGCATCAACCGAAGTAGCTAAACTCTTAGTTACAACATTAACAGATAATGACTCAGAAGAGGAAGTAGATAAAAAAAAAGTAGAAGCGTGAATACTCAACCAATACTATGGTCAGACTTTTATAAGATTTGTGTTGGTATGATGAATATGCGTCCTGATGACTTTTGGAATATTTCTCCTCGTGAAATGTATTTAGCTTTAAAAGGCTTTAAGCAATTTAATGGCACAGAAGAAAAAGAAGAGCCTATGAGTAGAGAAAGGCTTAATGAATTAATGGAGTTATACCCTGATGGCTAATGCTATAGATGAGCTTGTAATTAAGATAAAAGCTGATACTAAACAGCTTCAATCTGAATTAAAAAAAATAGAAGGTAAAATAAAAGTCACTGGTACAGCAGGTGGTGCAGCTTTTGGTTCTATGGCAGGTAGTCTTGCAAAAATTAAAGGTCCTGCAATAGCAGCAGCAGCAGGTATAGCTATATTAGGAATAGGGATGAAATCAATAGCAAATGTTGGTTCACAATTTGAAGATTTACAAGATTCATTAAATCAAGTTTTTGGTGGAATTGAGCAAGGCTCAAAAGCATTTGATAAAGTTTTAGAATTTGCACAAACAACCCCTTTTCAAATTGAAACAGTAACTAAAGCATTTATAGGTCTGAAGTCAGCAGGTATTGAGCCTAATATGGATATGCTACAAACATTTGCTGATACAGCATCATCTGCTACAGATCAACTAGGAACTTTTGAAGCATTGATTAGAGTTATACAAAGGTCTGCTGCTGGTGGTATGTCATTAGTAGAGTTAAACCAAATTGCAGACAGGGGGATAGATGTTTTTGGTGGATTAAAAGAAGAACTTGGACTAAGCAGAGATGAGCTATCAAAATTTGGTAAAACTGCTGAAGGTGCAAAAATAATACAAGAAGCATTAATAAAATCATTAGATAAAAAATTTGGTGGAGCAATGGCAGCCAAAATGGACAACCTTTCAACCAAAACATCAAATATGGTAATTGCTTTTAAAGGATTGGCTGATGAAGTTTTTAAAAGTGGTTTAGGTGATTTTTTAAAAGACATTGCAGATAGATTATCTTCTTTAGCAAATGCCATAGGAAAAACAATAAGAGCAGTTGGAGGAAGAAAAACGATACAGGATATAACTGGTGAAAGTGGAAAAGATGAGCAGATTCTAAAATTAAGAGAACTTATAAAAGAACAAGAAGATAAAAGAGATACAGCACAAGCAAGTATAGATAAGAATTATGGTGGACAAGTTATAGCAGACAGAAGAATCGCACTAGCAAAAATCATAGAACTAAACACATTGCTAGACGGATTAGAGACAAAAGTTTTAAAAACAGGTAAAGAAGTAGATACTAGTTTAAGCACTTTACTGCAATCAGATATTGATTTTATGGATGATTTTAAAAAACTAGTAGAAGACTCAATCCCTCAACTTGAACAAATACAAACTCAAATGGATTCTGTAGAAGCTATGAGAGGTAAATTAAATGAAGAAGGAACATTAATTGCTTCTGATGAAGAAATTGAAAGAATTTTAACAATGCTTGGTTTATTAAAAGAAGAAATGGGTCAAACTGGAGAAGTTACAGATGCTATGGCAGAAACTCTTGAAAGAGCTACTGATCAGTTTGCTAATGATTTTATAAACGCACTTCAAAATGGTGAAAATGCTTTAGTATCATTTAGAAACTTAGTCGGTGATATGATACAACAAGTCATAGCTGAGTTCTTGAAAATGCAAGTCATCAAACCTATGATGAACGCATTATTTACTGCTGTAGGTTTACCAACTATGCCAACAGGCAAAGCAGGTGGTGGAACTATACAAGGTGGTAGAGCAACACTGGTAGGAGAACGTGGTCCTGAAATATTTGTACCTAATACTGGCGGTACTATCATGAATAACATGAATAGTAAAAACGCTATGGGCGGTGGTGGTACTACTGTTATAAATCAATCAATCAATTTTGCTACAGGCATAGTACCTACTGTAAGAGCAGAGGTTACAAAGATGATGCCACAGATAGCAGATGTAACAAAAGCAGCAGTACAAGAAGCATCAATGCGTGGTGGTTCATATAGAAGGAGTTTATTAGGTGGCTAAGATAGTAACAATGCCAACAACCCCTAATTTTATTAGGAGTAATTTTACACTTAGAAGGACAATAGGTAGTGTAGCTTCACCTTATACTGGAAAAGTAAGAACACAAGAATATGATGGTGTTTACTGGGAAGCTACTGTGACACTTCCACCTATGCGTAGAGATGTTGCTAAAAACTGGCAATCTTTTCTTTTAGAGCTTAATGGACCAGTAAATCATTTTAAATTTGCAGACCCTGATGCTCTAACCAATCAAGGCACTTATAATGCTAATGACTTAAAAGCAAAAGACAGAATTAATCAAGGTAGTATAGAATTAGACTTCATATATGCATCACAAACTATAGTAGCACCATCCAATACAACACCTTTTGCTAATGCAGTAGAAGGAGACTTTATAGTCGTAACAGGTTCAATCAATCCTGAAAACAATGGGACACATAAAATAACAACAAAAACTAATGCTTATACAGTGGTTGTAGAGTCTGAATCAGGTGGTTTGGTACAGGAAGCAGATAAAACAGGATGCACAATTAAATCAAATCAGAAGGGTGCTACAGGGTTAAACCTATCAGCAAGTTCTAACAGTGCAACAGGTACTATTAAAAAAGGTGACTATTTACAAATAACTTCTAGCTCAACAGCAGGTGCTAATCCTGTGCAATATGTAATGGTTACAGATGATGCAACATTAAATGTCATAGGTGGTGAAGATACTTATGGGGTTAAGATACAACCAAAACTTAGAACTGCTATTACACAAAATCATTTAGTCAGATTTGCTACTCCTAAGGGTATGTTTAGATTAACCAGTAAAGATATTGATTGGGATGCTGATAATATTTCTAACTATGGTATGTCATTTTCATGTATTGAGGTAGTTTAAATGTCACATTTTGTGCCGAACAGGGGTGGGATAGATACCTCAATACAAAGTTACCTAGAAGCAGACCACCAAGTATTATTCCTAGCAGTTAAAGCAGAATTTGATACAGAAACCATAAGATTATGGTCAGGTGATTATGATCTCACGATTGATGGTGCATCATATCTTGGTGTTGGAACTTTATTGTCTATATCAAACATAGAAGATACTTTAGAATTAAAATCAAGTGGTTTATCTGTAGCTTTAGCAGGTATGGATGCAACTGTACTTAATTTAGCACTTACAGAAAATTATCAAAATAGACTTATAACAGTTTATTTAGGATATCTTTCAGGTGGCACAGACACCACTGTAGGTACTATGACTTTGTTCAAAGGTCGTATGCAATCAATGGTAATAAATGATGACCCTAGCGGTTCTACAATTACTGTAGATGCTGAAAATAGACTAATTGACCTACAAAGACCATCTAACCTTAGATATACCAAAGAATCACAACAATACATAAGTGCAGGTGATACCTGTTTTGATAGGGTGCAATCTTTACAAGATAAAGAGATTATATGGGGTCGCTCTTCATCTAATACTGGTGGTGGTGGAGGTGGTGGAGGTGGTTGCTTCGTTGCAGGTACACAAATTCTCATGGGTGATAATACAACTAAAAATATTGAAGATATAAAAATGCTTGATGAAATTATTTCTTATGATATTGACAATAATTTATTAGTAAAATCAAGTGTACAAAAATTACACAAAACATCTAATAAACAAACTTATATTATTAACTATAAAGATAATTCACTACATACAACGCAGTGTCACCCTTTGTATTGCATTGAAAAAGGTTGGGTAAGTATAAACCCATTAGCAACAAAAGAACTGCATGGGGTTGATGTAGATAAATTGGAAGTTGGTGATAAATTATTTAATAAAAATGCAGATTCTTTAGAAATAACAAGCATAGAAGTTATAGATAATAAAATTGACATACCAACTTATAATTTAATTGAAATATATAAACACAATAACTATTTTGCAAATGATGTGTTAGTTCATAATAAAAAAGATGACATTACCAAGGACGAGCAACAAAGATAATGATTAAAAAAGCAGATTGGAGTATAGATTTTGATGAGTTCTTAGCAAAAAACAGATTTGTACCTTTTGCATGGGGTTCATGGGATTGTTGCAAGTTTTCTAATGCTTGTATAAAAGCCATGACTGGTGAGGATTTAATACCCAAAGAGCTTTCTTGGACGAACGAAGAAGAAGCCATGAGATCAATAAAAGAATATGGCAAAACACTTTCTAAAAGTATTGAAAAGGCATGTAAAACAAAAGGTGTACAAAAAGTAGACAAAGCATTTATGCAAAAAGGTGATTTAGTAGTTTATAAAGAAGAATCAGAGCTTGTTGGTATTTCAGATGGTTTTAAAGTATTAACACCATCAGATGACATGGTAGTAGCTAAACAAAATGTAAATATTATATCTGTATGGAGAATACCAAATGGCTAAGGCATTAAAATCAGCAGCAACAATATTTGCAGTTACATTCTTAGTTGTTACAGGTGTAGCATTTCTATTAAGTACAACAGCACTTGCTCTTACTGGTTATACAGCAATGCATATAGCAACAATGTCAGCATTAAGTGCTTTAGTTGGCGGTTTAATGTCAAAAGGTACAAATGCTAGTGCTGAAAACTTTGGAAATAAAGTAGCCACTAGAACACCTACAGCAGCAAGACAAATTGTTTATGGTAAAGCTAGAGTTGGCGGTGCAATAACACACATAGAAACTTCAGGAACAGATAACTATAAGCTATCCATGATAGTTGTTCTTGCAGGACATGAAGTAGAAAACTTAGAAAAAGTTTTAGTCAACGATATAGAACTAACAACAACATCAAGTGGTGGTTTTGAATATGCTACTAATAGCAAATTTACTAATAGTGAAAATGAAAATAAATTTACTGTAAGTAATTCATTACTAAGATATAAATTCAAAGATGGTTCACAAACAACAGCAGATAGTAATATTACTGGTGCAACTTCTTTAGGTTCTACAGATAAGTTTATAGGCATGGCTTATATGCTTATTGAATTTGTTTTTGATTCAGAAGCTTTTGGTGGTGGAATACCACCTTTATCTTTTGTTGTTAAAGGTAAAAAAGTTTATGACCCAAGAAGTGGGCAAACTGCTTTTACAGATAGCACTGGTAAAGAGATTGGAAGCAACCCTGCTCTATGTGTAAGAGATTATTTAACAGATACAACATATGGCTTAAAAGCTACATCTAGTGAGATCAATGACACTACAACATTAGGTGGATTCGCATCAGCTGCTAATACTTGTGAAACTGCTGCAGGTGCAATTACAACAGCTACGGTCAATGGTGCTATAAGCAGTTCTACTACAGTAACAGTAGATACATCATCAACTTTAACACTTATAGATATAGGTCAAACAGTTACAGGAACAGGAATTACAGGCACTGTAACAGTAATCAAAAGAACAGGTTTGGTTGTAACATTATCTTCAGCAGTTACTATCGCTGATGGTGTGACACTAACTTTCAACGAAGGCTCATACATAGCAAATGGTATTACTAATATGACTGCAGATGGTGCAGGTGTTATTGAAGGATTGCTTAGTTCTTGTGCAGGTAAAATGTCCTATATAAATGGTAAGTTTGTAATGTTTGCAGGTGCTTCTGTTACACCTGAAATGACAATTACAGATGATAATTTATTAGCACCGATCTCCATAACAACTAAACAGGCTAGTGGCGAAACTTATAATACAGTAAAAGCAGTATATGTTGATGGTAATAATAATTATGTTGCAACTGATTCACCTACAGAAACCACAGTAAATCCTGCTACCAGTGTTACTTTTTTAAGTGAAGATACACCACTAGGAGAATCACAAGCTAATTATAGAAAAAATTTAGAAATACAGTTGCCATTTACTGATAGCACAACTTTAGCACAAAGACTACAAAGAACAGCAATACTACACAGTAGGCAAGAGGTAGCATTATCAGCCTTATGTAATATTTCTTATATGCAATTACAGCCTTTTGATTGGGTTTATCTAACTAATGAAAGATTAGGTTATACAAACAAAGTTTTTGAAGTTTTAAGCACAAATTTAGAAGTTATGGAGCAAAATGATGTTCCTATGTTGGCTACTAGGCTTGACCTTAAAGAGATTGATTCTTCTGTATATGGTTTTGCTTCTTCTTCTTATACAAGCCCAATAGACGAAGGCTCAAGCGTTCCTACAGGTAGTTTCAGCGTAACTGCACCAACTAATTTATCTCTTACAGTAGATTTTCAATTAGATTCAACAACAAGCAAAATAAACATAGATGCTTCATGGACAAACAATCCTGATGATTTAATACAAGGAACAGAAATACTCTATGGCACATCTTCAGGTACATATATTGGCTCTGTTCTAGTAGGTAAAGGAAAAACAAAAGCTGTCATCCCTAATTTAATGTCTAACTCTAATTATTATGTAGTAGCAAGACACTTCTCTAGTAATAATGTATTTAGTTCAAATACACTACAGCAAACTGTAAATACAGGGCTGCCCTCTGCTCCATCTGCTCCCACTAATCTTTCTGCTACATCAGGCAAGGCTCTTGTCATAGGTTTACAATGGACTGCACCAAGTAATAGTGATTTAAGAGCAGTAAAGGTCTATAGACATACATCAAACTTTACACCGACAAACGATACCTATTTAGTTTCAACAATTACATCAGAGCCTAGTCAAGTACAAAAACTAACATTTGGTTTAGAGGATGGATTGACAGCAGGAACTACTTATCATTTTGCAGTAAGAGCCATAAATCATTCAGGCACACATTCTACTTTTACAAGCACAACAACAGGTAGCTTCACATTAGTAGATGCAGGTGATATTGATTTGCCTGATTTCTCAGGTTATTTCCATAAGGAAGGCAACACAACTACAGCCTTAACATCATCACAATTTAATACTGAGTACGGAAGAACACCATTAAATGATGATATTTTAATCATGGTTAATACCAGTGCTACTCCTAAAGTCTCAAAGGCTTATAAATGGAATGGCTCAGCTTTTGCAGAGATCACTAATTTTACGACTGGTGATTTAGTTGTAGATGGAACGATAGCAGGTGCAAAAATAATAGCAGGAGATATTTCTGCTGATAGGGTTAATGCAAGTTTTGTAAGTGCATTAAACCTACTTACAAACAGTGCAACGATAACAAACAATATTACAGTAGGCACAGGCAACAACGTATTCAAAGCAGAAACAGGTGTAGGTATACAGCTAGGTAATGCAGCATTTAATTCAGCACCCTTTAGCGTAACTGAAGGTGGTCTTTTAAAAGCAGAAAGTGGAACGATAGGCGGTATTAATCTAGCTAACAATAAATTATATGTAGGCACAGGAACTGTTAATAACAGTAACACTGCATTTTATCTTGATGATAATGGTAATTTTTCACTTAAAAACAAGCTTTATTGGAATGGAACAACCTTAGTTTTAGATGGTGAAATAAATGCTACTACAGGTGCTATTGGTGGCTTTGAAATAGGCACAACATCAATAATAGATGATGCCGATTCATTTGGATTGTCCTCTGCTGTAACAGCAGGTGATGATGTAAGATTCTTTGCAGGTAATACGTTAGCTAATAAAAACATAGCACCTTTTAAAGTAACTGAATCAGGTGCATTAACTGCCCTTAGTGCAACTATTACAGGGGCATTAACCCTTACCAATGTAGACGGAACTACAGTGACCTACGCAGGAGGTACTGACTTACAAGTAGGCAGTATCGGTGGCACTAATATAAATGCGTCATCAATTAGCACATCTAAAATACTGGCTCATGCTACATCTTTAATTAACCCAGTAACAGCTACAGGCAACGTATACCGATATGGTGGATATAATGATATAGGGACAGTAGTTAACACTATACCAAGTGGAATCACATTATCTTATAACACTTCTGAAGATGCCTTATCTATAGTTTCAGATGGCAATACTTCAATTAGAAGTGACTCATTTGAAATAGATCACAATTCTATTTATAAACTATCTTTACAAATTAAAAAAACAACTACTGGCGGTAATTGGTATGTAGGTGCTACGCAGTTCACGTCTTTTGTTTCAGGCTCATCTAAAGATAATAGTAATAATAGTCAAACATCAACTAATTTTGGAGTTTATACAGCAAGTAGGAATGCAGGAACAGATACTAATAATCCTTATTTTGCAATAAGAAACGCAACCGATACTTCTTATAAAGAAGTTGTAGTGTATTTAATTGGTTCTGAAGTAAACATAGATGAAGTTCCAAATCATTCTTATTCATCAGGAATTAGTGGCACACCTTATATTCGTTTAGCTAGTTCTTCTACACATGCAGGTATTAGAATTTTAAACTGGGGTAATGCTACTACAACAAGAACTCTCCTAGTTAAGAATATAACTATGGCTCAAATGACTGCAAATACTATCGTTGCAGAAAATATATCTACAACCAATTTAGCAGCAATAAATTCTGATTTAGGAAGTATTACAGCAGGGTCATTAAATATAAATAGTGGTGTTTTCACTGTATCTCCTGCAGGTGTTGTTGTAGCAAGTTCAGGAACAATTGGTGGCTTTACATTAGGTGAAACATCACTTACAGCAGGTACAGGTGCAACAAGAGTATCTCTCTCAACAGCAGATGGTATCCATCTAGGAAATAATACTTTTGCTAACGCACCTTTTAAGGTCACAAGAGCAGGATTATTAACAGCAACAGGTGCGGTAATATCAGGTAATATTACAGCAACAAGTGGTTCATTTGCAGGTTCTTTAAACAGTGCTACAGGAACATTTACTGGTGCATTAAGTGGCGGAACAATATCAATAGGTTCAGGAAACAATATATTTAAAGCTGATAGCAATGGTATTTATTTAGGACATGCCACCTTTAGTTCTGCACCTTTTAAAGTTACACCAGCAGGAGTATTAACAGCAACTGGGGCTACTATAACTGGTGAGATAAATGCAACTAGTGGAACATTTAATGGTTCTATAGCGATCGGTTCAGGAAACAATATATTTAAAGCTGATACTAATGGTATATATCTAGGAAACGCATCTTACGCTTCAGCAACTTTTAAAGTATCGCCTTCAGGTATTGTACAAAGTAACAAGCGTATAACTTCAGGAGCAGGGACAAC
>Ga0307488_10005725_pt1 | contig 10264 bp, 11 predicted proteins | sample SB02metaG_FD_202248 | JGI IMG/M metagenome (GOLD analysis project Ga0307488, IMG submission 202248) | Sea-ice brine microbial communities from Beaufort Sea near Barrow, Alaska, United States - SB 0.2 | ecosystem: Environmental > Aquatic > Marine > Coastal | place: USA: Alaska | collected...
TTTATAAATGAGTTACGGGATAATTTTGTGGTACCTCCAGGAATCGAAATGATAAGACTATATATAACTACCCAAAACATAAAACCATTTAAAACCAATGCTTTAGAGGTTTATTGTTTCAGGGTGTTTCAATAAGGTTCAGAATGTTATCCATTTATGGGTACAAATATGGGTACATTTTTGTAGCTTTGTTGTGTTCTAAATTTTCATACAATGGCAACAATAAATTTTCAATACAGAGGGAAAAGTGAAACAGGCAATATCACTATTAGATTAAAGCACTCTACAAGTATAGATTATCGTATTTCTTCAAATATTGTTTCTCAAAAAAAATTCTGGTTTAAAACAACCGGTAAACACAGAAAACTTGATGAACTTTCTTATTTATCAGGCGAAGCTAAAAATCATAAAACCTATTTAGAAAAAATTGAATCTGCAATTTTATCTAATTTTAAAACAGACTTCAACAAAGGAGTACCAATTTCTAATAAATGGTTTAAGCGCACTATAGATGAGGTTGCAAATATTTTATCTACTAAAGTACAAATTGAGTCCGCTCAAGTTTTAATTCAGAAAGAAAAAGAAAAAAAGAATAAAGAGGAAAAAGAAATAGTCGATAAAAATTTAATAGTTTCAGCAATTGAAAGAGTTATAAGTGTTGAGTACTTTGATAATAAAAATCAAGTCAAAATTTACAAGCAACTATTAAACAAAATTACTTCTTATCAGAATCATAAAAATAAGAGGTTTAAAATTAATTGTGTAACTCAAAATTTTGTTGATGAATTTTCAGCCTATTTAATGAAAGATTTAGAGCATCAGATAAGTACAACAAGAAAACATTGTAAAAGCTTAATACATGCAGTTAAGTATCAAAAAAACGCATTTCCAGATGTTGTCCAATTATCATCAGCGGTTAGCGATATAAAATACAGGAAGCAAAGCAAATCAGAAAAAAGAAAGGCACGTACTGAAATAGTGGTAATCCTAAATTTTGATGAACTAGAAAAGATCTATAAAATAGAAGTACCAGAGCATTTATTAAATACAAAGAAAATTATTTTATTTGGTTGTGAGTTTGGGGTAAGGGTTTCAGATTATGATAAACTAACAAAAGAAAATATTAAGAGAAAAGGAGAGATGGAGTATTTAAGTTTCTATAATCAAAAAACGGGTGTAGATGTAGTGATACCCTTTAATGATAGAATTAAAAAATACATTTCTTGTTTCGGTTTGCCAAGAACTAACTATAATAAAACAGATGATGTAATTATCAATAGAGAGATAAAAGAAGTTTGTAAACTTGCGGGAATTAATGAAATGGTACAAGCAAGAAAAAGTCAAAGTGTTGAAATAAATGGTAATAAAGTACGAAGAGCTATTTCAATGAAATACCCTAAATACGATGTTATTTCTACCCATAGTTTAAGACGTTCTTTTGCTACAAATTATTACAATATTTTAAGCCTTTTTGAAATTAGACAAATTACAGGGCATACCAACGATGCTCAACTAATTGAATACATTAATCAAGATAAGGATAGGACAGAAATTTTAGAAACAATGTTAAGTAAAATGAACGCTTTTGAAAAGGCTAATAAACCTCAACTGAACGTTATTAAAAACACTTCAAGTCAAAATTAACACATTAAAAATAATTTTTATCTTCGACCTCGTCATATGTAATCTATTAGAATTGTCTATTTTTAAGGTACGCTATTAAAAAGAAAAAATGACTTTAGAGAACTACATTGACAACCTCAACCAACGTTATACTTTAGGTAATGCCACAGAACATACCTTTAGAGGAGACTTACAACAACTACTAGAAACACTTTTACCAGAAATTAGAGCCACCAACGAACCTAAAAGGCAATCTTGCGGTGCTCCAGATTACATACTTACTAAAAAAGAAATTCCAGTTGGTTTTATTGAAGCCAAAGACATTGGAGACAAAGACCTGGAAGGTAAAAAAAGAACTGGAAACAAAGAACAGTTCGACCGTTACAAAGCCTCTTTAAACAACCTTATTTTTACAGATTACATAAACTTTCATATTTACCAAGATGGCGAATTAATTACTAAAATTGCTATTGCAGAGGTTGTAGACAATCAAATAAAACCACTACCAGAAAACTTTACAAACTTTACAAATCTTATAACAGACTTTACTACGCATATAGGGCAAAATATTAAAAGTTCTAAAAAATTGGCAGAAATGATGGCGGGTAAAGCCCGTTTATTATCAGACGTTATAGAAAAGGCTTTAAATAGTGATAACGAGCATTCAGAAGACAGTACTCTAAAAGAGCAAATGATGGCTTTTAAAGAGATTTTAATACACGATATAACACCTAAAGGGTTTGCAGATGTTTACGCACAAACTATTGCTTATGGATTATTTGCAGCACGTTTGCACGACCCTACTTTAGATACCTTTAGCAGACAAGAAGCCGCAGAACTAATACCAAAATCAAACCCTTTTTTAAGAAAATTATTTGGCTACATAGCAGGTGCAGACATAGACGATAGAATTAAATGGATTGTAGACAATTTAGCAGAAATATTTTTAGCATGCAATGTAGAAGAAATTTTAAAAAATTATGGGAAATCTACCAAGATGGAAGATCCTATTATACACTTTTATGAAACCTTTTTAGCAGAGTACGACCCCAAATTAAGAAAAGCCAGAGGAGTTTGGTATACACCCGCTCCAGTTGTTAATTTTATAGTAAGAGCAGTAGACGATATTTTAAAAACCGAGTTTGATTTACCACAGGGTTTGGCAGATAGTTCTAAAACCACAGTAAAAGTAAAAACGGATATTGCCAATAAGAATTTTAGTAGTGGTTATAAAGAGATTGAGAAAGAAGTACACAAAGTACAAGTTTTAGACCCCGCCACAGGAACAGGTACTTTTTTAGCAGAGGTTATAAAGCACGTTTACAAGAAGTTTAAAGGGCAAGAGGGTATTTGGAGCAGTTATGCAGAAAACAACCTTTTACCACGTTTAAATGGCTTTGAGTTGTTAATGGCATCTTATGCAATGGCACACTTACAAATAGATTTACTATTAAGGGAAACAGGTTTTAAAGCCACCAGAAACCAACGTACCAAAATATACTTAACCAATAGTTTAGAACAGTACCACCCAGATACGGGAACGTTATTTGCCAATTGGTTAAGTAGTGAAGCCAACGAGGCAAACCATATTAAAAGAGACACCCCAGTAATGTGTATTATTGGTAACCCTCCTTATAGTGGTGTTTCGTCTAATACAGGTAAATGGATAAGTGATTTAATAGAAGATTATAAATATGTTGACGGAGTACATTTTAAAGAGCGTAAACATTGGTTAAATGATGATTATGTAAAGTTTTTAAGATACGGACAACATTTTATAGAGAAAAACGGAACAGGAGTTTTAGCCTTTATAAACCCTCACGGCTTTTTAGACAACCCTACTTTTAGAGGTATGCGTTGGAACTTACTAAAAACCTATGATAAAATTTACACTATAGATTTACACGGAAATAGTAATAAAAAAGAAACTGCTCCAGATGGTAGTCCAGATGTAAATGTGTTTGACATACAACAAGGAGTTTCTATAAATATTTTTGTCAAAACTGGTAATAAAAAAACAAATGAACTAGGTAAGGTTTATAATTATGATTTATACGGAAAACGTGATTTCAAATACGAATTTCTTTCTAAAAATAACTTTAAAACTATTGCCTTTGAAGAATTAAAACCTAACTCACCAAATTATTTTTTTATTAAAAGAAATGAAAAAGGTAGAGAAGACTATGAAAAAGGATTCAAAATTAGCGACATATTTAAAAATAATAAAACTGGTATTGTTACAATGGGTGATTCATTCATTTTAGATGACAATCAAAATAACCTAATTTCAAGAATTAATAATTTCTTAGATAATGAATATAATGACGAGGAATTAAAAACTAAATACTCACTAGGGAAAAATTATGCTAAATGGATAAATGAAAATAAAGAAGAAATTAGACTAATTGAATTAAACTCTGTTAAAATAGGCTACAGACCTTTTGATGAAAGATATACTATTTTTAACAATAAACTTTTATGGAGATGGCGTGAAGATACTATGAAGCATCTTTTATCTGGGGATAATATAGGATTGGTAGTTCCCAAAATAAACAAGGAAGACAATTGTTTCTTTATTTCAAAAAATTTAATAGCTCATAAAGTTTGCAGTGCTTATGATTCAAATTCCATCTTCCCGCTCTATCTTTATTCAAAAGAAACCAACCAACAAAGCACAGAAGAAACAGCAGAAAGAACACCAAACCTCAACCCAGAGACAGTAAAAGAGATTGCAAAAAAAATAGAGTTAACTTTTACAAACGAGAAAGAACCTACAAAAAACACCTTTGCTCCTATTGATATTTTAGACTATATCTATGCAGTATTTCACAACCCAACATATAGAGAAAAATACAAAGAGTTTTTAAAGATAGATTTTCCTAGAGTACCGTATCCAAAAGACCAAACTACATTTTGGCAATTGGTTACATTAGGTAAAGAAATTAGAGAAATACATTTATTAGAAAGTGAAACCATAGAAAACTATATTACAAGTTATCCAGAAACAGGAGACAATATAATTACAAGAAAATTAACCAAAAACAGCATTGGTTACGAGCCTACAACAGACACTTTAGGCAAAGTTTGGATAAATGACACGCAATACTTTAATAACGTGCCTTTAGTGGCTTGGGAGTTCTATATTGGTGGCTACCAACCCGCACAAAAATGGTTAAAAGATAGAAAAGGCAGAGAGTTAAGTTTTGAAGATATTTTACATTATCAAAAAATAATTGTTGCCCTATTCGAAACGCATAGAATAATGCAAGAGATTGATGAAATTGAAATAGAGTAAATATAATGTAACTTGTTATTTATGTATGAAAATCATCTGAAAGAAAAAGAAATAAAAAAAATAGTAAAGAGTGTAGAAGCCCATATTAGAAACTCCCACCATTTTGAAAGGACGATTAAGTTGCTGCTTAAAGAAGAAGAGGAGTCTGTTTTTTACAAAGATTTTAGGGTAGAACATCCTAAAGGCAAAAAGCCGTTATCAACTTTAATAATAGAGGAGAAAGATAAGTTTAGTGAACTAGAGCAGAAAGTTTTAACTATGGTTAGTAAATTTCTTAAAATATTTGAAACTGATTATAAAGAAATAGAACTATTACAAGATACTCAAAGAGAAATAAGAGCTAAAGAGTTTAAAGATATGCTTTTCGAAAAATTAATTTCTGTAAATGCTTTACATTTACTTGTAAATGATGATTATAAAGAGTTGTTTGAAAAGGAAATGAGGAAGTACTATTCTTTATAAATAATTAACTGCTATGAAAAGGAACGCAAGAGATAATTAATATTACAAAAATGGCAACATTAGAAGAAATTGCAATTATTTCTTATCAAGGTTTGTACAAATACGTGCCAAATAGAAATAAGAAAAAGTTTAGAGATGAATTTGTGGGTAAAAAAAGATATACTTCAAAATTTTTACTGGCTGTATTTCCTAAATATATTGATTTTGAAAAATGGTCTAAAAATCCTAAAAATGAATATGATATTATTTTAATTAATTATTGGTTAATTGAAGTGCCTAACGTTGGGTTGAAAAGAACTCAATTATTTAATAGCTATAATGGGGCTAATAAAATTATAAATAAACGTATTAAGGATAAAGAATCTAAAAAGAAAAAAGAAAATAATAAACGATTAAAAAAGCCTGCAAAGATTAAGGTTTTAAAGAAAAATCACTTACCAATAAAAGAAAAAAAAGAATTTGAATCAGAAGACCTTTCAAAAACTATGCAACAAATGGGGGAGGAAGCGATAAGGAATGCAAAGGAATTTAGTCGAATGAAGTTAGAGAGGGAAGCAGAAAAAGAGAAATTATCAAATCAATTATTGCGCTCGAAAGTATTTGAAAAATCTATAGATGAGAATAAAGAGGTGTTAAAAAAAACAATTCCCAATCAAATGGGAATTAAAGATGATAATAGTAAGATTAATAGATTGAAACTTGTTATTAAAATATTTTTGATAACACTTTTTATAGGTTGTTTTTTAGATATGGCCTTTAGTTATTACGAAATTGTCAGATACTCAGCTTTCATAAGTTTTTGCTATTTGTGTTATCTTGGTATAGATGATAAAGAAGAATTTTACATCTCAAAAATTTGGGGGTTTTCAGCAATTTTAATAAATCCAATTTTCAAGTTAACAATCACCAAAGATTTTTGGCTGATAATTGATTCCATTTGGATTTTACTTTTAGTGTATTCATTATTTGAAAATAGATTAAAGCAACTTTTTAAAAAGAAACGCAACCAACGAATAATGTAATTATCGGATATTGAGAAAAGAAGGGAATATCTCCCTGTTTAAAATAATTTAATAACGTAGAAATTACGGAATAAGAAAAAATGGCAGCGCAAGAAAATATTCCAGTTGAACGGATTAACGAATTAATAAGGTACAGGGATGCTTACGATAGAATACTTATTCATTTTATTACACAAAATCAAGACAAAACAGAAAAAGACTTTTTGGAAAACCTGATAAGGAAACTCGAAAGTATTATAAGTGATAATAAAACGTATAACGAAGTTTTAATAAAAAAAGATGATAAAGAAATAGAGCAAGAAATTAGAAATGATGGTTTGCCAAGTTATAGGAATGTTAATGCATGGTTGAAAGCCGAAATCATAAAAAGAAAGAATAATATAAAACATACTGGGCAAGAAGAAAACTACCTAAAGCTTGCAAGGATCAAATTTGATAGACTACCAAAATCAAACACAACTAAAAAAAATCTTGTTAAAGGAAAACCTTTCAATATTTCAGAAAGGTATAAAATACTTAATGAGCTTACAGGAATTGATACAAAAATAGAGCAAATGGATCGTGCTTCATCAAAAGAAAGAGATGTACTTTTAGCACAAATTCTAGGTTGTGGCGAACAAACTGCACGCGAGTTAAGAAATGGAACTCAACAAAAAAGAAATAAAATTGACGAAGAAAGAATTTTAAACTATCTGAAAACATTTCAATAAGTCTTTTTGTGTAAGGATATCCTTACACACTTTTTACACAAAGCATCATTTTGAAATATTATTGTAAAATATTAATTACAAAATGTATTCAGATGAATGTACAATTAGAATTACCAGAGAATTTAAAATTAGACATTGAGTTTATTAAAAACGAACTCAAAGAACTTAAAAGTAAATTCACCCCTAAAGAACCCGCTCAATTTGTTACTCGAAAATATGTAATGGATGAAATGCTTCATTGCGGCATAACAACACTTCATAAACTATCTGTAAAAGGTGTGCTCACAAAATACCAGTGCGGAGGTAGGATACTTTACAAGCGTGATGAGGTAGAAAGTGCTATTGTTAAACTTAAATTGTAGCGAAATGGCAATTAAACCCAAGCCTATAAAATACGTTTACAAGGCAATTAAATATTCTGATGAATCAACAGAATATAAGCAGTTGAATAACTCAAAAAGTCCACTACTATCTGATACTATAAAATTAACTGAAATAGGAGGTTTTACTTATGATGATAAGGAATATTGCTGTGAGGAAAGAAAAGGTCACAATTGGCGTAAAAATGGTCTAACGGCTTTATTTAGAACCTCAAAAGAAAATGTGTTTTTATGTGGTAGAGATAACGAGAAAGATCTTATAGTAATAGCACTTTACGACAATAATACAATCCTACACGCTTTCTATTATCAAGATTATTCTACAAGGAATATACAGCCACTTATTACTAACTTATAGAAACGAAAAAAGAGGATGTTCAACGTCCTCTTTTTATTCTTCTAAATATTGGGTAAACGTGGCAACGCCTTACCCACAGCAAATATATTAAACTTTGATTGATTATGTAAAAATATTGTTCAGCAATGTTGATCCAACACGATTATTTAATTTACCTTTTTTGGATTTTGAAACACCGGTTAATCTAAAAACAGGCGAAATGAAATCGGAAAAAACGGTAATGTATAATCATTGTAAAATCACCATTTATGATAGTGGAGTGGTTTTGTTTGCTGGTAGCATTCATAAATTTTACAACTCTTTACAGGGCGTTAAAGCGCCAAACAATAAAGCACAAAAATTATATCGAGGGTTTAATGGAAGTCAATTTAACATCAATAATATTTTTTTCGTCAGAAATCATTTAGAAAAAATTTTTGATTGTTCTACAAAACAAATGCTTTTCCAAAATATAGAATTCGGTATAAATACAGCTCCTGGATTCTGTCCTCAATTATTTTTAAAAGGTTTACTATATCATAAAGGGAAGTTATTTGAATTTAAGTACGATAACCAATTTTCACAGGTTAAGCACCAGCAATATTATTTGAAGATATATAATAAATCAGAACAGTATAAGATGGGGGTAGCTACATTAAGGGTTGAGATAAAAGTTATTAAAATGAAATTCCTTGAACAAACTACGATTAAAACTTTTGCGGACATAAATACATCTACTTTAAAAAATGCAGAAAACTTACTTTTAAAGACTTTTGATGAGGTTTTAAACTATGACTATACAATTGATAAAAAAGTTCTAACAAGCAGACAAAAGCAAAGTTTATTAAATTACTCAAATCCTAGATATTGGTTAATTGATTTAAAGGCAGAACATAGAGATAGACATAAAAAAAAGTTACAAGAATTTATTTTAAAATATTCTGATAATTTAAAAGGGAAAGTTAGGCAAGAAATTTTAAAAAAGTGTGTAATAATTAACTGTTTAAGTATAGGGTTAAATGTTACTCAAAAGCACTCTGAAAAATTATACAAAAAATGTATTGTTACGGCAGCTGAATTAACAGGTGAAGATGCTAATGAAAAATAGAAGAACCTCAACTTTTAAGTATATTCTAGAGAATGATAAAATAAGTACAGAGCTTTGTAGTTGTCTTTTATGGAAAACAAATCTATATCAGACAAAATATGAAAATGATATTATAAAACATTTAGTAGAGCAGGTTAGAAACAGATGTAACAATCCAAGACCTATTAATGAAATTGTTTGCAGGGCTAAAACATACGCTAATCAATTAAAAAAAAAGCTTTTAGAATCTATAGGGAAAGAATTGAAAAGTATATTTCGATTTTTTAAAAAATATTTAGAAACAGTGTTAATTTGTTAATTCATTGGTTATTCTTATTGAATACAATGATACTAATGCGAACGGAATTAAAATCATTTCCATTGCTTTATCTCTAAATGGACTTAAATAATTCAAGATTAGAGTTGTTGTGAATATTATAAAGCATAAAATTAAAAGAACCTTTCTGACTAAAGCATCTTTTTTTATTATGTTTTTTATATAGTATTTATCCAAATATTTAAATATCAGTCCACTTAATAGTATCGGTATAAGTATAAAATAAACTGTTCCTGCTATTATTGTTATTAATGTATCTATTATTTCGTTTTCAATATTAATTGATTTTACAATTTTATTATAAATAGAATCAGTTATTAGAATTAAAAAAATGAATATTGTCCAACCTATTGATTCTCTTATTTTAAGATAACTTTTCATAGCATTTAATTTTAAAACGAATTTAACAATTTTTCAGTTAATGTAATAATATCAGATGCCTCGTGCTATACTGTTGTACAGCAAAATAATTCAAACAACAATTAGTTGTATTAAAAATAACTACGTTTATTGTAGCTGTATTTAATTTACTAGTATCCAAATACTTAAATCTATTGTTAAAAATTCAAAAAAAGAAACAGACTAAAACGCACCTAGACCCCCATAGGGTATAGATAACTGTTTTCCTTTTTTCAAAAAGACTGCCCAACACCCCATACACTCCCAAACCTTATCATATATATAATTTGCGTAAGGTCTATTTACGTGCAATCAAATGTTTTGAAAACACAACCCCAAAGCTTGAAGCGTGTTAATAATAAATAAATTGAATAGAGTGAAAAATCTAAGGTTCTATAATTATGGGTACAATTATGGGTACAAATAGGTTGTTTTCAGGAAACAAAAAACCCAATCAATTGAAAATCAAAAGATTGGGATTTATAGTTGTGGTACCTCCAGGAATCGAACCAGGGACACAAGGATTTTCAGTCCTTTGCTCTACCAACTGAGCTAAGGTACCATTGCCTTAGCGGATGCAAATATAAAATGTTTTTTCGTATCTCCTAAAGA
>Ga0307488_10005727_pt1 | contig 10263 bp, 6 predicted proteins | sample SB02metaG_FD_202248 | JGI IMG/M metagenome (GOLD analysis project Ga0307488, IMG submission 202248) | Sea-ice brine microbial communities from Beaufort Sea near Barrow, Alaska, United States - SB 0.2 | ecosystem: Environmental > Aquatic > Marine > Coastal | place: USA: Alaska | collected 2017-05-06
GCAGAATTAACCACCCTAGCACGCAACGAAGCCGCTAGATTAGATGCCAATACTGTTGTTGCCAACACACCGGTTGAGAATGGAGAACAATCGTATATTGCTTATCGCTGTCCTTGAAACCTTGGCTACTCATAACATCCTTGCGCTTTTTATGCGAGCACAGTGGTCCCAAAAATGCCCAGCACCAGAGGAATCCATAATGCAGATAGCAGCGTTTGAAAGGTTATAATCGTTGCCATAAGTTGTGCATCACCGCCCAGTTGCTTCGTCAACACATAAGATGCTGTCGCCGTAGGCAATAGTGAGAATACTAGCAGCACTCCCCGCTCTAATTCTCCCAGTCCAAACATAGCGGCGAAACCCATGGCCACTATGGGCAATAATATAAATTTGCTAATACACGCGATAATGACCGGTATAGCCGCGCTACCGAATCCATGTAAATTTAACGCTGCGCCCACCGTTAACAATGCAAGCGGTAAAGCCACTTGAGACAACAAATACAGCACTTGATTCACCACAAAAGGTATCGGTATTGCCAATATATTAATCACTATACCGAGTCCACATGACACAATAAGGGGGTTGGTGATAATCGCCATCGTCAACTGCCTGTAACGTGATGCTATACCGTCGTGGCTGGCGTGATAGATTTGCAACACCGTGACACATAATATATTGATTAGAGGAATCATGATGGCGGCCATCACCACAGCAATCACTAAACCTTCCGACCCATACAAAGCGGTCACTATTGCCAAGCCAACATACGTATTAAATCGAATTCCGCCTTGAAAAACCGATGTTAAGGCAGTCGGCTTAATCTCTTTTTCGGTTGCGACTGTATTACTCTGTTGACAGGACTCTTGCTGTACTCCTTTTTTACGGAAATATTGAAATACTTTGTGCCCTGCAATAATCATAGCTGCCATCAATAATAATATTGAGACAGACGTCAACGCAAGTGATGAAAGATTAATATCATTAGTCTCTGCTGATGACATTTTATTAATCAGCAATGCAGGTAAAAAAATATAATATGTCATTTTTTCTGCGCCACTCCAAAAACTAGCGTCAGCAAAAGCAATTTTTCTTAAGAACAACCCAACAACAATAATAAAAAAAATGGGCAATATGGATAAGGCAACTACCATTACTATCTCTCTCTATATTCTATTTTTACTTTATTTATCGACAGAAAAATGATCACGCGTCGTTAACTTTATGCCTAGCAGAAACAAATTGGGCACTAGCAGCAATGTCACAAAGGTTGAAAACAATACGCCAAAAGATAATGAAATCACCATCGGAATCAGAAACTGCGCTTGCACGCTCGTCTCAAACATAACCGGCAACAAACCCACAAACGTCGTAAGCGATGTTAAAATAATTGCTCGAAAACGATCTTGACCCGCTGCTGCGAGCACATCAATAGTATTGAGCCCTTTTTTGTATAGATATTGAATTCGATCCAGCAGCACAAGGTTGTCATTCACCACTACACCCGCGCACGCCAGCAGGCCCAGCATCGACATCACGCTCATCGACTTGTCCATAATTAAGTGACCTAAAATAGCGCCCACAAAACCAAATGGAATAGCGGTCAGAATCAACAACGGTTGCCAATACGAACGAAAAGCTATTGCCATCAAACCATAACTGACCAAAATTGCGATGAACATATTCAAATATAAGGTACTATTAAATTCTTTTTGCTCTGTTAACGAACCGGCTGCCTCAATCGTTAAACCGGTATATTGCTGCTGCCAACGGGGTAAGTTTTCGTCAAGTATTTGTGTTGCCAATAATAGCGCGTCAACGCCTTCCGTAAGATCAGCAGAGACTACAATAGTCCGTCGTCTATTTTCACGATTGATCACACTATAGCCAGCGATATCAACTACGTCGGCTACACTGGCCAACGGCACTGATCGACCATCTTGAGTGCGGATATAAATATCCTCTATTTGTTCTAGTGTTTTACGTTCACTTTCAGGGTAACGCAACATGACTTTTATATCGTCGGTGCCACGCGGAATACGTTGAATTTCTTCACCATAAAATCCTTGGCGAATTTGCGAGGCAATATCAGCTAAGCGCAAACCTAATACTTCAGCATGGGGTTTAATGCGTAACTCTACTTCTTTACGCGCACCGGCTAAGGTATCTTCAACATCATAGACATTTTCGTATCCCGCTAATGTTTGCTTAAGCGCGTTCACTGAGTCTGTTAACACTTGCTGATTATTACCGGTCACATTGACCCGAAAACGTAATGCTTTGTTGCTTGAGTTAATGGTGTAACGTAAATCTAATTCTTTAACCCCTTCCAACTCACCAATAGTCTCTCGCCAGCGATCCTTAACCTGAAGAATGTTGACTGTTCTATCTTCTGCTGGCAACAACGCTACACGGACTCGTACACGATTGCTAGAAGCCACCGAGCGTATTGCACGAACAAATGGTTGATCGCCATTAATATCAATTAATTGAGAATCTTCTTCTAGTGCATACGCCGCCTGTTCTATTTGTTGTTGAACACGCTTAACATCCGAAAAGGCAACCCCCTCTGGCAACGTGGCCGAAATACGTATGCTATTAGACGTAGCCTGTACTTTAAATGATGAGCTGACGTAACCACCCGACAGATAAGCCGCCATAACAATAACAAAAAGCATTAAAAATATCGTTAATGTTTGCCCATTAGCGTGCAATGTTCTTTCTAAAAAAGGTCGATAGTATTGTTCAGCCAACGCCTCCATACCCGTCGACATTACTTCACGTAATAGATAGAACCCCACTGATACTTTATTGCGTTGACGCGCCTCGTCATTATTGAGCACTGTTGAGTGAGATAAATGCGACGGAAGAATAAATAGTGACTCTATGAGTGAAAACAATAAGCAAACGATGACCACGACCCCAATGGGGTACGCTAAAGAACCCATCCAACCGGGCAATCCAAAAATCCCCGAAAAAAAGATGACCGTACTAATCACTGCAAATAATACTGGTTTATAAACAAACAATGTACCCGACATCGCCGCTTCGATGCCATTTTTGCCACGTCGTTGACTCGTATAAACGCTTTCGCCTACAATAATTGCGTCGTCCACCACAATACCTAATGCTAGCAAAAAACCATACATAGATAACATATTGATGGTAATACCCGTGTAAGGTAACAATACAAAAACACCAATAAATGCCGTTGCAATTCCCACACTCACCCAACCCGCTAATACAGGCGTTAAAAACAACATCAACATCACAAAGACTAACGCCAATCCACTAATGGCATTTTTAAGGAGTAAGTTCATTCGGCTTTCAAATAGCAAAGAACGGTCACGCCAGATAGTCAGTTGCATATCGACAGGTAAAAGTGGGCGTAACGTTTCGATGGCCACCTTTGCTTCAGCCGCTGCATCGAGTACATCAGGCGGTGTTGTCGTATACAGTTCTAGATAAGCAGCAGGTTGTCCATTAAAGTTATCTTCGCTATCCTCTTCGGCAAAACCATCAGTAATTGTGGCAATGTCACCCAATAATAATTGGGCTCCGCTGTCACTTGCCGTAATAACAATATCTGCAAATTCTTGTTCGGTATAGGCTTGCCCGCGTGTTTGCACTTGCACATTACCCGCATCAGTCTTCACGGTTCCACCGGGCACATTAAGTGATGAGCGACGAATAATTACTGCAATTTGGTCTAAGGTTAATTGATATTTTCTGAGGACTTTTTCTGATACTTCTATCGACATTTCGTTGTTGCGCACGCCTTCGATATCGACACTTGCTACCGATGGCAACAACGTCATTTCGTCACGCAGCCATTGCGCCGTTTCTTTTAGGCGCTGCTCATCAGCATTACCGTGAATAGCAATACTCATCAGCGGTCGCTTCGGAATGACTTCTCGCACATTGACCGAATCTACTTCGTCGGGCAACGTAGTGACGCTATCAATACGCGTTTTTACTTCGTTCAGTAAACGCTGACTATCATAATCCTCAATAATAGTGACGGTGATTTGAGCCAAGCCTTCACGTGCCGAGGAAAAAATCTCGTCGATGCCGTCTAAATCGGCAATCACTTCTTCTAAGCGTATAACGACTTGCTGCTCAACTTCACTCGGGCTGGCGCCGGTATACGATGCGCTGATATTAATGGTGCTCTGGTCGGTTTGGGGGAATACTGTTTTACCCACCGTAGGGATATTTTTTAAACCCACGAACAGAATTACTACCATTAATAAATTGGCAGCGATAGGGTTTTGAATAAACCATACAATAATACGTTTCATAAGTGCGCGCTTTGGGTATATAAAATGAAAATGTTAAGCAGGGCCACAGTAAAAGCATCTGCCCACATGACTAACAATTAGATCAACAGTAAACAGTTTTTACTCTGGCCCTAAATTTTTCCGAATTTCCGACATGTAGGTTGCTAAGGGGGGGGGAGCAACGGTCACTTGCATACCCGGCTCCAGTACTCGTGGATCACTAATCACCAACTGATCGCCTGCGGAAAGTTCGCCTTGCACCCACACATGAATGCCATCGGTGCGAACACGTTGTACGCTCCGACGCTGAATGCGCTCATCTTTAACAATATAAACCCATTGTTTATCGACTAATGATTTTTCCGGAATAGACATAACGCGCTCAACGACTCGACCTTCAATGGCCGCATCAACAAACAAGCCCATGACTAACGGATAGCCGTGTAATCGCCTATCAAAAGGCTGCTGCACCCGCACAACCGCCGAGTAAAAGCGGGTCATATCATCCACTGTAGCACCGGTACGCACAAGTCGCGCCTGCCATTGACGGGTTTGTCCAGCAACGGTAGCTGATACTACCACCGGTCGCTGCTCATCCTTATCGAATACAGTGCCTAATGGCAGCCCTAAAAAAGCCACCTGTTTATCACTCAGCGGTAAGTGAATTTCTGCCGTCTCGCTGTCGTAAATATCAGCGATAGTCTCTCCCGCCACAACATATTGCCCCGTATCAACATAGCGCCTTGAGGCACGCCCAACAAACGGCGCCTGAATGGTCGAGCGCTGGACACGTAGACGAATAATATCCCGCTGCGCTCTTGCAGCCGAAAGCTGGGCTTGCGCGGCATTAACTTGAGGTTTTCGCAACGCTAAGGCGTTCGCTTCTGCATTACCTAAATCTCGCCATTCACGTTTTGCTTGTCGTGCTTGTCCCTTTTCTAACGCGAGCTCACGAATCGCAGCGGCAATCTGTGCTTCTGCTTCTATAAGACGGTATTGGTCATCACGATCATCTAGCGTGAGTAACATATCACCACTAGCAAATATCCCGCCGTCAGCAAACCGCGTATTAACCGTACTCACACGTCCAGACACCTCGGCAATTAATTGAATCGCCCGCCGTGGCTCAACGGTTCCTTGCGTATTCACATACAGTGTCTGTGTTTGAGGGTTAACTACCATGACAGAGACCACAGGGGGAATACTGGGTGCCGACGGACGTGATGTAGGCTGCGGTCGAAACCAATACAACGCGGCGGCAATCAGCGCGCCTATCAGTAAAATAACAATTACGTTAACTGAACCTTTATGAGGGTTCGTGTGGCGTTTCATCTGGTTTTTCCTCACTACATAAAAAAAATTATATTTCAAGACTGTTTATACGCTGGGTTTTACGCATAATGCCATACTTTCATTCTATAAATATCGCGACCTAAGAATTTTGATGCTTCACTCCTCAGGTAGAGTACTGCATCTCCCGCACGCTTTTATGTTTATTTTAGCGCTAACCATAAGTGATCTTTTATGACCAGCATTTACCAACGTATTGCCGATGAACTTTCCGTCCAACTCCAACAGGTAACCGCCGCAGTTGGGTTGCTAGACGATGGAGCCACCGTACCCTTTATTTCGCGTTACCGAAAAGAGGTTACCGGTAGCCTCGACGATACCCAAATGCGTCAACTTGAAGAACGCCTTAGCTACTTACGTGAGTTAGAAGACCGCCGCACAGCCATTATTAACAGTATTGATGAGCAGGAGAAGCTGACCCCTCTACTAAAAGCCGACATTGCGGCAGCAACCACAAAAAATCAGCTTGAAGATATTTATTTACCCTACAAGCAAAAGCGTCGCACTAAAGGCCAGATCGCCATAGAAGCCGGGTTGACCCCCTTGGCGGATGTACTTTATGAAAACCCAACGCTAGCACCCGATGACGAAGCGGCAAAATACCTTACCGAAGAACATAAAATTGCCAGCACAAAAGATGCATTAGACGGCGCCAAATATATTTTAATGGAGCGTTTTAGCGAAGATGCCAAACTATTAGGCCAATTACGTGAGTTTTTGTCTGCAAAGGGGCTGATAACTGCGACGGTTTTAAAAGGCAAAGAAACTGAAGGGCAGAAGTTCAGCGATTATTTTGACCATCAAGAACCCTTAAAAAATCTACCCCCTCACCGGGCTCTAGCATTATTTAGAGGGCGTAACGAAGGTTTTTTGTCGCTTAAGCTTGTCGTAGAGACTGCAGATTTAGCTGATAAACATCCTTGTGAAGTCATGATTGCACGACATTGGGATATCACCGACGAGCGACGACCTGCCGATAAATGGTTACACGAAGTGGTGCGCTGGACATGGCGTATTAAACTATTGACGCATATAGAAACCGATCTTTTTTCGGCCGTTCGGGAGCGGGCAGAAGCGGATGCTATCAGTGTGTTTGCTAACAATTTGAATGACTTGCTCTTAGCCGCACCGGCTGGACAAAAAGGCACTATTGGCTTAGATCCCGGTCTACGAACTGGCGTTAAAGTCGCGGTTATTGATGACACGGGCAAAGTATTAGATCACGGGGCTATTTTTCCTAATATGCCTCAAAGACGCCTACAAGAAGCCGAAGCTGTACTGGTTAATTTTTGTCAAAAATATCATATCGAGTTAATCGCTATTGGTAACGGTACGGCATCGAGAGAAACGGAAAGTTTTGCCAATGACGTACTCAAACGTCACCCCGAACTCCGCGCAAAAACAGTGATCGTGAGCGAAGCAGGCGCATCAATATACTCGGCAAGCGAATTTGCGGCTAAAGAATTTCCTGATCTGGACGTCACCATCCGTGGCGCCATATCTATCGCTCGCCGCTTACAAGACCCACTCGCTGAACTGGTCAAGATCGAGCCTAAATCTATTGGCGTAGGCCAATACCAACACGACGTATCCCAGGCCAAGCTGGCGAAAGCACTTAATGCTACGGTAGAAGACTGTGTTAATGCAGTCGGTGTAGAGGTTAATACCGCATCTGCACCCTTGTTGGCGCGAGTATCTGGTTTAAACCAGACGATCGCTAATAATATTGTTGCATTTCGTGACCAGAATGGCCGCTTTACTCGCCGCGAACAACTCAAAGGCGTGCCTAGGTTAGGCGACAAAACGTATGAACAAGCTATTGGTTTTTTGCGCATTGCTAATGGTGAAAACCCTCTTGATGCCTCAGCGGTTCACCCTGAGTCCTATGTCGTAGTAGAGGCTATGAGTCAGCAATTAAATACCCCGGTTCACGGCTTACTCAACGACACCACCGGGATTCGTTCACTTAAGCCCCAAGACTTCACCAATGAACGCTTTGGCTTACCGACAGTAGAAGATATTTTCAGAGAGCTAGAAAAGCCCGGTCGAGATCCTCGACCGGAATTTAAAACGGCGACTTTCAAAGAAGGTGTCAATACACTTAACGATCTGCAACCTGCAATGATCTTAGAAGGTGTTATCACCAATGTGACTAATTTTGGTGCGTTTGTCGATATTGGCGTGCATCAGGATGGCTTAGTACATATCTCTGCGCTATCGAATACCTTCGTCAAAGATCCACGCAGCGTCGTCAAAGCGGGTGATATTGTTAAGGTGAAAGTCATGGAAATCGACGTTCAGAGAAAGCGTGTTGCATTAAGTATGAGGCTTGATGACGAAGTTAATACTCACATAGAATCTATTACTGAACGCCCAGCGGCTAGGCATGCACAACGCAGCCAACATAAACGCCACACCGCATCTGCACCCACTAAGCCGGCCTTAGGCTCAATGGGCGACCTATTAAAAGCAGCCATGAAAAAACCTAACAATGAATAGTCGTCATTCAATAAAGTCTAATCCATTATTAAATCGTAAAAAAACATTAGTACTAACGCTCTAAATAGCGCTCTAGTATGCGTGTTAACGTTGTCCGATCTACCACCATCCGCTCCTTATTGGTATTTTTATTAGGCAAGAGTGAAGTTCATATACTACTATTGTTAGACAACCTTAACTATTCAATAAACTAATAGTCGTGAACGAATGAGCCAACAAATAGTACTCAGCGAAGACCACCGCGATTGCTTACAAGAAATTAGTAATGTGGCTATGGGGCAAGCAGGTGGTCACCTTGCTCGTCTCTTAGATGCTTTTGTGATCTTGTCGATACCTCATGTTGCGCTTCTTTCTCCTAGCGAGATAGCCATGGCTGTGCAGACGGTAGACAATCAAAATGTATCTGGCGTGTGCCAAGGTTTTATTGGTGGAGGTATTTCTGGTGAGTCAATGCTGCTTTTCAACGATACCAGCTTTAACGATCTTGCCAAACTCATGGGTTACGAAGAAGAGGTGTCGGGCACTGCTGAGCGTGAAGTATTAATTGATGCAACCAATATATTAGTCGGTGCATTATTACGCGGCATCGCTGAACAACTTGATATTGAATTTAGCTTTGGCCCACCTGCTATCTTAGGCCAACACCAAGAACTCGATAAGTTGCTGAGCTCTAAAAATGTTCGCTGGAATCAAGCTTTAGTCATTGAAGTAGGTTACCAAATAGAAAATTATGATGTGCAATGCGATCTACTCGTCGTCATTACAGAGCGTTCTTTGCACTACTTACTTAATAAATTAAATTACTTACTGGATTAGTGACTGATCATGCCTGAGCAAAAAGCACTGCTTAATGACTTTCGTTGGATCATGGACGTGATTCAGACTATTGATGTTGGACTTGTTTTGTTAGACAAGGACTACAAAGTACGCCTGTGGAATAGCTTTATGCAAAACCATAGTGCGACGACTGCAGAAGAAGTTATCGGGTACTCGCTATTTGACTTATTTCCTGAAATTGACGAGAAGTGGTTTCGTCGTAAGGTGCAATCCGTATACGTTCTCAAAAATTCTGCTTTCACCACATGGGAGCAGCGTCCTTATTTATTTCGGTTTGACAACTATCGACCCATTACCGGCAAAGCTGAGTTTATGTATCAAAACAGTACCTTTATTCCCATTCAAGGTTTAGATGGCAGCACCGATAGTATTTGCGTGATCATTTATGATGTCACTGAGCAAGCGGTCAACAATATTGAGTTTGAAAAAGTCAATACCAAGCTAGAATATATCAGTAGAACCGACGGGCTAACCAGTTTATTAAATAGGAAAACGTGGGAGGATTCACTTGAACACGAATTCGCAAGGGAATCGCGTTACCATGAAAACTGCTCGCTGATAATGTTTGACATTGATCACTTCAAAAATGTTAACGACAATTATGGACATCCTGCGGGTGATGAGGTCATTCGACAAACTGCCGATATAGTGAGGCAATCTATTCGTAAAACCGACATTGCTGGGCGCTATGGTGGAGAAGAATACGTGATTTTATTACCTCATACTTCTATCGATTCAGCCTATGTTCTAGGGGAACGTATTCGTAAAAAAATCGCGGCCAAACCTGCATTTTATGAAGGCGAAGTGATTAATTATACCGTCAGCCTCGGAATAGCGTCGTTTCACGAATCACTAAAGAACCCGACCCATTGGATTGATGTTGCTGACAAAGCACTTTATGAATCTAAGGAAGCGGGGCGAAATAACACCCATATTTACCAATACCCCGAAACATCCAGCGATGCGTAATAATTTCTGATACAATTTTGCCTGTAACTATTGAAGAGACAGACAATGCCGACTAAAGATATTTCCCCCCATTTCCCATTGGTCGTTGCACAAAACTCTATTTCGTCGTTCAACGGTTATTCAAATTCATTTCAAAAAATTATCACTATCAGCTTATCTCTGTTACTGTTTAGCTGTGGTCAACTTTCTCTAAAAGAGAATGGGCAACAAAAAGAGACTGACGGCACAAACAATATTTTTCATCAAGACTCAACGGTTTACTTTACAGACAAAAAATCTTCTGTCAGTTTACGCGCCAGTTTTATACAAAAAAGTATCGACACATCTT
>Ga0307488_10005732_pt1 | contig 10257 bp, 22 predicted proteins | sample SB02metaG_FD_202248 | JGI IMG/M metagenome (GOLD analysis project Ga0307488, IMG submission 202248) | Sea-ice brine microbial communities from Beaufort Sea near Barrow, Alaska, United States - SB 0.2 | ecosystem: Environmental > Aquatic > Marine > Coastal | place: USA: Alaska | collected...
CTGTGGCGTCCTGGTTCTGTGTTATTGCATCTGCCCTAACTTCTATTACTTGACCAATCAACTCGTCCTTGGCCTTCCAAAATGTTTCCCTATCTGCGTCTGTCAGACCCGAGCCCACATTGGTCTTGATGAACTTGCCACTGTCCTTGCCTTCAACTATAAGGGCTCCTAGTTTGCCTGCATTACGACCTGTACCCTCTTCTGTGTCTATGACAGTCAACGATACTTCTATGAACGGCTTCACCTTCAACCATCCCACACTTCTTCTACATTCATAGATCCCGCCTATGGGCTTGACCATGATGCCCTCGAAGCCTCTGTCTATGCAGAGCTTGTTATAGTCTGCGAACTGCTTCTGTCCATCAGACTCACTCAAATTCATCTTCACATACTCCACCAAGTTGATGTTGGGTCCAAACTTGAACTTCTCCAACATGGTCTTTCTCATCATGATGTCTCCATCACATCCACCTGCCTTGAAATCGCCTAGTGGCATACAATCAAATAGATTAAGTTTGGCATCATCTGTCTTGGCTCCACCCTTCCTGTGTATCTCTCTCATCAATGTCTGAAAGTCATCACTCATGACCTCACCATCGAACACCATGCTCTCTGACATCTGATCTAACATATCATCAAACTGCTTGTTGATTATGGGGAAGTTGGATAACTCCTTGCCGTTCCTTGAGAACAGTTTCACTTCATCCTTGTCCACGTCACATATCACTATCACCCTAACTCCGTCCAGCTTGGGCTCAACGATCATCTCTCCCACCATCTTCTTCTCATGCTTGGCAGAGTCCGTGGCCAACATACATTCAAAAACAGGAACCTTGTACTTGCTGAACTTGTTCACTGTCTTGTGTGTCATACCGCATCGTAGATCCTTGATCAAAATTCTTCTGTACCAGTCGTTCCACTCTTCCTTTGTGGCTGTGGCACACAACTCTTCTATCCTGTCCCTCATGTCGTTTCCTGTTAGGGTTCTCTCCTCCAACTGTTTCGCGACTAGACTGAATATGTCCCAACTCAATCCTGCACCATCCTTGGTAGATGTGGGCACCTTCTGTATGCCAAATGTCCTAAATCCGTCCAACGCCATACACACCCCATCAAAGAAGTCCTTGTTGTCTGCGTCGCTCTCTCGCTGGATAATGGCCTCTTTTTTCAGCCTACTGTTATCTGCTTCAAGTTCTTGTAGTACCGTCCATGGTTTCATCATATCTATTTTTGTTTCCCTTCTAATTGTTGAACTATTTCATATGAAAGTTCATCTGCCTTTACGGTCTTGAACACAAAGGATAGGATGAATAAAGTGAACATCACTATGCCAAAAGCTATAAGGATATTCTTCATATTATTTGTTCTCCTTCATAAATCTATGGTTTCCTATCATTGACGTCTCTTCAAATATCGCTCCCCAATATGGTGTGGCAATGTGCGGATTGTAATAGAATGTCGCACCGTATGTCGGGTCTAGGGTGTAGCCATCATTCAAAATGAATAGAGCTACATGGATTGAGTCCCTCCATGCTGTCATGTTGGCATCTATCACATCACCATTCATGTATGTCGCCCAAATAATATCTTTCTTGCCATCACACCACCAACTGAACTGGCATCTATCTCTCCTAGGATAGAACACCCTGTCCTCTTTGGCCAGTGTAGGATCTTTCTTCGTCTTCCAAGATTCCCTTACAGGACCTTGGTGCACCACTTCACAAATGGTTTTTGGAAAATTCTTGTCTTCAATTCTGTTCATGACCACATGGCCTATCGCTATCTTGCCTATCATGGGTTCCGCTCTACCTTCAAAGTAGATGTTCTGTGCCATACATTGTAATTCATGTTCATTGACCGGAGTCCCCGTCTCAACTTCATAAGATATAGCAAGGCTCGCCATCACTGAACGAGCCGTTGCCATTACAAATTCTAGAGTACCAATTTCCACTAGTCTGCTCTGCTTTCTGCATATACAGTCAAACCGTATTTTCTAAGTTCATCTCTGAAAGCCTCTGTGGCAATTTCTTTGATGTCTAAAGACTGTGTTCTAGCATATTCATGGTCTGTAGGCATAATATCATAATAAGATATTCTGTATCCGCCTCTGAACCCTTTGTCTCCTATGCTCGCCTTTTTCATAAACGAAACAAATGAACCTTTTGCAGGGTGGATCGAAACATTAGCGAAACCACAGTACATCGGCTCCTCCTTGTTTACCATGTAAAGATCAACTGCCTCGACTGCCTTGTTTCTAGCATTCAAGAACTGATCTGCTGGATGAACTCCCTCTGCATTGAATTTAAGTAGGTCTTTGTTTTCTTCTATTGTTTTATACATTGTTCAACTCCTTTTGTTATTCTTTAATATAGCATGGATACCCATACGGTCAACCGGTAGATGGCACTATATCTTGTGCCGACCGTTCTTTTTTTGACTATATGTTGTGGTTTTTCTATCAACCCTGTCATAATCTATGAATAATTCTCTCAATTCTTTCCTCACTGATTCGGGTGGTCCTCCTTCGGAGTCTAACCATGCTTTCAGTATCTTGAATCCCTTGTCGTAGTCAGCAGGTTGGTTCACTTTACAGCCTTTTGGTCCTAGGTGTTCTGACTTTCCCATTGGTTCTTCCTTGATGAATATCCTCTTGATCTTTACCGGCACCTTGGGATCACTCTGCCAACGGATGTGGTCCTCGTGCATTCCATACATATGGACTGGCTTCTTCGATCCTTTGAACCATACATGGTAATCGTATGGTGGTATCTCTGTCTTAGGCATCCTGCCCTTTCCTTTAGATGTTAATTGTTATGAAACCTATCGCCCATAAAAAGACCATCACTGGTCCTACGGTGTAGGCTCCAAATAACATTCCATCTAAAAATGATATTCCTATTGCTCTCATGTTTTTCATTAATCTAATAAAACCATATATTCTTTTGGATAGTGTTCTCTGAACCAGTCAAGTCCCTTCTCGACTATGTCAAATTGTTCTACCATTTCTGCTCCCTTGATGCAATCATAAACCGCGATTGCCGTTGGCTGTAATGTCACCTTCTGCTTCGTGAACGGATTGGCAACTTCTGTGGGTACCACATCTATAATTTCCACCGGAAATGGTGGGTTGGGTTCCTTAACTGTCGTCATCGTCATCCTCCTCTTCGTTGTTAAAAAACTCATTTGAGTGAGCCATGTCTGCCACATCATCCTCTGACATATACTTCAGGCATGACATTATAACCGTATCCTTGTCCAGGATACCTTCTTCTACCATTTCTAGTATTTTGTCTGTCGCTTGTCTAACTCCTGTCATTATACCTTCTCCTCGTTCAGTTCATGTATTGGATCTTCTTCATATGGCTCAAACTGTAATTCCTTGTCAGCAACCTTCTGGTACCATATGTCCTCCATCGACTCGTACTCTTGGATCAGTTCCGAACAATCCATGTTCGCGAAACCTTTGAAGCCTCCCTGTAGGATGTGACTCAAAGTGTCCCAATCACCTTCTGTGTGATCTTGGAATATCTTTGCCATCTCAACCTGAAGGCATCTCTCTGCCATGATGTATTTGGTCAACTTCATCGCCCTGCTATCCTCGTAGAACAAGTCCTCTGACTCATCAAATACGATGTCCAATAATCTTTTACCTTTTGACATTATTTCTCCTCCCCTGTGTATTCTGATATTTCATAGTTGTGGATCTCCAAAATCTTCTTCATGTTCTCCACAGCCTCCAACCTATTAGTCCTTGTTGGAAAACTACTTGCCGACAGGTCCAACTTGACCTTGTCGAACAGTATCATTAGGTCATCAACTTCTCTCGAAGTAAGGTGGTCTGTAAGATTGTGTCTAAATTTATCTGACATTATGCTACCATCCCTTCTGCAATCTTATCATTCATCTTCATGTAAGATCTAACATCATCATTCTTCGGAGACTGTTCCAATCTGTTGATAGTCACCAATTCGTTTTCAGCTTGTAGAAACTTTCTCTCAAATGCGATTGTCTCTGTGATTCTTCTGATGTAATCAGCTCTGTCTGAACTACCAAACCCTTCTTCTTCTGGGAAGTCATTCAACGACCAAAGCTCTTCATTGGCACAAGATAATTCATGTCTTGTTTCAACTAGGCCTTCTGTGATTGAGATAGACATCAAATTTCTAACTAGATCTGTTTCTCCAGTGTAATGAGTGTCTAATTCTTTGTAAAGATTTTCTGTAGAAATCTTCTCGTTGTAGTGTTGGTCTCTTTTATACATATTTTCAACTCCTTTGTTATAATTCATTATAGCATGGATGGTAATAGCGTCAACCACCTAAAATCCACAAGATGTTGTGGTATGATTTTCATATAATACTACATCTTGTGGTTTAAAATTATCTTTCATATATCGCGAACCTATCTGCGAAGCCTCGATGGCAAAATGAAGCAGGTCTTCTGTATCCACCCCATGACCCGCCACGATACTTCTTTCTGATCTTAACGACCTTGGCTAGTCTACTCGCCATTTGGTGATTATACAAGCTATTTGGAATATCCTTTGCAAAGGCCGATTCACATTGTGGAGCCTGGTACTGTTTCAACCATGTCTGTAAGTCTAGAGGTAGACAGAATTTTAATAATCTATCCATTTAAGAAATGCCCTAAGTGGTCTGGTTCTCTGTCTTTGCCTTCTGTGTGGCCACAATAATTGTCGCCTTCGTTCACAACCTTAGGATCACCTCTACCTGTGTCTAAGACCCAACCCATCGGACCTAGGATCACAGCCACTCCTGATTGTGTCTGACCCTGTGCCGTTTCGTAGAACACACGATCACCTTTCTGTATCTCGTCAAACATTTCATCTGTCCACATTATACTTCCTCCGTTTCAATATGTTCTCTATATTCCCAATCTTCATTGTCGACTTCGCCCTCACCGTTGTAGGCTATGTCATAGGCCTCATCTTGGTCCTTGGCTTCTACTATGAAAGTCTTTTGAACATCATAACTCAGAACAACTGAGAATTGTTTTTTGCCTGACATTATGCCACCTTCCTTTCATCTTCCATCTCTATTGTTCTTTTAAGGATGTCAATGTGTTCCAGTATCGCATATCTTTCTAAAGGTTTGAAATCTGATATAGATTCCTTGTATCCACCATCTGGCTTGTCCACATAAGTCGACGCAGAGTAGTACCAAGTGAACTTGGGTTTACCAAGGAAGTCCTTGTCACCCGTGTCCTTCAGTAGGTAGATGTACTCTTCCGAACTGTTGAAACCATTTTTAAGGTATTCAGCTTCATCCTTGTAGACCCTGTATCCTGCATTCTTCTCACCTCTGTCTCTGCCATAATAACAGTTCTGAACCTCGTGTAAAGGATTTGATCTATCATCGAAGTCTATCTGCTGACCTACCATGTATTTCCATGATGATGCGTCACCTAGCTTGATAGCTTCAGTGACCTTCTTTGAGTTCTCCCAATTTTCACAAAGGTTGTATCCAAGTCCTCCTGGATAACCGTCCCAATGTTGGTATGATGCTATGATCCTACCGCTCTTCTGCATTATTCCTATTCTAGCTCTTGTTGACATTACGCCTCCTCCCCTATGTTGATTGCTTTGCCTTTCACATACTCTGTGACATCTTCCTTGTTCTCTTCTTCCTGTTCTGCCTCATACTCCGCCATCGACTCCAGGAAGTTGAACTGTTCTTCTATGTCATAGCCCAGTCCGTCATTCCAGTACTCATCGTCTGACTTGTAATCGCTTGGGGCTATGCACTCATCATCGCCATTGTCCCAACATCCTGCGAAATCACATCCACCTTCGTAGTAGTACGCCTTCAAAGATACATCCAAGTTCTTCTCCGCCATACTTGTTATGAAGTGGGTATAAGCACCAGTCGGTGGTGCCCAGGCTGAACTGAATGCGAATGATATGGTGTCATCTTTCCTGTCCACACCGTAGAACTCACACACCTCCCACTTGGTGCACCAGTTGTCTGTCTTCCAACTGTACCAATCTGAGTGTCCATACTTCAACATCAGTGCCTTGTTCTTGCTACCGTCTGCCGTCGTGCTTTCTAACTCCTTGGGGCATGGATACATGAATTGTAATAATCCAATATCGCTCTTGTCTTCTTCTTTTACAATCTTCTCTATCTTGTCTATCACAGACTTGTCGCCTGTGATAGTGATTTGATTATCGCACCAATTAGGCATTAACAGCCTCCTTGATTTGAGTTAGGTGTGATCCTGGTACATTCCATCTCTGACCTCTGTCAGTTCTTACTAGAACATATTTGATCTTGATCTTTTCAACGACACCTTTTTCTGTGAAGCCACCTCTACCTTTGAAAGACACCCTTTGTCCTACTCTCAACGAGTGGGCGGATGCGAAGTGTAATTGATTTCTTCTCAACTTTACAGATGCCATAATTGATTCTAGCTCATCACCAGTCATTTTAAAGATCTGTTCGTGTATGTCTATTTTCATTTGTTCAACTCCTTTTGTTAATTGCTTATATATTCAGTATAGCATGAATGGTAATACCGTCAACCGCAAATAAGTCGCATAGAATGGAAGTTTCTTGCCTAGTCTTCCAGGTCAATCTCGTTTTTCTGAAGTATTTCCTGGATGGTATCCCTATCTGAGTAGGTCCATACTGTGAATCCTGCAGAATTCATCTCATCACCGTCAACCACACAATCAATACCTTCGTTCTGTAATACGGAATTGATGCTGGGTACGATGCTTCTGTCAGTATCGTTGTCGGTGTCACCTAGGTCGGCGACTTGGAAATAGTGTTTATGGGTCTCATGTATTGTCATATCTTCTCCTAATTAATCGTTGGTGCGTCAAAAGGTTCAATGGTGTCACTACTACTGGCAATCACTTCCACCATGGATCTGAACCCTTCTTCTGTCAGGTTGCTTTTATACAATCTCAAGGCCTGTGCCATCATTGTGCCGGCTATCATCTGGTTGTTATACCTCGCCTGCATATCAACCACGGTCTTGAATAACTCCTGGTAGCAATCGTTCAGTTTCTCATCTTCTTTTTTCTTGCTCATTACTTCAGTCCTCCTAATTTTAGTATTCCGTCTTTGGTTAATTGATATCCTTCTTCGTGGGCTGATGCCTTCCATTCATTCTTCTCTGTCTTCTCAATGATCTTGGCACCAGTGTTCAATGCAGAATACACCTTCTGCGATATGTCCACGGTTTCATTGGCTGTGAATAACGACAGTAGGCCTGCGAATATGGATGTTATGCTCACGACATTATCCACGGTCCGAACAGGATCAGTATCAACATGATGGGCACCACAATGGTCATGGGCCAAAAGTTCAACAACTCAATCCAGTCCTTCTTGGTTAATTTGTATTCTTTCTGTTTTCTTTTCTTTTTCATCATATAAGTTTCACCAATATAACCACCTGAAGAATCAGTATAGCAATTGGAATGATAGTTCTGACCAACTCCATTGTGTGATTGTATTCATCTAGTTTTCTTTCTAATCTGTTTCTTTTCTTTTTCATTAAGCGACCTCCACTGGTGATATTTCTAACGCCTCTTTGGCTGGCTCCCAGTCGATACCGTTGTCCGAATATTGCCATGTACCTTTCATGAATAAGAACAAGTGACCAACATCTTTTCTCATGTCTTCCTTGTTCCAAGATAAGTTTGATTCAATAACATCACCAAAGCCATCAACATAACAGTAATCGTCTTTCTTGAAGCTTGGAACCAATGTTGGTGATTCAACAACTTGAATGGCATCTTCTTTAGTTGGAAATTTTTCTAGTAGGACTCCTGCCATCGCTTCTGGAGTGGTGTTCCATCCACATTCCACGGCACTCACATTCTGACTTCCGTCAATGTATCCTACCATAATTTTGTCTTTATTGTCGTAATTTATTTTGTTATACATATTTCAACTCCTTTGTTATGCTTTCATAATAGCATGGATCTAGATAGCGTCAACCTGGTAAAATTGATGTATATATAAAGTAGGATTTTTTCTGTGTGATTATGATACTGGATATAGTGTTGGTTGACAAGATCAACCCATAGATATTGTGGTAATCAAACTTACCAAATTAACCTAAATTACCAAAATTATCTCTTTTTTGGTTTCAATACTCTGGACTTGACCGGTGCTCTGGCCTTCAGTTTAGGAGCCACTGACTTGCCTTTCATGCTCTTCTTTTTGATCTGTACGCCTGCCAACCTCTTTGATCCACCTCCGGATCTCTTGGTCATCGCAAGTTTCTTGCCTGCTATCCTGGCCTTCTGCTGTCTCTTCTTCCTTATCTTCGCAGACTTGACAGGATCCGTCTTCGCGAAACAGGTGCTGGGTTTGGCCACAATACGACCCTTCCTAGGTCCGCTCGTGCATCTGAATCCCTTGGTAGGCTTGCCACCTTTCTGTCTCCTGAAGATCTGGCTGACTCCCTCTGTGATGGCGGAGTGGTCTGGATGTGATTCAATGTTGTCAACCTCAGTAGTGCCTTCAAACTTTTCTAGCACTACATCTTGTGGCACTACATCTTGTGTCTGACCGCCTTGGATGGCACTAGATGTTGTGGCACTAGATGTTGTGTCTTCTAATTTGGATGGCGCTAAAAGTTCTGTGATCTTCATACGAGTATTTATTGTCCTTACAACTAACCTAACTAAACCTAACACCTAACCTAACACCTAACCTAACTAAACCTAACACCTTAACACCTAGTCATTATAACATCATATTACGGTGTGCTACATTGTACAAGATCAACCCTGTCAGGATGGATGTGTTAAATACAGTTGCGATGAAGATATCCGAGATATACAACACAGACGAGAACATAGGACCGGCACCACGTGGTGCATGTTCAAAGCCAGCAAGTGACCTACCAGCATCATGGGTGAGCAGTTGCAAGTCACAGGGTAAAATGAAACGTACAGGTAATCGTGTGGCAAAACTTGGTGGCACGACTAAAAAAGTAGCAGGCAAGAGGATCAAGGGCAAGAAGTATGGTGGACCTCTGCCGGACTATTCGGCATAGACAAAATACTCCAGACCTAATAGCGAGCCATTGCTTATCACAAAGGCTAATAGCGAGCCATAAGCAATAATAACTACACATATGCTAGAATCATTCTTTAGTAGAAAAATTATTTACGGAACCAAGATAGGTTTCATAGGTTTGGGCAAACTGGGCATGCCTTGTGCAGAAGCAATCGCAAAGAAAGGATTTGATGTTGCAGGTTATGATATCGAACGTAAGTCTAGTGACCTTGTTGAGATAAGAGAATCAATAGAAGACGTGTGTCGTGATCGAGACATAGTTTTCGTTGCAACACCTACGCCACATGAAGAAGGATATGACGGCAGAGAACCCACAAGTCACAAGGAAGTAAAGGATTTCAATTACGATTCAGTAAAGAAAGTGTTGACCAAGTGCAACAAACACATGGGAGAGACACAGAGTCTTGTGCTGATTTCAACTGTGTTGCCTGGCACAATCAGGAGAGAGTTGGCACCAATAGTAACCAATGTGAAACTGCTGTACAATCCTTATCTCATAGCCATGGGCACGGTCGCTGACGACATGATAAGTCCTGAGTTCATCATGATAGGAACGAAGAAAGGCAACTACGAAACGGCACGCAAGGCACAACAACTAGAAAGTTTCTACGGAATGGTATGCAAGGATTTCCCACGTGTGGAGTTTGGAACATGGGAGGAGATAGAAGCCATGAAGATATTCTACAACACATTCATCAGCAACAAGATAGCACTGGTCAACATGATACAGGATGTTGCACACAAACTGGGCAACATGGATGTGGACAAGGTCACACAGGCACTGGCCAAAAGCACAAAGAGGATAGTGAGTCCGGCATACATGAAAGCAGGCATGGGTGATGGAGGAGCCTGCCACCCCCGAGACAACATCGCACTGCGTTGGTTGGCCAAGGAACTTGATCTGGGATACGACATGTTCGAGACCATAATGACAGCACGTGAACAGCAGGCCGAGACGATGGCCAAAGCAATACTGACGCATGGAAACAACGTATGGTTCTCGTCAGACAGTTACAAACCCGGAACAACACTGGTGGACGGATCGTACTCATTGCTGGTGCAATACTACGTTAAGAAGCATGGAGGACAACTAGCAAACGGCATAGAAACACCTGTGGAAGTGATAGTTAGAGTACACGAGTCAGACGAATTCACTGCTGATAACAGCACTATCATATTCGATCCATGGAGGACATATC
>Ga0307488_10005733_pt1 | contig 10255 bp, 9 predicted proteins | sample SB02metaG_FD_202248 | JGI IMG/M metagenome (GOLD analysis project Ga0307488, IMG submission 202248) | Sea-ice brine microbial communities from Beaufort Sea near Barrow, Alaska, United States - SB 0.2 | ecosystem: Environmental > Aquatic > Marine > Coastal | place: USA: Alaska | collected 2017-05-06
CCCGCATGATGATTCAAATGACTTGCCCGTTGAGTAAACAACACCTGTAAGTTCTCAAGTGGAGGCTGCAAGCAAATAAGAACGGCCGCTGGCCGAGTTTTTACTGGAAACGGGAAGTCAAGCGAGGGTCCTGCGGACCAAGGAAGGTGAAATTTAGATAGAAAATATTTTTCATTCATGCTGTTGGGTTATCCACTTCATGTTAATAATCTACTGTCACCGCAGTTGCCTTGACCATGCTTTCTTGAGGTGGCTCATCTATCTTCATGGTTTCTTCAAGTATAGGTAATATTTTGGCAACTTTATCTAAGCTTTCTTGGTATTCACTGGCAATATCTGAATCTAGTACAATACCGCCACCAGCCCAACAATAAAGATGATTATTTTCTGCTAGGACTGTGCGAATACAAATACTAGTATCCATGTCGTTGCGGATGCCAATATATCCTATGCTACCACAGTATATACTGCGTTTATTAGGTTCAAGTTCCTGGATGATTTGCATAGCTCTGTGCTTTGGAGCGCCTGTAATCGAACCTCCAGGAAAAGCTCCTTTTAGTAATTGAATAGGTGAAGATGTCGCCTTAAGTCTACCTAAAATTGTGCTGACCATATGGTGAACTGCAGGATAACTCTCTAGTTTGAATAGCGCAGGGACGACAACTGAGTGTGGCTCACAATGTTTACTTAGATCGTTTCTAAGCAAATCTACGATCATGAGGTTTTCAGCCCTATCTTTCTCTGAACTAAGTAATTCTTCACTTAGCTTTTTATCCTCTTCACTATTTTGCGCTCGCTTACGTGTTCCTTTAATTGGTTTGGTTTCTACCATGCCTCCCTTTACTTGCAAGAAGCGTTCAGGTGAAACACTTAAAATACAGCTGTTCTCAAGCCTAATAAATGATGAAAAGGGAGCTTTATTAACATTCCGCAGTAATTTATACGCCTGCCACTCACAGCCTTGATAAGTCGCTTCAAAGCGTTGAGCAAAGTTTATTTGATAGCAATCACCGGAATGCAAATAGTCGTCTACTTTTTGCAATTTTTGGCAGTATTCAGACTCTGTTTGATTGGCAAGCCAATGGCTTAATTGCTTAAATTTTTCTGAATGATTTGGGCTATCAAATTTATCGTTATTTAGATTGATATTTTTCAGCTGCTCAGCTCGCTCTGCGTCGAGATAACAGCAGTAAACTTTGTTTGTTTTATTATCAAAAATTAAGCTTTGGTCATAAATGCCAACAGCTAAGTCAGGCGATGAATACTGTTCCATATTGTGGTCTTGTATGCCGTCTAACTGTATATTTAAATCGTAATTAAAGTAGCCTAAGGCTCCACATAAAAAAGGCAGTGGGCTGGCCTCAGGAGGGGCAACCATTACTTTAAATTGAGTGTGGATTGCCTCTAAACGTTCAAATGGGCAATGATTAACCTTTTCTGACTTGATTTTAAGTAAACTTGTCCAACCTTTAATTGCAGATTCGATCAGTTGCTTATCTTTAACTACCAGCTTTGCAATAGGAGAATGCACAATAATGTCGTAACGACCGTCGCTTAATTGGTTATTACAAGTATCGAGCAACATTGCCCAAGGTAAATGCTGATAATGAGAGAATACTTGTATTGCGGGGATCCCTTCAAGTTCGGGGCACTCTTCAATGAAAATTGGTAGTGACAATGTTAACCTCGTAAATAATCGGGTTTTTTGGGAGAAATAATCAGTCGATAGGTAGTATACTCGGCTAATTATCAAAACCATATTAATCTTTGAAAAAAACAGAGGACATCATGACCGTCATTCGTCAACAAGACTTTATAGACAGTATTGAAGATGCACTTCAATTCATCTCATATTATCATCCTTTAGATTACGTAAAGGCTGTTGAGGCTGCTTATAATCGAGAGGAGAGCCAGGCTGCAAAAGATGCGATGGCGCAGATTTTAATTAATTCAAGAATGTCTGCCGAAGGCAAGCGTCCACTTTGTCAAGATACTGGTATTGTGACTTGTTTTGTTAAAATTGGTATGGCAATAAGTTGGGATAAGACAGACATGACCGTTCAAGAAATGGTTGATGAAGGAACTCGCCGTGCTTATCTTAATCCTGATAATCCGTTAAGAGCGTCGATTGTTTCTGATCCTGCGGGTAAACGTATTAATACCAAAGACAATACGCCTGCAGTTGTGCACATTGACACTGTTAAAGGCGATAAAATAGAAGTGATGATCGCCGCCAAAGGCGGCGGTTCAGAAAATAAATCGAAAATGGTTATGCTGAATCCAAGCGATGATATTGCAGAGTGGGTAGTCAAGACATTACCGACGATGGGTGCAGGTTGGTGTCCTCCAGGCATGTTAGGAATAGGCATTGGCGGCACAGCCGAAAAGGCTGCTGTTTTAGCAAAAGAAAGCTTGATGGACCCAGTTGATATTCAAGAGCTAATGGAGCGTGGTGCAGTTACTACTGAAGAGAAACTGCGTTTAGATATATTCAAAAAAGTAAATGACTTGGGGATCGGTGCGCAGGGCTTGGGTGGCTTAACAACCGTTGTTGACGTCAAAATAAAATCAATGCCAACGCACGCCGCATCTAAGCCAGTTGCTATGATCCCAAACTGTGCGGCAACACGCCATGCACATTTTTACCTAGATGGTTCAGGGCCCTCAGAGCTGCAACCACCTAGATTAGAAGACTGGCCAGAAGTGACTTGGGAAGTCAGTAAAAACACACGACGGGTCAATCTCAACAATATTACCAAAGTTGATATTCAGGATTGGAAGGTTGGGGAAACGGTTCTACTTAGCGGTAAAATGTTAACTGGCCGAGATGCGGCTCACAAGCGCATTCAAACAATGTTAGATAATGGAGAAGGATTGCCGCAAGGTGTCGATCTAACTAATCGGTTTATTTATTACGTTGGTCCTGTGGATGCGGTTGGTAGCGAAGTAGTCGGTCCTGCAGGCCCAACTACAGCCACACGTATGGACAAGTTCACTGACATGATGCTGGAACAAACAGGCCTAATTGGTATGATTGGTAAAGCAGAACGCGGCCCAGCAACGGTAAAAAGTATTGCTAAGCACAAAGCTGTTTATTTAATGGCTGTGGGTGGTGCGGCTTACCTTGTATCTAAAGCAATTAAAAAGTCACGCGTCGTTGCATTTGAGGATTTAGGAATGGAAGCTATTTACGAGTTTGATGTTGTCGACATGCCAGTGACTGTTGCTGTAGACAGCACAGGCGCGAATGCACATGAAATAGGTCCGGCTATTTGGAAAGCAAACATCGCTGATTTAGATGCGGCTTTGAGAAGAAAATAATATCTATTTAATTCATCAGTTCACACTCAGCTGATGCAGCAAGGAAGTAGGGTCCCTCAAGATGATTGTGACGGGACCTTGCAATCATCTTTTCATTTTTCGTTAGTCAACTTGGATTTAATCATTAAAATAAGAAATTTATGATTAAGCGCTTTTGCTTACCAACATATAAAGACTCTACAAGGATAAGTTGCTTATGTTACAGCCGTTTATGAATATTGAAGTTGCCATTGCTTCTGGCATTGCTGGCTTTGTCAGCTTATTGCTAGTTTGGTTGATAATGCGCTCTGGATCAAAGCGTCAATTCGACTCGATCGTCATAATGCATCAAACTGAAAGAGTGCAACAAGAAGACACATACATTGCTCAACTTAATGAGCAAAAAAATGAATATCAAATTGAAATACAAGACCTGAAACAACAAATCGCACTAAATAGCCAATCTTTAAGCTTGTCTGCATCTAAGGTTGACGAGCTTCGAGATAGAATTCAAACAAGTGACCTTGACTATAAGCAGCAGTTAGAAACAGGCAGAAGTATTATCGCTGACAATCAGCGCGAAATAGGGATCTTAAGTCAAAAGGCAGATGAATTACTACGAAAGCAAAACGAAAATGAAGTTTTTTCAACGAAGTTAGAAGAAATAAACTATCAATACTCAAACTTACAAGCAAGTTACCAGTCACAGCAGGCGGGTTTTGAGCAAGAGCGAAAGAGTTTCTCTGAAAAATTAACATTGCTTGAAAATGCTGAAAAACAACTTTCTACACAATTTGAGAATTTAGCTAACAAAATATTTGAACAAAAGTCAGAAAAGTTCACGAAAACAAGCGAATCTGGGATAACGCAGCTTATCGCGCCACTCAAAGACCAAATCGAATCATTTAAGCGACAAGTTTCAGATCAATACATTAAAGAAGGACAGGAAAGGGCTTCCTTAAAAACTGAAATACTAAGTTTAAAAGAACTCAATAAACAAATAACGGAAGAAGCCGCCGCTCTCACCAACGCATTAAAAGGCGATAATAAACAGCAAGGTAATTGGGGCGAACTTGTTTTAGAGCGTATTTTGACCGAGTCTGGATTGCGCAATGGGCATGAATATGAAACTCAGAAGTCGCTAAAAAACGACCATGGTAAGCGTTACCAGCCGGATGTCGTTGTGCATTTGCCTAACGATAAAGACATTGTTATTGATTCTAAAGTGTCACTAATTGCACATGAAAGATATGTCAATGCTAAAAATGATGATGACCGTCAACGAGCTATTAAAGAGCATATAAATTCAATAAGTGGCCACGTCAAAGGCTTGAGTAAAAAAGACTATCAAGATTTAACAGGGGTAAGAACATTAGATTATGTGCTTATGTTTATTCCTATTGAATCCGCTTTTATTTCAGCTATTGAGCACGCTCCAGAGCTTATAAAACTAGCGCTTGATAACCAGATAATGTTAGTTAGTCCGACCAATTTACTTGTTGCTTTACGCACAATTAATAATATATGGCAATACGAATACCAAAATCAAAATGCGAATAAAATAGCTGATCAAGCGCGCAAGATGTATGACAAATTCCATGGTTTTGTCACAGATATGGAAAAAATAGGTCGAAATGTTGATGCTACTGCGAAAGCTTATGAAGCGGCTATGGGTAAATTATCTACTGGGAGGGGCAACTTAGTCAGACAAGCAGAACAATTCAAAAAGCTAGGTGTTACACCAACCAAGTCATTAGATATTGGTTTGGTTGATGGCAGCTTAGATGGTGATTTTGACGACATTGATGACACTGAAGATGACCCAAAAGGTATACAGTCAATAGCGTAAGTGTCGACCTGTAAATTAACTATCGATTTATCGGTCGACCGCTCGGCGTTTTTTCTAATGATTGTAATAGTGGGAGCTTAGCGTAATTGCCAGCCAGATAGCCAGCAACGGAGGTGATACTTAATAAATATGCTGTTAACGTGATCTTTGTCATAAAATTTATCATTCATTACCTTGTGCTGTTTATCAACACAAACCGGCTTACTTAAAAAAGACCAACGAACTCAGTAAATTATCTGTCTTGTATTGCGAAGCTTGTTGTAATGCTCACATTACCAGTCAACATTAGCATGACAGAACAATATTTCTCTGTACTCAACTGTACCGCTCTTGCTAAATGTTTTTCATTTATATCGCTACCTTGAACGACGAAATGAGCGTGTATCTTGGTGAATTTTCTTGGCGCAGATTCAGCTCTCTCGGCTTCCAATTCACAATAACAACCATGCATTACTTGGCGCGACTTGCGCATAATCTCAACGACATCAACAGAAGAACAAGCACCTACTGAAATTAACACAGCCTCCATCGGCGAGAGGTTTTTACCATTTCCGTCTAGTGTAAGTTTACGGCCATTATCCATCTCACCTACAAAACCCAAACCATCCTCAGAGGGCTCCCATACGACAGTTGCTTTCATTTATTCACCTAAACGTTGTATTTAGTTATTTTCTACTATAGAAATATGCGTTTTGCTTAATAATATCTTTTTATCTTTGTAAAGCGTACCAATTGCGCGTTTATAAGCACCTTTACTCACGTGGTAACGAGCAAATATCTCATCAGCAGAACTTTTATCTGTGACAGTAGACATACCTCCATGCGCAACTAAGTCATCCATAATTTGCGTTGCTAAATCACTTCTCGCTTCTTTGCCTTCTTTTTGCAAAGACAAATCAATTTTACCATCTTCTCGAATATGTTTTACATAGGCGGTGAGTTGATCGCCAACAGCGAGTCTCTTAAATAAATCGCTTTTGAATAGCAAGCCTTGATATTGTTTGTTGATAACACATTTAAAGCCTAAAGAAGTTTCGTCAAAAACAATAATGGAGACGGCTTCACCGATCGACAAATCATCTGTTGTTTCATCTAAAAAGCGATAGAGTTTTGTACAACCGATCATTTTTCTATTATCAGGTTCATCTAATAAGTAAACAACATAGCTTAAACCAATATCCATCGGTTTATGTTGCATCGATTTAGGTACCAGTAAATCTCGCTCTACTCCCCAATCGAAAAATGCGCCGAAATCAGTCGCGCCGGTGCAGGTGAGAAGGGCAAAGTCATTTACTCTTATCGGCATGTCTTTTTGCGTTGCGTGTAAACTCCCATCTTGTGCGTAATACACAAATGCTTGAAGCGTTTGTCCCTCAACAAATTGGCCATTTGTATCACTCAGCGGCAGGAATACAGACTCATCTATTTTAGTTTGCAACCCTGAAAAAGACAAAGTGTAACCAAAGGGAAGCTCGTCGGTGACGATCAAATCATTCACTTGACCAATAATTGGCATTTAAGACTCTCTTTTACATGATTTTTTAACGTTATAGCTTTAGTATAACAGCATTGAATTTTTCAACATCATTGTTAATTTGGGTTCTATGAAATTAAATGCCGATTTAGGTGAGAGTTACGGGCATTGGCAGTTCGATGCTGATATCGATATTATGCCTTACATCGATATGGCAAATATTGCTTGCGGAGGTCATGCGGGAGACCCGACTGTCATGCATAATACTATTGCGTTGGCTGCAAATCACAACGTACTCATTGGCGCCCATCCTTCCTATCCAGACCTACAGGGTTTTGGGCGTCGGAGTATGCGTGTTCCACCCAAAGAGCTAACACTCATCATTCAAGCCCAAATAGCGACATTGGATGGGCTTGCAAAGTGCCAAGGCCAAGAGGTTGGCTATGTAAAGCCTCATGGCGCACTTTATAATGACATGATGTCGGATCCAACGGTTAGATCCGCTGTATTTGCCGCCATTGCAGGTTTCTATAGTAACTTACCCTTGGTAGTCCAAGCGGGTAATCAAAACGGAGCTTTGCATATTGAAGCTAAAGAGCTTGATGTAGCCCTCATATTTGAAGCTTTTTGTGATCGCTTGTATTTGGATTCAGGTTTGCTGTCACCACGCAGCCACCCAAGAGCAGTATTGAGCGCTGCTGAGTCAGTTGAACAGGCTCGACGCCTAATTCAATGCAATGAGGTGATTACTGAGAGCGGCGCTGTTTTAGCTATCCATGCTGATACAATTTGTGTGCATGGTGATACTCCAGAAGCAATGCACACAGTCGAGAAAATAAGAACGTTATTGCAAAACCAACGCGGCTAAATAGTATTGCTATGACCATAAAAAACCAGCAAGAACTTATTGAAATTAGAACGGCTTCAGATTGCTGTGTCATTGTATATGTCGACGACACTGAGATAGGGCTTGCAACAGCTAATAAGATTATTGAAATTTTGACTAGAGCTCTATTGGGCAACAGACCGCCTTGGCTTTGTGAATACATTCCATCTTATACTTCGTTGCTTATCGAGTTTTCACTTTATGAAACAGATCATATTGCTGTTAATGCATTTGTGAAGAAACTGGTTATTAATACTGATATGGAAATTAGCCGTTGCATAGGTGAAAATGTAACCGACGCAAGACAGGTTAATCGTGCGCAAATGGCTAAACTAAGTCATAAAGGGGAATCAACGTTATCGACATCCAGACGTATTCATAGAATTCCCGTTTGCTATGAGTTGACCTCACTTCAGACTGACCTGGCTAAAGTAGCTAAAGATAAAAACATAAGTGAAGACACGGTGATTACCTTGCATTATGCAAATCCATATCGGGTATTTGCGACTGGCTTTATGCCTGGTTTTGCATACTTAGGTGAATTACCCATGGAACTTTCGCAACCGCGATTGAGCAAACCTCGTCTAAAAGTGCCCAAAGGGGCTGTTGCCATCGCCGATCGCCAAACGGCCATCTATCCAGATGAATCGCCCGGTGGCTGGCATATTATTGGTTACACTCCACTTGAGCTGCTGTTTAGTGCTACAGATGTAAATACTACAAAAAGTAGAGTTCTTGATTCACTGTTGAAGACCGGGGACTGTGTTGAGTTCTATCCTATAACTGAAAGTGAATATATAAATTGGGTATATTCGTGAAAATAGTAGCTACGGGTCTCAGTGCACGATTCACCGACTTAGGAAGAGTGGGGCACAAGCATAAAGGCTTCACCCAATCAGGTGCGCTTGACACAAATAGTCATCTGCTGGCAAATGCCATTATAGGAGTGCCTTTTACAAATCCAACGATTGAAGTGCTTCTTGGTGAGTTTGTGGCTGCTGCAACGCATGACACTCAGATTGCAATTACGGGCGCTCAAGCGCGGGTTCTTATTAACGATGTTCCTCAACGCTTGAATCATAAGATAGCTTGGCACAAAGGCACTACACTGAAAATCATGCAACCTGTGCTAGGTGCCAGGAATTACATCGCGTGCGACCGACCTTTTAGGGTAAAGACTTTTCTGGATTCTTGTTGCGCAGTGGCTCGAGAAAAAACCGGTGGGATGAATTTTGACGGCAAAGGATTTCAGGTCGGTGATCACGTTGATTATGAGAGCGCCGCAGTATCATCTGTTGTAACTGAAAATGCTTCAATCAATAATCTCGTGCCTGATAATCAGTTAACACGTGATTCAGCTAAAAATGATTTTATTGCACACAAGACCGCCGCAAAAATGCAGATCCCTTCGACGCGATTAGCAAAAGAATATGTTGTGCGGATCGTCTTGGGCTATCAACAGACACTGTTTGATCATAAAATGAAGGTGTGCTTCTTTAACCAACGATTTACTGTCAGCAATGAAGCCAGTAATATGGGTATAAGGCTAACAGGTAAATCTATCGGTGCGGTCGCAGTGAAGCTCTATTCTGAGGGTATCGCTAATGGCGCAATACAAATAACACCCAGTGGATTACCCATCATCATGTTGGCGGAGAGACAGACTATTGGTGGTTACCCTAAAATAGGGAGTGTTATTGCAGCCGATTTACCAGAATTGGGCCAGTGTCGACCTGGCAGCACCATTCGATTTGAAGAGTGTGATCTCTTTACAGCAAGGCAAGAGTGGCTACTTCGCCATATAAGAATAAAAACTTTCGCTCAAAATCAACATATTAGGGATGAGAAACAATGAATAAAGTCTATTTAAATGGGGAGTTTGTTGATGCCAGTGAAGCTAAGATTTCGCCCATGGATAGGGGTTTTTTATTTGGCGACGGAATTTATGAAGTCATTCCTACGTATCTCGGAAAGCCGGTTGGCTTGAGTCTGCACCTCGAAAGAATGAAAAATGGATTACATGATGTTGGTATCAATTATGAGGTTAACACTGACGTCTGGGCTGACATTATTCGCGAGCTTATTTCCCAACAGCAGTCTAAATCGCAAGGCGTTTACGTGCATGTTAGCCGAGGTACTGATGTTAAGCGTTTTCATGCATACCCTAAAAACGTAGCGCCCACCGTATTTGCCTACGCGTTTGATACTCCCCCAAGTCAAGATGCCACTAGTGAAAAAGTGAAGGGATATCATGTGACTACTGGACTAGACTTGCGGTGGCAACGCTGTCATATAAAGTCGACATCATTATTGGGCAATGTGATGCACTTTCAGCAAGGGCAAGATGCCGGTGTTGATGAAATAATTTTATATAACGAAAATAAAGAGATTACCGAAGCTGCCGCTTGTAATGTGTTTATGGTAAAAAACGATATAATTTTAACACCACCGCTGAATAATCACTTACTCCCGGGTATAACAAGACGAATTGCGATAGACGCAATAAAGCATTACACAGATTATGAGATGCGAGAGGAGACTATGTCGTTGGATGCTTTGTTAAATGCCGATGAAGTGTGGATAACCAGTTCGAGTAAAGAAATTGGACCGGTTCTGTCAATAGATGGCAATGCAGTCGGCTATGGAAAGGCCGGGCCGATCTGGATTGATGCTCAAAATGCCTATAACAAACACAAATTTAACTGCTAAGTAAAATAAAAGCGGGCGGTCCGAGCGTTTACCAAAT
>Ga0307488_10005735_pt1 | contig 10255 bp, 12 predicted proteins | sample SB02metaG_FD_202248 | JGI IMG/M metagenome (GOLD analysis project Ga0307488, IMG submission 202248) | Sea-ice brine microbial communities from Beaufort Sea near Barrow, Alaska, United States - SB 0.2 | ecosystem: Environmental > Aquatic > Marine > Coastal | place: USA: Alaska | collected...
ACAGATGATACAAACATGCAATATTTCCAACGCAAACTATATAAATCACTAAAAGTGCCTTTATCTCGTTTGGAGCCAGAAACAATGTATTCGTTTGGTCGAGTATCAGAAATCACTCGCGATGAACTTAAGTTTAGTAAATTCATTAAAAGATTGCGCTCACGTTTCTCCTCAATCTTTACATCATTATTAGAAAAACAGCTTATTCTCAAAGGTATCATGACGCCAGAAGAATTTGCTGAAATTAAAAACGAAATTCGTTACGATTTTGTTCAGGATAACTATTTCCAAGAACTTAAAGAGGCTGAAATCACTCGTGAAAGACTTTCTACTTTACGTGAAGTTGAAGAACATGTTGGTACATACTATTCTAGAGAATGGGTATTACGCAACGTTCTCCGCATGTCAGAAGAAGAAATGGGTGACATGAAGGATCAAATTGAGCAAGAACTCAAAGATAATCCTCCTGAAGAGTCCGAGGAATAGAAATGCAACATAAGATTACATATAAATATATAAAAATTCAATCAGGAGAACAGAGATGAAATCCTTCAAATCTATTTTAAGTGAAGTGGCACAGCCAAAATCATCTGAAGAAAAAGCATTCAAAGATATGCATACGTACGATGTTAAGCCACACCCTGTGGCTATGCCTCATCAACATACCGGTGACATTCAAAAGGCAGACGATGCTGCTAGAATTGCAGACCAAAAAGGTGATGCTGCATACGACCAAGCGTATAACCCAAAAGGTGCTCAGGAACCAACGTTGCGAGTAGGACGTAAATTTAGCCAGTTTAGAGCTAATGAAAGCGTATTAGAAGAAAACCCTGCAGAAGAAATTCCAATGATGAAATCGCAACTTGATTTTATCTGTACAGCAGCCACTGCAATTTCTAAGGCATTAGGCAATAACGATCCTGAAGAATGGTATCAAAACAAACTTGCTACGGCTCACGAAGCCATGAAAACTCTTCACGCTAATATCATTGGCAAAAACGAAGACGTTAACGAATCAAAAGACATGGCGAATGCAAAAGCATTAGACAAAGCATCTTCTTCATCTGCTGAAGGTAAGAAAAAAGTTACTCTAGCTAAAGCACCTTGGGATAAAACCGAAGAGCTAAAGGGTGGACAGAAAAAACTTGACCATAACAAAAACGGTAAAATTGATGGCCATGATTTTGCAGTTATGCGCGCAAGAAAAAAAAATGAATCAGTAGAAACTCTAGATGAGGACAAATCTGAAGAAGCAGCAGATCAACACGAGTATGAAACAGTTGAACATAGAGATCACGCTGACGATCATGCAAAAGCTGCTAAGATGCATGCAGCAAAAGCAAAATCTTCTAAAGATAGCTCTGTAGCTAACAAACATAAAGCAGCTTCAGCCGCACACGATAAAGCGCGTGAGCATGCATTAGACGCAGCCCACCACCACCAAGCTGCTGCAGACGCGCATCGTGATAAAGACTCAGGCGCAAAGAAAGCTACAAAGACTGCAGATCGTCATACTTCACTTCACTACGCCGCATCTGAGAAAGCTGATGCCCATTCGTCAAAATTGACCGAAGAAGTAGTTGCTGAAACAACTTCATCTGCTATAAAAAGGCCAGTTACAACCACGGGACCTGATGGTAAAACTCGCACTGTTTTCAAAAAAGCTAAAGTTGATCGTACAGATGATCGTGGTCAAGATGTTATTGTTGGAGAAGGAATTGTTAACGAGTTATCAAAGAAAACTCTTGGTTCTTATATTAAGAAAGCCACTGGCGACGTTCAAAAAAGTTCTGGCAAAGCCGGTTACGCATCAGGTAAGGGCGTTAATAAATCTGAATATGATCGCCAAACAGACAACGCAGAAAAGCGTACTGCAGGAATCAATAAAGCTACTAACAAGCTCGTTGGAGAAAGCTTTACTGAAATGTTAGACGAAGCTGTAAAAATAGGTAACTTAAGATTAAAGGATGGCAAATCTGTTAAGGTATCGGCACAAGATGCGAAACTCCTTAACCAGTTTTATAAAGATCTTAACGCTAAAAACCGTAGAGATATGGAAAAGGTTATGATGAAAGACACTAGTGGTTTTGAAGAAATTGTTGGATTTGCAAGGGAAGCTTTGTAATAATGGCTTGGGTTGATGTTTTAGGATCTGAAGATGCTGTAGCTAATACTTGTATTTGGGAATATGACAACGCAGCCACTGCTGCTGATACATATGCCGATGCAAACGGAACTACAGCGTCCGGTGTTAGAACATTTACGCCAACTGGCGGTAACGTACAATTAACGTATGTTAAAGTCAGGAAAAAAGGCGAAACCACAGAGCGTGGTGAATTAAGCAAAAGCTACTATGATGCAAAGATATAAATAGATTTTTAAAGGATCAAAGACATGAGATTAATTACAGAAGTTGTAGAAGATTGTAACGTTGCTACTGAAATCAACGAAGAAACAGGTAAAAAATCCTATTTCATCGAAGGCATTTTCATGCAAGGCGACATTAAAAACCGCAATGGAAGAATTTATCCGTCGCAGATTTTAGAAAAAGAAATGGTCAGATACAACTCTGACTTTGTAGAAACAAAGCGAGCGCTAGGCGAATTGGGTCACCCAGACGGACCTACAATCAACGGCGATCGCGTGTCTCATCTTATTACAGAGATGAAACGAGAGGGATCAAACTTTACTGGCAAAGCCAAAATTCTTGGTACACCAATGGGTGAGATAGTCAAAACCTTTATGGACGAGGGTGTTAAGATCGGTGTATCTACTCGCGGTTTGGGTTCAGTTAAAGCAACGAGAGAAGGCATCATGGAAGTACAAAACGACTTTCATCTGGCTACTGTCGATATTGTAACTGATCCATCCGGTCCTAATTGTTTTGTAAATGGTATTATGGAAAATGCTGAATACTATTACGATATAGCCTCAGGTAACTGGATTGCTCAGGAACCTATTGAACAGGTTATAGAAGAAATACAACAAGTAGTTGAAAAGCAAATTAGGCGCGTCGTTCATAAAATTGATGAGAACGTTGCGTCTGAGTTATTCGAGCGTTTTGTGAACTCACTTAGAAAAGCTGAAAAATAATATTATTATAAATAATACTCATATAATATACGAATCCAAAAAAAGGAGTAGAACATATGTCAAATGAACTAGACGAAAAGTTCGTCGAAAAATCTGGCGGAGCAGGCGTACCTGCCGCAGAAATTATGGATCCTGCTACACCAGCAGGCGGCGTACATAAAAAGAAAAAAGCTGACGTAAACAAAAAGGTTGATCCAACAGCCGATAAAGTTGCAGCAGCTCCAATGCAAGCGGAAGAATCAGAAGTAGACTCTGATGAAATCGTTGAAGAAGTAATCGAAGTAGCAGAGTCAATTGCGACTATCTTTGAAGGCATGGATTTGTCTGAAGAGTTTACAGCAAAAGCAACTATGGTATTTGAAGCTGCGGTAAACGAAGCTGCAAGTGTTAAAGCTGATGCTGTTATTGTTGAAAAAACAACTGCCCTTGAAGAATCAATGCAAGAAGCGCTTGAAGAATCAGTTGAAGGCATGTTAGAGAATCTCGATTCATATCTTGACTACGTTGTAGAAGAGTGGATGACAGAAAACGAAGTTGCTATTGAAGCCGGCATTAAGGTTGAAATGGCAGAGTCGTTAATGGATGGTCTTAAAGGCCTATTCGAAGAGCACAACATTAACGTTGAAGAAGAAACTCTTGACGTTGTAGCTGAGCTTGAAGAAGAAATTGAAACATTGAAAGCGAATGCTAATAAAGCAATCGTTGAAAATGTTGAGCTTAAAAAGGCACGCGATGTATCTACTGCATCTGCTGTTTTTGCTGAAATGACTGAAGGTCTTACACTTGTAGAGCAAGAAAGATTTAAAGTTCTGTCAGAAAAGCTTGCTTTCGATGATGTCGACAGCTACAAATCAGACCTAGAAACTCTAAAGGAATCTTTCTTTAAGAAAGCTAAACCTTTGGTAGAAGAAGCGGCTGAGGAAGAAGCACTTATCACTGAGGACACTGAAGTGAAACAACCACTTTCAGAGCACTCAACTATCAATGCGCTTCTAGCAGATTTGAACCGTAACTAAGTAACCTAATGAAAATATTAATTTTTATAAATATATCCAGAATAACTCAACAAGGAGATAGAATCACATGACTCAGTCAAACTATCAAGCATTAGTTGAAAAATGGGGTCCAATCTTGGAGCATTCCTCTTTTTCCGCTATTACAGACAACCACAAGAAATCTGTCACAGCGACAATTCTTGAAAACACAGAACGCGCGCTAGCTGAATCTGGCGATCTTTCTGCTAACATGACAGGCTTGCTTTCAGAAACAGCAGCCAACGATGCAGGCACAGGCGGCTTCGGCTCAGCTTCTGCTGCTGGTGGACCAACAGCTGGTTATGACCCAGTATTGATCTCATTGGTACGTCGTGCAATGCCAAACTTGATCGCATATGATATTGCTGGCGTTCAGCCAATGACAGGCCCAACAGGCTTGATCTTTGCAATGCGCTCAACACATACTTCCCAGGCAGCTGCCAACGAAGTATTCTACAACGAAGCCGATACTGATTTCTCTGGTGCAGGTACACATGCTAACGCATTGGGTGCAGGATCAGAAACAACTGGTACTGGTATGGCTACTGCTGATGCAGAAGCACTTGGTTCAACTGGCGACGCATTTGCAGAAATGGCTTTCTCAATCGAAAAAGTTACTGTAGCTGCTAAGTCACGCGCTTTGAAAGCGGAATACACCACAGAGCTTGCTCAGGATCTTAAAGCCGTACACGGTTTGGATGCTGAAACAGAACTTGCAAACATCTTGCAGTCTGAAATCCTTGTGGAAATCAACCGTGAACTCGTTCGTACAATCTACGGAAACGCTGTTGCTGGTGCAACTGCGACTGCAACTCCAGGCACATTCGACTTAGATGTTGATGCTAACGGTCGTTGGTCAGTAGAGAAGTTCAAAGGCTTAATGTTCCAAATCGAGCAAGAAGCTAACGCGATTGCAAAAGGTACACGTCGTGGTAAAGGTAACATGGTTATCTGTTCTTCTGATGTTGCTTCTGCACTTCAAATGGCAGGTGTACTTGATTACACACCAGCATTGAACTCTAACTCTTTGAACGTAGATGACACAGGCAATACATTCGCTGGTGTTCTAAACGGTCGTTACAAAGTGTACATCGATCCATATGCAGGCGCTAACTACATGGTAGTAGGCTATAAAGGTTCTAGCTCTTTTGATGCTGGCCTCTTCTATTGCCCATATGTACCATTGCAGATGGTTCGTGCGGTTGGTGAGAATTCCTTCCAGCCAAAAATCGGCTTTAAGACTCGCTACGGTATGGTATCAAACCCATTCTCCGCTGGTGGATCTCAAGGTAACGGTGCACTTACTCCGAACGCAAACGTATATTACAGACGTGTTGCAGTATCTAACTTGTTCTAAGAACAACAATAAGATCTGAGTTAATCAGACTACAAAGGGCAGCTCTTAATTGGGCTGCCCTTTTTCTATGCTAGATAATCAGGTAAATATTGCGCTTTAGTTAGAAACTCTTCATAAGCATCTTCAACCTTGTTTTGTTTATAGAATAACCATTTATAAATTCTATCCCATATACTCTTTTCAACCATGGAATAACCAAAAGATAACACAACACATTCATAATGATTATAGTTTCTATTTGTTTGTATATTCCAAAATTTAGTAAGATCTAAATCAGTGTAAGGCTTGTCTCTTCTTCTTTGTTGTGGCGCGTGATGATACAATAGATCGTCGTAAACAATATGTAATGTAATACCACCATCTGACCACCAAGGGACTTCTTTACATGGTCTTTCTACGGTATTAATTGCATTATCATACCAATGTATATCGCAATGTAGATTATCTATATTCTTAATAAAATCTTTCTTTTGCTCTTTGGTATTAAACACAACTCCAATATACCGATGCTTTGAGTCGTCATGACCTTGGCAGCTTGTGAACGTTAAATAACCTTTCTCGTGTAAAGCACGTACTCCATCCCTTACACGAGGTTCTAGGTTTTGTTCAATTATATCAGAATATTGGCTTACGAAACTGCTAACATAATTGCCGTCTTCATCCTTATAGCAATATGTCCTACCGTTAATCATATGATCATTACCTTTAACAAACATAGAATACCTGTGCCCATCTTCTGCATTTTGCAGTTGAGGTTCATTAGACTCTTGTTGTTGGTAATACGGTACTACAATTTCGTATTGCGATTTCATTTAGTTTTCGATTTGATTCGCTGGCGAGGCCATTACTTGATTAGCAAATTCCATAAACTCATCGTTACGAGATGCTTCTTCCATTAGATTTGACGCATGGTAAATACGAGCAAGTTTATTAAAGTGTGCTTTACCAACATTGCAATCTTCAAGGATTTTAGCAGCGATTTCTTTCTGCAAATCCTTTTCAGCCGCTGTTCGCGTCATTGAATCTGACATTTCTTTAAGCGCACCTTGGATTTTTTTACGATCGGTGTCCGTAATTGTTGACGGTAGATCAGTCATTATATAGTCTCCTTTTTAAATTAATCTTCTCTTTGCCCTGTTCCCCAGTCAATAACAACTGGAAAACGAGGAATTCCATCTGGCGTTGGTGCAAAATAGCGTAGTGTACACCAAGTTGGAGTATCGCCGTTTTGAAACATTTTACTCAATACTTCCTGAGTACCACGTACACCGGCTCCAAACTCTTGGCCATTAGCCGTTTGCATAACAAAGCGTTTTATATGTCCCGCCCAATTACCTTTGCCTTCTTCTACGCGAATAACATCATACTCATCTGTTAGAAATTCTTTGCGTTTGATTAAAGATTTAGATCGTTTGTTTTGTTGATACACTGCATCTAGTCTAATCATTTGCCCTTCAAAACCATCTTCAAGATATGCACCATAAAGATCGTCCATCATAGTTTCATCAAAGATTTGCTGGGTTTCAACAAGTATGACTGAATTAGTAAATTTAGGAATTCCGTCAGCCTGTTCAGTAATCCAATCCATACGTTCAGAAAATACGCCAGAATGACTAATAACATCATACACATGATACTCTACTAATCTTGCAGAGTCTTTAACATCCCAGGGTTCTGGTTTTGTTTTGCGAACTAAAGAAGTGATCTTATTAAAGTTCTCACGCAATTCATGGTTATATAGTTCACCATCCAAAATAGCGTCTGGATACTTTTCAAAGAATGACTTTAATTGATCGCTAATATGTGGTACACTTACAAGTTCTTTACCTGCTCGAGTCCATAATCCATTAGCCTTTGCGATACAACGAATACCATCTAACTTAGGTTGAGAATAGTATGTGTTTTTATCAAAGTTATATTTAGCGTCTTCATGTTTTGAAGCAAGCATTGGCTTGATCTTATCAAACGTATCAACATTTTTTAGATTATCAAAGTAACCACGTTCTGATTTCTTTTTTGCATCCGCTGTCATTTCAGCAATTGCTTGTTCTTCTAACGAAGTTTCGTTAGCTTTGCCAATGTTCTTTTGTTCTACAGCGCGCCAACCAGACTCAGTTTGTTTGCCATCGCTCAAACCCGTGATAACTCGAGTAAACCAATATTCACCTTCTTTTGCAACTTCGCCGCGATAGACTCTAATTTTACCATTAGAGTCGCGTTTATATAGCTCGAATGTTTGGTGTTTAATATCCATAATGTAATCCTCTAGTTTGTTAGTTCTAATATAACTGATTCTAGACAAAATGTCAACTATAGATTACCATCTTCACGCATTTGTTTGCGAATTTTAGTTGCGCTAATGTCGTGTACTTCTTTACCTAAATCATGTTCAGTGAATGTATATCCAACACCACGACCATAACTAATGTCAACAATGTTAGGAACCTCTATGATAAGGTACTGGTGACCGTTATAGAATTCATGTTTAGCTAATCCATTTTCAATGTTCTTAATCACATCAATCATGCCAAACGGGTTATCATCTTGTGCTGCGGTACGACCATCGCCAGCATCTCCTTCAAATTGGAATACATCACGTATCATAATGACAACTTGGCCTGTGATAGAGTGAGCTCGTTTAAATAGCTCTGTATGGCCATCATGCCATGGCTGCCATCTTCCCAACATTTGTACTGTTGGCTTTTTATAATCAAACATCTTGGTTAATCCTTATATGTCGTGCGATAGCATCTGCTAATGCCTCGTCTGTATTATCAAACCAAGCTTCTACATGGTAATTAATATGATCTTTAGATGGACGTTCAAACATTTTATTGGTATCTTTAAAGCGACCTTCCGCAATGGTGTCCATCCATACAGTATAATCAGCATCAAAAATATCGCGAGTAATCTCTAGTGGACATACAAAGTCAGCGATCACAATGCGTTTGCATTCTATTGACTCGTAGTCAGCAACATTTTTAAGCCGATATGCTTGACGTAATCGTGCAGCTTCGCTGAATTCCCAGTCGTTAGCCATTTCACGTATTTTATCAGCATTAAACCAAGCGCAATTTAAGCGCTTTTGTAATCGTTCGGCAAGCCAAGTTTTACCAGAACCCGGCAAGCCAAAAATCAAAATTTTCATTCTTTACTCCTCATCGCTAAGATCAACGTTGGACATAGTAATAAGCAATGAACCAACTACAACAAGTATATATAATGAAATGACTCCAGCAAAAAACTGATAACCTGCATCGTAAATAAGATACGTTGATAGAGTCATTATTGCGTTGTGTAGCATCTTCCAGTTAATTGGGATATGGTCGGCGTATGATAATTCAACATCCCATGCGGGACTTAATACTAAAATACTTACCTTTACATATTGGAACAGCGCGTACGCAATAGGTAAACCGCTAAGGATTAGGTAATAGTCTTCGCCATAGAATTGGTAACCGCCAATCCCTGCAAGGTGAAAGGCGATGTAAAGCAACGTATAGTTCATAATTAAATTCCACGAATAATCATTAGAGGGTCAACGATAATTAGAAATAGCCCTAAGGCTATTCCCAATATTACAACTTTTGTCCAAGACAACTCAGGCATCAGCCATCGCCAAAGCAGTAGTCAATGCGTCAACCTTACGTTTTGCATTTCCACCAAACCATGCAGATGCCATACGCGAGTCAGCTGAACGACCTAGGTTATGGTCAGTCATATATGTAACTGCGTTATAAGCATTCCACCAAGTTCCGGGTGCATACTCGTGCCCAGGTTGATCCTCGACGATAGCCATTGCTTCTTTAGCAGTACGAGCCAATACTTCTTTTTCCTTGGTTGATTTGCCAAATACTACACCAAAGAACTCTGTAAGTTTTTCATCAGTGTAACGCTTAGATCCAAGGAACTCTGCAGCGTTTTTGAATTCCTCGATTTTATTGTGACCAATGCCAAGGATTTCTTTTACACTTGCTGGGTTAAACACTGAACGGTGATTGACACGAACGGAAGGTTGTCCGGCCTCATTAAGTGCTACAGCCAAAGTGTTATTACAAACAACTCGCTCCATTACGAACTTAATGTCAATGGATTTTCCATATATGTGTGGATTAGAAAATAGTAGGTAACCTTTTACCTCATCTCCACCAAATAGTGAGAAACCATCTTGTACGTCAGCTAATGCCCATACTAAACGACCATCTTTAAGAGAACCTGCGGTATCCATTTGCATGTCACCACTTGATACGAATTCAGTAAAGAAGTCAAATGCATCAGCATTTTGAACTGGGTTCCAACCTTTGCCAACTTGTGTTAGAACTTTTCCATCAGTTGAACGAATAAGTGCTTTTTGACCGGTTGCTACAACATCACCTTTCCAACGCGCAAAACATTCTGACTCTTCAACTTCCCAGTCAAGACCAGCTGCTTTCATCATTTCTTGTGGTGTCATATCGTCTGATACCGGTGTACCAAGACCATGCCAAGGTAGACCTTTGCTTTCACGGTATGCCATCTGAGCTTGACCGTTTACCATTTCCAATTCGTGTGCCATAATATTATTTCCTTAGTTTGTTTTCATTTGATATATACAATATATCCGATTCTAAACGAAATGTCAATAGTTAATTTCGTTTCATTACATTTTTATCTAACTTCATATCCAAGAATATTTGAAGCGAAATCTTTTCCAAGATCGTTTGCAAAGGCCACGACTAAGTCTTCACGTGGAGATGTGTCCATGTACTTAACATGCTTTGCTAAACCTTCT
>Ga0307488_10005736_pt1 | contig 10255 bp, 14 predicted proteins | sample SB02metaG_FD_202248 | JGI IMG/M metagenome (GOLD analysis project Ga0307488, IMG submission 202248) | Sea-ice brine microbial communities from Beaufort Sea near Barrow, Alaska, United States - SB 0.2 | ecosystem: Environmental > Aquatic > Marine > Coastal | place: USA: Alaska | collected...
GCCCCCGCCCCCGCCACCGCCCGTCACCGCCACCGCGCCGCCCTTCAGGGTCTCGCACAAGTCCCGGTTTCCAGCATAAACTTGAACCTCCTTAAGTGTTCAAATTGAAGTCCCTTATACAGACACTAGGGTCTCTCCGCTTGAAATGGCGGAGGGTGGGGAATGCTGAAGGTCACCGTGTGAAGCGCCTTGCGCCTGGATGAACGTTCGTCGTAAAGAAAAGTATTCAACATGGCCAATGAACTTCAGTGAGTCAGGTCCGCAACAGCCGATTGGCGTTTTGTGAATTCTGGCCGCTGGCACGGGAAACGCGCGTAAAGCTGAGCTGCGAGGTGACCGTGGAAGGGATCGGAGGTCCAGGGGTGTGCAGATCCTGCCGTCCACGTCTACAGGTCCACCGCCCGGCAGAAATGACTCCCCTGACTGTTTGCCCATACAGGGAGTCAACGTCGATGCAAGTATTGGGGAGGCCCAGGGGTGTGCAGACCCTGCCGTCCATGCTGCCCCTGCGCATCGCCGTATCCGAACTTGCACGGACCCCTCCGACGAAGGGCCCGCCAGAGCCGATGAAAACTCGTTGGGTTTTTGAGATATTTGCCGAGTGTCCGGCACGCAGTATTTTGTTGTTGTTAGTACCGTGACGTGAGTGGCAGTTCCGGAGGGAGCAGAGGGATGAGGGGTACGAGCAGGTCCTCTGCTCCCGCCATGCATCGGAGTCTCATAGCAGTCGGCGTGGCTGTGGCGCGTGGCGCGTCGTCGCCCGTCGCGGTCGAGTGCAAGTTCCCGTCCATCTCCGCGGGGGCAAAGAAAGTTCCCATTCCGAACAAAAAAACGTTTCGAGTGCGACATTCGGACTGCTGTTTGGCAACGTCCCGTCGTGTACCCGCCCCGCCGCCACTGCCACACGCTGACGGGTTCCCCATGGTGCACCGCCCATCCGCCGCAGCCGCCGCCGCACGATTTCTCCCCGTGGTGTACCTCATATATGGGCAAAGAGTGAGCGGAGGCGGGAGCCGGAAGGGAGGTACAATGGAGAAGGGACAAGCCGTCGTGTGGGTGGCGGCGGCAGCGGCAGAAGAAGGTATACCACGGGCAGGCAGGCGGCGTCCGCGGCTGCGGCGAAATTGAGGTGCATCATGTGGAAACCATCAGCGCGGGGCGGCGGCGGCGTGGCGGCGGCGTGGCGGGTACAGGTACACGGGACGTAGCCAAAGAGAAGTCCGAAACAATGTCGCACTCGAAACGTTTCTCATTTGGTTTTTGGGTGAAGAATGTGTTGTTCTGATGGTGGCGGGGGTGCGGCGGCAGCCGCCGCCGGGTGTGTGGTGCGCCACCCTGCCTCCCACGTCGGGATTGAGACACGACCCTTTGCCCATGATAGCGCCCGGCAGGTTGAGGAGGTCGTAAGGAGGAGGTGATGAATGAGGACGTTTTCGTATCTCACGTGACGTGGATCCTGAAAATGACCAAATCCGGCGAATGTGCGAGTTGATGACGAGCAATAAGTATTGTTGGAATTAGACCGTGGTTTTTGAGTTAAAAATCACTCAACGACGGTTCATGGACGATCTTTATCTCTTCAAATCTTTGGCGAACACAAAGTGGTTCATCGGACGACGGTTACCGCCACGTCACCTGTCACCACCCCGCCCCGGCGCCCCTCGTCCTATATCATGGGGCGCCGAGGGGTTGTTGAGGCGTCATCTCGCCGACGCTGACGCCGAGCGCGCATTTTTCTCGGCGAGGCGCTAGAACACTAGGCGATGAACGTGTGCATGATGACGTCTGGGGTATATTGCTCAAAGCCGCCGTGCAAGGCCGCACGCGCCGGCACAGCACAGCAGACCAAAGAGAGCGCAGTGCTTTGACGCAAGCGGATAACGTAACGCATCATTATCAGGCGACTGTTAACATTATGCGCGAGCGTTTTCCAGCTCCGAGACTTTCCCGACAACATCGTGCTGCGCACGCGCCCCGCGTCGCCGACGACAGCGCCCTCCTCGACGGATTCCCCAACGTGGGCGTGGCCCTTCGCGTGTCGAGCCGCTTGTCGCCCGTCACCGAACGATCGGCGGGAGAAAAGCGTGGAACCCGGTTCGCTTTAGAAGCTACGAGTACGACATCTCGTCGTCCAGGCCCCTCGTGGACAATATTCAGATGGCGTCGCGTCAGGAACGAAGGAAAGCGGATCGCGATGCCGCCAAGCGCGCGCCGGCTCAGGCGAGAGCCGCGGGTAGGCAATATTGGATAGGGCTCGCCACGTCATCAAACGCATTTTGAACCCTTGTTGCCTGAGTTAAATGACGTCCTGTGACGTGGCGAGCATTATCCACCAATCCCTACCCGCGGGGGCCGCGGGGCCGCGGCAGCCGCGGGGGCCGCGGGAGCCGCGGGAGCCGCGGGAGCCGCAGGAGCCGCAGCCGCGGGAGCTGCCGCCGCGCTCGCAAACCTAAACGTGACAAACCCAAGCGGTGATTGGACCACGCAGGCGTCCGACCCGATGGCGATGTATAAAGAGCTCGGGGCCAGGGCTTTGAGACGGAAGGCGGGCCGGGGTGACAGGGAGGCGGACTTCAGCTGGGGCTTCTGCTGACTGTATGATGCGGATGGGGGGGTTCCAGGCAGGGGCTTACACTCGTTGCCATTTCAGCTCAACTTGAGCTCGTCCGTCCACGGTTGAACCCAACTTAACTCATTAATGTGTCCTGGAGTTGCTCAAGTTGAGCTCTTGCGTGTACGAGTGTAAGCCCCGGGTTCCGGGGATGGCGCTGGGCGCGGGCGGCAGATCGCCACAGGCGAATGTAGGCTTGGCACACATGCATTGCCCATTTCCGGTCGCTCACCTACCACAGGCGCCGTGTGGTCAGCTCCAGTTCAGTGGGGTCAGGTGCCCAATGTATGGGGGTCAGGAGCCCATTTAAGGGGGGTCAGGTGCCCATTATACAGGGGTCAGGTGCCCATTATGGTGGGGCCAGGTGCCCATTATAGGGGGCGCCCATTATAGGGGGTCAGGTGCCCATTATTGGGGGGGTCCAGCTAAGTCTTGCACGTCATCCTCCATTTTCCAACTCATTATCCACCATACACTGCTCCTCCGTTGTCCACGTGATCCCCCAGCTGGTGACCTTTTCTAAAGACACGATTCATTTGTGGGTGCCAACCCTGGGAGGAGGAGGGCATGGCGCTGATGGAGAAGGCGGCGGGGCAAGGGCACGCGTACGCTATGTATGAGCTGGGAATGGTTCACAACGTGAGGTATGGCGGTGCAGGTTGCCAGTATTAAGACCCGTGTTGAAGGCGCGTATGGTTTCACCGCTTGAAGCCGGAATATCATAAACTGCCTTCAACTGTTCCTTTCAATTCCAACTTGCGCTGCTACAGTGAGGAAGCATTACGCGCAGGCCGTGGTAGGGTAGTGCAAGCAGAAACCAGTTGAAATCAAGGGCTTACACGACATCCACTTTCCGGCTTGACGTGAGCACTTCTGTGGGATACGCTGAGTGTATTGGGTAGTTTCAGTAATAAAAATGACTCATATTGAGATGAGAAATGGACATGTGAAAGCCTCTAGTTGAACCTCGTGGTGCATTCAGCGATTGAAACTAACGTATGATGAACCGCTTTCAAAAATGGGTTACAATGTCAACTTGTGCCCCGCCTGTTTTCAACGATTGAAACCAAGGTTGAAAACAACATATGATGAAGAACCGCTCTCAAACTGTGCTTTCAATTTCATGTTGTGCCCCTACTCCGTGGCGTGGTTCACCAAGAGCGCCGAGGCCGGTTACCCGCAAGCCATGTCCAACCTGGCAGACTGTTACCAACAGGGGGATGGTAGGGCCTGACAGGATGCCAGCCACGTCATCCTCCACATTGCGGACCCACATTTTTTTAGTGAAATGAAATCACATGACATGGCGAGGATCATCTGTCAGGCCGTAGGGGATGGCGTGGCGCGGGACTATGCGGCGGCGGCGGGGTGGTTAAGACGAGCGGGCGACGCCGGACACGGGATGGCGGCCTGGAACCTCGCTCTGATGCATACTGTCGGCCGCGGTAGGGTCTAGCTGAGACAGATCGATAGGGAGACGCTTTCGCGTGCATACGGAGGCATCAAGCTTTGGCCCTGGCCCCCGTGAGAGAGAGATGCTTCCACATGTATGAATACGCACCACCAGGACTTTGCCCTGGCCCCAGTGTAGTAACCCGCGCGCAACGGTCCTGGCAGATAATTCTTGCCACGTCATCCGCACCATTATATACCCTCGTTTCTTGACATAAACAGCTTCCTATGAGGTACAGAATATCATCTGCCAGGCCCTGGGGTGAGGCGTCACGCGCAGTAAGCGGTTAGCGATGCAGTGTTTGCGAAAGGCCGCCGATGCCGGCCACCCCCAGGCGTGCTTGAAACTCGCGGACCGCATGTACGGAGACCGCCCGTACGCCCGTGGGCTTGGCCATGTGGTGGATGCCGCCACCCCGCCGGCTAGATTCATGGGGGGTCACGACGTCCCCCGGGATGTCTTGACCAGCGTGGTAGGCGGTGCAGGTTGGCCCCTCGCTGACCGCTCAACCACGCCAGGTGTCAGCGCTTGAACCTGACGTATGACGAAGCGTTTGAAAAATTTGGTCAATTTCGACTTGCGTCGCTACCGCGTGGTGCATTGGGTGCGGCGGGACGTCGTGATCGGGGGGGTCTCCAAGTCCCCGCTTAACGCACTCGAGGTCATGAATGAGGTAAGGCGGTGCAGCTTGAACCGATGAATCCCGTGTTGAAAGCGCCTGGAACTATGCTCTTGAAACCATGATATGATGAACCGCTTTCAAACTTTGCTTTCAGTTTTGAGTTGCGCCGCTTCAACGAGTTACGCAGAATGGCGCGGGAGGGGCAAAAGCTTTGCTACAACGATGGCAGGGCGGTGCAGGTACGCAGTAGGCAAACCCGTGCTGAAAGCGCCTACGGTTTCAGCGCTTGAAACTATAATATCATGAACTGGTTTCAAAGTTTGCTTTCAATTTCAACTTGCGCCGCTAAACGACGGGTGTGAGGTGGCGGGCCAGTTTAAGGACTTCAAGGTTTGTCCGCAGTGCAAAGCCGCCAGGTACTGCGGCGACGCGTGCCAGAAGGAACACTGGACGACGGGTGGGCACAAGGCAGGGCGGCGCAGGTTGTCCCTATCAAACCCACGTTGAAAGCGCCTAGACCTACGCTCTTGAAACTAAGACGTGATGGATCGCTTTCAAACTTTGCTTTCAATCTCAACTTGCGCCACTACAACCAGGCGGCATGTGCCACATTCGCAGAAAACCACTTAATGTGGTAAACGCTCAATTCGTTATCAACCGGGCGTAGGACAGTCAGCGGGCAAGGGCGAAGACGCAGGTGACGACCAAGCTGCGACGCGGCTATTTGTGTCAGCAGCACATACGACGCAGCACACATCAGCAGCACATACGACATAGAGAGATGCGCTTCCGTGTGTGTGAGGAGACACCAGGCTTTCGCCCCGGGGCCCGTGCACATACGACGCAGTACACATCAGCAGCATACGATACAGCACATATATGCGGCAGCTAGTACATTTGTAAAGGGAACCGCAAAAGATAAAAAAATGACTCGCATTTCCAATGCGTACCGGCTCTTTGCATGCCGTTTTGAATAACACATGTTCACGTCATCATCGAAACTGAAGATCATCGGCCCCGGACACCCATTATATTTGCGGCATCTCCACTGGCGACAGCGCCTAGTGTGCAATGTTTGTACTGATGCGCCGGAATAGTAGACGGTGAGTATGTTTATGATGACGCATCACGTGCTTATCACCGGACGTGCTTGACGAAACACGCCGCACATTAGCTATGTAACACGTCCGTGTAATAGGCCGATTTCGATACATCGCTTCCCGCGCCGAGCGCTGACGCTTTGCCCGCAACTCTGTATGGGCATTCAACCTGGCGCTCGCCTCCCCGCGCGGAGCGCTGACGTTTCGCCCGCAACTCTGTATGGACTCTTCACGCAGATCATATACCGAAATCGGCCTATAGCTATATGACACGTCCTACGATATGATGGAGCGGGAGCTGAGGCTTCACATCTTTATTTTATCTGCAAACACCGTGCCGCATTTGGTTTTGTGCCCACCCGTCGTCCAGTCGGCTTTCTGGCACGCGTCGCCACAATACCGGGAGGTCTTGCACTGCGGACAAACTTTGAATTCCTTCATGCAGCGCCGCAAGTTGAAATTGAAAGCAAAGTTTGAATGCGGGGAATGTAATCTTACTTTCAAGAGCATTGATCAAGGCGCTTTCAACACGGGTTTCATCGGTTCAACCTGCATTGCCCTACCTTTATATGTCCCACAACCTCGCACCCGTCGTTGCAGCAGTAACTATCCCCCTCCAGTACGTCTCTGCGAAACATCATGAGCGTCTCGAGTATCGGGTCTCTCTCTGAGCCAACGTCCACCTTACTGCAGGGACGAAACTCGAAATTGAAAGCAAAGTTTGAAGCTTCATTCGCTGTCATCAAGCGCGGTCAACCGGGTAAACTCAGGGTCAACCTGCACCACCCTGCCATTTTACTGATCTCCCCCTTTTGCAACCAATAAAGCACGCTGGCAAAAACATCCGATGGAACGTCATGATCCGGGGACACCCCGTCCGGGGCGGACCCAGCGGCAGGGGCTTACACTCCTCCACTTCTCAGTTCAACTGAGGCGTGTCTGTCACAAAAACACACCCTAAACACCCTAAACCCCCCCTGACACCCGCTCAACACGGGCTGAATAACCCCTACGGGCACACCCTATACCACACAAAGCGCTCAAGTTGAGCTGAAAGGTGGACGAGTGGAAGACCCTGCCCAGCGGCCTCCCCCACATGCCCAATCTCGCGGGCATAGGGACGGTCCACGTAATAGGGTCTGGCAGATACTGCTCGCCACGTCACAGGGTGCTGGTTATCTCAAGAGGGCCTGGCGAATATGGCCCGCCACGTCACAGGGTCCTATTTGTCTCAAGAGATGAGGGTTGAACGTGCGTTGGATGACAGGGCATGGCGGATATTGCTCGCCACGTCATAGGGTGCCATCTGATTCAAGAGACGAATGCTAAACGTGCGTTGGATGGCGTGGCGAGCAATATCCGCCAGATCCTACAGCGTACATTGAGAAGGCGACCTTCACACACGCCTGGGGGTGGCCACCGTCGGCGGCCTGACGAATACATTTCATGGCCCGCTGCTTGCTGCGTGTGACGCCGTGTAGCGGCGCAAGTTGCAATTGAAAGTAAAACTTGAAACCAGTTTATCATACTCCAGTTTCAAGCGCTTAGTTGCAGGCGCTTTCAACATGGGTTTGATAGGGTCAAGCTGCAGCGCCCTACCGCCGCGGCCGACCATGTAGAACGAGGCAAGGTTCACCGCCGCTTGATCCACGCCGGCATCTGCCGCTTTCCTGTAACGAGGATCCGGCGGGCATTGCTCGGGGGTCATTGAGATCAAGCACTCGGCCGGCGGCCGGGTTGCCATCAACAGCCAGATCGACGTTCGCGAGCTCAGGGTGAACGCCCATACGATGGTCTGCGGTCGGTCGGCGATCACGAATCGAGTCCGCGCGTCTGTATGAGCATTTACCCTCACCCTCGCGAACGTTAATCTGGCCGTCGAGTGCTTATTCTCAACAAACCACATGCATTGCTCGCCGCGTCATTGGGTCCACTTAGCTCATGGCATGAGGGGCAAGAGTGCGTTGGATGACGCAGCGAGCAATGTCGGCCCAGGCCTTACTTGTACCAGCCCGCCGCCGCCGGGTAGTCCGGCGCCGCCACGCCGTCGCCCGAGTCGTAAATGGTCCCGAGTGCTACGGCCTGGCGGATATTGCTGGCCAGGTCATAGGATGACACTGAAGTCAAGGAGCGAAGGCAAAAAACGGCGCGTCGATGATATGGCAGATAGTATCTGAGCTAGGGCCTTGCAGACATTACCCGCCACGTCATAGGGTGCCATTTGACTCAAGCGACGAGGGTTCAAAGCACGTGTCAATGACGTGGCGAGCAATATCCTGCAGGTCCTATCTGGGTCATGGGGTGCCATTTGACTCGAGAGACGAGGGTCTAAAGTACGTGTCGATGATGTGGCGAGCAATATCCGGCAGGTCCCATCTAGGTCGCAGGGTGCCATTTGACTCGAGAGACGGGGGGACGAGGATCCAAAGTGCGCGCCGATGACGTGGCAAGCAATATACGGCAGGCCCTACCGAGTGAAAACATCGAGCCCGGCAAGCCAGCCTCAGCGGCCTTGGTGATCCACGCGAGGCCTTGCTCGTCCTCGTTCATCGTGCCGTACCTCCGTGCCAGCTCATGCATAGCCCACGCGTGCCCTTGCCCCGCCGCCTTCTCCATCAGCGCCATGCCCTCCTCCGCCCAGGGTTGCCACCCGCAGACAACTCATTTAATCGTCAGGTGACCACGTGACCACATACACTGACAAATCTCGATCTGGTTGAGCGGCCGGAAGGTCTAAAGGTGCAAAGTGCCAAAAGTGCCAAACCCTACCGCTGCCAATCGGCCGGCCGCACCCTCCGCGCAATCTGCCGGCCTCGCCGCCGCGCGCTCTGCTGCTTCCATTTTCCAGGTGCCCATGCACCACTGCGCCTCCCTGTCACCCTCGTGTAGGACCAGTCAGTCATTGCTCGCCACGTCGTCAAACCTATTTTGAAGCCTCGCTTCTTGAATAAAACGTCATCCTGTGACGTGGGGAGCAATAGACAGCGGATACTGCTCACCACGTTGTCAAACGCATATTGTACACTCGTTTCCTGAGTTAAACGTTCACCTCTGACGTGGCGAGCAGTAGCAGGCCCTACCCTGGGCCGCCCTCCGTTCCACGACCTCGAGACCGAGGTAGAGGGCCCGGTGGATGTTGCTCGACATTCCGTCAAAAGCACTTTGAACCCTCTTCTCTTGAGTTAAGCGACACTTATGACGTGGCGAATAAAATCCGCCAAGGGCCTGGCGGATATTGCTCCACATTTCGTCCAATGCACATCGAACCCTCGTCTATTCAGGTGAGCAGCATCTTATGACGTGGAGGGCTTGGCGGACACTGCTCTCCACGTCGTCTAACGCACTTCGAACCCTCGGCTCTTGAGTTAAATGGCACCCTGTGATGTCCAGGGCCTGGCGGATACTGCTCGCCATTTCGTCCAAGCACTTTGAACCCTCGCTTCTTGAGTTATACGGCACCCTATGACATGGCGAGCAATATCCACCAGGCCCTGTCATCCAGCGCTCTTTGCAACCTCTCTCATGAGGTAAACGGCACCCCATGACGTGGCGAGCAATATCCGCCAGGCCTTTTATCCAGCGTACTTTGCTGTTGAGTTAAACGGCACCCTATGACGTGGCGAGCAGTAACCGCCAGGCCCTGTCATCCAACGCACTTTAACCCTCGTCACTTGAGTTAAACGGACACCATATGACGTGGCGAGCAAAATCCGCCAGGCCTGTCATCCAGTGCACTTTGAACCCCCGTCTCTTGAGTTAAACGGCACGCTATGACGTGGCGAGAGCATTATCCGCCAGGCCCTGCTGAAGTCTCGAAGCAGAATCAAGGGGTTTTCATTTTGTGTCTTCCAGTCGCCGAGCGGCAGGGGCTTACACTCGTTCACATTAGAGCTCAACTTGAGCAACTCCAGGACACATTCATCAGTTAATTTGGGTCATACGGTTACAGAGGAGCTCAAGGTGAGCTGAATGAGAACGAGTTTAAGCCCCTGCCGAGCGGATTCGCGTTGACAGTTGTTGGAGCGGTGGCGGCCGCTGCTCCGGATCCCCCTGCGCCCGCCCCGGCCGGCGCGCGCTTGGCGGCATCGCGTTCCGCTTTTCTCCGCTCCTGCCTTGACGCCATCTGACTGACGGAGTGAGCAAGAAGAGCTGCTTGGAGTCTGGAGTGAGGAGTGCTGCGAGGATGAGAGGAGGAGATAGACGAGCTTGATAAAACTTCGCTTAAAAAATAAAAGCGAATGGCGGTGCTCAGGTTCGATGCGCGAAGCGTTACGTCCACGTCGAGGATTCCGTCGGGGAGACCGTAGAGGGGGGCGCTGTGGCTGGGGACGCGGGGCGCGCGCTCGATACTGCTCGGGGGGCAAATTGCGCAGCCTGGAGAAATGCGGCTAATGTTATCCGGCGCAAAGTCGCAGTTATGCGTGAGTTATCCTAGGGCCGTTTCATCAGCTGAAAAAAATGTAAAAGCG
>Ga0307488_10005737_pt1 | contig 10252 bp, 6 predicted proteins | sample SB02metaG_FD_202248 | JGI IMG/M metagenome (GOLD analysis project Ga0307488, IMG submission 202248) | Sea-ice brine microbial communities from Beaufort Sea near Barrow, Alaska, United States - SB 0.2 | ecosystem: Environmental > Aquatic > Marine > Coastal | place: USA: Alaska | collected 2017-05-06
GATCTCATTGGTGCTTTTGACCTGATCGATGGCTTCAGCGACGCCACCATCCTTGCCGACAAAGCTTACGATTCGGATGAATTTCTAGAGTTTATCGACGAGTGCGGCTTGAAAGGCTGCATCCCGCCGAAATCAAATCAAACCGCTCCAGAATCCTATCACAAAGGCTACTACAAACACCGACACCACGTTGAAAACTTCTTCCAACGAATCAAAGAAAAACGAGCCGTTGCAACTCGATACGAAAAACTTGCCACCCGATTCTTCGACCTCGTTACCCTTGCCTCAATCTGTGATTGGACCCTGAATTGAGGTTTTCGAACACACCCTAAACGATCTCACCAAAAACATCGTCATCGATATTTCCGCCGCTGATGACCACAGCTGGATTCTGAAACCCACTTTGTGGGGCATCTTTCCACGCCGCATAGCCAATCGCTCCGGCACCTTCGATGCGCCGCCCCGTGATTTCATGCAACTCACGAATGGCATCCCGAATACCTGACTCAGGAACGGTCAGAACTTCGTCGACGAATTGTTGAATCACCGAAAAGCTATCCGCATGAGGAATACGGAGTGCGACACCGTCGGCAATCGTGTTTGGAATTTCTTCGGAGAAGACAACTTTGTTTGCAGCGAAGGATTGGGCATACGCCGGTGCGTTCTCCGCAACAACCCCGATGATTTTTGCATTGCTGCCAAGTGCATTGCGCGCCGCGATTGTCCCGCAAACTCCAGATCCAAGACCAATGGGCACATAGACGACATCGATGTCAGAATGCTCGCTGAACAATTCATAGCCGTAGGTCGAAACACCGAGAACGAGTTTCCAATCGAACGACTGGATATAATGGCTCCCGATGGATTCCGCCTCAGACTGAGCAAAATCCATCGCGTCCGCGAAGTCCCGCCCATGCTCAATCAATTCAGCACCGAGCTCACGCATCGCGTCATTTTTTGAAGGCGAATTTCCGAACGGTACCACAATGGTTGCGGCGATCCCGGATTCGCGCGCGGCGAAAGCAACGCTCTGGCCGTGATTGCCGCGAGTCGCGCAATAGATCGATTTGATCTCGGGGCGCATCGCACGCAGCCAATTAAAATAGACCAGTCCGCCGCGCACCTTGAATGCTCCCGTTGGATTTTCGTCTTCAAATTTCGCCAATATTCGATCGCCGCTTTCAGCTACAATTTCATTCGCCGAACTAATCGGAACGTGCGGACGAACAAATTCCGCCGCTTCGAGAATTCGCTCCCGCGTGATCGATTCAAACGAATCAATCGGCGTATTTTCCCAATCAATACCAGATTTCATAAGGCTTGGTTACCCCCGGAACTGCAACGGGATAATACCCATCAGCATTCGGTTTCAGCGGCGGTTCGGAATTAAAATCGACAAGATCGTCCGGCACAAGCTTTTGATCGCTCTCCATGGCCTTTTCCCACGTAACCGGTTGACCTGAATAGTTGGACAGGCGACCCAGAATAGCGGTCATCGTCGCCGTCGTTCCATGTTCCGCTTCGTTATACGGCGTGTCGTTTCGGATGGCATCGAACAACGGGAAATGCTCCAGTTGATGACCGTTCTCTCCTTTACGTAGCCGCTTTGCGAATTCATTTTTTCCGGTGATGCCATACTCACGCGCATTGAAATTCGCCGCGCCCAACGCGCCGGTCACATGCTCGGTCACTCTGCGCCAGCAATTTGGAATCTGCCGGGACTGACTCCACATCCGAACTCCATTGGCATATTCGAACTCGACAAAATGGTGATCAAAAATCTGTCCGTTGATCTTTTCATTTCGAACTTCACGACCACCCATCCCCTGAGCTCGAATTGGATGATTCCCCACGATCCAATTCGCGACGTCAAGATTGTGAACGTGCTGCTCGCAAATGTGGTCCCCTGAAAGCCGCGTGTAATAATACCAATTTCGAATCTGATATTGCAGCTCCGCTTCGCCATCGATCAGTTCTTTTCCGGGGCGCGACGAGCCATTCCAGAAAGTGCGAAAATATTGCACATCACCAATCTCCCCGTCATGAATTCGCTTCACAAACTCCTGATAGGTGGGCTGATGACGCCGCTGCAATCCAACACCGACTTTAAGATTTTTCTCAGTCGCTAATTTCCCAGCAGCCAGCACTCGCTTGATTCCGACGACTTCGCTCGCCACCGGTTTTTCCATGAAGACATGCTTTCCCTGACGAACGGCTTCTTCAAAGTGCTGAGGTCGAAACCCCGGAGATGTGGCTAAAATCACAACATCCAATTCAGCAATCACGTTTTTGTAATCTTCAAATCCGGTGAAAGTTTTATCCGGCGATACTGCAACTTGATCCGGCTTTTGTTTGGTAAGCAGCTCTACTTGATTAGCCGCTGTTTTTGCATCCACATCGCAGACTGCGACCAATTGAATTTCATCACCGGCATTCATCGCCTGAGCTGCGGCTCCGGTTCCACGACCTCCGCAACCGATCAATCCCAGTTTGATTTTATTATCCGGCGCAGAGTGAACAAACTGATTTGCCAGCGCAAGCGTCGAGGCCGAAGTTCGGACGAATTGACGACGGGGCGAATTCTCAGTCATCTCCCAACCTTTAGGATCACGACTGCAAGCGTCGAGAATTAAAGCAGGCGCATCAGTGAAGCGAACGCTACAAACAGAGACAGTTGTTGTAATCGAAAAAAGTCCCTAAACGGATTCTAACACCCTATGACGATTCACTACACGCGCCGATTGATTGCAATGTTGATGTGGTTTTCTGCCGCAGCAACTACGCTTTTCATTCTGCTCACGGCAACGTCAGGATTTGTTTTCCCGGCTTTCATGGGAACGTTTTTCGTCGCCTTTCTTGGTATGTTTGTCTGGTCGGATACTCCGCAACTTACACCCGCGAAAATTGATCTTTCGCAGGCAAATCGCCCATCTCGCGCACCAGTTCTCCATTTGCGGTCAGGTGCTCCAGGGAGTGAAACACACTTTCCACGTCTGACTCGCCGATCGACTCCGAAATCGCCTCGGCCGTTGCCTTCTCTCCGTTCCCAGAAAAGTAGCCACGCACTTTCGTAATGATTTCAAGAAAGGAACCGGCTGCTTTTTTACCAGCCTCAACTCCCGGCTGGTGATAGGCGTTCACGTTCACAAGGCTCGCGTAAAAAGAAACAGCACGCTCGTAGAGACCAATAATCATTCCCAGAGTAAAGGCGTCCAACTTTGCAAAAGACAACGTGATTGAAACCCGACCGTTTTCATGAAGCGCTGATCGGGTGCCCCGCAAAAAGCCTTGAAGGAAATCTCCCGTTTTCGCACCGGTATCAGGCTCAACCACAATCGAATCCCCTGACTCACGGGATTCGCGAACTTCAATAAACGTCGCGAAAAAGTTATTCAATCCATCGCGCAACTGCTGGATGTAGGCATGCTGGTCAGTCGATCCTTTATTGCCATAGACGGCGATTCCCTGATGCGCAACGACCTCATTGCCACGCTCAAATTCTTTACCGATCGACTCCATCACGAGCTGCTGGAGATACTTGCTCATCAGTTGAAGCCGGTCGCAATAAGGAATGATGACCATGTCTTTCTTCCCCTGCCCGTCACCCGCCTTGTGCCACATCAGAGCGAGTAACATCGACGCATTTTCAGAAACCGTTTCGTTTCGCGTCTTCTCGTCCATCGCTGCCGCTCCAGCAAGGAAGTCCTTGATATCAATACCAACCAACGCAGCGGGAAGCAAACCGACAGCGCTCATCACTGATGTCCGTCCGCCGATCCAATCGCTCATTTCGAAGCGCTCGATCCAGCCGTTTGCCTTTCCATAATTGTCCAGTTTTGAATCCACTCCCGTGACAGCGACGGCGTGTTTCGAAAAGTCGATGCCTGCCGTTTTGAATTTTGCTTCCGCCTCGAGCATTCCATTGCGAGTTTCTGCGGTGCCACCTGATTTCGATGTCACTAAAACGAGCGTTTCAGCAATCCCATCCCCAATGCTTTCAAAAACCCGGTCAATGCCGCCCGGGTCAGTGTTATCCAGGAAGAACAAATTTAGCGGAGCATTCGCCGGCAGCAACGCATCACCGATCAATTGGGGGCCCAGTGCCGAACCACCGATTCCGATGATCAACACATGTCGAAACGTATTGCCATTTGCCGCACTGATTTTGCCCTTGTGAATCTTGGCAGTGAAACCCTTGATTCCTGCATTCACCTTTTCGATCCATTCCCCATGCTCTTTCGGTGCGAGTTCCGGCTTCCGCAGCCAATAGTGGCCGACTTGGCGTCCCTCATCCGGGTTTGCAATTGCCCCCGACTCCACTTCCCGCATGTCATAAAACGCGCGTTCGATCTCAGGTTGAAGCGTTTCGAAAAAATCCGCGCTGTAATCCATCCGCGAGGTATCGATCGAAAATCCAAGATCGGAATAGCGAAGCGTTTGTTCGTTATATTTTTCCCAGTTCGACATAAAGAATTATGTTCGACACAACCACGGAATTCGCAAAAGGTTTCAGTCATGAAAAAACCGTTACTTTTCGCACTCACTATCACCATGCTCACCGCCTCCACCTTTGCCGGCGAAGCAAAATTCCGTCACGCCGTCTTCTTCAAATTCAAAGAAGACGCCACTGAAGCCCAAGTGAAAGTGATCGAAACAGCATTCATTGCCCTCGCCGGAAAAATCGACACGATCACTGATTTTGAATGGGGAACATCAGAGAGCATCGAAGGACTCAACGACGAATTCACCCACTGTTTCTTCGTGACGTTTAAGGACAAATCGGGGTTGGAAGCCTACATCCCTCACCCCGATCACAAGAAATTTGTCGAGCTTTTGAAGCCGAGTTTGGACAAAGTTTTCGTGTTTGATTACACGGCTCACTGATCCCGTTTTTCACGAACCAACAGGGTAAGTTCATCGAACACACCCTATTCGATCGAAAAGACCAATCACCCTTTCCAATAATCCGGCAGGTCGTCCTTCGAGGCACGGAGGATCGAAACAATGCGCTCATGCTCGTCGGCATCAAAATAGTCATAGCCTTCGGCCGCAGCTTTTGGAGTCAAGATATCCCACAGACCTTTGTAAACGCGCTCTTTCATGGATTGAGGAGCGTTTTCAAATCCCTGAGAATAAATCATGTAACTGAGGCGGTTTTTGAAAAGCCGCGTTTTCAAATCGAAATCCTTGAGGCTGTTCCCTTCGGCATCGACTCGCTTATTGGCAAAGAAATCCTTCTCGAATTCGGTGTTTCGTTTCACGGAGTGCCCATTGAGTGAAACTTCATCGGCAAAAAGCATATAACGGATGAGTTTTTTGATGAATTTGTCTGTGTCTTCCAGTGTGCTTTCCGGGATTTCTCCACCGTTTTTGCCAGCCCGATATTGGGCAATTCGTTCACGATAGCGGGCTTCGATCAGCAAATTATGAAGTTCAATCTGATGATCAAACAGCATCAAATTCACGACATCTGAATCGGCTCGAAGTAGTTTTGAGCTTTGGAAATACTCACTGAGATCTGTTTTTTAGGAATGAGAAACGACGTCCAGCTTGATTTGAACGTTTTCACGAACCGCAAACGCATTTCCCATGTGCTTCATTGAAACTGAGGCGTTGGTAACGAAATATCCGCCCCAACGCTCATTAAATGGGATCGCGTGGCTGATCCGTTCGTGAGATTGAACGCTGCGAACGCGGCGCCCCATGTCAGACGTGAAATTCGAACGAGCCAGCGGTCCGGGAAGATAATTCGTCGCTGACCCACCGTGGCAGCCAAGGCAGGAACCCGGCCGTTCAAACCCGACATCCACGCGACATCGACGTCTTCGTTAAAATAGATCGCGCGGGGATTCTGTGGGCTCACCAATTTGCGCTGCAAACTGGTTTGGGAAAACACGATGATCTGCGAAGACACCGGAATGTTCAGGTCGGCGAGCAGTTTTTTGCCTTTTTGATGAGAACGCTCATCGGGTCTTTGCCTTCAGCGGTATGATAATTGTGCGGCGAAAGCTCGATATCGTTAAAATACTGACCCATCGCTGGTGGAGCCAAGGAGAAGGAGGTAATGGTCAGAACTAAGAAAAGGCGAAAAGAGAACGTCATATCGGGCAGAAATTATAGAATTGAGAATTTAAGCCTCTTTCTTTCGTTCGACAAGCGGCGCAATGCGTTCGCCATGAATCTTCAAAGTTCGCTCGGTGTCTTCGGGAAGGAAATACCCGGCGTCTTCGTATTTTAGGCATTGGGACTCGAGCTGCTTCAGATAATCTTCCGCGCTGTCGTAGCGCTCTTCAATCGACAGCCGTGGATCACCGAGTTGCTCTCGCTCGGCTTTGGTGGCTGGAAATGGAATGAACGAACCGGACAAACTGTAAAGTTGATTTTCGGCTCCGCTTTTCTCGCCGAGCAACCGCCAGCTTGCGTAGGTGCCGATCGGCACAACCACTTCCGGCGCTGAGAGACAACCCATGTCGTTGCCGTCACGATCGGAACGTGGCACGAGAACTCGGTAATCGCCTCGCGGAATGGGTGGCTGAAAATCAATAATCTGCTCACTCTGCCAACGCGGTCCGAAATCGAGAAACGATGGCTGTTGAATGACGCCCGGATAGCGAATTCCCGGGATTTTGGGGAAGCCCGTCGCATTTTGCGTCCACGCAACCAGAGTGCCGTCGCTGATTTTCGGATACACGCTGGGCGGGGGTTGAGTCCCGTTTTTGGCCCATCGATCAAGCGCCAGCAAGAGAGCCCGCACGAAGGGTTTGTAATCGGCCGAGCTCGGCGCGGTCTGGCCATTTCCGATGTCTGTCGTGAATCCGCTAGGCCCATGCTGAGTTCCACCAAAAAAGTAGAGCCGCACATTGTCGGGGATTTCTGCATCCCGAGTCCCCAATGGATCGGTGTGCACCAGCGAACCGCTCCGATTCCAGTATTCTGAGCTGGATTGTGTGTGCATGACGAGAGGCGCGGTGCCGGTTTTCACGGATCTTTGGAGAATCCCCTCGGTCAATCCCGACAGCGGATCGGTCTGAGTTTCATAGGCGAACGGAAATCGGTCGGTCGGATAATCATGATGATCGTGCTGACCGCCGTGACGTGTGGGTTGGGCAAACCGATGATTGAACGAACCCATTCCCGATCCAGACACATGGGGAATGATGCCATCAAAAACCTTTCGGCCCGCTTCGTCGGCATTGAAATCCCAATACACAAACTCACGAAGAAAACGCCCACTTTGAGAAACGCCAGAGCTATGCGCCCGCTGAATCATGGGTTTTCCGTCGGCGAGCAGCGGATTGTCGATTCCGGTGCCGTGTTTCAGGCTGGAAATCAGATCGCGAATCGCCGTGAAGCTGGTTCCCATCACCACCGGATTCTGCGCTTCATAAATCAGCTCGTAGATGTGTTTCTTTTTCAGAATCGCCGAATATTCCACTTCCACTTTCGGCAATTGAGTCGGGCTATCGCTTTCTATTTCAGAGATATGCAACTTCCAGTCATTACGAGGAATCACAACGCGTGGATGACCGGGCAGCAATCGATGGGTCAGCGTTGCGTTTTTTATTCCCTCGGCAGTTGGCTGGTAGGACCCGTGATTCGCCCAATTCACCTCCATCCGAATCGTGTCTCCGCCCGGAACCATTTCGCAGCGGACCAGCCCCGTGATGCCAGCTTCAACCGCAGGCGGGAAAAGTCGGAGCCGATTTTTTCCGGGCACCAATTCACCATCCCAACCACTCCAAACGACGGTGAAACCATGACGCATCAAAAATCCGTCACCTGCGTGCTTCGCATCTTTCGGCTGATTGCTACCCGACGCGTAGTTGAAATTGCGCAGCGCGTTCATATTTCCCCGATTGGTGACACCGTAAAGCAGCGCGCCGTTTCCTTTGCTCAAATCCTTCGGCGTAAGGATAAATAAATCCGCCGAAAGCTCGACTCGACCACGCTCGTTTCGGGGAGCCAATTTCAGATCGACCACATTCTGATTCGCCGGCAATTCCGGGTCGAGCTCGTAATGCACCCGGCCAATAATGCGCTCATAAGCTCCGACATCGCCGAACTCCTGCCCGTCAGCAAAGGGTTCGCGTGTCAGGATCTCAAACCGCGTGACCTCAGCAAAAAGCGAGCCCGCAAGCATCACAAAACTGGCGATGGCAAACAATGACTGATTCAAGAGGTGTTTGGATAACGAGTGCATGGTGTGTATTTTTAAGGCGAAAATAATTTCCCTGATAGCAAAAACACGAACGTTAATCCGTGAAGACATCGTATTTGCACCGCGTATTTTTCCGTTTTTCAGGGCAATATCATCCAAATTCGCCCCTCATCGCAACATTGACCATCGCCCTGAATTGCGTAGATTTCCGACCCGCCATTTTTAACCAATGTGGCGAAAAATTTTACGTCACATTGGCACGGCTAGTGCGTAGCTATTCTCGAGACGAACACAAACATTTATGAGCGATTTGAAACGCCCTCATCCTTACATCCACATACCCGAAGTCAGCGAAAAAACGCTTCACCGCCCCGAAATGGAGCGCGATGCCTGTGGTGTGGGAGTGGTTTGCCACTTTAAAGGAGAGCGCAACCATCGTATTTTGCGATTGGGACTCGATTCGGTAAATAACGTGACTCATCGCGGTGCGCTCAACGCGGACATGAAAACGGGCGACGGAGCCGGTGTTTCGACCCATTTGCCACACAAAATTTTTCTTCCAATTGCGGAAGAGATGGGAACGAAGCTGGAAAGCAACGAACAGCTCGCAGTCGGCGTTTTCTTTCTCGCAGACAAAGATTCCACAGATTATGTGAAGGCCAAAGTTCTCGCTGAAGGCTGCCTGCGGAATCGCGGAATCGGTATCATCGGTTGGCGTGAAGTTCCAACCAATCCAAAATCTCTGGGTGATCAGGCGATCGAAACGATGCCTGAAATCCTGCATCTTCTCCTGAAGCGTCCTGAAGGAATCGATGACGATAAATTTGAGCGTGAGCTTTTTCTTGCTCGACGTGATATCGAGATCAAATCGAAGAAAGAGGCGATCGAGGATTTCTACATCCCTTCGTTGAGCCATCGCTTGATGGTCTATAAAGGATTCCTCGTCGCAACTGCGCTGGAGAAATTTTACGAAGACCTCCAGAATCCGGATTACGAGACCGGCGTTTGTCTTTACCACCAGCGCTTTTCGACCAACACGTTTCCAACGTGGGCACTTGCTCATCCTTTCCGGATGCTTTGTCACAATGGTGAAATCAACACCGTGCGTGGAAACCGGAACTGGTTGAATTCGCGGATTGGCCAGTTCGAAAGTGACGTTTGGGGCGACGACATGCATCTTTTGAACGAGATTATCGATCCGGACGGCTCGGACTCGGCAAGTCTCGATTCAGCGCTGGAATTGCTCGTTTTGTCAGGACGCTCGGTCCCGCATGCCATGGCGATGCTTGTTCCCGCCGCATGGCGGATCGATCCGTTTACGCCGCAGCTGGTTGCCGATTTCTACAAGTATCACGCGACTTTCTGCGAGCCATGGGACGGTCCAGCAGCGTTGACATTTTCTGACGGACGCACCGTTGCTGCTTCGCTCGACCGCAATGGTTTGCGTCCAGCGCGTTATAAAATCACCAATGACGGAATTTTTAGCCTGGGATCAGAGGTCGGCACCTGCCATCTCGATGATGAGACAGTTATCGAAAAAGGACGGCTTGCTCCCGGTGAAATGTTGGTGATTGAAATGGAAACGGGCGAAGTTTTTCACAACACTGAAGTGAAGAACAAGCTCGCAGCGATGCAGCCGTACGGGAAGTGGCTCAAAGATAATCGTATTCCGATGAATGACCGAGTTTCGCCGAAGCCGGACGTACCCACGGAGCCAGTTTTCGATCCGGTGTTGCTTTCTCGAAATCAAATTGCTCATGGCTATAATAAAGAAGAGATCGGTTTATCGCTCGCGCCGATGGTGAAAACCGGTCAGGAAGCGGTGAACTCAATGGGAGATGACGCAGCGATTTCCGTGCTGTCGCTCAAGCCCAAGCTGCTCTACACCTATTTCAAACAACTCTTCGCGCAGGTTACCAACCCGCCGATTGACCCGATTCGCGAATATCTCGTAATGTCAATCGAGGCCGATCTCGGGCCAGAGCGAAATTTGCTTGCGGAAGTGCCTGAAAATGCGCGCGTCGTTCACCTGCAATCACCGTTTCTTTTCCCGCATCAATTGAATGCGCTGGGTACGTTTGAAGGCTTCAGCGC
>Ga0307488_10005738_pt1 | contig 10251 bp, 2 predicted proteins | sample SB02metaG_FD_202248 | JGI IMG/M metagenome (GOLD analysis project Ga0307488, IMG submission 202248) | Sea-ice brine microbial communities from Beaufort Sea near Barrow, Alaska, United States - SB 0.2 | ecosystem: Environmental > Aquatic > Marine > Coastal | place: USA: Alaska | collected 2017-05-06
GTAGTTCGTTTTCGCCAAACTCATTTTCTTCCCTAGCCCATAAACATCTAGGAACTGTAACTGCATAGTTATTAGAAATCTTGACGCCCTCAAGTCCATCTACATTAGGCGTTCTGTCTAGAGATGGACCTTCTACTCTATCATTCTCTTCAGTGCTTTCCATGTATAGTTCATTGTAGTCAGTTAGAAAAGCTGCCCATACCTCAAAGGAGATCGTTGCTGCACGAAGCTCAATCTCTGTGGCTACATAGTACTGTCCAACGCCGGGAAGATTTAAATCAGAAGCATCCAAAAGTATTTGCTGGTAAGCACCGTTACCCTTTGGTATAGTTACCGCACCGCTTTTAAGTTTTCCATAATACGGTAACAGCTGCTGCTTGAGGGATGTCTTTAGCTTCCATGATATCTGTTCGTCTCCTTCTTTTCTGTCGTCGATAGTTGTAAAGAATACATTCTCTATTTCTTGTCCACCAGCTATAAACTTATCTGTAGTAACATTAGATAGCTCTACTCCAACATCGGTTCTTGTGGCTATACCATCAAGATTATTATCTATGTATGACTTGATAGCGTTCGGAGTCTGAGATTCTTGCCTATTCAATGTCGATACTTTAATAATCCCATGGATCATCTTTGACGGATCACCACTAACCGTCTGGTTGTACTCAAAGAAGTTTTTTGTTGCTGGATGATCAATGATTGGGAGAAGGCTAACAAATAACTCAGAGCTAGTAATCTCGCATACTTCTTGGCAGAAATCCATTAATGTAATCTTGTCATAGTCAAAATAGTAGAACTGACCAATGATAGGAACAGCACTAAGGTCTACAAGGTAATTAAATCCTCTAAAATTAATCGTTCCGCCAAAACCAGCATCTGCATACTCTGCTGGCAGTGGGCCATATAGTCCAGCCAATGCATTCATTGCTTGAACGACTCTATAGTAGGGTATGCCGCGTGGACCAACTCTAGACATGCCAGTTCCAGTGATTGGGAACTTGGTTGGTAGGTTGCCGTCTGCATCGCTCCATTGTAATGACTGTACATATGTCGGCTTGTCCCCAGAATATCTCATGTCAGTACCAGAGTATTCTACTCCCGGCACTTCCTCTCCATTCTCATTAGTCTTTGGCTTTCTCTCAAGAATATCTTCAGCGTAGCCGTCCACGTCGATGGCTACCCCATTATATTCAAGAAAACCATATAAATTAAACATATTAGCATTATCCATAGTAGTACCAGCATAATTACGTAATATAAGTTCTACATTAGATAATACCTCTCTAGGATCAATAATCTTGGCTGTATATACAGGATTACCATTATTTCCTCTAGTTTGATTGTATGTCTGTAATAATCCACCAAACGCTAGATCGTAATACCCAACCCCTGTAGGCTGTATTGTATTCGTACCGTAGAGATCGTCCATGGTTTTTGTGAATGATTCTTCAGTTGTTGGGAGGTTTGGATAAGATGTGAGGGATGGCAAAAAGTTATCATCATTGTAAGATGGACCCATAGCAAAGAATACTGGTGATCCTACAGGTGGGGGGCTGAACTTATCTCCAGCAAAGGAATTGTGGTAGGGGTCTTGCCCCGTGCCTTTTGTGGTACCGTCAGCTTTATTGATGGGGTCATCAATTAGATTAATACCAAGGGTGCTAGACGTGTCGCCAAATCCAGCACTTAGCGTAAACTTAGATACAGAAGAACCTAAAAAAGTTCTCTGTGAAAAAGATGATCCCGGCTGTGCCGAAGAGAATTGATTTACACTGGGTGTAGATTTATTTACTGCCATTATGATTCCTTTTAAGATGACTGACCAGACCAAAGCCAATCCCAAAAACCGTCATCGTTTACGCTTGGAGTCCTAGATGACTCTCCATACATTGGATATGGATTAAATGATTCTGTTGTTTTTGTTATTGATGATGTCGGATAGTATTCTACGGCACCGTCAGTGTCTGGCATTAGTCCGGGTGAGCTTTCTGAGTAGTAGTGTATGTATCCACCCTGAACGAATCCATCATTCAGGAATGAAGTATTATTAGATAGTGCGTTCCGATTACGAGGTAGATATTTTCCGTTCTCGTATGCCTGTGAATTATTTATCTCACCAGACTGAGTAATGTTTGTGTACTCAAGTCCAGATGGATGAAACGTTGAAGGCTCAGTAACGCTTGGAGTAACAGGGTGATTACTGAAACGACCAAGCAATACTGGGTTTCTATCTTGCGGGTCGATAGGATCAAATATTTTATCGTTACGAATTGTTTGATCTGGGTCGTAATAGTGTCCTTCTCCGCTGGGAAGAATACCGCTGTGTCTTACCGGATCATCACTGCTGCCGTCAACGTGAAACGTAACTTTCTTTTGGTCGTCTGTTAATTTTTGGTAAGGGATCATGCTCATCTGTCCAATTCATATGTCCAAGATATACTCAATGAATATCGCCCATCTCTAGGACTCCAGCTTTCTGATGGGGAATTTATGAAATACTTAACTATGCCCGGTTCATTGGCTGGGCTTAATTCTTTTATAACTTGATCTAATTCATTTTTAATAGGTGCATTTAGACTAGGTTTAGTCATAAGTAAGTTTTCTCTATTGTTACCATAACCAATGTCAGTATAATCTAACTGTATTTCAATACTAACATTACGTGTATATTCAGTTCTCATATCCATGTATTGTAGTACGGGTCCAGTCGTTCTGCCTAGAACAGGTATGGCAGCATAAACGTCGCCGGGGCTATTATCAGAAACCGCTATAGATTCGGACATAACTCCTGTGAATATATTTGTTGGTCTGTTATCAAAAGTGAGAGAGTATGTTATCTCTCCTGTAAACTCATTTGTCGATAGGGACACACTAGCAGGTTGACTATTTAAAAGCTGCTCACATGTCCCATTAGCTCTTTTGTATACTGTAGAATTTATTCCGAATTGACCACTATTAGTTATATTATAATATTTCAATAACGCACGATCATATCTAGCCTCGCCAGTTTTCTCAGGTCTAGTCTGCTCTGCCGCACTAGTGCTGGAAGCACCAGTTATTGTTCCAGCGATTGTGACTACGGCATACGCCGTTCCCGTATTTGTTTCTAAGTTAATATTAAACACTTCGTATGCCGGAATAAGACCCGAGGCTATAGTCCAAGAATCTTGAATGGTATACTCTCCAGTTGCGGGGTCCAAAGATTCTGTGCGTGAATTATTATATCCGGTATAATTTTCTAAGTCTATGAATCCAGAAGCATATGTATCCATGGCCTCATAAAGGGGATAGTCTTCTGAACCTTCTGCACCATCAGTGCCATCGTCTTTTAAGATACTCTTATGTATAAACCCACGTGCCATGACCCAAGCATCGTATTTCTTTGGCTTTCCGGTGTCTCCACCGTTACTAAAGTCTGCTATGTACTTCGTTATTCCTTGTGCTGACATTGTTCGGGATAATCTATAACCCATACGTATGGGTCTACCGTCTTCGTCGCTAGTGCTTAATCCTTCATCTGGCTCAAGGGTCCAACTATCTTGAAAACTAGAAACAAATCCGCCGTACTCTTCGATGATTCCTAATTCCGTCATCGAATCGCCGTTTTGATAGTTCTCACCCGGCAGTCCCCCATCTTCACCAATTGATGTATTCATCTCTTTAAGCGAACTGGTTAGCATAGGTCTAGAGTCCATGACAAGTTCGCCATTGCTCTTCATTAAAGAGCTAGCAGTCAGAGTCACAGTGTATCGACATATGTCTACCCATGAACCTTGTTCAAAATCTATGGAGTCAACGGTTGGATAAAATATTAACTTTGCACTATCATTAGATATGGATGACAACTCCATTTTTTGTCCGTCCATGGCAAACAATTCTCTAATGACTGTCTGCTTGTTTATTATGGTGCCAAGCTTTTCGCCGTACTCTGTCGATTCACTGGGATTACGTGCTGCACCTGAACCCTCTGTCCAATTTATACCAAGGCTCTTCATGTCGGAATCCACATCAGGACTGCCACTAGAACTAGAGGCAACAGGGGAGCCTTGATTGACTATTATAGTGCCGGATAATACAATATTATAAGTAGACCCTAAGCTACTGACCTCATTACGGTTAGCAGCTTGAGTAATCGTCACAAGCGGAGTTGGCCTAAGTATAAGACCGCTCTTGTTTTGATAATAGACCGTTAGCATTTATTTTCCCCTAGTACGTAAGTCTAGTGTGTCGATGTTTAATCCTGCCCCACTGGCGACCATGTTTACGGTCGAAGTATGAAGGATTCCGCTTGGGTTATGAACCGAAAGATTCATGTTGCCGGAACCATAGCCTAAGATGCCACCAGTGTACATTCCTATATCATTATACACAGTTCCACCTTCTGACCCCACGTAGAGCGGCATAGTGCCACTGCTTTCAGGTCCACGGCCCGAGACTGACAATCTAAATAGTCCAACTTCTTCTTCTCCTTGAGTTAAAAATCCTTGAATCGCTTCAATGTATGGCCGATGCTCTACATATCCGCGAGGAGCTATATCTTGTCCCGATGCTTCAAGGAAAATTTCACCTTTCGCATTAGTCAAGACTCTTGATTCCCATGACTTGATATCGTTTCGTACTAACCCATTTTCAAATTCTATTTCCATAGATGCGTCTGGACTTAAAGGCTTGGCTCCAAACACGGACGCCTTGATCCAACTGCCAGATTCTGCAAAAGCTGGAGGTTGGCTACGGAGCATTATTTCGTGCGTATAAGTTGTACCCGCTTTGTCTAATTCTTGTGCGTCTCCGCTGGCTCCATACCTATGCATGGGGGCACCAACAGCAAGTATATAGTCGCCGTCTACTCTCATGCTTCTATTGAGAGCAACAGATGATCCAAACATATCATTTTCAGATGCCCCTGCAACATTTGCATTGTAGCCTTGAGGAACAATCTTCTGTAAGTCCTGCCAAGCCTGTTCTTTGGAACCCCAATCAATGATATTATTCTGATATGAGAACACCGCACCGTTATTGAGTACTGCTATTCCCTCACTCTCTGCGTCTCGTACCCCAGACTGTCCTAGGTCAGTGTAGGTGACTTCTTGAATATCAAACTCTGCATTAAAACTTTTTCTCTGATATGCAGCAGGAGTTTCAGTGAATTTATTTCCAAAGTCATGACCCGGAGCAGATATGACCAACAAGTCGTGTTGAATATCAACTGAGTAACCAAACATATCCGTGGTCGTTGAAAGCTCCTTCAATTGTTCTTCTGTATAGCTATTTAACCCTAAGTACTTATAGGCCTGCGATGCAGCAGTGTCATCCAAATCCTGCCCTACATTAATACCACTTGGTCGGAATTTACGAGTCAAAGACCATTGCATCTCAATGCCTCTTGGATCAAGAGTTGTAATGTCAGAGCCTCGTTCGTATAGGTATGCCGCTCCAGCACCACCGTTGTCACTAATGATTGCACCGGATAAACTACCAGACAGAGGTTCTGTCTGAGCTTTTATGTCTGCCCACTCTGTTATCTTTTCGCTATTATAAGCTGCGAATGGAGCACCTATAAGTAGCTTGTCTCCAAACAGCGAAATTGAATAACCAAATAAGTCACCGGGGTATCCCGATGGGAACTTATCAAAGTCAAGATAGTCATGGCCTGTATCTTTCATGATATCTGGAACGCCACCGCGAGGTCCAGCGTCTGTATACATGACGCCTTCATATATGCCGCTGAATTTTGCTGTTCCGCCCAAGGTGTATTGCTCTGAATCAAACGTTGCGATCTGTGCTTTAATTAGTGCTTCGATTGATTCAGCTGGTCTTGGAGGACCATCGTAAGGCAATAAGAACCTACTAGGCTTACCAGCGTCAACTTGAAGGACGCCCATGTCGTTCCTGCCAGTATAATCCACTTCTTTATCATCAAACAGAGATAGTGACAAACCTGAGCTTATGATTCCATCGCTAGTTCCTTGGAATCTAGTTACGATGCCAGAATTACCTGTGTTTGCATATAATTTCTGAGGACTGCTTCTTTCTTGAGAAACGATCTTTTCATATTCTACAAACTGTCTGCCTCCACGTTCAACATTTGGAGATTCTGGGTATAGGTTTCTTAAGAACTGTATAAGCCCACGGTTTACTCCTCCCTCCTCAGTTAATATAGACGCCCCTTGAAGAAGACTAGCGTCAGATATCACTGTAACTCTTGATTCGTTGTTACCAGCTTCAAATGGTCTGTTCTTATATATTTCTTGAGCTACGATTACTGGACCATCAGCAATTAATGGGTCCATGAATGCCTTATCATAAAAATATCCACTACATGCAATGCCAGTGCCGTCATCATAAGTCATGTCGTCATCTTCTATGCAATACTTGGTGCTTCCTGTAGATATTTCACGTAACTCATCTTGAACAATTTCTATTCTCTCTGGAATTGCTGGTATGATTGTTTCAACTCGCTCTAGAATATCTCGTAATAGATTAGTTCTGATCAGTGGACATAGGGAGCCAGATATGGCTACAAGACGTTGAGTCCTAGGACTGGGTGACCGTGGGCTGTCAAGTATGATCGTTTCGCCCTTGACATGAACGCTAATCTCGTTCACGTTGGATGGAACCAGTACGTCTAAGTGTCTAATCTTAATGGTTCCTTCGGGGTCTGATTCTATTGTCTGCAATTCGGGGCGAGATAAAAAGTCTACAGTGTCTATAACCACCTGTTCCTTAGAAAAATAATCTATGTCTATTATATCTGTTTCACGGTTCGGTGGTAGAGGTAGTGCTGGAATCTCTAAAAAGTCCACATCGCTAGACCCAAAAGCATTACCAATAGTGAAAGTAAGTCTTGCTTTCTCTATCGGAGATTCTGAGACTGTATTAAAAAATAATCTGTATCCAGAACCCGGAAGTACTGGTATTGTAATTTTAGCTGTTCCAGAAATAAGTTCTGGGATTCCTTTGTTTACATACTCATCATCGATAACTGCTACACCGTTAAAGTATCCGTGTACTACTGCATCCTCTGCGATATCAATATTAAAAGGATTAACAAGGTTAACTAGATTAAAATTCCTGATAGAACTATCAAGGCCTACAAATCCAGTACCAACATAATTGTCTGTAATCTGCATGGAAGTAACACCAGTCTCGCTACCATCTGCTCTCAGATTAGCAAATCTATTCCTTCCGGGTATAAGAGTTGGTTTGCTTTTGATGCCGAGGGATTCACAAGTAGCCCTTGTAGCCTGTGCGATATCCGAAGATGATACATCACTAAAAGGCGTAGGAAGATTTTCATCGTGACCAAATGTAATAACAAGTTTTTTATTTCCAAGGCTTAACCACTGTTTCATTAGTGCTAAATCATTTTCAGACATAGTTTCTAGCGTGTTGGCAATCCAAGCGACATTATATCCATTTTGTGAAGAATTCAATTCTTCCATTGTAACATTTTGATTCACAGTATTACCATTCCTACGGAATATATCGTAAAGTGCAGATTCGCTGTAGCCAGACTTAAATCCAAGCTTGCCGGTCCAACCGCCCAATTGAGCAATGACTGAACCACCGTTGGCATTTTGACCAACAAGATTGGCATACATATTCTGATTTCTATCTCCATTGTTACTATCTATGGCTCTCTTGCTTTCTTGAGATACGCTAGATACTAATACAACTGTTGATCCTGTGTCTTCATATTCTTCTTCGACAATCATGGCCCATGGGTCTTGATATACGTATTGCTCTTTTTTCTCGACAAAATCAGTAGTCGCACGTGCTTGTATTATACCATCTCTGCCATTGTAAAAAGTGGGGTCTACAAACCTACTAGGGCTTGGAGTCAATCCAACATTTATGTTTACAGAAGAAATTCCACTTTCTTGAGAGTCTGTCCACTGGAAAGCAAGTCCAGATTCAGCTTCTTCAGCAAAATCCCATCGTTCTCCAATAACTGTTTGTCCGACTGTGACCCAATCATATCTTGATCTTTCTGGTACAGCTGGTACTATACGTTCATAAGGGGCAGGTGTTTCTCCTGCCGACATTAACGCTATGGGTTCGTAAGTAGGTTTGTAAGGAGGAGTGAACTCTTCATCTTTACATCCCGCCCTATAAGTACCATACGAATAAGATAAATCGTTCGTAAATATTATTGGAAAATCATCCTTACTAGGACAGCTCTCGATCCATTTTGCTCTCAAATCTCCAAGGTGTGCTTTACTCATATTACATAGTGTGTTAAGCATCCAGTAAGGTGGCAATCTCTCATCGGCTTCTTCATTTCCTGCGTCGCTGCATATGAATGTATCACCGCCAAAGTCTGTGTCATATAATCTAATGTCTCCATATCCAGAACCCACTAACCTATTCGCTGTTCCAACTTGGGGTATACTGTTACCTCCATTTGGTGTGGCCGCTAAAGCGTTCAATTGGTATGGAACACCGGATATACAAGCTTCATAAGCATTTCTGGCTGGCTGAATCACAAGTCGTGATCCTATTTTTCTTAATAGATCATTGACTATGTTGTTTGTATTTAAGTATATTCCATTGGCTTCATATAATGGATCATCACCTACTACTACTAAATGTCTATCTCCCAGAGCAAGCCAGTCTTCTATATTATCTAATATTTCATCACTTAATGCACCGCTAGCTGGAGTAATCAGAAACATCAGTCCAGCATCTTCTGGTATATCAACTTTGTCAAACGCCATCTTCTCAAAATCAGTTCCGGCTGCGGTGTATATATCGCCCATGTAGTCATAGGTTCCTGACGGATCAGTTCCTGAATTAAGAATCTCATGAAGATTGCCAAAGCGGCCATATTGAACAGCTTTGTTGTGAGGGTAAAGTCGGCGTGTACTCCAGACAGACACCGATCCAGCATTTACACTAGACTGCCATCCATCCGGCTGAGTAGCAACTCCCGGCCTGAACCACACAGGTATGGACTTATGCAAGTTTAAACTATCCGTAGGACTTCCAGCAGCTATGGTTGTTCCATCTTCATTGATGGCTACAGAATATCCTAGTCGTGGAGTAGGCATAAACAGGTCAGCCAAAAATTTCCATGTGCCTCTGGGGTAAGCATCGCTTAGAGTGTATTCAAATGTCTGACTATACTCTTTTAAGTCATAATCTAGTAAGTATTGATATCTGCCACTAGGGCTAATATTATTATACAAGTATTTATTAGCACTAGAAGTGCCACTGGCCTGAACCCTGTCTTGATGCTCACCGTACAATGTTGACAGATATGGGCTACCAGCTGTATTTTCACCTAACCACAGACCAATATGTTCTTTTGCTTGATTATCAAATTCGTCATCTCTTTCAAAGTATTGTACGGCTTCATCAATATATGGAGACCCAATAACAAGAGAGCTGCCATCGTTACTGAGAGATATTGCGTGAGCAAAGTGATCAGGATAAACCGAGTTTAATTCAGTGGGAGAATCAATCCTTTGAATTGGACACCATCCGTTGTCAAACTTCTCAAATATAAACGCTGCACCACCACTTGCTGGAGGAGTGTTTGCTTCTGTTACATCAGACTGATAGTAGTCCGGGCCAACACCGTTTGCGAATAACTTGTAGTAATCAAACTCAATCATATTACCCGTATTCAAAACCTCGCCAAACAGTTCTATGGACTGGTAAATCCAGTTTTCAGATGTGTCCTTAACATATGTGACATGTCCTGAAGCTGATGCACCACTAAAATCTTTGAGTCCATTCTCAAATGTAAAGTTTTTCCAGTACTCTATGAACCTATCAGTTGCTGGTTGTACCGCACGCTCTCTAAGTGACGCACTATCATCGACATAAATACCTAAGATCGGAGGAATGCCACTATGTATTTGGTCAGAGACTAGAGGAAATTGTGCATGATAAGCGTCTTTCATTTGCTGTAAAATTTTATCATCTTTAGTCTGAAATTCATCAGAAAGTCTGTCGTAAGATAAATGTCTCTCTATCTGCACTTTAGTGATAAAGTCTGGTTCTATGCCGGGGAATGGCGGAGTTGCTTCTTCTACTCCTATTATAGGCTCAACAATTAACATGTTAACATTGAATCTAGTGGATGGATCAGAAAAATATGTGAACTCTACATCTTTGTCATCTAAATACGCTTTAACGGTATTAGCCGATAAAGTGATGGTTGTTCTACCGTTAGGAATTTTGATGACTGGTATAAATTCATTGGTAATAACAAACATCGCAACGTTGATTGGTTCAGTTTGTAGC
>Ga0307488_10005739_pt1 | contig 10250 bp, 14 predicted proteins | sample SB02metaG_FD_202248 | JGI IMG/M metagenome (GOLD analysis project Ga0307488, IMG submission 202248) | Sea-ice brine microbial communities from Beaufort Sea near Barrow, Alaska, United States - SB 0.2 | ecosystem: Environmental > Aquatic > Marine > Coastal | place: USA: Alaska | collected...
CTGATGACGCAGTAGGCGCAGACGAATTAGCCGCAAACGCCGTAGTCAATGCCAGCGTTGCTGCTGGTGCAGCAATAGCATACACCAAATTAGCAGCACTCGCAAGTACAAACGTCCTCGTTGGTAACGGGTCAAATGTTCCAACAGCAGTTGCACTATCTGGCGATATTACAATGACTAACGCTGGCGTAGTGGCTATTGGAGCTGATAAAATTACAGCCGGTATGATTGGTGACAATGTTTTGAACTCCGAACACTACGCCGCAGGTTCAATTGATAACGAACACCTGGCTGATGATGCAGTAGGCGCAGACGAATTAGCCGCAAACGCCGTAGTCAATGCCAGCGTAGCCTCTGGTGCTGCAATAGACGCAACCAAAATTGCTGATGGATCTGTAACCAGTGCCGAATTCCAATACATAAACACACTTTCTTCAAATGCACAAACCCAACTTGCCACCAAAGAGCAGATAGGTAAGAAAACTATGTGGATCCCATCGGCGGCAATGTCTCCTACTGTCTCTAATGGTTGTTCTGCTTTAACCACGGTAGAAACCACTGCGGCCCGACCCGATATGGTTGTGTTGGATTTTGATAAAGACTCTGATGAGTTTGCTCAGTTCTCAGTAGCATTTCCTAAGTCATGGAACTTAGGCACAGTTACTTTCCAAGTATTTTGGTCTGGTATTGCGGCAACGACTGATTGCGATTGGCAATTACAGGGAGTTGCTATGAATGATAACGAAACTATTGATGTGGAATACGGAGATGCAGTGGTTGTCACGGATAACGCACAGGGCGCAGTTGAAGAGTTGCTTGTCTCGGCAGAAAGTGGAGCAGTTACTATTGCGGGTACTCCCGCAGATAACGACCTGTGTTACTTTAGAGTTGGGAGAGATGTATCTGGAGATGCTATGGCTGGAGATGCTAGACTACACGGCATTAAGTTATTCTATACAACAGATGCAGTGAATGATGCTTGAGGTGATTAAATGACAGGGTTTGGCTACATGGTACTTGGCTTCGGAGGCTACCCAAATCGCGGCCCTGCTGCTCTATCCCTAGCCCTCAACGCCACTTCCGCGACAGTGAATATAGATATTGGAACGATAGACCCCGGAGCCGGTGGCACAGCCGATTCTAATCCAGGGGATGTTGATGTAACAGCCAGCGCAAGCGGCGGAGACAGTTCATCCTATGCTTATGCTTGGGTCGTTACAGAAACAGCAGACCCACTAGGGGAGTATGCAGTTCTGGCAGCTGGAGATCAAGATGCGGCCCAGTACGATAATCTCACTATTCGAGTCACTGCCACCGCAATCCCTAACTTTCCCCCGCAATCAGCCGAATACCGTCTTCGCTGCACTGTCACCGACGGTGCCGGTGATGAGGCAACCGCCGACTTTACTCTAACAATGGCAGCAAATTGAGGTGATTCAATGGAGCAATTAGAACGTTTGCCTATCACTCCAGGTTCAATGGTAAAGCGCAAAATGGCGAAAGTCGGAACATACCATTATGGTATTGCCTCTGACGAGAAAAATGATGCCGGTGAGCAACTTATTTATCAGTTCGGCGGCCCAATTGAAACCCAACCGGATAAAGTGGGTGTTTGGGCGAAAATAGGTGATCGGTGGTTGAGTACCCAAGAAAACTCATACACCACTGATGCTGTTTCTTCGGTAAAACTCTCAACCTTTGCCGATGGTAAAAAAATTGAAGTTGTAAAAATCGCCCCAAATCCAAATGAAGCTGTTCAGAGAGCTAGAACGCTTTTGGGTCAAACCGGATATAACCCCCTTACTCGGAATTGCGAGCATTACGCACAGTGGGCCTGTAATGGAGATTGGAAGTCTGAACAGGTTTCTGGTGCGGCCAATGTTGTTAAAATCAGCGCAGTAGCAATTTTTGGTACGGCTGGCATCGTGTATTGGATTTACGATCGCCTCCGAACCCGTTAAGGTAGTGTAGTTCAACGAACACTTATGCGCGCTGATGTGATTTGTGAAGACTCGATGTCTGCACTAAGTAAAATGGAGAGTGAGTCTATTCATTGCGTAGTTACCAGCCCCCCGTATTGGCACTTGGCAAACTATGGATTTAAGACACAAATTGGTATTGAAGATACTCCCGAAGAATATATTGATCGACTGGCCGATGTTTTTGATGAAGTGAAGAGGGTCTTACGCAAGGATGGATTGCTTTTCCTCAATATCGGTGATACATACTATGGCTCCGGTGGGAGTGGTGGGGATTTCAAAGAAGGTGGTTTGCGAGAAACACACAAACCGTATCGCCAACCGAGGAAAAGACACGCATACCTCAAACCGGGCGATTTGGTAGGCGTCCCCTGGAAACTTGCAATGGAATTGCAAAAGCGAGGCTGGTATTTACGCGCTGATTGCATATGGAATAAAACACAACCATATCCTGAATCGGTACTCTCAAGACCACGTAAAGGACATGAATATGTGTTCATGTTGAGTAAGAGTTCTTCGTCACGGTATTTTTACGATGCGACAGCTGTTTCAGAAGACGGGAAAAACATGACGACTAATTGGGTTGGGCCTTCTTCAAAGAAAAGGGGGAAAACACATCCAGCTCCTATGCCAGAACATATTGTACTCAAGTCAATCCTTGCTGGAACTTCTAATGGTGGCGTTTGCTGCACTTGTGGAACGCCATATAGGAGGATGGGGCCACGCTGGTTCCATCTGCAAACTCATGTTCAAAAATGGATGCCTGATTGTAAATGTGAAAAGAACATTCCAATTGCTGCAACCGTACTTGATCCGTTTTGTGGAACATCTACCGTTGGCCTATGCGCCATAGAGAACCTGCGTTCTTACATCGGCATTGATGCGAATGAAGACTACTGTAACATAAGTAGATTCGACATAGGTATTAAACGACGAAAGCATCTCCCCGAAGACATAACAAGAGGCGTAAAAGTCGTTCTTGGTTATGAAATCAACGAGAGATGAGTAGATGGTAAGGTATTTTGTCAAAACAGACGGGGCGTCAAGAGGCAATCCAGGACATAGTGGCTACGGTTGTGTTATTGAAAATGAAGACGGCGATATTTTAGCTAACTTGAAAGGATATATCTCGGATCATTCAACAAACAATGAAGCAGAATACATTGCTGCTTTCAAAGGACTCGCTGGCCTTTCCCAGTTCTTGAATGAAAATCCTGAAGGCTACCTCTCATATGATGTTGATGTCACGCTTTTTTCAGATTCCGAGTTGCTGGTGAAACAGATGAATGGAGAATATGCAGTAAGAGATGATAAAATTAAAATCGTCAATAGCGCACTGACTGATGCCGTGGATGAATTGTTTCAAAGTGTTAAGTTCATGCACATTAGACGTGGTTTGAATTCTATGGCTGATCGTTTAGCAAATGACGGAATAGATGATTATTTTAGAATTAAAGGAGGAAATTAAAATGAGTGATTGGCTAGATAAATTCAAAAAGCAGAAAATAACCAACGAAGTGAACAATATTGAAGTAGAGGACTCACAATTGGCGGAGGCTGAAGTTCTTGAGTATGATGATGAAGTTGAGTACGATGGACCTTCGGAAGAACAATCCGAGGATGCAGGGTCAATGAATCTGGAGAACTTCGACATGGATTTGGACGAAATTGTTGAGGATATTTCAAAAACAAATAAGTATGTTTTTGCAACGCTTGAGGCAATGAACCGTGAGTTGAAAGCTGGTTTTACTCTTGTTCGGTCCGAGCAAGCGGCGATTGCCGATGTGAATGAGATTTTGATTTCATTGAAGAACATTGATGACCGGGTTGAAGCTTTGGAGGATAAGGTTACTCGATCTTTGCTTGCAATGGAAGACGGGAATGAAAAGAGGGCTTTATTACTCGCCAACGCTTTAGAAGAAATCAATGACTTGGTTGCAGATCCAGACGGCATGACCGATGTATTCAAGGTTGCACCAGATATTGCAATGGGCGCAATTGAACGTGAATCTCAAGGAGAATTGAGTTCAGATAAACCGTTTAACCCCGATGATGAGATTTACTTGCCTGAAGCCCCAGAAGAAGAGGGACTTACGGTAGAAGAAGAGTTCTTAGCGCAGAATAAGGTGGCTGAATTGGTGGATGAAGAAAACCCCGAACTGCTAACGGATGAAGGTGGGCCTGGGGAGATACAACTAATCAGCGTACCTAGTGAACTTTCCGACTACAACGAACGCGATTATAATGCGGTCATGGATTACATCAATGGCGATATAAAATGGAAAGATATTATGAAATATGCTGGTGGAATGAAGCAAGCTAAAGCATTGGTTGATCCGGTGAAATTATTCCACAACATACAATAATCGACCCTATTATTTGATAGGGTGGCCTCCCATGCAAGAAGCGAGTCACATGCCAGTAACCGACTACACTGATGAATGGGTTTCTCTATTTAGGGAAAATGGAAAGGGAATGGGACTCCCAGATTCCTCTTACTTGCAGATGGCCTTAGCGTTTGGAAAACCCCGTATGGTAGATAATCTTTCTTCGGTTGGCAGATACTATCAGAAACCCGAACTGAAGACTGTTCGAAAGCTCTTGAAGTCAATGCAGAAGAATCACCAAGAGAACTCCGTTAGCCCAGGAGAGGCTGTTGGTATTATTGCGGCACACAGCATTTCGGAAGTATATACTCAAACAACGCTTAGAACATTCCACTATGCTGGTTTGGTTGGAACTCTTGCCCCTGGCAACGATATTGAGAAAGTAATTGCCACGGCATCCACAATGCCGACAAGACACGTTGTTGCACTCAAACCAGAATACAGAATGAATCTCAACGAAGCTAAAAGACTTGCAAATAAATTGACACGATGGAAACTTGAACAGTTGTTCCATGTGAATCTTTTGGACAATAAGGACTCGGCATATGACACTTTGATAAAAGACATAGACGAGTTCCCTGAAAATGAAAAATATGTTGATTTGCCAGATAATCACCCTATTATCCTCAAAAGAAAGAAAGCGTATGGTTCGGATTTCAACCCTAAAGAGGATATGTATGATCCATACAACTACTCCCCTGAATATCAAGACCTTCTAAACCGAAGAAACATTTATCTCGATCGGGCAAAAGAAGATTTGGTAAATAGGGTTGGCGAAAACGAATACGGCTACTCAATAGATGTTGTGCCAAAGTATTCCTCGGTGGGTTCTATGGATGAAAACGAAGAATCACCGCCATTTTTTATGACACTTGAAGAACTAAAACCGCACTTGGAGCGTTCATTGGTGGATTCCACAGGGGAACGAAAGTCTTCTTCCATGAAGGGCTGGAGTTTTGCTGGTATATCAATAATCAATAATGGCGACAAGATAACCATCACTATTCCGAAGGGTGTGTTTCCTCGAAAATCTGTTTGGATGATGGCGCTTAACTTCAGCCAAGTGTTGAAGCAGTTGGAATTTTGTTCCGGTTGCGGTGGTATTTTGTCTGTCTTTTCAAAAGGCGAGTTCAAGGATAGAAGCATACGCTACGAAGTGGATGAATCAATAGATCAAACTGCTAAGGATCATTATGCTTCAATTTTATCTTCAATCAATGTTGAAACTTTGGACGATGACCCTGAATTCTTTGACGAAGACTACTTGAGAACGAATCCAGTGGGTGAGAAGGGTGAAATTGAAGAGGTGCAAAATAATGCTTCAGGTATGTTGCGTGTTGAGCCAGCTCCGTCTGAACTTTACTTTATCTCAGTAGAACGTAATGCAAACTGGAGAAATTGCCGTGAATGCGGGGGGGGCTGGTGGAATACTGCGGCTGGTGTTGCACAAGTCAGCGATTATCGACCGCAGACGCTTGAACAGATGCTTGGTGCAGATTCTAGTGAGATTACAGATGTAGCTACCCTAGTATTTGAATCCATGAAATCAAACGAGGATTTGTCTTCATATCCATTTGCGTGGAAGAACCATCAATTTGAACCCCCTGGCCCAAATATCAATTATTCGCAAAACGCCACTATGGTTGATGCCATGCCAGCTAATCCCCTTCCGGGTGAGTATTATCTTCAAGTTGCCCCTTTAGAAGAGATCACAACTGATAACAACTGGAAAGGCAGCGTTTATTGCGCTGGACACTTTTCTCACCTGGTTGGACAATACGATCAGAAAGGAAATTATCAGCCACCAACCTTCCTCGAAGCGGATTCTTCGCGGTGCTTGACGACAAACCTTCACCAAATAGAGAAAACGCTAGGTATTGAAGCTGCACGGCAAATGACCTTTCAAGTTCTTTCACAATTGTATTCGGGAGGTCAATGGTTACAGGGTTTCCAAACTAGAATAGATGACCGTCACTTTATGCTGTTAGCTGATACTTTCACAAATACAGGGCGATTGAAGGGCGCACCGGCTAGTAACGCATCTATCTCTGGAGTTAATGCCACTAAGGGAATTGCAGGCAATAAATCCGCAGTTCTCTCAATGGCGAGCTATGAGCGACCTTTAGACGTGCTGATGAAGAAGACTGGGGCAGCAGCAATTATGGGAATAGTAGATCCATTAGATGAGCCTATAAGCGCACAGATAGTTGGCACTGAGATGAAAATTGGTAGCGGGACACACCCTGATAGTGGGCGTTATGATTTAACCGAGATATTTGATTCAAGGTTGGCTTCTTCTGTTTATGATATGTCTATGGAACGCCTCGTTGGATTGTTCATGGGCGAAGGGCGTAGTGTACAAGCTGCTGAAAACCTCATGGGACTCCCAGAAACCCATGAAATGTACCCAAAGCGCATCTTTGAGTCTGATGAGTATAAAGAAGCCATACAGGAAGCCCTTGATGCTAAGTTGGAGTTTGAGCGCCTACATGGGCGCATCGTAGAAGTCCTCTATTCGAAACAGATGCTTGATCAAGATAATTGAGTTGCAATATAAGAAAGAACAGCACGGTTCATTTGAGGTTCAGTGGAACTAAGAGTAGTAGTCGCTTTTACAACTTCAAGTTCAGATTCTTCACGTTCCGCTTCGGTTGTTTCTGCTGGAGCTTCTTCAGCACCAAGAAGTTCTGGTGGTAGATCGTAGTCGTTAGCTTTGTATCGCTTCCAAAGGGCTGAAATCTCTTTACTTGGAGTTCCTTTGTGCTTGGATCTGAACTGGTTGTAGGTTAGACGCATAAATTAGGTCACGGGGTTTCACCATAAGAACGCTTTCAATAAATCTAAGCGCCAAAAAAAAGAAGGCCGAAGCCTTCAATAAATCAACGCGCCAGAAAAAAGGCCGAGCCAACCATCGTGGTTGCCTCGGCCTGTTAGTGGGTAGTTTCACTTTATTCGTGGGTTTTAATGAGTTCTGAAGTCATTGTAGTATGGCAATTGTAGCATTGGAATACCCAACTTGGGTCGGATTTATCACAATGGCAATCATCACCTATTATTGCTCTAACTTTAGTTAAGTCGGAAAGTGCAATAGATTCTTCATATTCTTGGTGTATTTGTTCACAATAAAGACAGCCCGTTTTGCAACAAACACAGTTACCGATTGATTCTTTCCACCACTCTTTCAGGGCTTCTTTTTCTTCGGTTGTTAATTCTTTCATTGGGTAGGTTGTTGGGTCAAATGTGAAGGATAGCGATATTAAAATCCCAAAGGGATCCAAAATCCTTCGCCATCAATATCAAAACGGTAAGTTGCATGTATTGGGTTGTACATAATTCGTCCTCTATTGCTGATTTTTTCTTTTTCAACGCTGATTAGCGTACACTCAACGGGGCATTTACTTAGCCATTCTGAAAAGGTTTCACTCTTCACTTCAGTAAGTTGTTGTTCAAGGATGTGCAGAACTTCAGGGATGAATTCGTGTTCCCCTGCTTCATATCTGCTTCTTAGTTCCTCGATTTCTTTTTTATTCATTGGGTAGTTTCACTTCAGACGGGGATCTTAACGAATGTGAACCAGTAAGTGCCGTGCTTATTGACGGATTTCTTGGTTCGTGTCCCGTAAAGTGGTTTCACTGGGAATAATGAAAGCATTTTTGACACCTTAATGTCAATATCAGCATATTTGAAGTTCAAGGTGCCGTAGGGTTTCAATACCCTCCAAAGCTCCTTGAATCCTTTAACTGTGTCTTCTTCCCATGTAGGATTCAGCACACCATACTTTGTAAGAATGATGCTTTTGCTGTTTGGTTCTGCAACAACGTGTGGTATATCCCAACAAATGTGATGGAAAGAATCATCAGGGAATTTCAAATCCCTATAATCTCCGATCATGTCAGGTTCAACCGACCAATTGGTCTGTGTTGCAATTGTACCTTTGCTAACTGCACGGACATCCATGTAGAGCGTGTTTGGATGGTTTTTATCAAACCAAATCATACGCCCGCCACAGGTTGCATCCAAGATGGCAATTTCGTCCATGTGTCGATCTTCTTCGCGCCAACTGATTCTCCAGTAGCCTCTTGAAAGTTCGTCTTTGAGAACGCGCCCACTACGCTTCATGCTAGAAATGATATTCCTAACACGATGTTTCCATTCAGGTTGCGGGGCTTGCCATTGACACGGTATCGTGTCATCGCACAGTTCAGGGTATGTCGCCTGTACCAATGAGTAAATTTCATCAATATGGTGGATCCCTTCGGGTACACATTTTATTTTGTTCATGTTCAAGAGCTTGCTTAGAGTTCCTGATTTCACTTTGTTAATGTTCATTGGGTAGGTTCAAATTATTCTAACTTGTAGAATTTCTTTGTGATTTCAAGCAAATTTGACATGTAGCGATGAAGATTTTCGGCTAAATCTGTCCGAGGTATTTCTTCAATTTCATAGTTCTCGTCGCTCATTTCAAGGGCTAAGTTTTTGTCAAAAAGTCCTTTCCACATAGAGGTCATACTTTCAGTTATTACGCCTGCGTCTTCGGTCTTTCTCAGCCACTTTGATGTGCAAAAGGATGCCGCTTGGTGAGGTGGCAAACCTTTTTCTCTTGCGGCGATATACAATGATTGGTAACTGATTGTAGCCATTTTGAAGAAGGTGTAATACCACTCTCTTCCGTCAAGTTTTTCAAGTTCCTCTCTGTATTTCTGATCCATCATTTCCATTGGGTAGGGGGTGTAAAGTGATTTATGACGATTATTCGCTGCACCAGCCGCCAACTACCCAACTTCCGTCAGTTAGTCGTGCTGCCATAGCCCCGTCATACTTGTTTTGGTTATCGCAGATGTAATCTACGGCAGAATCGGTACTGGTAAATTCGGTATCTACCCAAGTGCTAATTTCGCCAAGCATCCCAATGCCGCCGCTATAAGAGTGACCGTGCATGTGCAGGTCCTCTTCTACGTCGCTATTGAAACGTCTTTTCAGTTCATCTTTATTCATTTCTCCGTATTCTTCATACTCAAAGCTTGCGCCCATTGGGTAGGGTGGCATCATTCGTAATGAGGCACTGGATCATTCGTAGTGTCTGCATCTCCAGCTCTCCTTTCAAGAAGGAATTCTGTTGTTGTTGATACTTTCATTTGTTTCCAGAAGTCGTTGTCCGATTCTGGCATGTTTTCCCAGTGTACCTTTTCTACGATACCTTTGTTGAGTTTGCTCTTAGCTTCTTTAGCTTTCGTCCAACATTCAAATACAGCAGAGTTCCCTTTGTAAGCGTAGGTATCGTAATACCAATCGCCGTCTTCTGGACCTCCGTAGTGTTGAGTCCTAGAATACTCGCCGATTAAACGTAAATCGCTTATCTGTTCGGCAAAGTTTTGTCGGCTAAATCTGGCAATTGTTTCATTGCATTTTTCACACATTGGGTAGGTTGTTTTCATTCAAGAGAATGAATAGATTTTTCTAACTCTTCATCAATATCAGAAGGTAAAAAATGTCCAACATAGTCGGGGCCAAGCATTCGGATTCTCTCTACAAGTTGCCTTCGCTCAAAGTAGCCGCCATATTTCCATAAGTTGTCCCCATGTATGTCATATTGACAATCCAAAAGTTGCCGCAATAACCAATCAACATGGTTTTGTGCCGTATGTTTTTTATTCATTGGGTAGGTTTGGTTTCAAGATTTACTCAGCAGCCATTCAAAGAAGTGGTTTTCTGGGTCCACTGCATGATAAACCGCCATTGCCATAAATCTGTTTGTTCCTTCGAACCATCTGTTGTGTTGCTCTTGAATCCAATGATCTGTGATGTCGCCACTTTCAACCATTCGTGAAAGTGTTTCTTCATCATTTCGCCAGCTTGGATGGTGATTCCCGTAGAATTCAATAAA
>Ga0307488_10005740_pt1 | contig 10247 bp, 9 predicted proteins | sample SB02metaG_FD_202248 | JGI IMG/M metagenome (GOLD analysis project Ga0307488, IMG submission 202248) | Sea-ice brine microbial communities from Beaufort Sea near Barrow, Alaska, United States - SB 0.2 | ecosystem: Environmental > Aquatic > Marine > Coastal | place: USA: Alaska | collected 2017-05-06
GCAAAGGAAGTTGAAAAATTCGAAAAAAAGAATGAAGATATTGTAGACCAAGCATTTCTAAAAGCAAAACCAGTTAAGGAAGGTTTAAAGGATTTAGGAATCACAGATTTCAAATCCTTATTCAAAAAGATGCCTTCTGATTTACAAAAGAGAGTTTACAATCTAAAGAACTTCGGTCAAAGATTAGATAAACATCCAGAGGGTAATGTTCTAAAACATACTATAATGGTTGTAAATCGTTCAATCAAAGATGATGATATTGATATCGCAATAGCAGCAATGTTCCATGATATAGGAAAAGATGAAACTGCTGGTATTCACCCAAAGAAAGGACACATCACACACTTTGGACATGAGAAAGTATCTGCTTCATTAGTAAAGAAGTATAAAAAGTTTATAGAATCAGTTGATGGTAATGCTGCAAATGTATTTTACATTGTTAAAAACCACATGAGATACAAACAACTATCTGATATGAGACCTGTAAAGCAAGATAAGTTAAAATCATTCAGAGCATTTGATAAATTAGGTAAATTTTCAAAACATGATAAAGGTGGTTTGGGTGAATCTAAAGAAAAAGAAAATATGGATAGTATAGACCAGTTAATAAGTGATATTGATAATAAAATAGTTGAAATGTTTTTACCAAACACTAAAACACCACAACAACTAATCAAAGAAAACATAAACGAATCTAAATTACTTCAAGAAGGTGGTGCGTATGGACATATGTCTCATCCATTTGATACAGATATCAATTTAACATTTGGACAACTTAAAGATATAGTAAATCGTGCCTTAGAGGGTACATTAGAATTCACACGAGAAAAAACAGATGGTCAAGCATTGGCTATTTCATGGAGAGATGGAAGATTAGTAGCGGCTCGTAATAAAGGACACTTAAAGAACAAAGGTGAGAATGCTTTAGATATTAAAGCAGTTGCTGATAAATTTGCTGGTAGAGGTGAATTAGAAAAAGCTTATAACTTTGCAATGAAAGACCTTTCAGATTCTATAAAATCATTATCTGAAAAACAAAGAGATAAAGTATTCAAACAAGGAGCGTGTTTCATGAACCTTGAAGTAATTTATCCAACATCAGTTAATGTTATTCCTTATGGACAAGCATTATTGGTATTCCATGGAACTATGGAATTTAATATGGATGGAATTGCAATTGGTGAGAATGGTGATGCAGCAAAAGTACTAGCTGGTATGATTAAACAAGTTAATAAGGATGTACAAGATAATTATACAATCCAAGGACCACCTGTAATCAAATTACCTAAATCACAGAACTTAAACAAGAGTAAATCTAAATATTCATCACAGATATCTAAATTACAGAAAGAATTTAGTTTAAAGGATACAGATGGTGTTGCAAACTATCACCAAGCATGGTGGGAACAATGGGTAGATAAGAATTCACCCACATCACTTGATAACAAAACCAAAATGGGATTAGTTAAGAGATGGGCATTCATGGAAAAAGGATTTAGATTAGATAAAAAGAACTTTAGTGATGAAAAAACATTAGAGTGGGCTAAGAAAACAGATAAGGATGACCAAAAGAAGATTGGTAAAACCAACTTAATGAAGTTTGAACAGATATTCTTAGGATTGGGAGCTGAAGTATTAGAATTTACTTCATCTGCACTTACAGTAAACCCTGATAAAGCAGTTCGTGATATGAAAAAACGAATTGATAAGACAATTAAAGATGTTAAGAAATCGGGTGACCCAAAAAAGATTGAAAAACTTAAATTAGAACTTGGTAGATTACAATCAATCGGTGGTTCTAAAAAAATTGTACCAAATGAGGGAATTGTATTTGTTTATGGTGGAAACACTTTTAAGTTAACAGGAACGTTTGCATCTGTAAATCAGATACTAGGTATTTTCTTCTAAAAAGTTCGGTTTCTCTAATTTGATATATTTATATATAACAATAACCTAATATGTAACAATGGGTAAAGAATTTAAGAAAAAATATATGCATCCAACTCGTAGAAAGTTGGTAGATATGGTAGAAACTGGTGAGTATGATAAAAATACTACTATTGGATATACTAAAACTAAAGAAGTGCGTAATGTTGGTGATGTGTGGGAAGATGGACATACTAGATACGAGAAAAAAGAAGGATATACTCTTAAAACAGGAAAGAACTCAGAATCTTTTCAAGAAATAAGAAAATATCTTGAAACCAAATCAAAATGTCAAAACTCAGAATGTAAGACTATTAAAAAATCTGAAAAAGATTTAAAATTCATTCAAAGAAGTGGATTTTGTGCAGATTGTACTATTGATAGAGAACATGATATACGAACAGCTGGGTTATGGGTAGAATATCAAAATTATAAAGTGTGGACAAAGATGATTGTATATGGTAAGACTAAATTAGATTCATATAAACAATCAATCGATGAATTAAAAGAAGAATATGAACTAATGGGTTCTGATGGTAAGGTTACTGAAACATGGAAGCTACCAAAATCAATAGATGAAGTAAAGGCAGAAATACAAGAACTGATTAATTTTGGTGAAAAGGAAATAGAAGAACTAGAAGAAAAAAGATTGGTTGCATTTGATACATTAAAGGAGAAAAACTATGAGCATTATATTTAGTTTATTATTTAAAAGATGGAGAGAACTATTAATCCTTCTTTTATTTGGAATAATTTTATTTTTACGAGGATGTGGAACTGATACTGGTAATAAAACCATAGTTGATGTAGATGGTGAACAATATGAGTTATTGGAATCAAAAACTGATACCATATATGTAGAAAAAGAAGTTAAAGTAACAAAGTATGTACCAAAGTACATTACAAAAGAAGTAATTAAAGAAGTAGAGATACCAGCAGATGTTGATTCACTTGCTATTATAAAAGATTACTTTGCAAAAATAACAGTTAAAGATACATTAAACTTAGCATATGATTTCCCACCAGTAGTTACTGATTCATTAGGTAACAAACCAAGTGGAGATTTAGGATTTGGTATTTTAACTGATGTTATTTCACAAAACAGAATAGAATCAAGAGAAATCGATTGGTATTTTAAGATTCCAACAGTTTATAATACTACAATTGTAAAAGAGTTACCTAAAAATGAATTCTATTATGGTTTTGGTGCAGGAATGGACCAAACCAATGGATTAAATAATTTTAGTGGTAATATTTTATTTAAAACTAAGAAAATGAAAATTTATGGTTTAAATGTTGGATTATCAAATCAACTTGGTGAGTATAAGCCATTTGTTGGTGGTTCTTTGTATTGGAAATTAGGAAAAAAATAAATGGCTAAGCAAAGTTTAAAAGAAATTATAAAACTTGAGTATCAGAAGTGTGCGGGAGACCCTATATACTTTATGAAAAAGTATTGTATGATTCAACATCCTGTTCGTGGTAAGATTCCATTTCATTTATATGAATTCCAAGAAAGAACATTAGACCAATTTACAGAACATAGATACAACATCATTCTTAAATCTCGACAAACAGGTATCTCAACCTTAACTGCGGGATTTTCACTTTGGAAAATGTTATTCAATCAAGATTTTAATGTATTAGTAATTGCAACTAAACAAGAAGTTGCCAAGAACCTTGTAACGAAGGTTCGTGTAATGAATCAGTACTTACCATCGTGGTTAAAACAAAATACAGTAGAGGATAACAAACTATCCCTACGATATTCAAATGGTTCTCAGATAAAAGCAACTTCTGCTGCTAGTGATGCTGGTCGTTCTGAAGCACTATCCCTTTTAGTATTTGATGAAGCAGCATTTATTGATAAAATTGAAGATATATGGGTATCTGCACAATCTACCTTATCAACGGGTGGTAATGCAATTATACTTTCTACTCCAAATGGTGTTGGAAACTTTTTCCATAAAACATGGGTAGGTGCAGAAGAAGAAACAAATACATTTAATACAATACGTTTACATTGGAGTGTACATCCTGAAAGAAACCAAACTTGGAGAGATGAACAAGAAGTTTTATTAGGATTAAAAGGAGCAGCTCAAGAATGTGATTGTGATTTCGTTTCTTCTGGTGATACTGTTATAGACCCCCAACTTTTAATGTTTTATAAAGAAACATTTGTACAAGAACCAATTGAAAAGACCGGATTTGATGGAAACCTATGGAAATGGGAATATCCAAATTATAGTAAACCTTATATGGTAGTTGCCGATGTTGCTCGTGGAGATGCAGCAGATTTCTCAGCATGCCATGTGATTGATATCGAAGCTTCCACACAAGTTGCTGAATATAAAGGTAAATTGGATACAAAAGATTTTGGAAACTTTTTAGTTTCACTTGCAACTGAATATAATAATGCATTATTAGTAATTGAAAATGCTAATATTGGTTGGGCAGTTTTACAACAAGTAATTGATAGAGGTTATCAAAATACATTCTATATGAGTAAGGATTTAAAATACGTAGATACTGAAAATCAGCTACATAATAAATACAATAGAGAAGAAAGAGGAATGGTAGCAGGATTTAGTACAACTTCTAAAACACGACCTTTGATTATTTCAAAATTAGAACAATATGTTAGAGAAAAATCAGTAACAATACGTTCAGAGAGAACGATTACTGAATTATTCACATTTATATGGAATGGTAATAGGGCAGAAGCAATGAGAGGGTATAATGATGATTTAACAATGTCATTGGCAATTTCATTGTGGGTACGTGACACTGCATTAAGATTAAGACAAGAAGGAATTGATTTAACTAAACAAGCATTGGGTGGTATATCATCACATAAATTAGATGTAGTAGGAATGGGATTTGGTGGAAATTCATCAATGGATGAAAATCCATGGGAAATGAAAATTGGAGAACATATGGAAGACTTAACTTGGTTAATTAAATAATTATATATTTATAGTGTAGGAGAAAATAAGTTAAAAATAAAGGTTATAATTTAAAAATAGGAACAAAATGGCAGATACTTCATTTTTTGGTAGATTAACAAAACTATTCAGAGCTCAGGCAATCGTAACGGTTGACAAAAAGGGCATGAGGAAAGTTTTTGATGCTGATGAAAGACAACAAACAAATTTATCCTCTCTAAGAGATAGATACACAAAATTACAAAAATCTTTCTTTGAACAAGCGGGCGGTGCACAATCAATGGCATACCAACAAGTTCGTAGAGAAGTTTTTAGAGATTACGATGCAATGGATTGTGACCCAATATTAGCATCGGCACTTGATATATATGCAGACGAATCAACACTAAAAAATGAATTTGGTGATACTTTAGGAATCGTATCAGATAATGAAAAGGTACAAGAAATACTAAGAAACTTATTTTATGATATCCTTAATGTTGAATTTAACTTATGGCCGTGGGTAAGAAATATGTGTAAGTACGGAGATTTCTTCTTAGGTTTAGAAATTGCTGAAGGTAAAGGGATTGTTAACGTAACACCCCATTCTGTTTACAATACAGAACGATTAGAAAGAACAGACCCTTCAAATCCAAACTCGGTTAAGTTTAAAGTAACCGAAGACCCGAATGGTAAGGAGGAGTATGAAAACTTTGAAATAGCTCATTTTAGATTATTAGCAGATACAAACTGGTTACCTTATGGAAAATCAATGATTGAAAATGGGAGAAGATTGTGGAAACAATTATCTCTTATGGAAGATGCTATGTTAATCCATAGAATCATGAGAGCACCTGAAAAGAGAGTTTTTAAAGTAGATATTGGTAACATTCCACCAACAGAAGTTGATAACTATATGCAGAGAATTATGAACAAAATGAAAAAAGTTCCTTTTGTTGATAGAAATACTGGTGATTATAACTTAAAGTACAATATGCAAAACCTAACAGAAGATTTCTATCTTCCTGTTCGTGGTAGTGATAGTGGAACATCTATTGAAAATCTTGCAGGGTTGGAATATGCAAGTATTGAAGATATTGATTATTTAAAAAATAAATTATTTGCAGCTCTTAAGATTCCAAAGGCTTATTTAGGATATGACGAAAATGTAGGTGGTAAAGCAACATTAGCGGCAGAAGATGTAAGATTCGCAAGAACAATTGAAAGAATACAAAGAACCGTAGTTTCAGAATTATCTAAAATAGCTATCGTACATCTATATTCTCAAGGAATCACCGATTCAGAAATGACTAATTTTGAATTACAATTGGTTAATCCATCATTCATTTATGAACAAGAAAAAATAAACTTGTGGAGTGAGAAAATTAGATTGGCTCAAGATATACAAGGATTAAATATGTTATCTAAGGATTGGGTATATGAAAATGTATTTAAATTATCAGATGGTGAACAAGATACACAGAGAGTTAGAATGTTAGACGACCTTAAAGATAGATTCAGATTCCGTTCTATTGAAGATGAGGGTAATGACCCTGCAATGGAAGATGAAGAACCAGATGACATAGAAGAATCATTGGAGGCATTAAAACAAGAAATTAAAGATAAAGGTGGAAGACCAAAAGAAGGTGGAACGTATAAAAAAGATAAAAGTCCTTTTGGCAGAGACCCACTTGGTGATAAAGAAAGAAAAGATGCTAAAAAGAACACCACTTCTGAAGAAAGAGGATTGAAATATATAAATGGGATTTCACCAAAACGAAAGTATTTACATGAACTAAAAAGTATGCTTGATGAGGAAAACCTTATTAATGATACTGAAAATTAATTTATCTTTTATATTTTTATATTTATAATAGAGAAAAATTTACTATATCATAATTGGAAATAGACAAATGAAAAAAATAAAACACTCAAAATTTAAAAACACAGGATTTTTGTTTGAACTTCTGACTAGACAAATTACTTTAGAAGTAATTAATGGAACAGAAGAGAAAGCAAAAAATATAATGGCCGAATTCTACGGAAAAGGCTCAGAACTTGCTAAAGAATTAAGACTATTTAATTTATTAATTAATGAAAAATATAGTACAAATGACAAGGCTGAAAAGTTTATAAATGCTATATTAGAGGCACATTCTAAACTTGAGTATAAAAAACTTCAAAGAGAAAAATACAATTTAGTAAAATCAATTAAAGAAAATTTTGAATTAATAGACTTTTTATCTTCTCCTGTAACTAATTATAAAGTTTTAGCTTCAGTTCATAAAATATTTGAAGCTAAAAAATTGGATGTTTTAAATGTAAAGGAGGTATTTAATGCTAAAGAAACACTTATAGAGCATATATCTATATCTTCAAATAAAAATCAAAATTCAATTCCTGAAACAGATAAATTAGTTGAAGAATACAAAAAACAAGAAAAAGATTTAAGATTACTTACTTTTAAAATTTTAACTGAATCTTTTAACAAAAAATATACAAATTTAAATGAATCTCAAAAAGGATTATTAAGAGAATATATTAATAATGTTTCTAATACTTCTAAATTTAATGAATATTTTGAATCCGAATTAATCAAAACTATTACCGAACTACATTCAATGTATAAGGGTATGAAAGATAAGATTACAAAAATAAAATTAAGAGAAACTATTAATGTTATAAAAAAACAGAAAATCGGTAAGAAAATTACTGATGAACAGGTTTCTTCACTAATGATGTCTTATGAGTTGATTAAGGAGATAAAAAATGTCAATGAAAAACAGTCTTAATAAATTTTTAGAAGAAATAATCCAAGAAGTAGAAACTGAATTGGATGAAGCAACTGCATCTGCTAATGTAGCTGGATATAATACTCCTGCTGCTTTTTCTGATGGTGGTTCTAAAGATAAAAAACGTAAGAAAAAAATATCTACTCAATTTGGTATGAAGATAGTTGGTAAGATGGATGAAGACCTAAACGAAGCAACATTCAGACCAAACTCAGGTACTATGAGTGGTGGTACATATGGTTTAGATAAAAGAAAGTATGAATTAAAAAGAGATGTTAAAGGTGTAAAAATCGGTGATTATACAAATGTAACATTACCTAAAGGAACTATTATATATAACTTACCAGGTGGAGTATTTGCACACCATCGTTCATTAAAAAGCTATGAAGCTGGAATGAATAAATATTTTAATAAACCTACATTCAGAGGAATATCAATTAGAAGAGAAAAAAATGTTATTCTTTCAATAGAAAAAAATTCAAAGATATTAGAATCAGTAAACGAAGCTAAAATACAAAGACCAGTAAATCGTTGGTTAGCAATAAAAAATGATGAAACCAAACATCCTCATAAGAAGATGGCAATGGGTTTAAAAGAATTAAAATATCAGTTAGCTGAAACTCAAAAGTTTTTTAATTGGTATAACAAAATTAAATCAATGAATGAATTAGATTCATCGGATTATTGGAAGAGGACAAACAAACATATTTATAAGATAAAGGAGCGATTGATTAATATCGCCAAAACCATACAGGAGATAGAAAAATGAAAATAACACGAGAAGCATTAAAAACCATAGTTAAAGAAACTATGATAGAAGAATCAGAATATCAAGAATTCTTTAAAAAAGCACTAGAAAAAGCTGGTGGCTCTATACCTAAAATGTCTGAAGAAGAAAAGAAAGCATTCTTTAACAAGATTGAAAAAACTTGGAAAGGTAAAGGGGAAAAGAAAGAATCAGTAAACGAAAAAACGAATTCTTCTAACGCTAAATTTAAATTAGAGGTTAATATTAAAGATATAGCTAAACAAATAGGAACAAAGTATTCCATTTCACCTGCGAAAGATGCAAAGAATTCATATTTCATCAACAAATCTTCTTCGGATGAATTTGTAGGAAGCTTTTACTATGATGGTAAAGAGTTTACGGCGTTAGATATGCCAGGTAATCTTTTTAACTCAATAAAAAAGTTAAAAGTATCTACTGAAGACCAGACCCTAGAGAGTATCTTTGATATATGGGATGAATTTTTTGATGATAGGGATGGTATTACACAAGGTAGTGTTAAAAGTGGAACTCAGTTTGATTTTAATACTGATAATCAAAAAGCTTTAAAAAACTTTATGAGAAAAGCTGTTCAGTATTTAAAGAAAAATAAAATTGAATTCAAAACTCGTAAGGACCAATTCACTACCATAGAGGAATCATTGGATGAAGCTCAATCACCAGCACAAAAAGCAGCATTTGCAAAAATGTTAGCTAAAAAAGATGGTAAAGATGAATCTACTGATGATAAAAAAGAAGAAGTTAAAGAATCAGTAGTAAACGAAAGGGACTTGGATAGAGACTACACTAAAACTGCTAAAGAAAGAATGGCTGATAGAAAAATAAATTTATTTGCAACTTGGGAAATGAGTTTCGCAGATATGAATCTTAATGGTGTTAAATTATCTAAGAAGAATAAGTATAAAGTAAAAGCAAGAAATACGGTTGAAGCAATTAAGAAAGCTGCTAAAATGGCTGGATTAAAAGGTGGAGACTGGCTTGGAACACATACTCATTCTTTGAAGAAAATCGGATAATAATAATATAATGACCAAAAAAGAATTGTTAGAAATAATTGATGAAGAAATTCATAACGTTAAGTTAGGGAACATCAGCGAAGAGTTATCTGAATCCGATGAGGATACAATCAGAAAACTAATTCGTACAGAAGTTTCAGCAATATTTTTTGATTTGTTTAAAAAACGTAAAAGTTGGGGAGCATAATGAATAATTTATTAATAGAAACAAGACTGTTCGAAGGTAGAGTAAACGAAGATGATAGTGGAAGAACTATCGTCAAGGGAATTTTACAAAGAGCAGGTGCAGAAAACCAAAATGGTAGAGTTTATCCAAGAAATATTTTGGAAAGAGAAGCTAAGAAATACGAAGTTCTTATTAAAGAACGTAGAGCACTTGGTGAATTAGACCATCCAGATTCTTCGGTAATCAACTTAAAGAACGTATCTCATAATATAAGAGAAATTCATTGGGATAATGATGATTTAGTAGGTACTGTTGAGATATTACCAACCCCAAGTGGAAATATACTAAAAGAATTATTAAAGGCAGGAATCCTTCTTGGAATCTCTTCAAGAGGTATGGGTTCAGTTGTTAATATAGGAGAAGGAAAAGTTAAAGTAGGTGAAGATTTTGAATTGATAGGTTGGGATTTTGTTTCTAATCCATCAACTCATGGTGCATTTATGACTCCGATGAACGAATCTGTGAACAAACAACTTCAAGAACAAGCAGTAGTTTGTAACGAGTGGTGTAAATCACAAGATTTAATGAGAGAAATTATAACAGAATTAAACTAAGTTATGGCATTTGATATAAAAA
>Ga0307488_10005742_pt1 | contig 10246 bp, 22 predicted proteins | sample SB02metaG_FD_202248 | JGI IMG/M metagenome (GOLD analysis project Ga0307488, IMG submission 202248) | Sea-ice brine microbial communities from Beaufort Sea near Barrow, Alaska, United States - SB 0.2 | ecosystem: Environmental > Aquatic > Marine > Coastal | place: USA: Alaska | collected...
TATATTAAGGAGAATATAGGTAAAGGTCAAGAAAGTACCGTTTCAATAGCGGATAATTGGGACGAAAGAGATTAAAGGGTTTTTTATTGTCTATTTGTGATATTTATAACTAATGGATACTAAAGAAAGAAATTTTGTTGAGAGCTCTAAAATGAGAGAATTTTGGGAGGATAGTAGTTTCCAACATTTAAAGACAAGTTGGAATAACGGGTTTCAACAATTTAGTTTTTTTAGATTTTTAGACATTGAATACACTAATCTATGGGAAGAATGGGATGAAGCTGAAGGTATGGGTTCATCTGATGAAGATTTAGTAGAGGATTTCACCGTAGGTAATTACCCAATCATTGACCAAATGTATAACGACTGGGGTTATAATATAGAATATGCAATAGTGGAATATATGGACATAGTAAGAGGTATAAAAGAAGGTATTGAAGATGGTAGGTTAAGTGAAACTAGAACAACAATAAAAAGAATATTAAAAGAAAGTAAATTTGATAGTTTGGTTAAAATTGCAATAAACCGTTTAATTGAAAAATTTACCACTAATCAAGATGGTAGTAAAGTTGAGTATAGAACTCTTCTTATGTGGAAAAGCGAATACGTTGATACTTACCTAACAGATATGTTTGGGATAACTGAAAAAGATACTAAAGAAATTTATGATGCCATTATATCGGAGTGGTTGTCTGAAGCTACTGGATTACCAAAGACTGGTAGTAGAGTTAGGATAATTAAGATGGATGATCCTTTCACCCGTTTAACACCTGGAGATGAGGGTATAATTACTTCGTATAATAATTCTCCTTGGGGTCCACAACTATCTGTTCAATGGGATATGGGGTCAACTTTAGATTTAGTTCCTGGTGAAGATGAGTGGGAAGTATTGTCTAATTAGAATTTTTTACTTACCTTTGTATTAATAACAAAATCAAAACAAATTTTTAATGTCAGATTTTAATGAGATAATTAACTCAACGAAGCCCACATTAGTGGATTTCTATGCTACGTGGTGTGGTCCGTGTAAAATGATGGGACCAATTTTAGAAGGTGTGGCTAAAGAGATAGGAGACGATGCTAAAATCCTTAAAGTGGATATCGATAAGAATATGGATGCTGCTAGAGAATATGGTGTTAGAAGTGTACCAACACTTATCTTATTCAAAGAAGGTAAAATATTATGGAGACAAGCAGGTGTCTCACAAAAAAACGTATTAGTAGAAACAATTCAAAAAGTAATATAAGATGATAGAAACATTAAGTCATTTCTTTGGGGTATGTGGTGAACCACACCCATCAATTCTGTGGTTATTAACATCAGGTGGTGTTGTACTCTACACAATTAAACACAATATCAAATGGTGTTGGAAAAGGGGATGTAGTTATTGTAAAGTTAAACTTTTAAAAAAGGGTAAGGTGAAAACCTAAAGAAATACGATTTTAGGACCGTATATAGTTTCGGCTATTAGAAGGGGTACCAAAGTTCGCTACTAGGTATCCCTTTATTTATATAAGAGTAATCGTAATTTTTCACTATATCGATCCCATATGTGATTCATCTCTTTCTCTTTTGCACCATAGATATCTCTACAATATCTGAAGAAAGGGGGTACAGGACCGTCTAAAGAAGAAGAAGTTAGTGAGATATATCGGTGAGGTCCGAGAGCTTTAAAAGGATATGACCCATAATCATCAGCCATAAAAGGAAAAACAATCTCTTCCTTATCGAAGTCTATCTTTGTTTTCTTTATCAGGCTATCTGATATGAAATTAATATATCTTTCATATTTACTCATTACCCCCATTTATTAACATACTTCGTACGTTGATCTTTACTAACATAATCTATCGTATCGTGTTTACCACAATGAGGGCAACTTAATTTCTCAATCTCTGATGCTTCGTTAATTTTCCATTCTTCCTTACAAGAAGAACATTTGTAAATGTATGTGTGTCGTATAAAAACTTTATGACCCATTTTTCTATTGATATTTATCTCTATTTATTCTATGATAATTTGTTACAATTGTGTCTATCTCCGCATCCCTTGCACCATATTTTTCTTTAATCCATTTTCTTAATTGTGAATCCATCCACATTACACCATTATTTGATCGTTTTATATGTGGGAATGGTACGTTTTTAACCTCACCATTTTCATATGTCGTAGATTTAATCATACTATCCACTATGTAACTTATAAATTTTTCTGTTTTCCCACCCATTAGTATATGATATTATTCCCCACACTAATATTGTTCTTCTTACTGAAACCATCGTTTACTTCTAAATTCATTGAGAAACTATCCATAGGGGAAATGTTTTCCTCATCAATACCAGCACTAATAATTTCTACTACTTGATTATCATTAATAAAAATCATTTCAATAGGAAATTCCATATCAACCATATGGTATCCACTATCACTGTTAGAATTGAATATCACACCACAATTATCACATAAACTATCTCTGTGAAGTAATCCTTGTTGTTTTTCTTCCGGTGTTTGAGCCAATTCACATTGGATATCTACCTTCTTACCTTCATCATTTATAATGGTAAGTTTTTTTGTGTTTTTAAAAGGGTAATCAATTACACCTTCTTTTAGAATATTTAAAAATTTAATCTTCATCTTTTATATAAATATCTATATTTATTATTAAGATGAAAAGTTTAATAAGGAAAATATTAAAGGAGCAAGCACAAAGAGAAGGGTTAGTATCTAAATATGAAATTAGTTTTTTAAGGCTACTACATAGGGGTGGATATAGTAATCGCTCTACAAGACAAGAAATAATATCTTACTTAAGCAATTTAGGTGTTGTGAATATGGAAGCATTTCATATCTATGAATTGTTTAAAGACAACTATAACCATGATGGTGTCTATAGATCTGAAATGGATCCTATAAGGGTTGATATAAAGAAGAAGAAATATAAAACAACTAATAAAAATGCTAGAGAATTAGTGTCATCTAAAATACCATTTAAAGGTAGTAATATTGAAGGAAAATATGAAGATGGTGTTTATGTGGTTTATTCCTATGATTGGTATCCAATATTTGTATGGGTAGATGATCAATGGTATGAAAGTTCAAAAAATTATTCTAGTTCAACCGCAAAACAAATGGGTCAAATAAGACCTTCTAATCAAGGTAGGATAATTAAAGCGTCTCAACAAGTATTAAGTGATATTATACATAGGGGTTATAGAGAGTAATGAAAAAGTTAATTAAAAAAATATTAAAAGAACAAGCCCATATTAATCAACATGGTGGGTTACATGATTTTTCATTCGGGGTGTATTACCCATTTGATGAAATGAGCCCAATGATACAATGGTTTTTAGGTGAGTATGGTGATTATATACAAGCACAGGGGTGGACAATATTTCAAGGTAATCAATCTTACCCATTAAGGAAATATGATGATAAGAACAAAGGTTTTTGGAGTGTAGAGAAAATAGATGATGTAGATGGTTGGTCATCTGATACTGGGAAACCTACATTTGAATTAGTTAAATCAGATATGGAAGCCGATGAGAAAGCAAAAGAGTTAGGTTTAATAGTTGATGATTATGGTATTATACAAGGTTTTGGTCAACATAATTATGTTGATGACTACAATGAGTAAGATATATACCATACCACAAGCTAAACATTCTTCTGGATTTCATTTCAGACCACATCTTCAACAAAAATTTTTACAATACAATATTAAATTTGATAAATCATCAATCTACCAATTCCACACAGAGGATCAATATGATATTAATAAATTATTTGGTTTAAGTTATGGGATGCACCACACTAACTCTGTAAGATTTGGTTGGAGAAGTTTAGGTACATATAGTAGTAAGATAGAAATTCTTGCGTATTGTTATGTGGATGGTAAAAGAATAGTAGAGGGTAGTAATAATCTCTACATCGCAATGATTGATCTAAATAAATTTTATACATTTAGAATCAATGTTGGTGAAAATTGTTATAAACTATCAATTTTTGATAATATGTTTAATGTTGGGTCCGTAGAGATACCACATAATTATTTACCATTTTGGGGTTATCATTTATACCCATACTTTGGTGGTAACAGAAACGCACCACACGATATCAATATAATCTTCGAAAACTAGTTGACAAACCCATTTATTATTAATAGTTTTAAATATGGGAATTTTAAACGGTAAAACATTAGCAGCAAGTGGGGTAATCGCACTTTTAAGTATATATCACTACAATATAACTAAATTATCAGTTTTAAGTGGTGGTGGTTTTATCTTTGAAATTACATTAATACTTCTATTCCTAATAGGGGTGGAATTTGGTAAAGGAATGAATAATAATAATAAAAACGAAGAAGAAGATGCCGAAGAGTAGACAAAGAGGTGGGTCAAAAACCCACAGAAAAAGAGTAATAAGTAGAAACCAAAGAGTTGAGTCTGATCAAAACAGGGTTAGAAATTTTTTCCAAAAAGAAATGGAAGCTGAAATGGAGAAGTTGAAAGAAGATCAGACTGAAATTGTTGAGGTGGAAGATGTTGAGACTAATAAAGAAGAAGTTTAATACTCTTTTTTTATTTCATATTATATTTATAGTAAAATAGAATTATGAGTAAGAGAATTAAAATTACCGAATCACAATATAAAAGAGTAAGAAAAGCTTTAAATGAAGCTGGTGGTTATGATGATCAAGGGGCTATGGCTGTTCATGGTACTCAAACACAAATTATACTTAAACATATTATAGATGATATTATAAGGATAGTGGATGAAACTAGAGGTGCTTTTGAGAATGATGTTGAAAAGGAAGATTTAATGGATTCTATGAATAACCTTACAGGTATTCTATATAGTATGAAAGATACACTTAAAAAGATAATCCCTGAACTAGTTAATGACGATTTAAAAAGTTCTACGAAAGACTTATACCATCAAATTGTTAAGTCAGAAAAGAAATTAAGATTATTGAGTAATCAATCACAAAGTTTTATTAACACTAATATGCCCCCTGCAGTTGGTGGGTTAGGACATTCAATGGGTCAAAAAGATTTTAATGATTACGTTACGAATGTGGTGTTGGATCTTGGTAATAAGGCAGAAAAGGTGGCATTTCAGATACATGATGAGGATAAACAGATGTTTAGACGACTCGGTGGTGAGAATATGAATTAAAAAAATAATGGGAATAGTAATATTCTCATTATTTTTGCTTATCTTTGTAATCTAAACATTAATAAATATGGATTTACAGAGAGCACGGAAGTTAGCAGAAGGTTTAATGGATAAACACTTATCCAAAGGAGAACAATATTGGTATTTTGAGTTTGACAACGCAACTAGACGATTCGGTTGTTGTCATTATGGTGGAAGAAAGGGTTATTTTATTTCTTTATCAAAAAAGTTAGTCAAACTCAATGATGAGTCACAAGTTTTAGACACTATCCTACATGAAATAGCACACGCTATGGATTTCAATAATAGAGGTACTACTGATCATAGTGTGAATTGGAGAGAGATTGCCATTTCTATTGGTTGTAATGGGGATAGGTGTTATACTTCCGAAGAAGTGGTGCAACCACCATCAAAATACACCACAAAATGTAATACTTGTGGTAAAGAGGGTGAATCAATGCAGAAACCTAGAAGGTCTTCCAAAGCCTGTGGTAAGTGCTGTAAAGAACATAATTACGGAAAGTATGATGCAAGATATAAATTAGAATATATAACAAATTATTAAAATATGAACAAAGCAGTTTACACAATTAAGAAAACAATGATCAAAGATGGTAAAAAAATGCACGTTTTTGTTACAGACAACCATAGTGAGATTTTAGAAATACCACATCAAAACATTGCCGATAAAATGGTAGAGGTGTTTAACGCTAATACAGATAATGGTTGTGTGTATGAGGTAATTACAATAGGAAAAAATTCATAATTATGAGATTCAGTAATAAATTAAAGATAGTTCAAATCATTATACTGATTTACATCTCAATAATGTTGTCAGTTACCGCAATGGGTTAACCACCCCTCCAATACAAGGTTTTTGTGATTAAACCCCAACGGATATATCATGTAACCTAAATAATGCCATACCTGTTGGTTCAGATGAGTCAATAATATTGTTATTACTTGTGGCGGCTGGTTTAGGGTATTATAAATTAAAATAGCCATTGACATATCCTTTGATAGTTATTAGTTATTAAGTATAATATAATTAAAAGAAAAAAATGATGGATAACGATCAAAAAGCAGAGAGATACAACCAACTATTAAGAATGCATGATAAATTAGAAGAAAGAATAGCTGATATCAAATCTGATAACGCTGGAATGGACTTAAATGATCAACAAACAGCGAAAGTTAGAGAGTACGAACAACAAAAGTTACAGGTTATAGAAGAAACTAGACAACTATTCAACTAAAGACATATTTATAGGTATGAAACTTACCTTATATGTTGATTGGTATGGTGTAGATGACGATGACCTCATAAAACAACAAAAAAGTATTGTCGAATTACCCAATAATGATGGATACCATCTGTTTGAAGCATGGATGCATCTTTCTAGGTGTGAACGAGTGGATTATAGAATCGTTGATGGTGTTATAGAAGGACTTTATGACATTATTGTGGAGGTTATGGAAGAAAGATATGGTTTAAATGTTACAGATTATGAGAATGGTAAATACGACATTGATGATCCGACAGCAGAAGATGAGAACAACATGTCTGCGATAGTCAGTTTATATCTAAATAAACGTTATCATGAGTCTTAAAAAAATTATCATAGAAAGTTTAAAGAGCTGGGATAGTGAAACTAGGTCAGTTACTAAACGTGATAAACGACAACATAAATTTGCTGGTTTATTGCTTAAAAAGAGACATAATGAACTTGTGGAGTTTAATAATTCTAGAGAGGATGGTTATATTGGTGGATATCCTAATGATTTTGATGAATTCATGTTACTTTTAAAGAATTCCTTCCCATCCTATGATGGTTTTGGACATGTATTACAAACAACAGTAGGATCAAGAGATCTTGAGAAACTTTTTGTTGGTATAGATGAAAAAATTGTCATAAAATTAATTTCTGAATACATTTTGAACTATGGAGAAGGTGATACACACGAAAGAGTGGATGTTGTTGGGGAAAATGAGTTATTCGATTACATTGATGCCCAATTCTTTGATTGTTCTGACAGATTTTTTGAAAATGTGTGGGATGATTTACTATCAGGTAAGAGTAATTACTGGAATGAGGACTTAAAAGACAATATGTGGAATGAAATTGAGTCTGAAGTAGTAGAAAAGATGGAAGATACTGAATGGCAGGAAGAAAATGGTATGGAATTCGATGACGTAGAGAATTTGGAAACCGAAAGAGACTATTTTATGTCATATTGGTACTATCCGATACATTCATTAGGTTGGGATAAGATTACGTTATGTGAATGGTATAAAGAATTCATAAATCAAGATGATCTTCAGAAACATTTCTTCAACCCGAAAGAACAACATAATAAATCTAACGAAATTTGGAACAAACTACCTATTGGTGATAGTGTTGTCTATATAATTAATAGAAATAAACTATTTTAATCTCCTAATTCTCCTTAAAGCATTCTTTGACTCCGTAGTTATCTTGGATCCCTTAGCAATATTCTCTTTATGGGGTATAAATTGAAGATTTTTGATGTTTCCAACCTTTTTTGGGGATAAACCATCAATGTACGCCTTCGATATAGGGTAAATATGATCTAAATGAAACGATTTCCATCCTCTTTTATCATTATTCTCCAATATATGTAGTGGTTGACTCTCTGTAACCTCCCAAACCTTCGCGTAATAGAGTTTTTTGTCCAAATCCTTAACAAATTTGATCTTTTTCTTGATTTTTGGGTGTTTTTTACAGATCATACGTATCTGATAGAGTAATTTATCCCTCCTGTAGTCCCTTTTAGGTGATTTTAGAGGGGTTTTACCCCTTTTCGGTGTCTTTCTACCCATATCTGTATATATCCCTTTAAAACTATTTATTTGAGTTATTATGTATTTTTTTATTAATTAAGTGATATTTATAATAAAAATACATTAACATGTCTAAAAGAATAGAATTATGGGAAAAAAGATATACATCACAGAAAGTCAACTAGACTATATCATTAAAAACGTTGATTTACTAACTGAACAAGTTGATACACAACCAACACAATCTCCTGAAGGTGAAGTAAAAGAGAATTTTGATGCTTCTTTTTCAGATAATATGATAAGTTTTAACCCTGACGAATCGAGAGAGGCTTATAATAAATTTTTTACTGCGATTTCTAGAAAACAAAAAGCGGGTGAAATAATTAAAGGGGTTACTTTACAAATCAATTCATCTGCGTCTAGTGCAAGGGCAACAAATAAGTTACCTAATGGTGTAACAAAACCCGATCATACATATGGTGGTAAAGTACCTACCAATTTATGGACAACAGTGGATAAAAGGTTATCTGAATCTGAAGTAGATAAATTACCTGAAGGTTATACACCACAACAAGGGTATTACCCAATAAAAGGGGGTAATGAATTTTTGGCAATGAATAGAGGGTTACAACTACAAAAATATTTAAAAAATGTTCTAATACAGACTTATAAGGTATCTGAAAGTGTAATAACATCACCTGACCCTGTTTGGCAAGTTAACCAACCAAAGAAATCGGTAAATGCTAGGATGTCTATTGAATCACAACCATTTGAAGAAAGGTGGGGTACTTGTTATAAAGGTTTTATCGGTAGTGTGAACGCAATGGGTAAAAATAAGGTTTTTCTTAATTACGAAGGTTCTGATGGTGGTGCAGTATATGGTTCTTTAAAATTTGTTGACTTCTTCAATCATTTACAAAATCATGGACCTACCGATCATTGGAATACAGGTAAGGGGAGTATGATAGGTCCAAACGTTAATACAACGGCTGCTAGTGAAAAATTCTATAAATTGGCGTTAGAAAAAGCAAATGGTAAAACATTATTTTTAAATAAAAATTTAGAAATTTTTGAAGAACTATTAATTGCATCAGTTGGGGAAGATAACTTTAACCCTGCATGTAGTAAAATTATGCGAAAAAGAAAATTTGTAGAGAAAAAATAACTTAAAACACCATTATAAATGTTTTAAGTTATTAATTGAATTAAATGTGGTGTAAATTTTATAAGAACCTTTAAGGTTAAACATCTCACATAAATTAACCCCAGAATCACTATACTCATTACATCCCTTAAAAGTATATGAAACACCTACTGAACCATAATAAGAATCTTCCATCAGCATAATATAGTTGTGACCTTTTGAATTTTTCCATACTTGAAAAACAGATTCGGTTATTTCATTATATGTCATTTTTTTAACACTACCATTATCCATAGTGATACACTCCATTGCTTCTGCATTAGGGTTGTGGTAAAATAAATTTGTTGAATCCATTTCTTCTGACCATCCTTTAGCTAAATTTTTTATTAAACTATCCTCAACTAGTAATGGTCTATTATTTTCTATTCTATAGTCGTTGATTTTTTTAAGTATTAAATATTCTACTAAAGGTTCGTTGAAGTTTTCAAAGTCAACAGAATCTTTCCCTGCGTTTAATGAAAATAGGTAAGGTGTTTTACTTCTCTCCACATGCTCAATTAGAAATTTTTCCATTGCGGAAACATATCCACTTTGAGAATACCCAACTGAAGAGATTAAAATTGATAATATCATAAGTAAGTTTTTCATAGTTTAAATGTTTATAATACAAATATAAGCATAATAATTGACTTGGCAATGACCAAACGTATATTTATTAATAAATATTAGTAAATGAATGGATAAACAAGAAAAATATATAAACTACGTTGTAGATGATCTTATTAATAAGACAGAGGTAGATTATGGTAAGAAGTCATTTACTACCCCTTTCCTCCAACACAATGTTGAATTTAATATGTTCTCCTTCAACACCTTTTCTCTCAAACATTCAGAAACCTTCGGATTAGTGTTCTCAAAATATGTTAGTAATACTTATGGTGTAAGAGGGAATGAAATAAAAATCGTATGGGGAAAATATAGAACAAAAATACAAAGACTTATAAAAAAATGAAACATATTATACGAAAAATATTAAGGGAATCTCAAGAAGAAAGGTTAAGGGGTGCATATCAAAAATGGTGTAAGAAAGTTAAATTAAATAACAAATACCAACGTGATGAAA
>Ga0307488_10005743_pt1 | contig 10244 bp, 8 predicted proteins | sample SB02metaG_FD_202248 | JGI IMG/M metagenome (GOLD analysis project Ga0307488, IMG submission 202248) | Sea-ice brine microbial communities from Beaufort Sea near Barrow, Alaska, United States - SB 0.2 | ecosystem: Environmental > Aquatic > Marine > Coastal | place: USA: Alaska | collected 2017-05-06
GTTGCGACAGCTCTTTTACTGCGTCACTCGGATCGGACATGACGATCGTGCGCAGGATTTGACCTGGGTACTCTGGGACTGCAGCTGCACTCAATTCGAAGGTAATCATCGAAGATGGCGAAATTACACGCCCCTCTGGGAATTGGCTTGGAACGTCACGGTCGGGGTTGACCATATCTGTGATCGAAATGTAACAGATATGGTCTAGGGCCTTAGCCGCCGTGTAGGCCGCTTTTGCCGCCGCGAGAAGGTCCCAATCAGAAGCGCCAACTTGGCAGGCAGCAATTAATGCCTCGGCTCCAATATCTGTTGCCTGGGCGCCCAATTCGAGCGCGCGGATTTCCTCCCCTGACTTGATCAATCTTTTTTCAGCGTGTTCCAGGTCAAGCGCGACCAGGTTAACGCCCCGCTCGGAGGCAAAGTTCCTGACCGGCCCTGGCACAGGGCCGAGTGTGCCCGCGTCGTCACCTGAGCGGAACGGGAGAAAAAGTTGATTTAGATAATCACCTGCTATGTCGCGGACGGAATCTACTTGCGCGCGGCGCTTGGCGGCGGGAACGTGGTTGTGGAACGACACCCACAAATGCAGCTCAGATTGTGTCAGCAAGAATATTGCGCCCCTAGTGACCGGCCACTCCGTGAGGTAAGTGACTGCTACTCCACTCCTGTTTTCCCCAAAACCTAGCACCCCAGCACAACCTTTACTTTCGGCAATTTGTAGAACAACCAGCCGACGTCGGTGCAATTCACCGCTTGAAAAGTGTGGAATCATTTCAATAATTTCCTTGGATTTAGGTCTTCATAGCGCGGCAGCTGAGCGACCTGCGACACCGTTGTCTTTTCCTTCCGATTATAGCTGCCCAGGCTGAACATGCGGCCGCTTGGGACAGCCATCTGTCCATAAATCTCGCGGATAGTCAGGCAAATTCTCGAGTCAGGGTTGCGGGAAGAGAGTACAATTGAGGTATACCCCCAAAGACGAGGGAGAGAGACAATGATGTCAAGCCATGAAGACTTTCTGGTGAAGGAAGCGACCGCACACTGGGCTCCGCGTTTCACCACGAACGGGGTGGCCGTTTCAGACTTTAATAAAATCACTGCCTCGATCGAGCGCTGGGCTGATTGGGCCGACGCCTGGGTTGCTGCGGGAGGCATTCACCATAATTTGGGGCGCGAGGCTCTTGGTGAGAAACGCTTTTTGTCTGCTGGCAATCACCTCAGCACTGCCGCCGTCTATTACCATTTTGCTAAATTTGTTTTTGTCGATTACCCGGACGAGATGAAGGCCGCTCACGAACTGTCTGTAGCAGCCCTGAACGCGGCGCTGCCCTACCTCAGCCCCGCCGGGCATCGGGTTGAGATTCCTTACCGAGACTCCACATTGCCAGCTGTACTTAGAGTGCCTGCGGGTGTCAGTAAAGCTCCGGTTGTGATCATGATTAGTGGGCTTGACTCCACAAAAGAGGAGTTAAGAAGCACAGAACAGCTCTTTCTAGAACGTGGCATGGCGACTCTAGCCATAGATGGCCCTGGCCAAGGCGAAAGTGAGTATCACTTTCCTATAATTGCGGACTGGGAGCACGTGGGCACGGCAGTTGTTGATTGGATCGAGAAGCGCGAGCAGCTTGACTCCGATGCGATTGGCGCCTGGGGTGTCTCTCTGGGTGGTTACTACGCTCCGCGTATGGTTTCGGGAGAGCCCAGAATCAGGGCCTGCGCCGCACTTGCTGGCCCTTATGCATGGGGGGACGTGTGGGATCAGTTGCCCGAACTTACCCGACGTACGTTTACGTTTCGCTCCCACCTTGCCAACCAAAACGACGCAAAAGAATATAGTAAGTCGCTGACCCTGGAAGGTCGCACCGAGTCGATTCAGTGCCCCCTCTTAATCATTTTTGGCGCGATGGACCGGTTAATACCCAAAGACGGTGCTGAACGACTCGCCCGCGAGACCGGTGGCACGTTGCTGATGCTTGAAGATGGGAATCACGGCTGTATGAACGTTGCCGCCAAGCACAGAAACAAAACGGCTGATTGGATGGCTGAAAAACTCGGAGTTGGGCAATCCTAGATCTAAAACATTCCGAGAACAACTAGGCCTGACAAGGTTGGCCTAAATTTGACTCGTCTCCCCAGCCTGGTGAGGCCTAAGGAAAGGAATAATATGACTGAAGTTCTCTCTCGTGTCCCGGACGACTTCTTGCGGCGCAAGACCCTCACCGCACAATGTGAAGCGACTATGAAAACCGTTATTGATTATGGCGAGTTTGGTATCGGAGTCACCGATGAGCCAGCGGCTCACGGGGGCGGAAGTGCCGGCCCCTCTCCTCTTCAGGCAGTTTTAGGTGCGTTATGCGGATGCGAAGCCGTGACGTTTCGTCGTACTTCGCGGGAGATGGGCTTCGAATATGAAAGGTTACAGTTCGAGGGTGCTTTCACTATCGATATTCGCGGGCGGATGGGAGACCCCGATGTGCGGCCACATTTTCAGACGGTGAAGCTGCTCATTACGGTCGTAACGAATCAATCGGAAGAGTCACTCGCCTCGGTGATTGAAGAAACTGAAGCAAGGTGCCCAGTTATGAACCTGTTAATTGATGCGGGTGTTACCTTGGATGTGAGATGGCAGCTGAAGCCAGGCCTTCCCGTTGAGGCCAACGCCTAGCCAGGGAATGGTAGGTCGAGATCCTTCATCATGACCATTGCGGCATTTCGTCCAGGGAAACCAGTAATTGAACCACCTGGGTGTGTTGTTCCGCCAGTTTGGTAAAGACCGGGTATCGGCATTTTGTGTGACGCCCATCCTGGTACCGGTCTAAGCGGCCCACTAAATGGCGACGACTTGTCGCCTCCGTGAGCCGCGCCATTGATCATGTGCTGGTTGGCCCGCTCAATATCGAGAGGGCTCTTCACAATTCTCTGCTCGATTGTGGACGCGTTCAGATTGGGGATGGCAGTCTGGATATATTCGATCATCCGATCGGCGTGTTGTTCTTTGGCGTCATCCCAAGTCCGGGCCCCGTATGGTGCAATGTGTGAGGCTGGCACCAGAATTTTCACAGTCTGCTTGCCCTCGGGAGCGCGGGAAGGGTCGACCAAACTAGGGGTTGCCACGAGCGTCCAAGCGGAGCCTTCCACGGGTTTCTTGTCACGGATGTCTCTAAGCTGTGATGCCACTTCATGTGGCCATAGCCCTAGTCCGCTACTGACCGCGGTATCTGTCCCCTGCTTCCCAGCGAAAGTTGGTATCTCGTTCATCGCTAGAAATATAGCCAACAGGGGAATACCAATGTCGTAGGTCTCGACACCGTAAATAAAATCCTCTCCCCAGCTCTCTGCTGGGGCCATATCCACGAGATGCTTGATGTGAATAGTTGAGAGCACTCCCTCCCGACCGAAAAACTGTGAACCGTCCGTTGTGGTGAAGCCGACGCAGTGACCAGCATCGAGGACAAGTGAGTCGACTTGCAGGTCACAAATAATTTCCCCACCGTGGTTTTCGATTACCGATACCAAGGCGTCTGTGAGCCTCCCTGAACCACCAAGTGGAATGGACCAGCTTCGCTTTTGTCTCCCCGCCATAATTGAATATGGAAGGACACCTGTTCCGGGCATGTCGACCGAGCCAAAGGTTTGACAAGCCTCCCACAAGAGAAATGCTTGTATGTGTTCTTCCTTGAATTCGTGTGTAATTACATCTAGCGCGCTCATTGCCCGACGCCTTCGCCAAGTACCGCCGTTAGGGAGTTCGGCCAAAGCTTGATCAATTGGGGTGACCCAACCAATGGGATTGTTGTTTGACTGCGAAAAAGCCGGTTTTGCTCGCTCCCAGTCCTCCAGCATTAGCAAATAGCGGTCAGCATCAGGACGGCTAAATCGCGCAAATTCCTCGTAAGTCTTGTTTTTATCCAGGTACATAGCGATTTGCTCGCCATCGGGCAGCGCAACGCGCGCAACGGGATCTGGATCCGCATACGCTAGACCCTGGTTTGCAATTAGGCCAAGTGAATCCTGGGCAATAACCGGATTGTCTTGGATGATGGTGTGGCCCGTGGAGCAACTGTCCATAAAGTAACCGGGAATCAGCTCCTCGGTGGCCACGCCTCCTCCAGGGATAGTTCGGGCGTCCACAATCACAACCTTTTTACCTGCTTTTGCTAGGTAAGCGGCCGCAATTAGGGCGTTGTGCCCTGCTCCAGCGACGACGATGTCTGCTTCCCGAATTTGGGCCATTGCATGATTCTACAGTGCTGCCACAACATAGAACAAGGAACGTAACCCCTGAACTCGAGGGAAGTATAAGGCCGTCGATCGTGCGGTTGAGGTCCCCGATTGGCGCGGACTACAACTAGCATAAGAATTGTTGCAGAAAGATGACCTTACTAATTCGCTAAGTCGATCGGAATTGGGTTTCATGAGCCAGCAAGTAACACTTGAAGATGTCGCGAAAGTTGCTGGCGTACATAAGACAACCGTTTCCCGGGCGCTCAATTCAAGTACTCGATCGATAGTTAATTCGCAGACGGCTCGTCGGATTATTGAAGCTGCGGAAACCTTGGGATACGTGCCAAATTTGACTGCCCGGAGCCTCAGAGTTCAAACGACGATGACCGTGGGCGTCGTCATACCCGACCTTACAAACGCTATTTTCCCGCCAATGGTCCGAGGCATAGAGAGCTATCTGTCTAAGCATGGCTACACGGTGCTTTTGGCCGACACGGATGAGTCTCCCGATGCTGAGGGTTTGGCGATTACGTCTTTGTTGGAGAGGCGAGTAGACGGTTTTATCGTGGCGACGGGAACTGAGGAGGATCTGGCGATTGCGAAGCTGTTTGATCTAGGAACCCCAGTAGTCCTAGTCAACCGCGGAGCCGGCAATGTACCTTGCCCCCTTGTGACCGGTGATAACGTGGCAGGCATCTACGCAGTGGTGGCGCACCTCAAAGATCTTGGCCATCGAGATATTGTGCATCTTGCCGGCCCTACCAATGTATCGACCATAAGAACCAGGACCGAAGCCTTTCGTCGAGCCTGCCAGGATGCCGGGCTGAACGGCCGAGTCGTCGGCACAGCTGTTCTCAGAGCCGATGCCGGTGAAGAAGCAATGGATTCTTTGCTCACTGAGGGTCTGAACTTTACTGCAGTAGTAGCTGCGACTGATTTACTAGCGCTGGGAGTATTGAGATCTTTGCGCCGTCATGGCCTGGTTTGCCCAGACGAAGTTTCGGTGGTTGGCTTCAACGACATGCCCTTTTCCGAAGAGTTCGGTCCCGGTCTCACGACTGTGAGAGTCCCATTGGCCGAAATGGGGGAGGAGGCCGCTCGCCTCCTAGTTCGTACCCTCGGTGGTGAGGTTCTAGCCCCTCGCGTGCTCACTATGCCGGTTGCGTTGGTGAAGAGGAACTCAACTGCTCGTGGACCGCATTATGGCGAAGAACGCTAGAGCGAGGTCACGCGCAAATTAGAAACGCCTCCGGAAATACCGGAGGCGGACCCATTTGTTGCGGTATTTTCGGGAACTTCCGCTTGACATACTCTCAACCAAGACATATCATTAATGCAATCGATTGCTAAAACTGTAACTTCGACGTTGTTACAGGTGTTAGTAGGCACCTAGTCGTCCGCAAATTTTGAAGGGAGATACATAATGGGAAAACAAGCACTAACCATTGGTTGGATTGGCACGGGTCGCATGGGATTCCAGCTGGTTACGAGGTTGTTGGCTGCCGGCTATGACGTTGCTGTTTATAACAGGACCAAGTCGAAGGCTGAAGCACTTATTGAGTTTGGCGCGACTGTTGTCGACACTCCAGTTGAGCTGGCAAGCCGGGACCTCGTTTTCAGCATGGTCTCCGCCTCCAAAGATCTTGAGCAAGTGATGCTCGGCGAGGGCGGCCTCCTGACGGGTGATTCAGCTCCTGGCATCATCGCTGACTCTTCGACTGTTTCGGTCGAAATGTCAGAAATCATTCGGGCAGCCGCGACAGAGCGCGGAACTTCCTTCCTCGCTACACCGGTAAGTGGCAACCCGGACGTAATTGAGGCTGGCAAACTCACGGTTGCAGTCTCCGGTCCCCGAGAGACTTTTGATGTGGTGGCTCCCGTTATTCAACATTTTGGTAATGGGGTTACCTATGTAGGGGATGGCGAAGCTGCTCGTCTGGTTAAGATTGCGCACAACGTTCTTCTTGGGGTGGTGACACAATGTCTGGCAGAGATTCTCGTTCTCACTGAGAAGGGGGGAGTGAGTCGCGAAGCAGTCATGGAGTTTATCAATCAGTCTGTGATGGGATCAATCTTCTCCAGGTACAAGTCGCCCGCCTTTGTGAATCTCGACTTCACACCCTCGTTCACCATGCCACTTCTGCAAAAAGATTTTGATTTGGCGTTGGATGCGGCTAACCGTCTCGGCGCACCCATGCCGATCTCGGCGCTGACCCGGCAGATTGTCGCTCAGGAGGTTGGATCAGGAAATACTCAAGATGACTTTGCGACTCTAATCCTGACCGTTGCGAAGGGTGCTGGACTCGAACTGAAATCAGAGAAATCTGATATTTCTGACGGGCTTAAGTAGTTTAAAACCATTAACCAATCACCCCTGAGGCGACTCTGAGAACATAGAGGAGCTTGTCTCTGAGGATTGGGAAGGACTGAAGAATGGCGAAAGAATCGAAGTCAATTCGTGTGGGCCAGTTCAGCGAGTCCCCTGTTCTTGCGGTGGCGAGAGCGCTCGGCCTGGATCATAAATATCAGGTCAATTGGGAGACTTCGCAGGTTCCTTCTTCGCCAGGCCAGTTCCAGTTGTTGCGTGATGGTGAAATTGACCTCGCCATAACGAGCCCCGACAATGTCATGCTTTACGCAACGACTTCAAAGAACCCGCTGAATGAGCAGCTTGGTATTCGCGTCTTACGCCCGATTGATCGGGGCTTGGGATTGGCACTCTATACCAGCGCTGAAATCTCAACGGCCAGCGATTTTCATGGAGCCACACTTGGTGTTGATGTTATGAGCTCGGGTTTTGCGCTGTTGTTGCTCAGCATGCTTCGGCAGCTGGGTGTTGATCTCCAGCAAGTGAAGTTTGAGGCAGTCGGAGCCACGCCCAAACGGCTCGAGGCAATTGTCGTTGGGGGTATACACGGCAGCATTCTTAATGCTGAATCGGCGGTAGCTGCAGAAGCATCGGGCCTCAGACGCTGGGCGACTTCTGTCGATGTCACTCGGCACTACTTGGGGACGGTACTCGCCCAGTTGGAAAGACCTATTAACGAGGAGACTAGAGCGTTTCTAGAGTTATGGGAGGAAAGCACACACGTAATTCTGAGCTCACAAGCGGAAGAGCTTATTGAGTTACTGGGCACCTCGGCTCCGACGCTTGCGTCCTCTGCATACGTGGCGATTCTCCAGTCGGAAGATTTCGGGTTGTTTGAGTCGAGCGTTATGAGTCTCGAGCAACTCTCAGCGCTCGCCGCTATCAGAGGTGAAGCGGGGGTTTACGCACCCACTGAGGATCAGCTCGGCGCCCTTTTGAGAGCGGGTCTCTAGCTAATCATGTTGACCTACCGCAGCCGTCGTCAAGCACAGAAGTTTGCGGGCGTAGTCCAAGCGTTCGACCGCCACTAGTCCACCAACTATTAACAACTAGCAAAAGGAGCAGAAATGGGACGTATTGGGTATCCAAACTTGGACGCGATAACTGACCCCGAAATCCTCGATATTCTCGATCGGGCGAAGCGGGTCGGTACACCGCGACCTGAGAGTCAGGCGCTTAGGGCATGGGTGCCCGACGTCATTAAGACCTTCTCCGACGCGTGGGAAAAGACATTTGTCAACGGGGTTGTCTCTCACGATTTGAAGGAATTGTGTCGGCTTTACGTCACCAAAACCGTTGAGTGTGGATACTGCGGTGCTCAGCGTTCGTCTTTTGCTTCCCGGAGAGATGAAGCCCAGCTCGATGAACTAATTAATTTTAGGACTTCGGATCATTTCAGTGAGGCGGAAAAGCTTGCCTTGATCTACACTGACGCGATCGTGTGGGACGCTGGAATTGCGACTGATGACGACTGGGAGCGCCTCAATGAGCTATACAGCGAAGCCGAGTTAGTAGAGCTCGGGTACTTCATTGCTTTGACCTCCGGTCAGCAACGGTGGATCAAAACCCTCAGGCTCAACCACTTCGAAGTCTTAGCCGAAGAAAAGACCGGTGTTGTGGTTGCCGAGGAACCGCTGTAGCCAGTCGCTCACTTCACATCGAAATCTATCTAAACGATGAGGATTCAATAACCGCTTCGGGGTGGCTGCTTTTTTGCTAGTTCTTATCCGCAGGGTTTGGTCCGGTGCGGTAGTCGCGGTCGAATTCACGCATTTCTCGAAGGACCTCCTCTGGTAGCAATAAATTCGTTGAACTAAGGTTCTCCAGCAATCTTTTACGGCTGCTTGCTTTAGGAATTACGCTAACGGATGAGCTCAGTTGCCAGGCTAAGACAAGTTGAGCAGTCGAGGCTCCGACCCTTCCTGCCAAATTAGCGAGGCGTGAGTCGGCTAGGATCTCCCCGCGGGCAAGCGGTCCCCATGCCTGTGATGCGATGCCATGTTCGGAATGATATTTGAACAACTCGCGCTGCTGTAGATAGGGGTGGCGCTCTACCTGGTTCAACACAGGGAGGCTCCCAATTTCCCGCCGCAGGCGTTCAAGGTAATCGATGTGAAAGTTGCTAACCCCAACATTTTTGATTAGGCCCTCCTGACGCAACAGGAGCATCTCTCGAAAACTTGCGACGTAGAGGTCCCGTTCGGGAGCTGGCCAATGAATCATGTAAATGTCCACGGAATCCAGCCCCAACCGATCCAGTGAGCGTTTCAGCGCATCTTGAATGCCGGTGGAACCAAGCTCATCAAGCCACGCTTTGCTCGTCACTGTAAAACTGGAGCGATCGAGACCGCTGCTGCTCAAGGCCGCTCCCAATTGAGTCTCGTTGCCATAGTTGCTTGCGCAATCAAAGTGTCGGTAGCCAACATCGAGCGCGTCTTCCACTAGTGCCTGAGTGGATTCCGCTGGCACTTTAAAAAGGCCAAGCCCGATTCTGGCGGGAGTGAATGAGTTTGTCATGGGCGCTGTCAGTTGGGCTTAGTCCACCGGGGGCCAGGTTGGAATGGCGCCCTTGCCCGAAGGGAAGCGAACGTTCTTCGATCGCGCGAACTCGTGAAGTGTTTCCATTGCATTCTCTCGACCAAAGCCACTGCCTTTGACGCCACCGAATGGTGCACCGAGGAAGGACCGACGCATGTAGTTATTCACAAAGACCATGCCGACTCGGAGCCGCCGTGATAGCTTCCACGCCTGGTCTTCGTTTCGGGTCACTATGGCCGCTGTCAGCCCATATTCAGTGTCATTGGTGATTCGGATCGCCTCTTCGATGTCAGAGAATTTCATCACGCACGCGATGGGACCGAAAATCTCCTCTTTGGCGACAGTCATATCTTCAGTGACATCTGCGAGAACGGTTGGTGCTACCCAGAAGCCGTCCTTCAGTCGCTCATCGGTGGGGATAGATCCTTGCCCGACGATGCGAGCCCCCTCATCGACGGCTGACTGCAGATATCCAAGGACACGGTCACGTTGTTTCGCGTCAACCATGGCTCCAATGTCCGTAGCAGGATCGCGTCCGTCCCCAACTACTAGTTTCTCCGCGGCAGCGGTGAAACGCCTGAGGAATTCATCGTGGACCGTCTTGTCGACCAGAATTCGAGCGGTAGACGTGCAGGCTTCACCCTGGTTATAGAACATGCCCTCGATTGCGACGTTGACCGCCACCTCCAGATCGGCATCTGACATCACGATGAGGGCGTTCTTTCCGCCGAGTTCCATGGACGCAAAAGTTACGTTTTCCGCGGCGGCTTTGAGTACCTTGATTCCCGTTGCGGTTGCACCAGTAAAGGTCACCCGCTCAACATCCTTGTTACCCACGAGCAAGGGACCTGACTCCATGCCAGTCACAGCGTTAAGCACACCGGGAGGCAAGACTTCGTTGGCTATTTCCGTCATCCGAAGCACAGAGAGAGGGGCTTGCTCGCCTGGCTTGATGATCACGGTGTTGCCCGCTGCGAGCGCCGGCGCACACTTTTTAGCGAAGTGAATGGGAGGCCAGTTAAAAGGCAAAATAGCAGCAACCACACCGTAGGGTTCGTAAACGATTCGGGCCTCGATCGGGCCCTGATCAAGAATTTCGCCGTGAAGAGTGTCC
>Ga0307488_10005744_pt1 | contig 10244 bp, 9 predicted proteins | sample SB02metaG_FD_202248 | JGI IMG/M metagenome (GOLD analysis project Ga0307488, IMG submission 202248) | Sea-ice brine microbial communities from Beaufort Sea near Barrow, Alaska, United States - SB 0.2 | ecosystem: Environmental > Aquatic > Marine > Coastal | place: USA: Alaska | collected 2017-05-06
GCTAAAAGTGCTCGAATCGATTACATCGGAGACAGTGCGCACCACTCTTAAAAAAACGAGCTTAAACCGTGGCAACAGAAGTGTTGGTGCATCGCGCCGGAAAAAGATGCCGCCTTCGTAGCTGCGACGAATTTGAAGGGGCAATCACATCGAACGTGTCGCGATGAAACCAGTCTCCGCGTCCAATCAACTGGCAATTCACTAACAAAGATGCAAGAATTAAACTTAAGCGACCTTATCCGTCAGTTTAGACTTGCTTGAACGCTAGGATCTTGTTCGCCTTGTCGGCGGTCGGGTCATTGTTCCGCTGGATGAAGTACAAATGGCGCTTTCTTATCATGCGTCTCGAAGGCTTCTTTGACAGCCTTAGCGCTCTCTAAAAATTCACTTGAAGCCTTCATCTCCAATGAGTATTTCGCGACCTTTGTTAAGTTCGCTGTCATCCGGACACATTCCAAAGTGATCCGAACCAGATCCTCCTTCGTTCCCTCAAAAAGCGTCTCCGGGATCTTCAGCTTCGTTGCATCAACAACGATCTTTACGCCTTCGGCCGTCGTCGTGGCCTCGATCGCGATCCCGGCAGCAGATAGCAAGTTGTGGTCGCCCAATTTTTCTTTTGAATTCGTGGGCGGAATGTTAGGCGCGCAAATGAGGGGAAACGCCGTGGGTTCGCCAGACATGCAATAGCGATCATGGCAATTGATCCGATCGAATCGCGGAGTGTCTCCGACCAATCAGCTCAATGCCTGGACCGTGTAAGTCACGCCAGACTCTCCAGCGAAAATACTTCCAACGAATAAAACGATCGCGATGGCTTGGAGACGGAGAATGTTCATGATTAATTCGTGCGAGATAGAGACTAGCAAAGGCCAGCTTTCGAACCACCATGATTTCACAAAGCAATAGGGTCTGTTCATCGAACACACCCTGTCACTTCGTAAAAACGAAATGCTTACTTCATGCCCGCAAACCGCTGGGCGATGAGATCTTTTGGCGTGGCATCGCCGACTTTTTCCAGGCTGGAATCGATCCAACGCTGCTCGAGCTGGTTCTTGGTCGGGCGATCATTCTCGAGGAACACTCCGAAACGGCCGGGAAATTCTTCGCAGGCAATCGCGTAGGCTTCGGACTTGTTGGTCACGTCATGACGATCTTCGTCCTCAGGAGTGTCGTCCCACTGTTTCTCTTCAATGAGATTGAACTCGCCCCCTTTACGCGGATTGCCTTCATCAAACGCGCCTGGATAGAAAATGATACACTCGGAAAGGACTTCGACGACGCTGAAACCAGGATGCTCAATCGCGCGCTGGAACACTTCCATCATGTGCTTCACCTGAGTCGCGTGGGTCCGCGCCACGAAGGTCGCGCCGCCATTTACCAACTTCGTCATCGGATTGATCGGCTGATCAACGGCTCCCATCGGGTCGGTCTTCGACTTGTAACCCACGGGGCTGGTCGGCGACGTCTGCTTCTTAGTGAGCCCGTACACAAAGTTGTCCATCACCACGTAGGTGAGATTCACGTTCTTCCGCGCGGCATGATCGAGGTGGTTTCCGCCGATGGAGTATCCGTCGCCGTCTCCGCCAAAAGCGAACACGTGGAGATCAGGACGGCTCAAGCTAACACCGGAAGCAAGCGGCAACGCCCGACCATGGATGTAGTGAATTCCGTGACCATTCACGAAATACGGGAAACGAGACGAGCAACCGATACCAGCGATGGTGCAGATTTTCTCGTGGGGAATCTGAAGTTTTTCGAGCACTTTAAAAAATGCAGCAAGCACGGCGAAATCGCCGCAACCGGGACACCACGTCGGGTGATCCGCAGTAAGCATTTTCTTGGTGAGTTTTTTAGGTTCAGGGGCTTCGACAATGGCTGACATAGCAGTTTTTTACGTAAAATGTTTTAAAACAGGAAGGATTCCGGTAGGTGATTAACTCGTTGCCGTTGCGCCGGCATCAATGCCTGCAAGGATTTCTTTGATCTTGAAGTTTAGACCATCGGTTTTGCAGACTGAACGGATATTTGGATTGCAATAACGAGCGCGAAGCAAGGTTGCGAGCTGACCGTTTCCGTAGAGACCTTCGTCGTTCATTTCGACAACGACGATATCCTTGAAGTTATCAAAAATAGTCTCCAATCCATTCGCAAGCGGATGAACATGGCGGATGTGGATCGAAGAAACGCTCAGGCCTTTTTCCTGAGCACGAAGCGTTGCCTCGCGAATAGGGCCCCAGGTAGATCCCCAACCAACGATCAATGTGTCGCCACTCTCTTCACCACAAACTTTCGGCAAGGGAATGTTATCCGCGACTTTCTTAATCTTCTCGCGACGACGCGCGTTCATTTTCGCGTGAACTTCAGGGCTACCACTCGGGTGGCCCCACTCGTCGTGTTCCAAACCGGTTACGACAGGGTATTTTCCACCAGCCATGGGCGATCCCGGAGGCGCGTGAACGGTGGCTCCATCGATTGGATACGGCGACCAGTCTTCAGGACGCTCGGAAAGATCCGGCTTGACCTCAACAACAATGCTGTCAAGATCAGGTTCTTTGAAAGCCTCGATTCGAGTCGCCAACCCCTGGTCGGTCAGAATAATCACCGGGCAGCTGTATTTTTTAGCAAGCTCACAGGCTTCAACGGCAACGTAAAAACAATCTTCAACATTACGCGGGGCAATGACGATTCGTGGGGAGTCGCCATGACTGCCGTAAATCGCCTGCATGAGGTCGGACTGCTCAACACTAGTCGGAAGACCGGTCGAAGGTCCACCACGCTGAACGTTCACGATAATGAGCGGAAGCTCGGCCATCGTTGCATACGAAAGCGCTTCCATTTTCAGCGACAAACCGGGGCCGGAGCTACCGGTAATCGCCAAATGACCTGCAAAAGACATTCCCATCGCCAGCGAAACCGCCGCGAGCTCGTCTTCTGCCTGAACAAAAAGTCCGCCATACTTAGGAAGCTCGCTTCGGAGCAATTCCATAATCGATGACCAGGGCGTAATCGGGTAACCCGCGCCATAACGAACGCCACCTGCCAGCAAACCATAGGTCAGCGCGGTGTTTCCGTCGGTGGTCATTTTCCCTTCTTTCGCTCCCGTTCCTTCTTTCAGATCAAAATCTCCGCCGAGTAAATCGCCAACGGCATACGCATAACCGGCATCAAAAGCCAGCATGGCATTCCGGAAGACACCCTCGCCTTTTCGTCCAAACTGCTTCTCAATGAGCGTCGAGAGCTTTTCACGATTTAGCTGGAAAATTTGAGCAACCAAACCAAGAACCATGATGTTCTTACCCCGATCGCGAGCGCTACCACCGATCGCTTCGACAGTGATACTCGTGATGGGCAAACCAACGTGAAGAATCCCGCGCTCGTCTTTTTTCACTTCTTCAACGTGATCGGTATCGTAAATACAGATGCCGCCGTCCTTCAGAGAATTCAGGTGGTCGTCGTAACTGTGCTGGTAAAAAGCGAAGAGGAAATCCGCTTCATCACCCGGAGAAAGCACCTCACCTGAACCGAGATGGACTTGGAAAATGGAAGGCCCACCTGCGATGGTGGATGGAATCGTCATGTATGTCATGACTTCGCGAGCACTGCGGCCTGCGAGCTTGGCGAGGAAAGCGCCGATGGACTGAATACCGTCCTGGGAATTTCCAGCAAATCGAATCACTGCATTTTGCAGTTCGCGATCGGATGAATCGTCGGAACCGGCTGCAGAGGCATCGGTATTTTCAGGGGAAGCCGGAGTGGCTGTTGAGCTCATTTTGTAGAGGTATTTTAGAAAAGAAGAGCGAATATGTTCCACAGATCGAAACGAGCAAGGGGCTTTTGTAAGGAATATGACGTTTTTTTGCATTCATAGCATGAGTGAATTGAATAATCGGTTATTCACCCTCAGTTTGGGCTCTTTTTGACACCCATTCGACGGCTCAACTCCCGCACGTTTTCCATCAACATTTGCGCATGAACATTTTTCGCGAATTCCTCATCCTGGGCCTGACCGCATTTGGCGGCCCAACCGCTCACATCGGATTCTTCCGCGATCGTTTTGTCGAAAAGCTCAAATGGCTGGAGGAATCCGAATTTGTCGACACCCTCGCTCTCTGCCAATTCTTACCTGGACCGGCAAGCAGTCAGCTCGGTTTCGCCATCGGTTGGAAAAAAGGCGGCTGGCTGGGAGCCTTTGCAGCCTGGTTAGGATTCACCCTGCCCGCCGCGATCATCATGACGCTGGTCGGAATTGGCGTCGCGAAATTCTCCGACATGGATTCGAAAGGCTGGCTCGCGGGACTTCAAATCGCAGTCATCGTCGTCGTCTTCAAAGCCCTCCTGCAAATGGCGAAATCGCTCTGCCCCAATTGCATCACGACTCTCATCGCGATCGGTGCCGCGGCACTGATGCTGTGGAACCCGGTTTCATTTTCTCAGATTATTGTCATTCTCGCCGGCGCATTGCTCGGTCTGGCGTTTTTAAGAGGCCACGAAGGGAAAAGCGAGCTTGCCTCGGGGCCTGAGACCGAGCGGAACGAAGGGCGTAAGGAGCCCCTTTCGAATACGGATACGTTCGTGGGCGCGACCTGCCTGATTCTGTTTTTTGGGTTGCTGTTCGGACTGGCCTTCATCGGTGGAGACAAAGGAGCGGGCGGACTTTTTGCTGCGTTTTATGAAAGCGGCTCTCTCGTTTTCGGCGGCGGCCATGTGGTGCTGCCTCTGCTAAGTGAACAATTTGTCACCACCGATCTCCTTTCCGATGCAGAATTCATGGCCGGCTATGGCGCCGCACAAGCTGTTCCCGGCCCTTTGTTCACTTTTTCCAGCTTTGTGGGAGCAGCGGTGGATGGTCCATTCAATCCGTGGGTCATGAGCTTGATCGCTCTCGTCGGTGTATTTCTGCCCAGCTGGCTTCTCGTTCTCGGCGCGATGCCATTTTGGGACCGAGTGCGAACCATCCCGACAATGCGGGCCGCCCTCGCCGGAACCAACGCTGCCGTGGTGGGGCTTCTCGGAGCAGCCATTTATTCACCGGTGTGGACCGGGGCGATCCGCGGAACGGGCGACGTGATCTTCATGCTCGGCATCGCAGCCCTGTTATTGGTGTGGAAACTCCCGCCGTGGCTCGTTGTAATTATTGCCGCGGTTGGTGGGTGGTTGACATTGAACTGAATTTGCGGATTCCGCTGGATACTAAAATCAGTCATTCGAAAGTGCGTATGTGTTAAACCCACCTCAGTCGAACAAACAATCTTCTTCTGACCACATCCTTGCCTAAGGGCGCGTTTCAATCACTAGGTCGAACACCGGTGCGACATCCACGCCTTTTCAAGCTCGGGTGCCGACAGTGAATCCCCTGTTGTAATTGACTTCAATTCGAACCTCAGACACAAATCAAATTTTGAAAAGACACCGAATTTTGGGCGATGGCGTCACCTTTTAACATTGTATGTCACGTCCCGGAATTTCAAAAGAAAGAGTCGAGGCCGTCATCGAAGCCAAAGGCGAACTCCCCATCACTAGCATCCTACGTGGAGCAGTGTTTGGGATTACCGATTTTGTGAAAGCAGTATTCGAGTTCCAAAAAGAAAAACCTGGACGATGCAGAGAAATTGGAGCCCGCCCAATGAAAGGTGGCATTCGCCGGGGCGAACTTTGGGAGATGCACGATCTGCGAGGTGAGGCGATAGGGTGACATGGCACCCGGCAACCGATCGCAACAATCGATTGTGCGTGAAACGGTGTATGAAAGAGCGCGCTTAGGCTAGGCCAGGCAATTAACGAGGAATTGATTGAAGGCCTATGAAATATGGGTTTATTGCCGCAAATCCAACCCAAAACTGATGCGAATTAACAGGGACAAAAGCTGGCTTGCCAGCGGTCCAAGGAAAGACGGACTGTCTTCCGCGGGATGTCTCTATTACAAACCAATAGGGTATTTTCGACGAAACACCCCTATTGCTTCGTGGAATTCTCGCACAGCGTCACAGAGCGCACAGAGTTTTTAAAAATTGAAAAATAGGGCTCTGCGCGACCTCCTGATCATTCCTAGCGTTCTGATCGCATCATCGCGCATCCGTGTGTCTGAACGCATCTCGATTTTCGCGGGAAGCGTTCTATGGTAAATGCAAATCCATGAATCTCCAAAATCCTACTGAAACTGATTCTCCGTTCGATGTTATCGTGATTGGCGCCGGTCCTGCTGGCTCGACAACCGCCGCGCTGCTCGCCGAAAAAGGCCGCAACGTGTTGGTCTTGGAAAAGGAAAAATTTCCCCGCTATCACGTGGGGGAATCAATGATGCCCTTTTGCTGGTATACGCTGAACCGCCTCGGTTTGGCGGAGAAAATGGATGAAATCGGCTTTCAGCAAAAGCACAGCGTTCAGTTTGTGACGACGGAGGGTAAAATCTCAAAGCCTTTCTACTTTTTCCAGCACCACGATCACCCGTCATCGACGACCTGGCAGGTTGAGCGAATGGTGTTTGATCAAATGCTGATGGATCGTTCCCGCGAGCTCGGCGCAACTGTTGTTGAGGAGCGGAAGGTTCGCGATGTGATCCGCAACGACAGCGGCAAAGTAATCGGCGTAAATGTGGTTGATCCCGAAGGCAACGAGGAAACGCATTTCGCTTCACTCGTTGTTGATGCAACCGGTCGCGATGCCCTGATGGCTGGAAAAAGCAAATGGCGGACCCGTGATCCGGAGCTCAACAAAATTTCGATCTGGACCATCTATGAAGGTGCCATGCGCGACCCGGGCTTGGATGCCGGAGCAACAACGGTGGCGTATATTCCGGAGAAGGGCTGGTTCTGGTACATTCCGATGCGGAATAATAAGGTGAGCGTCGGTGTCGTTGCTGAAAGCGATTACCTTTACCGCAAGGGCGAAACGCGTGATCCGGGTGAGATCATGGATCGTGAGATCCAAGAGAATAAGTGGCTTGCTGAACACATTGCCCCCGGAAAGCAGACCGGCCAATATTGGGTGACTGGCGAATACAGCTATCGCTCTGAGCGTTGTGCCGATGACGGTCTTTTGCTGGTAGGTGACGCCTTTGCCTTTCTTGATCCGGTATTTTCCAGCGGCACGTTTTTGGCCCTTAAATCCGGTGAAATGGCGGCGGATGCGCTCGATGAAGCGCTCACGAAAGGGGATGTGTCAGCGGCTCAGTTTGGAGACTACGGCACGAAGTTGTGTCAGCATATCGAGCACATGCGCAAGATTGTGTATTCGTTTTACAACGACGATTTCAGTTTCGGCAAACTCATCAAGGCTCGTCCCGAACTTCGTCCCCGACTGACTGATCTGTTGATCGGAAATGTTGACGGCGTGGACTTTACCGAGCTTTTTGACGCGATTCGCACCATTTGTGATCTGCCCGAAGAACTGGATTACGGCTTCAAGGCGGCCTGATTGATTATCTGTTTTAGAAAACGGAGCGATTTTCTGGAAAGTTTTTTGATGTGGAGTCGTCCATGATTCCCGTGAGTATTCAATCGCTTGATTTAAATACCGAAGTTCCCCGCAGTCCTCGTTCTGTTGTTGGAGGTTACGTCGTCGCCGGACGCACGCTTGATAAGTGCCGCGCCGTCATTGCCGGAACCAATGGAGAATATCACTACGATTGCCCGTTGGATCAGTTGTTCCTCACGTTCGCCGGAATTTCTGCTGATGACTTCAAAGAATTTGTCGCAACCGGTGCTGATGATGACGCAGTAGCCGCCTGGATTAACGAGAACGGAACGTCACGCACCCAGGAAGAGATCGTCGCTTGGAACAATGATCTGCGATACAAGCGCATCAGCGAGATGCCAATTGAGCTTCAGGTTTTCCTCGAAGGTTACATCCCTGAATTTCTTCCTGAAGGTCGCGTCGTGAACTACTGGTTTGATGTTTATGACATTGAAGAAGGGCGGCTGTAGAAGTCCCGAAAAAGCCCAAATCGCTGAATCAAACTAGCCCGTGGCAGCGCCCAGGGAACTGATCGTGACACAACGCAAGCGCCGAAAGCGCGATTCAAGGGGCGTTAAAGCGCGATTTCAGCGCTGAGCTCGCGTCGTGGACTCAACTAGGATCACCAGAAATCACTGCGAATGGCAATGGCAGCGAAACGCACGATTTTTCTGGATTGCAAAACCTTCCCGGACTCAACGGCGGAATTGGCTTTGCCCGCCTCCGTGTTACGTCGGGTACGGACATCGCCGTGACCCCTGCGCAAGGCTGGGTTCAGCATGATATCAACACAGGCCATCAGTCTTTCGGAATTACCCTCGTGAAACCGCCGATATTCTCCGGCGCGTTAGCATCGGCCAGTGGCTCTGCTCTTATCTTCGGCGAAAATTCTGTGGCCGGTTTGCTCGAATCCGACAAAGCCTACTGCGCCGAAATCACTTCAGGAACGCACGAAGGTCATCGCTTCGAAATTGATCAAGCTGCCTCAGCCGGCGCTCAGCTGGCCGTCGATTTTGCAGCAAAGACCACAACGACGAGTTCCTTTCCGAACGGGCTTGCTGGCGCAACTGCCGTAATTCGACCTCACATGACCGTTGGTGAGATTTTCGACAAAGATCAGTTTTTCGGAGGCACCAAATCGTCGCCGGATCCTATTCTACGGTTCCGATGGCTACGAGCCCTACTTCCTTCTAAAATATGGAGCCAGCTTTAACTTTTGGTTCAAAAACGGAGATTCCAGCTTGAGCAGCCAGCAGAATCTTCCGATACCGTCCGGTGAAGGGGGATTCTTTATCCGTCGCGGAAGCGACACATCCATCACGGTCACCGGCGAAGTTCGCCAGAACAGTTTCATCCAACATCTCCGCGCCGGATACAATTTAGTCGCCGAGCCAACGCCGGTTAGTCGAACGCCCAACAACCGCGGTCTCACTTTGCAGGCAGGATTCACTGGCGGAACCAAAGCCAGCAACTCCGATCAGTTCACCACCTGGAAAGGAGACCTCACGCCCGGCGAAGAAGGGTTTACGATTTATTACCTACTGAATTTTAACAACTTTCAGTATTGGACTCGTTCCGGCGAGTCCTCATTGCCAAACGAAGGCGACGTCCCGCATTTCGATTTCCGACGGGCGCGGTTTATTCTGCCGACGGCCAACGGTTATCCACAGTATCGGATTCCGGCGGGATGGGGGGAATAGGGAATATTGAAACGAACCAACCCTATTGGTTCGTGAAATGGCGAAGCGGGTAGGGGCGATTGTCCGAATCGTCCGCGAAGCCGTTAGGCGGCTGGACCTGTGCGGACGATTGAGGACAATCATCCCTACCAATGTTGCGCTCACATCAATCCGGCGATTCCTCACGCAGGGCGTTGATGTTTCCCATCCAGGTGCAGGCGGCGAAGCAGAAAAACGGGATGACGGCGACCAGAATTGCCGTGTCTTCTTTTGGATTGGTGCTTGCAAAGGTCTCGCTGGAGAATTGTAAGAAAGCCGCTCCGATAATGGTCGAAAGCAGGCTCAAGCTAAGGATACAGCCAAAAACAATACGTCCGCGAAGTGAGTCGTTGTTATAGGTTAAGGAGGCTGGCACTGACGCCAATAAAAGGCTGAGCCCTATAAACAAATACGATGTTGGAATCACGAAAAACGACGCGGTGATCGTTGCGAGGCCTGCGATCAAAAACAACGCGACGGCGATGCCCTGACGTTTTTCGGGCGGCTTGAGCGCGTGGCGGGCGGATCGATCGAGCAGGACCAAAAAATTCCCGACGCTGGACGCGAGCCAGGTGAATGACGCGAAAAATAGGTACAAACCGAGGATAAGAAATCCCATTCTCTGCCCCACAAGCCGTATCACGACTTGAACAATGATGACGGCTCCAATGATGATGGCCCATTGTTTTCCACTGGTGAACCGGGCCATGAAAAAGACATACCGCAGGTAGGCGCGGTAGATCCACGAACGTCCTTTGAAGGATTCGAGCAGCCCTTCGCGAGCCATTTCAAAATCAGGATCGAGTCGTAGGGCTTCTCGAAAATGCTCTTCGGCCTGTTGACTGTCGCCGCGACGCAAGGCCGCCCAACCGGCGTTGGTGTGGGCGTAGGCGCTCTCGGGATCGTCGGCGAGAAGCTGTTCGATGGCGATTTCGGAATCGACTTGTTTGCCCTGATTGCGAAGCACGTTGGCGAGTAGATTTTTCGCAAAATTATTGTCGGCATCCAACACAAGGGCTTTGTGCAGTTCCGTTTCGGCGTCGGCCCAGCGGGACAAATCGGCGAGGGCACCGG
>Ga0307488_10005746_pt1 | contig 10241 bp, 8 predicted proteins | sample SB02metaG_FD_202248 | JGI IMG/M metagenome (GOLD analysis project Ga0307488, IMG submission 202248) | Sea-ice brine microbial communities from Beaufort Sea near Barrow, Alaska, United States - SB 0.2 | ecosystem: Environmental > Aquatic > Marine > Coastal | place: USA: Alaska | collected 2017-05-06
ACGTTTCTTTTGTCCGGTAAACTTACCCGCTTTTATATCTATATTGCAGAGGTCTTTTGTATTTCGTAAATGAATAAAGTTAGCTCTTAACTCATGCATTTTCTCAGGAAAATACTCCTGAGCATTCTCAGTCGTATACCAATCTACAAAGAACATCGACGAGTCAAACTCCTTTCCCAATGTGTGATACAGCAACGTAATAGGATGAATGAACGTTTCATAATAAAAGCCACTAGTTTCTTTTAATAGTGCCAAACGCATGATTCTTCCTACTCATAAAATGAAATAGTGACACTTTCGGGGCTACCTAAACTTTGTTGAACATAAGCAAGAGTATTTTAGGAGACAAACTTAGAAGACCCATCACCGGTGCTAATATCCAGAAAATCACGATGGTTAGCATTCAATGTTAGAAAGTAATTGAGCGGCAGCGCCCTTTCCAACCGGTAATAGCTAAGTAAAAAACCATTCGACATAATATCTTGATCATAGGTTTTAATTGATTCAAGTTCAGCACGATTACCTACAATGGGCTTTTCAATAGCAAACGCCACCTGTTTTGGCCAATGCCGTCATATAAGGAAAATGCTCTTCTGTTGGCGTCGCAATAATGGCGTAAGAAGACCGTTTACCCACAAAATTTGTGATGTCTCCTCTGATTTTATTTCGTGTTGAAAATGAAACAGATTCGGATTTTTTATACTTTATTGCTTCAAAGTATTTGATCCCGTTTATTTTAAATAATTTATTAAAAACTTTACTGATAATGTCACTTGCAACACTTAATTGGTTAGCACAATAAAAACTTTGATCCGTCAACGCCGGTAGTATTCTTTTTTCAACTTCATCTCCAGCCCCAATGATGGTGATATTAGGTCTTTTCCTTATCGGTAATGCAGGAATTAAATTAATGATATTGGCAATGATTAATATCGTGTAAATGTAGCCTAAAAGACCAATAACCATCCTCGCGTCACTAGATAACTCTGAACTAGCGTATGGTAAATTAAATAACGCTGAAGAAATGTCACTCAGTTGTACGTTGAATATTCCATTAAAAAGAACAATTTGAGTAAATAGTACCGCAAGCAATACAATAAAATATTCAGCTTCATTAAAAATACTGAGCCTCTTTTCAATCAGGATCCGCAGCAGCATGTAGTACAAAATCCACAGAATGGACTCAATCACTAACCATACTAAAACAATCATTTTTAAAGTACTGATCACCCCATAAAATTGGCTGTGATGATTCAGTACGCAGCTATGAATAATGCCATTAGAAAAATATACCGATATCAACAAAAACATCACAACAAGTAAATAATATTCTGAATGTAAAGCGTGAATATCTTTACACTCTTTGCCGTCACGAGTGGATCTACTTTATTTAATTCTCGCCAATTTGTCTTGTATCACTGAAGTGGCGATAGAAACCTTTAAAGATAAACGAATTGATAAAACAATTGGGCAAAAAGGCTGCGATGGGCACCCCATGTATAGGACTCGTAATGTGGCTTAGTACTCAGTTGTCCTAAAAAAATTTAAACGATTGATACAGCTTTATCATGTTACACAGCAGCCTTGTTATTATTTCGCAGATATCCATACTGATAGAGCGAGGTTGTTCGGGCTATTAATTAATTTCTAATTAAATTGTTGTTTATGTTCAATAATCGATCAAATTTCCAGACATATTTCATCATTAGAATACTTGTTAAGGTTAAAGTTTGACCTCCCAACATGTTCAAGTTTTCTAAATATGCATTGCATATACAGCCGATTAAAAACCAACTTTTTTTCAGAGTTCACCGGAATGGACAATATATAAATAGAATATAAGATACCTATTTGGTTTTGATGAAAAACACAATTTCACTAAAACCAGTAGTACTCTATTTGATTTAAATTATATATTTCAACGTGATTTTCAAGCGATAAAAGACAGTCATTTCCTAAAATAATTTTTAGTTGCCAGATAGGCAGAGTTATTTTTAAAAATATCTCTCAGTTGAATACAGCTAAGATAGCGTTTATCATTATTTCATTTGAAAACCAAAGATGCTGCACATAAAAGGGCAATATATTGTTTTATAGGGAAGCGTAATCTCACTAATAATGTTAACAATAAGACTCATTTTATTTCTTTTACTCAATTTTATTAGCTTGAATCTGATGGCTCAAAAGCTGCTGATTGCTGCAGACGTTTGGTGTCCAGTGAATTGCAAAGAAAGTGATGAAAGTCCTGGTTATATGATTGAAGTTACTCAACATATTTTTCAGAAGAAGGGCATTCAAACTGAATATCAAATAATGCCATGGGCAAGGGCAATTATTGAAGCTGAAAAAGGGAATATTAATGCTGTAGTGGGTGCCTTTAGAAATGAAGCTCCAGGCTTTATTTATCCAAAAGAAGAGTTAGGTTTGATCAGTAATGCTTTTTTCAGTACCAATGATACAAATTGGCTATACCAAGACATCGATTCACTTAGTAGCATCAGGCTAGGCATAATTAAAGGTTATGATTACGGTAAACCGCTCAGTCAATACATTCAAATAAACACAAACAGAAATCGATTAGTGGTATTAACTGGCAAATACGATGTTTTATCACGAGCAGTCAATATGCTATTAGCTCACAGAATAGATGTGTTAGTGGAATCAGACGTTGTTTTTTGGTACCGCGTAAATCAACTGGGATTATCTAAACAAGTTAAACATGTAGGACAAGCCAGTGAACCGATGAAAGCCTACATTGCTTTTTCGCCAGAGAATAAAAATTCAATTGATTATGCGCAAATACTTTCTGATGGCATTTTGGAAATGAGAAGCAATGGTCATTTAGAAAGAATATTATTGAAATATGGTCTACATGATTGGAAATGAGATGTTTCTTAATTCACATCACCCCCTTACTTTACAGCTGACTTTTCTTTGTAAATGATCGCCTCCCATCTAAACAATAACACGTTTCGCAAACACACATTTTTAAGGATTACATATGTATTTTGAAGATTATTATCCGGGTCAAACTTCTCAGTTTGGTGCTTATCAAGTAACTGAAAGTGAAATAATAGAATTTGCCAGTAAATATGATCCCCAGTACTTTCATTTAGACGATGAGGCAGCTAAAAAATCTCTATTTGGGGGGTTATGTGCCAGTGGATGGCATACTTCAGCCATGTTTATGCGTATGTTGATTGATAATTTACCAGAAAAACATGGCTCACTCGGCTCACCTGGCATTAACAATCTCAAATGGTTAAAACCTGTATATCCTGGGTATATTCTAAGTGTAAAAAGCTGTGTGACTCTATGTAGATTGTCTAAAAGTAAACCCGGTGTTGGTTTGATTTGTGTAGATTATGAGATTATAAATCAGCATGACATGACAGTCATGACATTAGAATCAAATGCTTTTTTCAGGTGCAAAGACACCCCGGAATGACTGAAGCATAGACTCCATGATGTTAATAAGACTACGTTTAATTTAGGGTTTTATGATTATTGAATTGAGTCGATAAAAGAGCTAGCTCAAACACTAGGTCAATATTGAATTTCCCAAATTAATAAGGTGTTTGCTGCTATTTATGTGCTGACATTCATCCTTGAGGCAATGATCAGTGTATAGCAGTTACCCTTTTTTCTGCCCAGATCAAAGCGTCTTTAAATAAACCACAAGATTGCTCAGGGTCTACATTTATTTGTTGGCAAAAAAGCTCAACATTTTCCCAATCTGCCTTTTCAAATAATTCACATAACTTTAAAAAATTTGCAGATTCACCTTTACGATTAATTATCGCGTCTTTCATATCTTGGTGCAGTGGTAACTTATCCATAAGCTCTTGTATATCGCCATCTACCATGGCATCGATTAAAGACAACAATCCAATTAAAAATGCGGATGGCTGAGAATTAATTGGTAAAGTTGCATTTACCATTAACTCACAAAAACGCCCTCTAGATAAGGCCATGACAGTCAACGCTTTTGGTTTACCCATTGAAAATTGAACAGTAAACAGCAAACTAATAAAACGTTTTAACTCTTCGATTCCTAATACTAATATGGCTTGCTTTATAGATTGTATGGCAGCATCGCGCTTAAATATGGGTGATTGCACATAACGTAGTAGCTTAAAAGACAGGTTGATATCATCTTCAAATATGGAAGTAATCTTTTTAAAATCTAATTCAGCTTTATTGATTTCGGACCACAAGTTAACTATGGCGATTTGGGAAGGATTAAATGCAACCGTTTTAATCATTTCAGGGCGACTAAAAAAGTAGCCTTGATAATATTCACAGCCGATAATTATAGCATGTTGAAATTCAGCGTAAGTTTCTATTTTTTCTGCTAGTAACTTAATATGAGGAAAAGGTTTTAACGCGGTTATGATTTCTTGAAATTGTTGTTCAGATGTCAGGGAATAATCGAGTTTTATGATATCCACATAGGGAAAAAAATGTTTCCAAGTTGAGTCATGCTCGTAATCATCTAACGCAATGGAATAACCTTTATCTTTTAAATCAATACAAGCAGCAAGTAGCTTTTTACCCGGTTTAGCTGTTTCGAGTATCTCAACTACAATCTTATCTTTGTCTAATAACAAAGGATAACCATTTATAATCGAGTCATGAGTAAAATTAATAAAAGCTATTGAGCCTTGAGTCAAACTTTCCAAACCTAAATTAAACTCTAAGCCTTCAATAATTTTAGCCGTCGCTACATCCTCATTTATATTTTTTGGAAATATATTATCTAGACTGTCGCGAAGTAATAATTCATAAGCAAATAAGTTTTTTGCTCTATCTAAAATAGGCTGGCGTGCCACATAAAAGCTCAAATTTTATTCCCTTTGTTATTAGTGCTAACCTGAAACCTTTCTTATTTCCAAAATAGGTGCCGGGTAGTGATGTGAATGATATTGAGCTTAATATGATCTTAATATAGGTGCATCTAACGGTTTGCATGATTGTTTATTATACTTGTAGTATCACTCAAACAAGTTTGAATCTAGCTGAACTCATAAAGCTAAACCCATCTGAAACAATCAATTAATGTAAGATACCTGTTTGATACGTCATAAAATATAACAAGTTCACAACAATAAATTATTTACCTGAGTTTCAAGCTAGATCTTTAAAATACAATTCACATCTAACGCTGCATTTATCTGTGTTCTTTTTAAATATGATTTACTAACGACTTTACAGCTCGCAACTGACATCAACATTACGCAGGAAAATGCTCTTTCCAATGGATAGCAATTTGTTCTCTGGTGCAACACCAAACCCGATCATGGCTTTGTACATATTCAATAAATCGTTGCAGTGCAGCCATACGTGCAGGTCGTCCGATAATACGACAATGCAAACCAATAGATAACATTTTGGGTGCTGTTTCACCTTCTGCATACAACACATCAAATGCGTCTTTTAGGTACTGATAAAACTGTTCGCCACTGTTAAATCCTTGAGGGGTAGCGAAGCGCATGTCATTGGTATCAAGGGTGTAAGGTACCATTAATAGAGGTTTAGCGTATTGAGTATCGTAATAAGGTAAGTCATCTGCATAGGAATCGGCACAGTATAAAATATCACCTCTGTCAGCTATTAATTTCAGGGTGTTAGGACTTGTTCTACCCGTATACCAGCCTTTGGGTTTACTGCCAGTGATTGCTTGATGTAACTGCACTGACGCATTGATCATTTTCTTTTCTTGAATTTCTGACATATCTTGATAATGGATCCAGCGCATAGAGTGACTGGCTATCTCCCAGTTTGCTTCTTTCATAGCGGCGACTGCTTCTGGATTGCGTTGCAGTGCCATCGTCACGCCAAATACGGTAATGGGTAAATTGTAACGAACAAACAATTTATAAAGACGCCAAAATCCAGCACGGCTGCCATATTCATACATAGACTCCATGCTTAAATGCCTGTCTTTGTAGGCTTGCGCTCCGATGATCTCAGATAAAAACACTTCAGACTGTTCATCACCATGCAACACGCTGTTTTCAGCGCCTTCTTCATAATTAAGTACAAATTGCACTGCTATCTTGGCTTGATTAGGCCATTTAGGATGAGGGGGATGTTGACCATAACCTATTAAATCTCTTGGATATGCATGCTTCATGGGAGGAACCTTATTCAAATTCTGTGGGAACAGATAAACCGCAGCCGGTTAATATTAATTTTACCAAATTATTTGTAGCTTCGGAAAAATCAGTTTGAGTCATGGGTTTGCCTCTGAGTTCATTAATTTGTATAGAAAAGTCAGCATAATGTTGTGATGTAGCCCAAATATTGAATAACAAATAATGAGGGTCTGTTGCTACTAGCTTACCTTGGTCAATCCATTGTTTGATAACATCCACGCGGCCAGCCATCCAAGACGCGTGTTGGTCTTTAAAAAATTTGTTTAAATTAGGTGCACCATTGATAATTTCTAGTGCAAACATTTTAGATGCGTCTGGTCTACAACGAGATATTTCCATTTTATCTGCAATATAATGAGCTAAAACTTCAGCCGGATCGTCACCCACCGTTGCTTCATCAAAGCGACTATTCCATAAACGAAGAATATCTTCCAACAAAGCTAAGTACAGTGACTCTTTGGATTTAAAATAATAAAGCACGTTGGTTTTGGGAAGTTCAGCTCTGTCAGCTATTTGCTGAACCCGTGCGCCTTTATAACCGTGTAAAGCAAATTCCTTTTCTGCAGCATTTAGTATTTTACTGCGATTAAGCTCTCCAATGCTAATTTCTTTATAATTTTTACTTGCACACATTTAATATTTAATTTCCATTTGTATAGATCTTCAAAGGCTTTGTTTTCACCTATAAAAATATCACCCAATCTACGGGATTGCCAGAACCATAAAGTGGTTAAGTAGAAATTACCATCGCACTAACAATCGGCATTTTAATTGCTTAGTTGCTAGGTGTTTTTATATATCTCAAAACCATATTAATTATTAAGGCCGATGACTCTAAGCAAAAACTTCTATATTTGGCTTCGTTTTTGTTTAAAACACACAAAAGCTGACCATTTAGTCTAGTATTTATTGTATTTAACATCACTAGTCGGGATAATATCAGGATTAGATCTCGCTTATGGAGCGCCATATGATCAGCTTTTTGCTTAACAACGAAATAACTCACATAGATCAAGTCCGAGCTGACTTGACTTTGCTTGAATATTTGCGTGAACAACAAAACTTAACCGGTACTAAAGAAGGCTGCGCATCAGGCGATTGTGGCGCCTGCACAGTAGTGTTAGCTGAAGTAATAGGACACAACGGCACAACACAAAACAACCTTGAATATAGAGCCATTAATAGTTGTGTGACATTTTTATCAGCATTACATGGCAAACAACTTATCACTGTAGAGCATTTACCAGACGGCAAAAATTTACATCCTGTGCAGCAAAGCATGGTTGAGCATCATGGCTCCCAGTGTGGCTTTTGTACTCCAGGCTTTATTATGTCGATGTTTGCTTTGTACCAACAAGCACAACAACCTAATAGAGAGGCCGTTATCCAAGCTCTGTCTGGTAATTTATGCCGCTGTACAGGTTATCGCCCCATTATTGATGCCACGTTAACTGTTTGCCAAAATAAACAAGCGGATAAGTTCAAACAAACAGAAATTCAAACAGCTAAACGTTTAAACACTATAAATAAACAACTTATAGGCACAGACAATTTATTAGTACCTACTTCAAGACAAGAATTAGCTGCTGCCAAAGCTAAATATCCACAAGCTAACGTGTTTGCAGGGAGTACTGACTTAGCCTTACAGGTCACTCAACAGTTAAAATCCTTTGATAAACTTATCGCTTTAGGTGCGATGCCAGATTTAAACATTCTTGTTGAACATGAGGAGGGATTATTAATCGGTGCTGCCCTACCCTTTGGTAAAATTGAATCGAGCTTACTGAAACATTTCCCGCAATTATCCGAGCTATTATGGCGCTTTGCCGCCACACCGATTCGTAATCAAGCCAGCCTAGGTGGAAATGTCGCCAATGGTTCTCCAATTGGAGATATGCCGCCTGCATTGTTAGCGCTTAACGCTGTCATACATGTGGATAACGGCACACACAAAAGAAAAATAGCGGCAAGTGAATTCTTTTTGGATTACCGCAAGACAGCTTTAGAGGCATTTGAATGGATAGAAGCAATTTTTATCCCCTTCACTCATCACAGCAGCTTGGTACGCGCCTATAAAGTATCTAAACGTTATGAAGATGATATTTCAGCAGTATGTGCAGTGTTCAATTTGCAAGTCAACGATGGAAAGATACACAGCATCTACTCTGGGTTTGGTGGTGTAGCTGCTATTCCGGCAACTGTAATAGAGCTTAACACTCAGCTTGAAGGCAAAATTTGGTCCAATAATAAGACCTTTGAGATTGGTAAACAGATACTCGAACAAGCATTTACCCCTTTAGATGATGTGCGTGCTAGCAAAACGTATCGGGTCAGTATGTTGACTAATCTGTGGAAACGTTTCTGGTTAGAAACAAACCAAAGTACCCAAAAAATTGCAACCCGTGTAGTACATGTACCTTCTTCAAATGAGGCTTCACGTCATGCGTAAACTTATTGAGCAACCTACATTTGATAGCACGCCCCAAGGTGCAGCAGGTAAATCACACAAACATGAAAGTGCAGAGCGACAGGTCAGTGGCCAAGCTCGTTACATAGATGATATGCCTGAGGCTGCAAATATCCATCATGTTGCTGTGGGCGTTAGCTCGGTCACCACTGGGACAATTATATCCATCGACTTGTCACTGGTGAAGGCCAGTGAAGGCGTAATAGACGTGATAACGGTTGATGATATTCCTGGTCATAAAGACATAGGTCCAGTTTTTCCAGGAGACCCATTATTAGCGGATACAGAAATTTTATATCACAGCCAACCAATATTTGCGGTCTTAGCGACCAGCGTTAACCTAGCTCGCCGAGCTTCATTAAAAGCAAACATTGTGATATCACCCACCGAAGCGTGTTTGACCGTTAATCAGGCCAAACAGCAAGAAAAATTTGTGCGACCACCACACTTTATGCGCCGTGGGGATTTTCAAACAAGTTACACCCAAAGCCCAATTAACATCGAGGGTGAAATGATCATCGGTGGTCAAGAGCACATGTACCTTGAAGGCCAAGTATCTATGGCCATACCCGAAGAAGAAGACCGAATGTTAGTCTACTCTTCTAGCCAGCATCCCAGTGAAGTACAAAAGTTAATTGCTGAAGTATTAGATATCAAACTTCACAAAGTAGTAGTGGATATGCGTCGCATGGGCGGTGGTTTTGGCGGTAAAGAAACACAAGCAGCACAATGGGCTTGTTTAGCAGCAGTATTTGCAAGCCGTAACAAAGTAGCGGTCAAACTTCGACTGCCACGCATGTTAGATATGATGGCAACAGGTAAGCGTCATCCGTTCGAAAATAGATTTAAAGTAGCCACAGATAATCACGGGCTAATACAAGCAACTCATATAGAAATAAACGGCAATTGTGGTCACTCACCCGACTTGTCTGATGCCATAGTAGATCGGGCGATGTTCCATGCAGATAATGGTTATTTTTTGGCTGATTGTTATGTTGAAGGGCATAGGTGTCGAACCAATCAGGTGTCACATACTGCTTTCCGAGGATTTGGAGGCCCTCAAGGCATGATTGTAGCCGAAGCTATGATGGATGCGATTGCTCGTAAGTTAGGAAAAGACCCCTTAGATATTCGTAAACTCAATTTGTATGGCAAAGACACTCGAAATACCACTCAATATGGTATGCAGGTAGAGCACAATTTATTAGCTGACCTTATTGATAAGCTTGAAGCATCATGCGATTACCAACTGCGCCGCAAACAAATAACAGAGTTCAACAAAGACAGCCCCATCATCAAAAAAGGCTTGGCTTTAACACCAGTCAAGTTTGGTATCTCATTCACCGCCAAACATCTTAATCAAGCTGGCGCGTTACTGCATATTTATACTGACGGTAGTATGCAAATCAACCATGGTGGCACCGAGATGGGCCAAGGGTTACATACCAAAATTGGGCAGATAGTAGCGAATGAGTTTGGGGTACCATTGTCTCATGTTGAAATCACTTCGACTCGTACCGATAAAGTCCCAAACACATCACCAACAGCGGCTTCAAGCGGTACAGACCTAAACGGAAAAGCGGCGCAAAATGCTTGTTTGATCATTAAACAAAGAC
>Ga0307488_10005748_pt1 | contig 10237 bp, 17 predicted proteins | sample SB02metaG_FD_202248 | JGI IMG/M metagenome (GOLD analysis project Ga0307488, IMG submission 202248) | Sea-ice brine microbial communities from Beaufort Sea near Barrow, Alaska, United States - SB 0.2 | ecosystem: Environmental > Aquatic > Marine > Coastal | place: USA: Alaska | collected...
CCTTTGCGGCATCGTCAACCAGGTACATCCAAAGTGTCTGTGCCTTCTCGTGGTCATACACGTTCTTGGCCAGTTTCCTCTTGATGTTTGATATGATGGGCATGAAACGTCTACGATACAGATCCTCATTGTTCATGATGTAGGTGTCCAGCTCGTTGACTGCGTCTGAGTCTATGTTCTCTTTGATGAATTGTGATGCTCTCATACAAGCATATTTATATTAATAAAGGTTCTCTAGAAGCCACATGTAGAACGGTGATTCAAACTTGAATCGCCATTTTCCGTTGTGTCCCATACTAGTGACGTTCGTGAATGATTCTGGCAGTTCAGTTCCAGCTTCTCGCTGTTGTGTGGCCCATGGTTCTGGGTATTGGGGGGTGTACACACCCTCGTACACCATGGCGCCTATGTCAATCTCGTCTATCTCTATGCTCTTGATGTCTAGCAGTTGATCTTTGAGTACATCTCCGTTTTCGTTGATCACGGTCTGACCCTTGTCCTTGCCTGATCTGTTGATGATCAGTTCACATTTCTCACCTTCTGTGAATTCGTGTCCGAACTCTACGACGTTGGGTTTGTCTTCTGTTCCTGTGATATCACTGGTGAAATAGCTTATATCGTTAATCAGGATCTCCGCATGCGGTGGTCGGTCCCACATGGTTGCATATAGTTCCAGTTTAAATTTTAGTTTCTCGGTTCCCATTCAAATTCCAATCCTGCTGTGTGTCCCGTGTATGGTATATTTACGTCGTCCCTGAACATCTCTATGAATAACTGGGTTCCTGGCACCTGCACCTTCATGTACTTGTCTGTACGTTCTAGCACTTCTGCTTCTTTGGTCCTGTCGTTATTGGTGCAGGTTATTTGAATCAAACTCATTAGAGTATCACTCCGATAACATATCCACCCAGTAAAAATGCTAAGATGTATTTCGTCCAGGATGTCCAAGATCGTTCAACCTTGTACCCGTTCTCCTTGAGGCACATAACATGTGCGTCGATTGATTCTGCGGTTACTTTTATGTCTACTGTTTGAATGTTTTCTATATCATTATCTGTCATAGTTTAATTGTACTATATTATTCGTATTTGTCAACCTAGTTGGTCTTTAAAAGACCTACTGTGTATAAGACTTTTGTGATATTATTATTCGTTAATAGCTACCACTTCTGAAAATTTTGTGAAGTAAAGCTCACGATTTTTTAAAAGCCTAGTTTGTATGTCATGGTTAATAACAAGACCTTTATTAATGATATCTGTATTGTCTTTGAACAACTTATCAATTCTGCTATCATTATCTACTAGATCATAAGAATGATCAAATATGTCATCAAACAGGTCGAATCCCCATTCACGTAAAATTTTCACATGATTTTGATTGCTAACGAAAAGGGCAGGGTGTAGAGCTAAAAAACACTGTGTGGTTTTTTCAGTAAAGAAATCAAACGGTAGTGTGGCACGGGTCTCTGTGACCAATGAGAAACTGGTCTGATTGTATAAAGGACTTGCTACCAGAAGGTTCTTTGTATTCCTAAGATAATCACTACGTTTTAAGTTCCAATCTCTGTAGTCGGATACACTCCAATCATCGGACAGAGTACTTTTAATACCACGATGGGTGTACGAGCTTAAACAATTTTTATTATCTCTGATCTTTTTGAAGACTACATCTCTGTGTGGTCGTATCCTTGCATTCAAGCACAAAAATTTTTCAGTCTTTTGATCGAAATTGAAATTGTTGGTAAGAACATCCTTGTGTGCTATTGCATCGTCTAGGTGTTGTTTTAGAAAGAATGGATACCATACTAGATTCAGCGATGGGTATATATTTTTCAATCCTTTGTGCCATGTGTAGAATGTAATTTTTCCTATGTCTGTTCCGTAGTGTTTTATATAATTTTCTAATTCTATGACTTTATCACCTTTGTATGTGAGATCGTCCTGTAGATATATTTTCTGGCATTCATCAATAGGCGGCGTGTCTATCGCCCAACCTGTGTGTGGATCATGATTAAACCAACCTCCTGCAGGATTAAGTTGCTTGAGTCCGCAGAGCAGACCATTTAGGTAATAAGAATTACCAATTAATTGGAACATTATTTTTATGAATTTAGTAGTATTGAGTTTACAGTCCCGGCAGTCAACAACTGTGTTTTGCTTCTTACCCAGACATAATTGCCTGTGAAGTTAGCACTCGAAGTCACTGTACTTGTGTCTGAAGTGAATGTTGTCCCTGATATGTCAAACCAATCATCTTCCGTGGGTGTTGTTGCTAGGGTGCCCTGCATCTTGATTGTTGCATTTGCGTTGAATGAAGTAGTGACCTGGTATGCAACTGTGTGTAAACCATCTGGTTGTGAGTAGTAACCATCACCTTTGGCCTTATCCGAAACAAATCCTACGTGATCCAATGTAACGGATGTAGATCCATCTGAATTTTCTGATGTCACAACTTCCGAAACAGTAATTTCCGTTGTTGATACAACTGTGTTTACTGTAAATGTTGAGTTGTTGCTGGTTGTGCCTGTCACGGTTATCAGATCGCCTACTGCAAGTCTACCGGATCCAGTCAATGTTGTACTGGTTGTTTTGATAGTGTATATTCCGCTGGTTGCAGTGAAACTGATGTCCGTCCCTGTGATGCTGGTTAGGTGCGATTTACTTGATATTAATGTTGTACTTGTCTGTGCCATCGTTGTATTTATTCAGTACTACGTCTCTTGAATCTTGCAGTTTTTGGACCTAGCCCGTACACAGCGGCCAGTTCATTTGGCTCCTGTCCGTCAACAGTCAACACATTCAAGTATTTGATCTTGTACGATTTACCGTCTGCTTCTCCAAGTTCCTCACATATACAGTTGTCTTCATTTACTTGTTTAACTCTCAACAGGCTTCTTTTTATTACAGGTTCGCCAAACCAGTTCTTCTGTATCATGCTTTCAACGATCGATTGACTGTTGAATATACCTTTATCTCGTAGTTTCTTTATTGCTTCCATTATTTTACCTCGACAAATTTAATTACTTTGTCTATTCCTTTCTGTGCTATCATGTATATTGGTGTTAAAAATTTTTCGTCCTGTACGTAGAAGTATCCATGGTAACAGTGTGGAGACCTATCTTCTAGGAAGTCTAGTACGAACTTATTGGTGATTAGACAATTGTCTATGTTTCTCTCAATGAACTCTCGCAGTGCTTCTCTTTCAGTTTCATTGATGTATTTGTGTACATCCTTCTTAAGATGCACTTGGTACTGGTACTTGCCATGTGGCAGTCTGTCACATCCTACTGTGTTCTTGTCTGTAAGACCAAACTTTGGATCCACTACTTCAGTTTTAACATGGTAATCTGCAAATGACCGTATCAGATCCTCTGACATGCTTTCGTTTGTGTAGAATATCGCTTTCTTGTCTTGCATACGGAACCTCATGCTGTCCCTGTGTTGCATTATGAAGTCCGCTAATTTGTTCATGTTAGGTGCGTCAGGATATTCTTTTTTAATCCACGACAATTGTTTGTCGGTTGTGGGATAGAACATTAGACTACCTGGCATCTCGAATACCGTCTTGTAACGATACTTGCCATAGTATAATTTGTTATGATGTTTTCTCATCGGATACTTTTGGTTTTACTGTTTCTAACACTTTAGGTTCTTTCTTTGCCTTGAAGTTTACTGTTAATTTAGGAACAATATCATCTGAGAGTGTCACTTCGACCATTCCGCCTTCGTTTAGTTCTCCAAACAGGATCATCTTAGATAACGGATTCTTGATCTCCTCATCTATGATTCTCTGTAAAGGTCTAGCACCTAGTTTAGCATCGAACCCTTTCTTGACTAGATAGTCTATAGCCGGATCTGTTGCATTTACTTCCACATCTTTCTCCATGGTCATTGTGTTCAGCTCTTGCAAGAATTTTTTAACAATAGATTTCATTGTTTTCTCACCTAGCTTGTCAAACTTGATTACTGCATCCAGCCTGTTCCTGAACTCCGGTGGGAAGAACTTTTTAAGTGCTTTGTCATCCTCGCCTGTTCTTTCACTCTTACCAAATCCTATGTTATTTCTCTCCATGTCCTCTGCACCTAGGTTCGAAGTCATTATTAGTGTGATATTTCTGCAGTCTGCTTTCTTACCATTTGATCCAGTCACTGTACCGTAGTCCATAACTTGTAGCAACATGTTAGACACATCTCTGTGTGCTTTCTCGATCTCATCAAACAGCACGACTGCATGTGGATTCTTCTCGACCTCATTGATAAACATACCACCACCCATGTTGCTGTCTTCATAGCCTACATATCCTGGAGGTGACCCTATCAGTTTAGCAATAGAATGTTTCTCTTGGTACTCAGACATATCAAATCTAACCAGTTCCACTCCCAGTGTTTTTGCAAGTTGTCTTGCAGTCTCGGTCTTACCACACCCTGTTGGTCCTAGGAATAGGAATGATCCAACTGGTTTGTTAAGATTTTTAAGTCCTGCCCTTGCAATCAGTATCTTGTCTGTGATTGTGTTGATTGCCTTGTCCTGACCAAACACCTGCAGTTTCATCTTCTCTTCCAGTGTTTTCAGATTACTCGCTTGTTTCTGAGATAATTGCTCTATGCTTATTCCGGTCATGACTGATATCTCATGTATGATCTCTTCATGGTCTATAACACCGTCCTTAACTCCGTTTAGTCTCAGTCTTGCACAGGCAACGTCTATAATGTCAATTGCTTTGTCAGGCAGTTTCTTGTCTGCTATGAACTTCATTGAGTAATCAACTGCGTCCTCACAGGCTTCGTCTGTTATTGTACACCCATGATGACTTTCGTAGTACTGCTTGACGCCTTTTAATATCTTGATTGATGTTTCTTTTGAAGGTTCTCCAACTTGAAGTCTCTGGAATCTTCTCATTAATGCTCTGTCCTTTTCAAAATACTTTCTGTATTCTTCCCAAGTAGTAGAAGCGACAACCTTGATTGATCCTTTTAGCAGTGCAGGTTTAAGCATGTTTGCCATGTCCATGCTATTGCCTTGTCCTGTTGCACCGGCACCCACTATCATGTGTGCTTCGTCAATGAATAGTATCGTCTTGCCTTTCTGGTCCAGTGCATTGACGATCATTTTCAATCTCTCCTCGAAGTCACCTCTGAATTTAGATCCTGCGATCAATGAATTTACATCTAAACTGAATACAATATGATCTTTCAAGTATTCGGGTATATCCGATTTGTTTTTTGCAATTCTCCTAGCAAGTCCCTCTACAACGGCTGTCTTACCAACACCTGGGTCACCTACTATTAATACATTGTTCTTATTTCTTCTCGCAAGTATCTGTTTAAGATTATTTGTCTCTTCTTCTCTGCCGATCACTGGATCGATCTTCTTGTCGAGGTACTTCTGATTCAAGTTCTCACAGTAGCTCTTTAGTATCCTGTCTGCTTGATTGGGTCTCAATTTTTGTTCACTGCCAACCTGTGTTGGTCCTCCCATTGACGCCATTCCTTCATCGAGTATGGTCTCAGTGGATACTAGATCCATTAGATCCTGCTTGTCAACTTTGTGTTTCTTAAGGAAAAACGCACCGTAACTTTTCTTCTCTGCAAATATGCTGATCAGTATGTCAATCGATGTAACATCTTGTCTGCCCTGGAACAGTGCCTGTGTGAATGCCCTGTTCATCAGTCTCTCTAGCGATGCAGTCTTTCTCGGAACTACTGGGTTTTTGCCCTTAGACACTATGTCATTGCACTTGGTGTCAAGATAATCTTCGATGTCCTTGATCAATGCACTGACATTGATCTTGAATTCCGTTAGTGTGGTTCCTATGGTCTTGTCCTTGACCAGTGAAAGGAGAACATGTTCTATGGTCACGTACTCGTGTTTCCTCTTCTCCGCTTCTTTAACTGCGTCTTCGAATATTTTTTCTAGTCCTTCGTTTGCTTCTAACATTCCCACTCCAATCTGTTATTCCTAGTTGAATTTTGTGCCATGTGGCTATATCCTTCTTGTCCCATTCCAGTTCCTGCTGTATGGCCGCTATCAGCCTCTCCACGTCCTCCTGTATTGGTGTTTGTTTCTTGTAAGTTCCGTTTAATATCTTCCATACTTTAGTCCTCTTGCCTTTCTTTAAGTTCTTTGTGCCTTTTTGTTTGCCATATCCCATTTCAATTTCGAGACCTTTTTGTTGAATGTGATGCCATCTAGATGATCCAGTTCGTGTTGGAAACACTTTGACTCCATTCCGTCAAGTTTTGCGAATCTTGTTTTTCCTTGTGTTGTTTCATATTGTACTTCTATTTGTTTTGGTCTTTCTACTTTTACAAAGACGTCCTTGAAACTCAGACACCCTTCCACATCAATGATCAGTTCTGTACCGAAATTTATCACCTGTGGATTCCAAATTATAGCATGTTTTTGAAATGTGTCAAATGAGTCATGCCCTATTGCAAAGAATCTTTTGGTAATTCCTATCTGGTTTGCGGCCAATCCCATGCCACGTGCTTTTAGCATAAGTTTGATCATGTCAGATTCAAATTGTTCAACATCATTATATCCTTGTATGTTGTCTGTTTTGGTCCATGATGTGCTGGTTTGTAATAGGGTCTCGTGTGGGTATTGGAATACTTGTATCATTTGATCACCTCTATGTCCGATTCTGTTTCTATCACAACTCTCGCACCACAGCTCAATATGGTTTTGTCGTTGCCTCCGTATATCATACGGCTTGGTCCTTTGATCAATACCTCATGACAGTATGTGTTCTTGCTACCCTGTTTGATTGTTATCACAGGATCATTGGCATCGTTCTTTTTGTTAGCTCTGATCACATGCTGGTTTACGTGTATGTATGTTTTCTTTTTCTTCATTATAAATCCTTTATTTTTTTAAGGTCTGCGGCACTCAGTTGTGGGATCAACACGTGTATCTTGACATACAAGTTTCCCCTAACGTTCAGTGTCCTGTGTATGGGCATTCCCTTACTCCTGACCATGAGCAGTGTTCCTGGTTGCGTCCCGCCTGGCACGTTGACCGTTATCACACTGTCCTCTAATGTCTTTAATTGTATCTTGTGTCCTCTTACTGCTTGGAAACAATCGATGGTCTTATCAGTGTAGAGGTCGTTTCCCTTACGTGTGTAGCCGTCGGAGTCCAACACACTCATCTGTACCATTAGATCACCACGTGGTACATTCTTGATCGAATCGTCACCCATGCCTGCGTACTTGAATGTGACTCCATGTTGCACACCTGCAGGGATCTTAACTGTGGCAAATTCTTCCCTTCCAGATGGTAGTTTGTATGATATAGTCTTCTCGTTGTTCATCATGGCCTCCTTTATGCTTATGGCCATCCTCACGTTTATACTTCTGTTGCCCTGTTTCACATTCCTGAACACTCTTTCCCCACCCTGTCTTCCTGTGAAGTTAAATTTACCGTTGAAGTCCATGTCGCCACCTTGTTGGAAGCCAGAAAAGAAGTCTCCAAATACATCCTCGTTGAAGAACGGATGCTGTCCCTGTCCACCTTGCCTACCTCCGCCAAACTTCCTCATGGAATCGTAGTCGTGCCTCTTCTGTGAACTTTTTAACGTGTCGTGTGCTTCGTTGGCCTCTTGAAATTTTTCCTGATTGCCACCCCTGTCTGGGTGTTCCTTCTTGGCTATTTCCTTGAATGCTTTCTTTATCTGCTCCGTCGTAGCAGTCTCACCTACCCCCAGGATCTTGTAATAATCTTTCATTAACTGTATTGTATACTAGATTGACTATTTGTCAATAGATGGTAATTATTTCTTGATGTCTGTCTTCTTGCCGTTAACGTAAAGACCGAACCAGGCCGCACCTGCACCAACAACAACTGACACAAAACCTGCCTGTGCGTTGTTAGGGTTCTCTAATGCCATGAACCATTGCATTGTGTTGTAGAACACTAGCCCATACAAGCCCATCATTATTCTTGGAACTGTTCTCCAGTTTGATAGGAACTGTGGTAATTCATCTCTCAAGAATACCCAGACAGTCTTAATCAATGTCCAACCGTCCTTGGCACCTTTCTTGACTATGTTGTCGTTCTTTACAATAAGTTTGTCTTCGTTCAATTGTTCAGCCATTATTTTAAACCTTTGATTTTAGCATTTCTTTTTCTGTGACCATTCCATGCAACAAATCCACCTGCTCTCAATGACCAGTATGCCAGATAGTTTAGGAAATGGAAACCATTGACTTCTATGTTGATGTCCCTGAACACCCTATCCATCCAGTGTTGATCTTTTGTGCCTATTGTACTTTTCTTATTCTTTAACAATAGTGTTGTGTACTTGTAACCGTAATCGTGTATCAGTCCACCTATCAATAGAACTCCTACCGGTGATAAGAAGGATCTCAAAAATTTTGGTATGCTGGCCCCATCAAATGTAAAACCTGCAGGTATAACATGATCCTTACCATGCAACTTGTAATGAAAGTCTTTTGTTATTTCCCATGTTCTAGTGGCACCTATCCATAACCATATAGCACCCCAGAATCCTTTGCCCTTGGTTGCTATTAATATCGGCTTCATGTGAGGCATCTCTTTGTACGAGAATCCAATCCTCTTTCCTTTAAGGTGAATCTTGTCTGATGTGTTGATAATAAATCCTATAATGATCAACAGTCCAAAAACTGTGAACTGCCAAAATTTTACTGCCAGTGCTACTATATCTAATTCCATATTTTATTCCTCATTTAATACACATATTTATTCAATGGCACCCTTGACAACACCCTCGGCAACCAATCTCTTCCTGTTCTTCATGTGTTGTTTCTGCGTGTCTGCTTTCGCACCACCAAAGTATGGCACTGCATGTCCGGACTTGCACATGATCTCTGTCACTTGTTTGCCCTCTATTATGAAGTCTCCCAGCACTCTACCGAACTTGCCCTTCATGTCCTCACCTTTCTTGCTGATGGTGGTCTGTAACACGGGGTTAGGTCCTAGTAGTGATTTAAGTTTGGCCTTGGCCGCCAGTCCGAATTTTTTCTCTATCTTGTCTCTTGTTCTTGATTCTGGTGTGTCTATGCCCATGATCCTCACACGTTCATTCATCTGCCATATTCCAAAGCCTAGGTCTATGTCAACATCAACCGTGTCTCCGTCTACCACTCTTCTTAATTTACATCTGTACGTCCACATAATTTACCTTTTCTTTTTCTTTTTCTTAAAGGGATTTGATGGTTTTTTTATTTTTTTGAATGGAGCCGCGATTGCGTTACCTGCCGCCTTGCAGGCATTTGCCGCTGGTCTCGTGTCAACTGTGATGCTGGGTTGTAGTGTGATACCAACACCAAGTGCCAGTTTAACATCTGCACCCACTGTCAGTTTGCCATCTTCAACTGTTGCACCGCCGCCTACTTTGGCACCGATCTGTGGACCAACTGAAACTTTTGCACCAACAGACGCATTGTTTCTATCTGAGCCAACTGTGGTACTTGCTCCCACTTCAGCACATGAACCTGCTATGGCTCCTGCTTCACCCTTGGCACCGTTGGTTCCTATCTGTCCTGAAACTCCCACGTCTGAATAAACTTTTGTTCCTGCGTGTGCTTCTGATTTGACTCCAACTCCACCAACCTTGGTTTCGTTCTCAACGTTTGAGTATGCTCCCACTTCTGCGTGAGCACCTACGCTGGCACTTGCGTTGCCTTTTTTTGCTTTGGCCACTGCACCTGCTTCTGTTTCTGCGTATGCACCCGCATTCGCTGTTGTGCCTTTACCTAGGTTCTTTGATGTGTCTGCGTTTGCTCCAGCCTTGGCTGAGCTCTTTGTTGTCTTTGCTTTTGCTTTTGTTGCCATTATTCTTTCTCCTCTGGTTCATAATACTTCTTATATTCTTCTAGTAGGTTGTTGGTCTCCTGCAGTTTCTGTCTGATCTGTGCAAAGTTCCTAGATAAAACTTGGTAGTCTTTGTCTGTTACTCCAAACAGCACAGGATCTATGCCTGCCGCTTCTAGTTTGGCAAAAACTTCTTGTGCGTTCTCACTTGTGATTATGATCCATTTTAATTCTTCTAGTTGTAGTGCAGTTGGCATAGGGTAATCTAATTTCTCTCTTGGCTTCTCAACAGAGAATATCTTGATCTTCTTTTCGCCACCTATACTACAACCTGTTAGTAATACGATAAGTGCTAGTGCAAATATTTTATTGATATGGTACATAATTTGGGTTCGCTAGTGCTGGGCACTCTGGATTGATCTCCGATTTTAATGTTGCTTTT
>Ga0307488_10005749_pt1 | contig 10236 bp, 9 predicted proteins | sample SB02metaG_FD_202248 | JGI IMG/M metagenome (GOLD analysis project Ga0307488, IMG submission 202248) | Sea-ice brine microbial communities from Beaufort Sea near Barrow, Alaska, United States - SB 0.2 | ecosystem: Environmental > Aquatic > Marine > Coastal | place: USA: Alaska | collected 2017-05-06
CAGATCCTGCGATTGATGGGACTCGCCAGGCGAACTTTTCGATCTTGAATTTCACAAAGAAGATCGCTTTAATTGGTGGTAGTGGTTATACAGGGGAGATCAAAAAAGGAATTTTTTCAGCACTTAATTTTATACTTCCAGTGTATAAGAATGCGCTTCCAATGCATTGTTCAGCAAACATTGGAGAAGATGGAGATACTGCTATTTTCTTCGGACTTTCGGGTACAGGAAAAACAACTTTATCTGCAGATCCAAAACGTAAACTTATTGGAGACGATGAGCACGGATGGACAAAAGAAAACACAATTTTTAATTTTGAAGGAGGATGTTACGCAAAAGTGATCAACCTTTCAGAAGAAAATGAACCAGACATTTTTAATGCTATTAAGCCTGGAGCGATCCTTGAAAATGTTATTTTAAATGAAGATGGGAATGTAAATTTTGAAAACACTTCAATTACTCCTAATACTCGCGTTAGTTATCCTATAGATCATATTAAAAATATAGCGAAACCTTCTATAGGAAATAATCCTAAGAATATATTTTTCTTAACTGCAGATGCTTTTGGAGTATTGCCTCCAATAAGTAAACTTTCACCGGCACAAGCTGCATATCACTTTATGAGTGGATATACTGCAAAAGTAGCTGGAACAGAAGCAGGAGTAGATGAGCCGCAACCAAACTTCTCTGCATGTTTTGGAGCGCCTTTTATGCCGTTACACCCTGCAGAATATGCTGAAATGTTAAGTAAGAAGATGAAAGATGCCAATGTGAATGTATGGTTGGTAAACACTGGTTGGACTGGTGGACCTTACGGTACCGGTAGCAGAATGAAGTTGAAATATACCAGAGCAATGATTGAAGCTGCTTTGGATGGTAAATTGGCAGAAGTAGAATTTACTCAACACCCAATATTTGGTCTTAATATGCCAGTAGAATGCGAGAATGTTCCTAGTGAGGTTTTAAACCCAAAACAAACTTGGTCTAATAAAGAGGCTTACGATGCTAAAGCGATGGAGCTTGCTAACTCGTTCAAAAAGAACTTCAATAAATATGAAGACAATACAAATAAAGAGACTCTTTCCGGAGGACCTATTGTATAGTTAACATTAGATAGTAAATCAAAGAACCCGATACATTCTTAGAATGTATCGGGTTCTTTGATTTTAAACTATCCGTTTGGAATATCATGTGCTGGCAACAGCGAGTAGTTTGAAAAGTAAAAGCCAGATAAATTTAAATTTATCTGGCTTTATTATTTGTAAAAAGAATCTAATTATTTCTTATTAGCTTCTTTAATATATTTCTGGAGAGCCATTGTCATAGATGGAGTCTCAGGGGTTGGAGCTTTAATATTGCATACCAAACCATTTTCTTTTGCAGCCTTAATGGTAGTATTTCCAAAAACTGCGATCCTGGTGTCTTTTTGTTCAAAATCGGGGAAGTTCTCAAAAAGAGATTTTATTCCGCTTGGGCTAAAGAACACAAGAATATCGTAAGTGACATTTCTTAAATGTGTAAGGTCACTTACTACCGTTTTGTAAAATATTGCTTGTTTCCAGTCTACGCCTAATTTGTTGAGTATCTTAGGTACATCCGGCTTCAACATATCTGAAGCAGGTAAAAGAAATTTTTCGTTCTTATACTTTTTGATGTATGGAGACAACTCTAAAAAAGTCCGTTTCCCAACATATATTTTTCGCTTTCTGTAAACGACATACTTCTGTAAATAAAAAGCTACCGCTTCACTTAAGCAAAAATATTTAAGTGAATCTGGCACTTTATAACGCATTTCTTCAGCTATTCTAAAAAAATGATCTACAGCATTTCTACTGGTTAGAATGATAGCTGTATAGTTTGTGAGATCTATTTTTTGTTGCCTAATATCTTTGGAGTTTACTCCTTCAACATGAATAAATGGTATGAAATCAATTTTTACTCGTTGTTTTTCTTCCAACTCAAAATAGGGTGAGTTTTCTATTTTAGGTTCTGGTTGAGATATTAAAATTGTTTTCACTTTCATATAGTTGTAAATTTTAGAATTCCTAGTACTTTGTGATTAGCTTATATAAAACTACATATGGGGCAATTTCGAGAGCGCAAATGTACAAAATAAAATAGAACCAATAGTGTGTTATTAAACGCTGGTTTTTTTTAATTATCGCGAACAGCGTATATAAAAAAGCTAAAATTATCAGTCCAATAATTAGGTAAAAAAGAGGTAATTTAGGGATGTTGCTATATACAAGAAATAGGGTTAATGCAAAGACAATCAAGGATATAAAATTGAGGTAGGTTTGTTTTTGGAAAATGTAATTATCTATTATTTCATCTATGTCAAAAACGTTAGCAATGATTTTTTCTACGGTAATCTTCAATAATACAATAAAAGCATATGCCGTAATTATTCGAATCAATAGATTTTCTGAATCTCCTACCGTAAGCGCATTGAAAATTCTAAATGTTAAAAAAATGAAGAGAGAAACACTTAAAATATGTACAGCAAGCATTAAAACATTAAAACCAAATAGAAGTTTATATTCTTTAGATTTTATGGACATAAACTTCCCAGATACCATTAATGTTGTAAAATCTTCAAATCTATTGTGAAACAGACTCTTAGCGAGGGTTAATAATAATAGTACCAATAGAATAATTATGGTAAGTAGGTCGTTTGAGATTATATATCGTTCTATTGCTTCCAAATATAAATTTTTACAAAGGTATCATTAATAGGACAAAAGTTGAAAGTAAAATTAAACATGAAAAGAACAAAAATTGTTACATTTGCCCAAAATTTCTGGCATGTCTAATGGGATAATTATTATACCCACCTTTAATGAGATTGAAAATATTGAGCGCTTGCTTAGGAACATATTTTCCTTACAGCGTAAATTTCATGTTTTGGTGGTAGACGATAACTCACCAGATCAAACAGGAGCTAAGGTAAAGGAGCTACAGGCAGAATATTTTGGTTCATTGTTTTTAGAAGAAAGATTAGGGAAACAAGGTTTGGGAACTGCCTATATTCATGGTTTTAGGTGGGCTCTGGCTCATAATTATGAGTTTGTTTTTGAAATGGATGCCGATTTTTCACACAACCCTAACGATCTTATCCGCTTGTATAATACTTGTGATAAAGATGGGGCAGATATGGCAATAGGCTCCAGATATGTGACCGGTGTAAATGTTATAAACTGGCCAATGAGTAGGGTTTTGCTATCGTGGCTTGCTTCAAAATACGTTCAGTTTATAACGGGAATGGACATTCACGATACAACGGCTGGTTTCGTTTGCTATAAGCGAAAGGTTTTAGAAAGCATAAATCTGGATAAAATACAATTCGTTGGATATGCATTTCAGATTGAAATGAAATTTAAAGCACATCTATTAAATTTCAACATTAATGAAATTCCGGTAATTTTTACCGACAGAACAAAGGGGAGCTCTAAAATGAGTGGAGGAATTATTTCTGAAGCGGTTTTTGGAGTAATAAATATGAAATTAAAAAGTCTTTTTAATAGGACATCACAATAATGAAGAAGCTTTTAATTAAAAACGCAAGAATTGTTAATGAAGGGACAATTACGGAAGGGGATGTTTCCATTGAAAATGGAATTATTGTTGAAATAGCTGATAGTATAAGTGCTAAATCTCCAGACCTAACCATAATTGATGCAGAAGGGAAATATCTTATCCCCGGGGTAATAGACGATCAGGTGCATTTTAGAGAGCCTGGCTTAACTCATAAAGAAACAATAGAAACAGGTTCTCGGGCAGCGATTGCAGGTGGAATAACCTCTTTTATAGAAATGCCCAATACCAATCCACAAACTACAACTATAGAAAAGTTACAGGAGAAGTTCGATCTGGCTAAGAATTCTTCTTATGCCAACTACTCTTTTATGTTTGGAGGAACCAACGATAACCTAGAGGAGATCTTAAAAGTAGACCCTAAAACCACAGCTGCTTTAAAATTATTCTTAGGCTCTTCTACGGGTAATATGTTGGTAGATGATCCTAAGGTGTTGGAAGAGATATTTTTAAAATCTCCCTTAATGATAGCAGCTCATTGTGAAGATGAAGCTACTATTCAAAAGAATCTTACAGAATGTGTAGAGCGTTATGGAGATGATATTCCTATAGAATTACACTCTAAGATAAGAAGTGAGGAAGCGTGTTACATTTCATCTTCCAGAGCAGTTGCATTAGCAAAAAAAACCGGTGCTAGATTGCATGTTTTTCACCTTTCTACTGCAAAGGAGATAAAGTTGTTCGACAATAAATTGCCTTTAAAAGATAAGAAGATCACTGCAGAGGTATGTGTACACCATTTATGGTTTAATGATTCCGATTATCAGAAAAAAGGAACTTTAATAAAGTGGAATCCAGCTATTAAGACCAAGAAAGATCAGGATGCCTTATTAAAAGGATTATTAGATGATCGTATAGATGTAATTGCTACAGATCATGCACCTCATACAAAAGAGGAGAAACAAAACGTATATACCAAAGCACCAAGCGGAGGCCCATTAGTGCAACACGGACTTCCAGTGATGTTACAGTTGCATCATCAGGAAAAGATAAGTCTGGAGAAGATCGTTGAAAAGATGTGTCACAACCCGGCTATTTTATTCCAGATAGAAAAACGTGGTTTTATTAGGGAAGGCTATAAGGCCGACTTGGTTTTGATAGATCTTAATGCCCCATGGGCAGTTCAGCCAAGTAATACTATGTATAAATGTGGCTGGTCTCCATTTGAGGGAGTTACTTTTAAATCCAGAGTTACTCACACTTTTGTAAATGGAAAATTGGTTTATAATAACTTTAAATTCATGCCATTTACACAGGCTGCAGAGCAATTAACCTTTGACAGAAAATAATACATATGAAGTTTGTAAAGGTGTTTTTAATTATTTGTGTTTTTTGGTCTTGTCAGAATATTAAAGAGATCAAAAAACCGGATAACTTAATACCTGAAGATGAGATGGTAGAGGTTCTTACCGAATTAAATTTATTGAATTCTGCAAAAAATTATAATAAAAGATTGCTGGAAAAAACGGGGATGCAGCCGGATGAATATCTTTATAATAAATACGATATAGATAGTTTACAGCTCGCAGAAAGCACTACCTATTATGCTAAAAAGTATGATAAATTCGATGGGATCTACCAGAAAGTCAAACAGAATTTGGAAGCAATGAAAGCGAAGTTGATAGTGATTCGTGATGAGGAACAACGAATTGAAGACTCTATAAGAGCATTGGACACTTTAAATTTAGATAGCCTTCAAACACCAAAACCTGTTTTGATTGATAGTCTTGATTTGCAAATCTTAAAAGAAGGTGTTTATTAAGGTTTTTTATCTGTTCTAAATAAGGCTCCTGTTTCCATTATAACACTTTTTACTGGGGTGAAAGAAAAATCTGTTCTCTCTAAAATTTTCTCATTGATATAATAAGAATGTTTAAACAGTGACTTATTATCATTCTTTGAAAGTTGTTTTTTCGCTCCCCATAAGGTATTGGCAAGACTTTGATAAAGCCATCCAATTAAAACCATCCATGGTTTTAAAGAAATTTTCGGGGATTTTTTCTTAAGACTCTCAGCCACCCATTCTAATATTGTTTTAAAGCTCAAGTTCTCTGAAACCAAGATGAATTGCTCATTCTCTATTGCAGAATTCATCAGTAGGATGCAAGCCTTAGAAACATCTTGAACTCCAACAAAACCTGTTGTCTTTGGGAAATGAAATTTAAGTCCTTTATCTATTTTTTTGAATAATTGTCCGCTACCATTGTCCCAAAATCCTGGGCCAATTATAATCCCAGGATTAACTATTACTGCCGGCAGACCCTCCTGAGTCCCTCTCCAAACTTCTATTTCTGCTCCGTATTTAGAAATGGCGTAATCGCTATGCTCATTCTCCGGATACCAGGTGAAATTCTCTGAGATCTTCTCTTCTCCAATTGCAAGATCCATCGTAGCTACAGAGCTTAGGTAGCAGAGTTTTTGAACCTTGAATTTTATACAGGAATTTACAACATTGGCAGTACCCTCTATATTTGTAGTTCTTAATAGTTTTGTGTTTCCATCTTTCAGAGAGACCATGGCTGCACAGTGGTATACCTGTGTAATGTCATTAAATGCTTTGTCTAATGAGGGAACATCTAGAATATCAGCCTTTATCCATTCTATCGAATTAATTAAAAAATCGGCTTCCTTTGCCGGGACATAATAAGAAAACACCTTTTTTACATCGGTAAGTTTGCTATCTTTTCTAAAGATGGCTCTAAGCTTAACTCCAGATTTTGCTAAATCCAAAAGCAAATGCGAGCCCACTAATCCTGTGCCTCCTGTAACTAATATCATAGGGTAAATATAGCTATTTCAGCTTAGGAAAAATGACAGTTATTGGTATCTTTACCGCTCTTTTATATTGAATATTGGAATTCGGAATATCATTTCTGAATTCAAATTCTTGACGAAGAAGAAATTTTAAGCATTAATTATTGAAAATAAGAAACCTATGAATTTTGTTGAGGAAATTACCTGGAGAGGCATGATGCACGATATAATGCCCGGAACCGAAGAGCACTTACTGGAAGAAATGCGTGCTGCCTATATTGGTTTTGATCCTACAGCAGACTCCTTACACATTGGGAATTTAGTTCCAATTATGTTGTTGGCACATTTTCAACGTTCTGGCCATAGACCGGTAGCTTTGGTGGGTGGTGCAACAGGAATGATTGGGGATCCTTCAGGGAAAAGCAGTGAGCGTAACCTTTTAGATGAACCTACTTTAAGGTATAATCAGGAATGTGTTAGGAAACAACTTTCTCATTTTCTGGACTTTTCTTCTGGAGAGAAGAATCAAGCCATTTTGGTTAATAATTACGATTGGATGAAAGAATTCTCATTTTTGGATTTTATTCGAGATGTGGGAAAACATATAACTGTTAATTATATGATGTCCAAGGATTCTGTAAAGAATAGGATTTCGGGAGAAGATACCGAGGGAATGTCTTTTACAGAATTTACGTATCAGCTTGTGCAGGGTTATGACTTTGTTCATTTATTTAAAACTCAAAAATGTACCCTTCAAATGGGAGGAAGTGATCAGTGGGGAAATATTACAACTGGTACAGAACTTATTAGAAGAATTGGAAACGGAAAAGGCTATGCCCTTACCTGTCCTTTAATTACCAAAAGCGACGGAAGTAAATTTGGTAAGAGTGAGGGTGGTAATGTCTGGTTAGATCCAAATAGAACCTCGCCTTATAAATTTTACCAATACTGGCTTAACACCAGTGATGAGGATGCTGAAAAATATATCAAGATCTTTACTTTTCTAGATAAAGAAACTATAGAGGATCTTATTACTATGCATGTAAAAGAGCCACATTTAAGATTGCTTCAGAAGCGTTTGGCTGAAGAAGTGACTGTTACGGTTCATGGGAAAGATGATTTCGAAAATGCGGTAAAAGCTTCCAATGTTTTATTCGGAAAAAGTACAGCAAGTGATTTTAGAAGTTTAAATGAAGCTACGTTTTTGGATATTTTTGAAGGAGTTCCTCAGGCAGAAATTGAGCGTGCAGATATAGATGCAGGATTGGATATGATTGCTGCTTTAGCTGCTAAAACAGGATTTTTAAATTCCAATGGAGAAGCCAGGCGTGCATTAAAAGAAAATTCGATCTCTGTAAATAAAGAAAAAGTAGGGGAGGATTACCTGATTTCTGCGGAAGACCTTATAAATAATAAATATGTTATTATAAATAAGGGGAAGCGAAACACCTATATTTTAAGAGTGGTTTAATCCCTCATTGAGGGTTTAATTCCCCGTCCCGATAGCTATCGGGATGCCTCGAATTTCTAAAAGTATTTTCCTGTTCATACCTCGTGGGCCTGCCCGTTCCGTTCGGATTGGCTTGCCCCGAGGTTTTTGATTTACAAAAGCCCTTAAACAGTATACTGTTTAAGGGCTTTGCAACTAACTAATCAATCTAATATGAAAAAATCATATAGTTTATTGTAAACAAAAACCTAACCAAAAATTATGCTTACAATTATTAGTACGAAAAAAAATAATTTCATTACACCTTTTGAGAGATTTTCATGATATTTTTTCACCCTGAGATTTAGGAGATATCAATTATCTAGAGTACCAGTAAGTTACACCCGCGAATATCACTATTATCGAACCTTCCCATAATTTCTATTGAATTATTTTCAGATTTCTTTCCAAGATCTTGGGTAGCGATAAAAGAACAGGAATTAATATTTGCAAGATCTATTACATTAATTCCACCGGTACTATTGGTTTTGAGATAAGATTGGGCATCTTCGGGATCTCTAATTAAAATTTTCATCCAGAGAGGATATTCAAAAATTCCATTTCCAGAGGAATACGCCTGAGATAATAGTTCTGTCATTCCATATTCACTATGAATAGTAGAAACCCCAAATCCTTTTTTAAGAATACTGTGGAGTTCCTCTCGTATCATTTCTTTACGACGCCCTTTCATGCCTCCGGTTTCCATTATGATAGTATTCTTCAAATTGAATTGAAAATTTTCTGCTAGATCTAACAAAGCAAATGATACTCCAATAAGTAATACTTTTTGACCTTGCTTGTCCAAAGAGATTAATTTGGATTGTAATTCGGACAGGTTGTTTAAATAGAACCCGCTATCAGAATGGCCGCTTTTTTCAATTAAGTGCTGTGCCATATAAATTAATGAAGACCCTTCTCGTTCCAAATAAGAAGGAAGTAGAGCTAAGACTACATAATCTTTGATATTTCCATAAAACTGCTGGAATCCAAGGTTAAAACTCTGTTCATAAATAGACAGGTCTGTTACATGATGTTTACTGGTTTTGGCTCCTGTGGTACCACTGCTTGTAAAGGTTTTCTGAATTTTATCTTTAGAAGATAATACTTTATGGTTTTTAAAAAGATCTATTGGTAAAAAAGGGATCTTTTCTATAGTATCCACCTGCTTAGGATCTATTTTTAGCAGATCTGAAAATTTTCGATACACCGAATTGTTTTCATATTGAAATCTGAAAACTTCTAGTGCAACTTTATTGAAATCTTGTTCAGAAGAAATAGAAAAGATCTTTTCTGGATTCATTTTTAGGTTTTGAAGAAATGAGGGTAAAGGTGAAAATAAAAAAAGCCTCTAAGAATAGAAGCTTTTTAATTTATGTTTTTTAATTTACCTGACCACCAATTTTCTGGTAGCTTGAGTAATTCCTTCTCTGATCTTTAAAATATAGATGCCAGGAGTTAATTCTGAAACATCTAATTCTTTACCAGTTACCTGAGCAATTAATATTTTTTTCCCCAACACATTGTATATCTCAACCTCTTTTGTGAGATTTTCATTGGAAGTAATATATACTTTACTGCCAATTACGGGGTTAGGATAAATAGAAAGACCTTCTATAGGTTTTTCTGTAGTAAAGGCAGGAAGCCCTGTGTTTTGAGCTACTAACTTGGGAGTGAATATCAGAAAACAAACCAATAACAAACTTAAGATGTAAAATTGTTTCATATTATTAATGTTGGTTCTATCAAATCTACAATAATTATTTCAAAAATGATACCAATAACTTGTTGTTAACAATAAAATTTATGACTTACTATTTTGCATATAAAACAAAAGAACTGAGACAGTTACGCCTCAGTTCTTTTGTTCCTCAATAGGTAAAATCAACTAATTAGGAGGGAGTTACCGCCTGAGAATTTATTTTATAATCTTTTGCTTATCCAGGACCAAGTAGAGATATCTACTTTTGTTCCTGTTTTGTAATTACCTGTTAAACTGGCACTTGCTCCATCAACTTTGACGTTAGCCAATGGGCCATTGTCTTTCATGTCTAAATTCGTTTGATACCCATCGATATAGATGTTGTTGAATGTTGCCCCAGATTCTTTCTTAAACTGTAGAGCTGTTCCCCCAACTGTGGAAATAGCAGTGAAATTTAAAAGCTTTGGATCTTTATTGAAGCCATCTGCTTCTAAGGCTGTAGAGAATCCTTCAACTGTATGAGAAACATAAGTGTTAGTAACAGTACCTTTCCATCCTTCTGTCCAATCTACTGCATCATCTTCATTGTTTTCTAAATAAAGATTAGTGGCAGAGACCGTACCTCCAAAAAACTCTAAACCATCATCTGACCCGTTGATCACTGCAATGTTTTCTAATACTGTCCCTGAACCCACAGCGT
>Ga0307488_10005750_pt1 | contig 10236 bp, 23 predicted proteins | sample SB02metaG_FD_202248 | JGI IMG/M metagenome (GOLD analysis project Ga0307488, IMG submission 202248) | Sea-ice brine microbial communities from Beaufort Sea near Barrow, Alaska, United States - SB 0.2 | ecosystem: Environmental > Aquatic > Marine > Coastal | place: USA: Alaska | collected...
CCCTTACACCCCCTGAACACGGGCTACACAACCCCTACGCGCACCCCCTACCCCATACAAAGCGCTCAAGTTGAGCTAAAAAGTGGACGAGTGTAAGCCCCTGCCACCTCCACCATCAGCTTGGCGCGCGACGCCTCCTCCGCGTCCTTCTCCGCGTCGCGCTTCGCCTCGTTGTAGCAGCGCAAGTTGAAATTGAAAGCAAAGTTTGAAAGCGGTTCACCATATTGTAGCTTCAAGCGCTGAAACCATAGGCGCTTTCAACACGGGTTTTGATACTATCAACATGCACCGCCCTACCTCGTGCTTCTGCTTCTGCTCCTCGATCATGCGGTCGCGATCCCCCTCGTTCTCCTTCTCCTTCACCATCAGCATGGTCAGGTGCGTGCGGTACATGCGGTTCTGCTCCTTCTGCCGGTCCTTGATGTAGCGGCGCAAGTTGAAGCTGAAGGCACAACTTGAAAGCAGTTTATAGCATATGGGTTTCAAGCGCTGAGTGGTGCATAGGGGGCCTCCCCAATTTATCTGAGTGAGGAAATACTGGTGCATAGGGGGCTTCCACAGTTTACGAAATCACCTCGCTTTCAACTTGGGTTTCAGGTGGTTTCAACCTGCACCGCCCTACCTTGAGCTCGTTCTCGCGGTCCTGCTCCTCCTGCGCCGAACGCGCCGCCTCCCAGGGGCTTACACTCGTCCACTTCTCATTTGTAAGTAAGCATGTTTTGTTGGATACGCTGAGTGGGTTCAGTAGCGTGTAGCAAGATCGATGGGTAACAACTCGTCACAAACTGGACACAATACGACTCACTGACCAAAACGGCTTAGTTTGAGCTGAAAAGTGGGCGAGTGTCAGCCCCTGCCGCCTCCTGCACAAGCTGCATGTCGAACGCGTCGTCCTTCGCCTTGGCGTCCGCCAGCTCGGTCTGCTTCTGTTCGTTGAACATTATGAGCTCAGCTCCGATGACTTTGTTCCGCTCCAGCTTGGCCGCCACCTCCACGGCGTGCGCGTGCTCCTCCGACGCCCACCGCGCCTTCATCTCCGCCACGTCCTGCTTCACCGCCGCCTCCGTCTCCACGCGCCGCTCGCGGATGTCGGCGCACTGCTCGTCCAGCACGCGCAGCGCCGCCTCGTCCCGCTCCTTGCGCTGCGCCGTCTCCATGACGTAGCGGCGCAAGTTGAAATTGAAAGCAAAGTTTCAAAGCAGTTCATATTATGTTAGTTTCAAGCGCTTCGTTCCAGGCGCTTTCAACGTGCGTTTGATAGGGCCAACCTGCACCGCCCTACCATGACGTACCGCTTCTCCTTCTTGAGGCGCTCGCGCTCGTACATTGCGTCATACTCGTGCTTCTCCTGCTCCACCAGCGCCCTCGCGGCTACCTTCTCCTCCACCTGCGCCACGCGCTTGTCGTTGGTGGCGACCGCGATGGCATGCGAGTCGCCCGCGCGCACCCCATCGCACCCCTCGCGCCACTGCCGGTACAGCATCTGGTCCGCGAACTGCGCGCGCTCAGACTCGCGCTGCTCCATCAGCGCGCGGGCGCGGGCCTCCAAGCAGGGGCTTACACTCGTTCACTGTTCAGCTCAACTTGAGCCGTGTCTGACACACAAAACCACCCAACACACCCTAAGCACCCCCTTAAACTGGGCTACACAACCCCCACGCGCATCCCCTATCCATAGAAAGCGCTCAAGTCGAGCTGAGAAGTGAACGAGTGTAAGCCCCTGCCTCCAAGTTGGCCCGCCGCTCCTCGGGCGTCTCCTGCGACGACCGCAGCTCCTCCTGCAGCGCGCTCTCCTCGGAGGACAGCACGTGCGCCAACTTTTCGCGCCGTGCGTCCAGCGACGCCTCCGCCTGTGCCTTCAGCGCCGCGAACCTGGAGGAATTATGGGGTTCAGTTGGGCCGAGGTCAGATGGGGCAGGGTTCAATTCAAGGGTGGCGGTCAACTCGGCAGGGGGGATGGAGGGTACATGGGCATGGCGCACGAGCGCAGGAGCGGGGCGGGCGGTCGGGGGGGCGCCGCGCGAGCTCACCTCTTCACCATCTGGTTCTTGGCGATCTTCCCGTCCGTGTCCACCTCCCACTTCGCGTACCCATCGCGCTTGGCGCACGTCTGGAGAAGAGGAGAGTGGGAGGGGGCAAAATCAGCTTCGTCAGCACAAAAGCAGCAGAGCTAGAATGCCTGGGTGGCAACGGCAGCGTTACGCCAGCGCGCAACGGAACCCCAACCCCTGGGATGTGAAGAGGGCCGCACACGTAGGATACGCGACCAGCCCCCTGAGCGCTACTGCCAAAGCCGTGGCTCGCGGGTGGCACCGGCCTCGTGGCAAGTCCCACAGCATGCCGTCTTCGCAGTTTTGCACGCTCTTCAACAGGGGACTGACACAAACGCACCTTGATGTAGTCCGTCATGTCCTTGTTCGCATCCTCCGCCGCGCGGAGCTTGAGGATGCGGAAGTCCGGCGGGGGGCGCTTCACTTGCTTAAACATCTTGACGCGTGGAACGAGGGTGCTGCCGCGCGATTGCGAGTCGAGGTGCCTCCGCTTCCACACTGACCTAAACTTGGAGTGGTCCACTCGTGCCGAATCAGGCAATTCCCAGCTTTGCTCCCCACACAGGCCCGCGCACTGCAACCCCGTGTAATTCGGGCGGCGACGAGACGGCTCGCGGGTCGGTCAGGCGTGCGGCGCGGCACGAAGTGGCGCCCGCGGGCTGTCGACCGCGCTCGCACGCCGTGCGCCAGCCTGCTGCGAATTTCCCGTTGAGCTTGGTATGCCCGACCGACCATCACAAAGGGCGGACAAAAACGAGCAGGTGAATTTTCACCCCATTTCCTTCAATTCCTCGCGGCGCCGCTGGGCTCGCGCACTTCGTGGTGACCAAACGCACGGCGTGCCTCCCCTGTTGACGCGTCAGCAGCAGGCATGGCCGGCACCCTGGCGGACTCGTTCCTGGCGGACCTGGAGGATCTGAGCGACGACGAGGCGGAGCCCGAGGAGTACGGAGGCGCGGGGGGGAATGGGGAGACTGGGGGCGGAGGCCGGAAGACGGAGGACGGCGGGGACGACCTGGAAGGGATGGACTTCGACTCCATCGACTCGTGCTCCAAGTTAATCCACACGGATCGGTACAAGCGCATCATGAAGCAGGTTGCCGAGGCGCTGGCGCACGACGCCGCCAACGCGGGCGGCGAGGCGTCCGTCCTGGGGGTGGTGGACGAGGGCGCGTACCAGCTCATCGTCGACTGCAACGCGCTCAGCGTGGACATCGACAACGAGATTCAGATTGTGCACAACTTCATCCGCGACAAGTACCGGCTCAAGTTCCCCGAGCTGGAGAGCCTGGTGTTGCACCCCATCGACTACGCGCGCGTGGTGAAGGCCATCGCGAACGAGATGGACATGACGCTGGTGGAGCTGGATGGGATCCTACCCAACGCCACAATCATGGTGGTGTCCGTCACCGGCAGGGGCTTACTTACACTTGTCCACTTCTCAGCTCAACCTGAGCCGTTTGTGTCGCTCAAAACACACCCTGAACACCCCCCAAACACTCCCTCCACACGCCCCAGACACTCTCTGGACCCCCTAGATACCCTGGTAAACACCCCCTATCCCACAAAAATTGCTTATGTTGAGCTGAAAGGTGTACGAGTGTAAGCCCCTGGTCACCGGCTCCACCACCAATGGCAAGGAGCTGAGTGCGGAGGATCTAGACAAGACGGTGGTGGCGTGCGACAGGAACATGGAGCTGGACACCGTCAAGAAAACGCTGGTGACGCTGGTGGAGAGCCGCATGGACAAGACCGCTCCGAACCTGAGCGCGGTGCTGGGGCCCGAGGTGGCGGCGCGGCTCATGGGCGTGGCCGGCGGGCAGGGGCTTACACTCGTCCACTTGTCAGCTCAACTTGAGCCGTGTCTCACAATAAAACACCCTACACACCCTAAATACCTCAAACACGCCTTCAACACGGGCTACACCACCCCAATGCGCACCCCCTATCCCATACAAAGCGCTCAAGTTGAGCTGAGAAGTGAACGAGTGTAAGCCCCTGCTGGCGGGCTGATCCCGCTGTCGAAGATGCCGGCGTGCAACGTGCAGGTCCTGGGGGCGAAGCGCAAGACCGCGGCGGGCTTCAGCAACGCCGCCGCGCAGCGCGCGGGCGACCTGCACGCGGGGTTCATCTTCCAGTGCGACGTGATTCAGAAGAAGACGCCGCCGGCGCTGCGCACGAAGGCGGCGCGGCTGGTGGGCAGGGGCTTACACTCGACCACTTCTCAGCTCAACTTGAGCCGTGTATGACACAAGAAAACACCCTAGACACCCCCTAGCACCCCCTCATCACGGGCTACACAACCCCTACGCGCACCCCCTATCCCACAAAAAGCGCTTCAAGTTGAGCTAAGAAGTGAACGAGTGTAAGCCACTGCTGGTGGGGGGCAAGTGCACGCTGATGGCGCGCGTGGACGCCTTCGGGGAGGACCCCAGCGGCACCACGGGGCGCAAGATGTCCGACGAGGTGGTGAAGAAGATTGAGAAGTGGCAGGAGCCGCCCCCGGCGAAGACGTCGAAGCCGCTGGCGGTGCCGGACCAGGAGGGCAAGAAGCGGCGCGGCGGAAAGCGGCTACGCGCCATGAAGGCGGGGCCGCGGGCGTGCGCCAGTTCTTGCGTCCCCTCCACTCGTAACCGTCACTAATGTGTGTTTGATCGCTGTGTTTTTGATCCCGAAGTTACTCGAGCTTTCCCACAACTCAGCACCTCGAAGATACTTACATTGAGCTGAAGAGGGATCTGGTGTCACGGCCCTGGACGACGGAGCGGTTCGGTGTGAGCGACATGCGCAAGATGGCGAACCGCATGGGATTCAACGTTGAGGAGGCGGGGCCTTAGCTCTACACCTGTCCGCTTGCCAGCTGGATTTTTTTATCCGTTTTTGGGTCACTGCAACCGCAAGAGCCATCCCTATCAATACCCCAACTAATCAACGATGCTTAAGTCGAGCTGGAATTGGAAGTAATGTTGCGGCCCTGCTGCGGAGGAGAGCTACGGGTTCGAGGGCGAGGGGCTGGGCGCGCTGGGCACGAGCGCGGGCATGGCGGCGGCCAGCGGCAAGCTGCGCATCCAGGCCAAGGCCACCAAGCTGAAGCTCACCGACAAGACGCAGAAGAGGGTGAACTACGGCAGGGGCTTACACTCGTCCACTTCTCACCTGAACCTGAGCCGTTTCTGAAACAAAAACTCACCCTGCACACACCCAAATAACCCCCTAACATCCCGTAACCAACCCGAACCAACCCGGAAACAACGCCTGAACGCAACCCCCATCCCTCACAAACCGCTTACGTTGAGCTGAAAGTGAACGAGTGTAAGCCCCTGAACTACGGCAGCGGCGGGGGCACCAACGGGATGGCGTCCAGCCTGGCCTTCACCCCCATTCAGGGCATCGAGCTGGCGAACCCCGAGCAGGCGCGGGCGGCCGACGCGTCGGGGACGGACTCGGTCTTTTCGGAGTTCCGGGGGTTCAAAAACCTTCAGCGGAACCTGAAGGGGCTGTAAATGGAATGTAATGAAGATGGCGGCGCGCAACTGAAGTCCCGCTAACCTTCCGGTACTCGTTGATTCTTTGTTACAATTTAATGCTAGACGAGCAAGCGATGCACAAACCCGTGCACCAACGAACGTTACTGTTTACATCAGTCTCGCACCCGACACGTTATGTGTTTTAATGGTGAAGACGTCACTGCAGTAGTAGCGCTAGGCACGACGCAGAGCTATGTGGAAATCGCGGGTTTACAACTCTTCTTTCTTTTCCCCAAGCTCGTTGAACCCGAAGGAGGCGAGCAACTCCTTGAGCTCATCGACGGACTTCCCCTCGACGTTGAGGCGCGTGTGCTCAGCCCCGTTCGAGTCGTACACGATGAGCTCAGGGACGCGTCCCGAAATGCTGCGGATTACAAAAAGAACGTGTCGCAGGTGAGTGTTGGTGCCGACGATTCGGGAAGCATCTCACCGAGGAAATCAAAAACACAAGCGGCACATCTGGCGTTGCAACAGGTATAAAGGGAAGGACACGGACTCACTACTGCATGTGGGTGTTGGCGAAGTGCCCCTTCTCAATGCGCTCCTTGAAGAATCGCTTGAGGTCGGGGAACTGCAAGAGAAGATGGGAGGGAGGGATCGAGTCGCGTCAGAGCCAGAGCAGGCACCTCACATGATGATCATCAAGCAGCTGTTTGATGCCAGACAGTTGGGGATTCTTTCGGGCCCACGCAGGTTGCATCCACCTGCCTTGTTCAGCCGTCATCCGCTGCAAGACTGCATAGGCGGGGAACGAATGATACACGAGCGTTAGTCGGGTGCGCGCCTGCTGTGAGCGTCGGAAAGATGAGCGGGCGCCTTTCGCCTATTAAACACTTCTTGGCGTTTACCTGGAACTCGCACCGCGAGTACTGAACCTCCTCGGTGTCGGCCAGTACTGAAGCCTCCTCCTCGCCCGCGACCACGGCCACAACACTGAAGAGCGCCAGAAGCGCCACGAGGCTAGCCGCCCTCATCTCGAACCACCTTGCGTTGAGGCAAGGTGCTGTGTGAATGGCGGGCAGAAGTTGTTGAATTCAGCATTCTCTCGATCCGCGATCTTCGATCTGGCGAAAAGGATCTCGCCACGTGACTGCCACGTGTCGTCGGGGGGTGCCCTCCTTCATTGCCCACGACGCTTGAGCGCGACGACCCACTTCGCGAGCGCAACACGGCCCGAGCCTCTCACAGCACGAGTGTATCGTCCTCCGCATCGAGCTGCTCAGCACCCCAATACATCGCACAGTATGCTTCGCACGGCCGCGTCCCGCCTCGCCGGCGCTGTGTCGAGCAAGAGCAATGCCTTCGCCTCGGCCTCCACTCGCTCCTTCGTCGCCGCGAAGCTGCCCGACCTGGCGTACGACTACGGCGCGCTGGAGCCCGTCATTTCGGCGCAGATCATGGAGACGCACCACGCCAAGCACCACAACACGTACGTGAACAACTTCAACATTGCGATGGAAAAGTACGAGGCGGCGGAGGCGAAGGGCGACTACCCTGCGATGATTGCGCTGCAAGGCGCCATCAAGTTCAACGGGGGCGGTAAGTGGGGGCGCCGAATGTTGCCCCAAGCGCGCGAGCAACGCCTCGCTTACCGTCCCCGTGTTACCGCCAGCGCACCGTGAGTATACGCGCCTCGGCGCTGAGACGCGCGCTTGTCTGTCGCAGGTCACGTGAACCACTCCATCTTCTGGAAGAATCTCGCCCCCATCAAGGTGGGGCGAGTGTTACATCACGCTTGACCATGATCCACCCTTGTGTATTTACCGTTGCTACTCAGGCACTGTTTGTTTATCATCTGAGCTTGCGCTGCGTTGCTCTGGTGTTGGCACTTGCGCCAGGACTGCGAGCCTCCGTCAGGCGAGCTGCTGAGCATGATTGAGCGCGACTTCGGCTCCCTGGACGCGCTGCAGACCAAGTTCTCAGCGTCCACCGTGGCGGTGCAGGGCTCGGGCTGGGGCTGGCTGGGCTACGACAAGGTCACCGGCAAGCTGGCCATCGCCACCACGGCCAACCAGGACCCGTGCGTGACCGCAGGGCTGCAGCCCCTGCTGGGCAGGGGCTGCCACTCGTCACTTTTCAGCTCAACTTGAGCCATGTCTGACACACAACAACACCCTCCACACCCTAAACACCCCCTCAGACCCCCTTGAAACGGGCTACATGACCCCTGTGCGCACCCCCTGTCCCCTAAAAAGCGCTCAAGTTGAGCTGAGAAGTGAGCGAGTGTAAGCCCCTACTGCTGGGCGTGGACGTGTGGGAGCACGCGTACTACCTGCAGTACAAAAACCTGCGCCCGGATTACGTCAAGGCCATCTGGGAGATTGTCAACTGGAATGACGTGGCGGCGAACCTCGCTGCTGCGAAGTGAATTTACTGGTGAATCACAACGTTTGGAATGCTGCGCTGGTTCAAACAAGTATCTAGAATAGGTAGAGCTCTGCTCAATGGTAGTCGCGTAAACGCGTCGCGGCTGGTTGCTTTGAAATGAATGGATATGTTAGAATGAAGCTATAAGTGTGCGGTCCAATTAGTTTGCGCCCTCTTCGGTCTCGCCGCCCATCGCCCTCCTGAGCTGGGCCGCCATGTCCTCACCCACCTCGCCCGCCTCGCCCTCCTCACCCTCCTCGACGCCCTCCATTTCGTCCTCAAACTCCCCCTCCGACCCCTCCTCATCCTCCTCCTCATCCTCTACCCCCGAAGCCTTGATGATGGCATCCACGCAATCCTGAAACACAAAACAAAAGAGGGTCCGAGAGTGAGTACTTGTCAGGACTGTATTGGGAGCAAGCAGTCTGCGACGGCACACGCGTGCCCCTCGACCCCCGGCTGACGCTCTAGTGTTGCCTGTGCAGGTTGCCGATACATTGGGCGCCACGGTGACCCCGCTCGTCAAGCACAAGGTCGTGAAGAAGCGGACCAACCGGTACCAGAGCGACCGGAAGGTTACTCTGAAGATAAGTGACGCCGGGATGCTGGCCCGATTGGGCGCGGCGGACGATTCGAGGCGGCGCCGGGGGGATATTCGCGTCCAGGGCCCATCGCGTGGCGTGTGGACATGGCCAGGTGGCTCAGTGGCGGCGGGCGGGGGCGGGGGCTTGAAACTGCGCACTTCCGGCGGAGGGAGCTGGGCAGGAGGCTGCGTGTCGCTCGGGAAAGGGGAATGAGGTGTGAGCTGTGCGTACCTGGCGGTCATTGTGCATCGCCTCCTCCAGCGCGGTGCGCTCCCCCGCGTTGCAGACCGTGGTTTTGGCGCCCGCGGCCAGCAGCTTCTCCACCACCGCGCAATGCCCATTCACGCACGCCCAGTGTAACGCGGTGTTCCCCTGCGCGTTCGCCATGTTCACATCCTGCGTCGTGAAAGCGGCCGACTCGTCAGCGTCTCGTTTCAAGCACGTGCGAGCATAACTCAGTACTCACCGCCTCCTTCCCCAGCAGCACGTCTACAATCTCTAGGTGCCCATTCGCGGCGGCGAAAAAGAGCGCGGTGCGGCCCTCGATGTCCGCCGCATCCGGCGACACCCCCTGGCTAAGGTACGACTGGATGTCGTCCATGTCGCCGTAGCGCGCAGCCTGAGGAGTACAAAGGGGAGACGCGGTGAGAACGGCGTGGTGCGGGGAGCAACGCGGCGCGCTTGAGGGAGGAGGCGGCGCGGTGGAGCGATGCAAATCACGTGAGAACCGTCGCACCTCGACGAAGCTGTCAACCGTCTCCTGCGAAGCCTCCGCCGCCATCTTGACGGTCAGGGAGCAAGAGTACCGGGACGCCGAGAGCTGTCTGTCTGTGCGATACACTGGTATGCGGCGTGGTGTGAGCTGTGGCGTCCAATGCGTGCCGCGAATCGATGAAGAGCGGCGGCTGAATGGCGCTTGGCAGATTTTCCTGTCCGGTCGGCGGACTCGGCGCAGTCCGGCCGACTTGGTTTACTCAGGGGCTGGGCGGAGGATGGAGCCCTTCCCATCCCGCTTCGATATGACGCACGCGCGCTCGTGAGCCACCAGCCACATGAAGAGACCCACGTTGTCCGTAATAGACCTGTCCCGCCCGAGCCAGCCAGCCAGTGCCAAAGGCTGAAGTCGCCTGGTTAAAGAAAACGCTGTTTTTGAGTGGTGAATCGGCAGAGTGACGCGCCAACAGTGAGTGCGAAGTGTCGGCCGCGGCCACGCCGAGGCGCTATGAGCCAACATGACACGCTGTTGTTAACATAGCATAGGTCCATTACAAACGCAAGAGTCCTACGCAAACCCAAGTCCCAAGCAGAAGCCCTTCCGCTCGGAACACTCCAAAGCCGCCGCTTACTCGTCCTCCTGGGAGCGCAGGCGCGCGTCCTTGTTGATCACGTTCACGTTGAGCTGCGCCGCGCGCTCGCAGATCGCCTTGCGGTTCAGGGTGGACACGTTGTGCGCAATCTCCGCGCAGTACTTCCGGTTGTGCATCATCAGCAGGTCAAGGTCCGCAATGTTGTGAACGACGAACTTGAGGAAGCCTGTTTGGAAATGGAACCGGGGACGACGATGACGTCAGCGAGGGGCCGTACGCGGCGGGGGGTCGCACGGAGGCGAGGAGCGAAGCGTGTGTGGTGGCGACGCACGCACACCAGCGCAAGGAGGGACGCAACGCAAGGGCCTGGGGCGGCCTGCGCGCGGGACGCACCGTTGGG
>Ga0307488_10005751_pt1 | contig 10235 bp, 10 predicted proteins | sample SB02metaG_FD_202248 | JGI IMG/M metagenome (GOLD analysis project Ga0307488, IMG submission 202248) | Sea-ice brine microbial communities from Beaufort Sea near Barrow, Alaska, United States - SB 0.2 | ecosystem: Environmental > Aquatic > Marine > Coastal | place: USA: Alaska | collected...
ATCAAGGAGCGCTGGCCAATCCACCGCACGCCACCTGCCTTCGATCAGCTTGAGTCTAAAACTCAGATGTTCGAGACTGGCATCAAGGTCATTGATTTGCTGACCCCATATGTACAGGGTGGAAAAATTGGACTGTTCGGTGGAGCCGGTGTAGGTAAGACCGTTTTGATCCAGGAAATGATTTACCGTGTTGCTGAGAACCACGACGGTGTCTCGGTATTCGCCGGTGTTGGTGAGCGTACTCGTGAGGGTAACGACCTGATCGAAGAGATGGAAGAAGCAGGCGTTTTGGAGAAGACCGCGCTGGTCTTCGGCCAGATGGATGAGCCACCTGGGACCCGCTTGCGTGTGGCGCTTTCGGCACTGACCATGGCGGAGTACTTCCGCGACGTTCAAGGCCAGGACGTGTTGCTCTTCATTGACAACATCTTCCGATTCACTCAGGCCGGAGCCGAGGTATCGACACTTCTTGGTCGTATGCCATCAGCCGTTGGGTACCAGCCAAACTTGGCTGACGAGATGGGTCTATTGCAGGAGCGCATTACTTCTACCAAGGGTCACTCAATTACCTCACTTCAGGCCATTTATGTTCCTGCCGATGACTACACCGACCCGGCTCCAGCAACCACCTTCGCTCACTTGGACGCAACCACTGAGCTAAGCCGTGAGATTGCTTCACGTGGTCTTTACCCAGCCGTGGATCCACTGAGCTCAACCTCGCGTATTTTGAGCGCCGCCTACCTAGGCGACGACCACTACAACACTGCGATTCGTGTCAAGGCCATCCTCCAGAAGAACAAGGAACTCCAAGAGATCATCGCAATTCTGGGTGTCGAGGAGCTTTCCGAGGAAGACAAGATCACCGTTTCAAGAGCGCGACGCATGGAGCAGTTCCTGAGCCAGAACACCTTCATGGCAACCAAGTTCACCGGTGTTGCTGGATCGACTGTGCCGCTAAAGGACACCATCGAGGGATTCACTATGATCGCCGATGGAGAACTTGATCACGTGCCAGAGCAGGCTTTCTATAACTGCGGTGGCATAGATGACGTGATGAAGGCCTATGAGCGCATCAAGAAAGACCTCGGCTAGTGGCCAACCTTATTCAGGTGAACTTAGTTGCCGCGGACCGCGAGATTTGGTCCGGGGAGGCATCTATGGTCATTGCTAAAACCTCAGAGGGCGAGATTGGATTACTTGCTGGGCATGAGCCCATGCTTGCAATTCTGATTCCTGGCTCAATCAGAGTGACTACAGCCGACGGCGGGAAAGTTGTTGCCGAAACTGAAGCGGGTGGCTTTTTGTCGATGGAGCATGACACTCTGACTCTCGTGGTCAGGGACGCTCACTTAGTTAGCTAAATGCTAGTTCTACTGCCGCCGTCGGAGACCAAGCGTCCCGGCGGCGTTGGTGTTTCCATAGATAAAGCCGCAATTATTTGGGCGGCCCTGGATCCCGCAAGAGATGTTGCGGTAAAGGCTCTAATTCAGCTGTGCCAGGACGAAGAGGCGGCTGCAAAGTCCCTAAAGCTTGGCAAGACAAACAGAAAAGACATTCAGGCAAACCTAGAGATTATGACTTCCGGGACAATGCCTGCCCTGCAGCGCTACACGGGTGTGTTGTATGACGCACTTGGTTACGATGAGCTTTCCAAAGACGCTCTTCAGCGAGCAGAAAATCAGATGTTCATACAGTCTTCTTTGTTTGGGCTAGTCCCGGCTATGGAGCGGATTCCTTACTATCGGCTTTCCGCAGGCTCTTTGCTTCCGGGGGTTTCTCTTTCAAGACTTTGGGCGGATGCCCATAAGGATGTCTGGCCGAGGCTCACGGGTCAAATTTTGGATATGAGATCCAAAGCATATGTTTCTTTGAATCCAATTCCGAAGGACAAGGACTCCTTTTTCTTGGAAGTGTTAGACGCCAACAGTGGCAAAGCACTCAATCACTTCAACAAAAAGGCCAAGGGCGCTTTTGCCAAGGCCTTTTTAGAGACGGGGCTTCAATCCAGTTCGGAGATTCCAATGGTTGCAAAGCGTGCTGGCTTGGAAGCCAGAGTTTCGGGGCGAATAGTAGAGCTGTTCGTGCCAGCAGGCTTTTAGTCGATCATCTCCGAGACAGCGGGTCCCTTTTGGTTCACATCCATCGGCAGCATGACCATCGGTTCGGGAAGTTCAATAACTCCTTCTTCCAAGGAAATGACTGAATCAAACCAATCCTGATCATTGAAAAGCACATATCCCGGCACTAGCCAGTAGTTTCCCAACGAGTCCCAAACTGACAACATGGTTGCTTCGGCCCGTTCAACGGTTAGCTGGATGATTTCTGGCTCATAGTTTTGATTCGGATCCTGTATGTACGGATCGTCGATTGAGACAGCTCCAGGTTCTGTGGCAGGCGCTGTTCCATCCTCTAAGTAGGGTTCGGGCTGAATCTCGTCGCTAATTCCAGCCTCTACTGGTTCGCTACTCGCCGTTCTTGAATCGGCGGCCATTTGGCCCTCAATGCTTCGGTAGAAACGCTCTGGAGGGTTTCCATACCAGCGACCCTCCGAAATACGGCTAACCGCGTCGATAGCAGAAACGGTATCGAATGAACCTCTGGGGACAAGCTCAATGCTGTGGCTAGAGAAGTAGGTCAGTTGGCCATCCATTCCCCAGTTCAAATACGTTTGCAAGCCGCTTTCAACTGAGTTAGTCAGGTAGGGAAGGGATGCGTATGCTCCCCAGTCGTCGCGGTAGATCGTGATCGAGTCCTCTTGGAAATCAAGGCCCGCACGCTCAAGCAGTGAGACGGCTTCGATCTTCAGCTCTGAGGCCGAGGGAATTAGTTCAGGGGTTGGTTGGGGCTCGCAAGACTGTAATTCGTCATTTGAAGCTTCCGCTGCATCGGCCGCGCAGTCGTATCGGTAATCGCTCCAATTTGAGAATGACCAGCTACCGGTTCCGCTCCAGTAGATGCTGAGGTAGGCGTTTTCTTCCGTTATCGAATAGCTCGGGTAACTATCGTCTGACCATTCGTCACGAACTGGCTCGCCAGTTACTCCAAACAGAATGCTCATTTTCTTCAAGATATCTAGAGGGTCGCCGACAAGTTTTCCTTGAAAAACCTGACCGTTGCCGGTTGCGTCAGTGACTCCTGGCCCTGCGTTATATTCGTAGCTAATCCAGCCGGGCCAATAGACCGAGGATTCTGCCATGTCCGAGGTTCCCTCGGCACTCGAGCTCAGCTTCTGGCCGCCACCCGATGCATCTGCGACGGTGAACAACGCAGGGGGCGTCATAACTGCGGGCAGGGTCACAGCAAGCGCTACCGCGGTCACAGCAAGCGAGAAACCGCCAACCCCGACCCCTAGCCTTAGTCCGCGAAAGCCGAACTGCCTTTGGGGTTTGCCAAGGGATGCACCTGTGACAACCGTGTGGTCTAGTACGGGGGCATCTCGCCCAGGATCAGCTGATGCGATTCTTTTCTGAAGCTCAAATTCTTCGTTCATGTCAGTTATGCGTAACCAGCTACTGAATATTTTCAAGATTTAGCAAACCTTTTAGTTTTTGCTTTGCCCGGGTTAGCCTTATAGCCGCCGCATTTTCGGACATCTCGAGTACTTTCGAGATTTCTGCGTTTGAAAGACCTTCCAGCGCCCAAAGCGAAATTATTTCTCGCTCCGCTGGGATCAGGCCGGCAAAAGCATCGCTGAGCTCTATATCTGCCAGGGCGATTGATTCAGCGGATGGTGCTGCTACTGGTTCGGCGAGCCTGGCCAGGATGCCATTGCGCCCGGATTGCTTGCGATGAAAGTTAGAGACCAGATACCGAGCTGTTTTGTAAAGCCACGGCAATTCGAAGCCCTCAGGAATTTGTTCTTTCTTGCTCCAGGCAATCTCAAAAAGATCCGATGCTAGATCTTCGACCTCACTAATAGGAACTCGCCTGGACAAATATGCGCTGATCATTGGCAACTGAGCGCGAAACACTCGGTTGAATTCCTCTGGCGACATATGGCTCCTCTAACTACTAAATGTAGTCAGTGCACAAATATTTTCAGCTAGATAAGAAGCAATTTACTGAGTGATCTTTTACCATTCCTGTTGATTGCATAAGGGCATACATGGTCGTGGAGCCAACAAATTTTATTCCGAGCCGCTTGAGCTCTTTGCTGAGGGCATCGGACTCTGGACTCGTTGTGATCGATTCTTGAGATCTGCCGGATGACGATGGGTTTGGGGCGAAGGACCAAAGAATTTGTGTCAGGTCCAGGGACTTGTCCAGGATTACCCGCGCATTATTTACGGCGGCGGATATTTTGGCTCGATTCCTGATTATGCGCGAATCGGACATCAGCTCTTCGATCTTCGATTCGTCAAAGGCTGCGACTTTATCTAATTCGAAGTTATCAAAAGCTTCCCGAAAGCCCTCTCTTCGCTTCAGGATTGTTAGCCAGCTCAGACCCGCCTGAAAGCCTTCGAGGGTCATTTTCTCGAAGAGGTTTCGTTGCCCCGTAAGTTCTTTGCCCCACTCGTTGTCGTGGTAGTCGATGTAAATCTGATCCGAGTTGACCCAAGGACACCGGACGAGATCTTGGGAGCCGGTGCTCATTCTTTGAACTCAATCTGCTCAAAGGCCAAGAGCCAACGCTTGGTAACCAGGCCCTCGCCACCGGAGTACCCAGTAATTCGTCTCTCTGCACCTAAAATCCGGTGGCAACCGACCAGTAGTGGCAACGGGTTCGCACCCACTGCACCGCCAACGGCACGAACCGCCCTGGGGTTTCCGACGGCCAAGGCTAACTCTGCATAGGTGCTCTGCTCACCGAAGTCCAGCTTGGCTATTTGCGCCCAGACTGCCAGCTGGAAAGCGGTTCCGGCTATGTCCAAAGGAACAGAGAAGCCCTTCCTGGAACCTTCGAAGAATTCAGACAGCTGATCGGCCGCATCTAGAGCAAAACGGTGTGCTTTCGCCGAGTCTGAAAATTCAATTCGAACGGAACCAGGCGGCAAAATTTCTATTCGAGCGACACCAGCCTGAGTAGCGCCAATGGAAATTTTTCCTATGGGGGATTTAATCAGCTTGAGCGACGATAGTTCTGTCATGTCAAGAAGTATTGCAAAGTTTCCAGCAGGTCCGAAATTTAGGCTCCGGGACCTGTGGAAAAATTACCAAGTTAGAGTCGCTTACCGGCCTCTATCAGAACCGATCTCAGTATTTGCTCGATCTCTTCGAATTCCTTCGGACCGCAAGTAAGGGGAGGGGCAAGTTGAATTACCGGATCTCCACGATCGTCGGCACGGCAGTAGAGACCCTGTTCGTAAAGAGCGTTATTCAAGAATCCTCGAAGAATTTTCTCGGACTCTTCTCGAGTCAGAGACTCCTTAGTTTCCTGGTTTCGGACTAGCTCTATTGCGAAGAAGTAACCATCGCCTCTAACGTCTCCAACGATTGGCAGGTCCTTCAACTTTTCAAGTGTCTTGCGGAAGATCGGGGAGTTGATCCGGACGTTGTCGACCAGTCTTTCTTTGTCATAGATGTCCAAGTTTGCCAATGCCACCGCGCAAGCGACCGGATGGGCCGCGAACGTATAGCCATGGGCAAGAGTGACGGTGCCCTCGTTGAAAGGAGTGAAGTATTTTTCCTTTATGAATAGAGCGCCGAGTGGTGCGACACCAGAAGTAATCGCCTTGGCGGTGATCATCATGTCTGGATTTATGTCGTATCGCTGTGATCCAAACATTTCTCCGGTGCGGCCAAAGCCGGTGATGGTTTCGTCTGCGACCAAGATAACGTCGTACTTATCGCAGATTTCGCGAATGCGCTTGAAGTAGCTGTTTGGTGCCGTGAAGCATCCACCCGCATTTTGAATTGGCTCGACAAAGAATGCCGCAACAGTATCGGGCCCTTCAAACAAGATAACTTCTTCTAAGCGGTTGGCAGCCCAGAGCGCGAATTCATCCTCGGTTTTGAAACGTGAATCTGCTCGATACCAGTTGGTGTTCGGGATGCGGAATGTGGATGGAACAAGCGGCTCAAACATCTGCTTGAAGGCGGCAATTCCAGTTATTGAAAGCGCACCGTGGCTGGTGCCGTGATAGGCGGTCTGCCGAGAAATCACCTTGTGTTTTAGGGGTTTGCCCGTCATCTTGAAATACTGCTTGGCGATCTTCCAAGCCGATTCCACTGCTTCGCCACCACCGGTGGTGAAAAAGATTCTGGTCAGGTCCTTTGGCGCGTATGAAATCAACCTCTCGGCAAGCTCTACGGCTCTTGGGTGTGCGTAGGACCATAGCGGCATGAAGTCAAGCTCCATGGTTTGTTTGGCAGCAGCATCAGCTAGTTCTTGTCTGCCGTGCCCAGCGTTGACCGTGAAGAGTCCGGATAATCCGTCGATGACTCTGCGGCCCTTTGAATCAGTCAGGTAGTGACCATCGGCCTTCTGAATAATGGTCATGTCAATTTTGTTGTATGGGCTGTGACGAGTGAAGTGCATCCAAAGGTGCTTCTTCGCACTCTTTTGAAGCGCCTTGTCCCCGACCTCTTGACCGGATGCCATGGCGTGGACTATCGGGAAGTCGGACTTGGATGCATTTGAAACGTGGCTTTTTTTCTTGGAACTGAACAGATCCCTTAGGGATTTAGTCTTGTTGTTCTCCTGGATTGCCATTTCATATCACTTCTTACTGTTTTTTAGTTGGAGAGAAACTCGTCATCGAGTTCCCCAGTTGTAGTGCTGCTTTTCTAGTTTTAGGTACACAAAACTTTCGGCGGAAATGACTCCGGGCAATGCTCGTATTTGCTCATTGATAAGGGCTAGCAGGGCATCATCGTCCTCGCAGACAGCCTCAGCCATGATGTCGAAGCTTCCGGCAGTTAGCACCACATAGTCAACGGAGGCTATCTCTGCCAGCGACTTAGCGATAATCAGAGCATTTCCGGAGCATTTGATTCCGATCATCGCTTGTCTCGAAAAACCCAAGACAAGAGGGTCGGTTACCGCGACAATTTGCATAACCTTGGCTTCAGTCAACTTCTGGACTCGCTGCCTCACGGCAGCTTCAGATAGTCCGACGACCTTTCCAATTTCCGCGTAGGACTTCCTACCGTCATGCTGCAGCTCTTCGACGATGAGCTTAGAAGTCTCGTCAAGTTGCGACCGGCGGGTCCTTAGGGTTTTGGACATACCGTCAGTATCACACTTTTTAGCGTCCCAAATGGTCTTTTCCGCCGAATTATTGTCAATTTGTTACGAAATCGGTCCTGTTTGGAAACTTGAGTGTCGAAATGCTTATTTGGGTTTAGAGTTTTAGTGGATTAACTCGAAGAGGAGTGGTGAACAGTGGCCGTAAAAAAATTGCAGAACTTTATTGGTGGCAAATATCAGCCACCTGTAACCGACAGTGTTAGCGACGTTATCGACCCGTCGACTGAGCAGGTTTATGCGCATGCTCCAGTATCTAGCGCCGCTGATGTCGACCACGCTTATAAGGTCGCTGCTAAAGCTTTCGAAACTTGGTCACAGACAACCCCCTCCGAACGCCAGCTTGCGCTGTTTAGAATTGCGGACGCTCTTGAGGCAAGGGCCGAAGAAGCGGCTGATGTTGAGTCTGAAAATACCGGCAAGCCCCGAACCACATTGGTTGACTACGAAATCGGACCTTCGATTGATCAGATTCGATTTTTCGCGGGAGCAGCCAGGAACCTAGAGGGTAGGGCGACTGCCGAATACTTGAGGGATCACACTTCTTCTATTAGAAGAGAGCCAATCGGCGTTATCGGTCAAGTGACCCCTTGGAACTACCCACTCAATATGGCGGTTTGGAAGTTTGCACCGGCCATTGCCGCGGGAAACACAATCGTTCTAAAGCCCTCGGACACCACTCCGGCCTCGACTCTGCTGCTTGCCGAGATCGCGAGCGAGTTTCTGCCAGAAGGGGTTTTCAACGTTGTCACCGGTGATCGAGATACTGGTCGGGCAATGATTGAGAACCAAATACCTCAGATGGTTTCCATCACCGGTTCGGTGCGCGCAGGAATGGAGGTTGCGAAGAGCGCTTCCAGTGACCTAAAGCGCGTCCACCTTGAGCTGGGCGGTAAGGCTCCGGTGATAGTTTTTGCCGATGCCGACTTCCAGAAGGCTGCCGAGGGCATTGTTGCTGCAGGCTTCTTCAACGCGGGTCAGGATTGCACTGCGGCCACAAGGTTGCTAGTTCAGGAATCGGGATATGACGATTTCATGAGTGCACTTATTGCCGAGGTAAAAAAGAGTGCAAAGGTTGGCATGCCGAGTGAGCCAGATATTTTGTTTGGCCCGGTTAATAATGCTAACCAGCTGGCTCGGGCCCAGGGTTTCATCGACAGGTTGCCTGACCACGCAAAGATTGAAACCGGAGGATCACGAATCCCCGGTAGCGGTTACTTCTTTGAGCCGACTGTGCTGTCTGGCCTAAAGCAAACTGACGAGCACATTCAGGACGAGATCTTTGGCCCAGTCATGACCGTCCAGAAATTCAAGGATGATGCCCAGGCATTGGAGTGGGCTAATGACATCAGATATGGCCTGGCATCTTCGGTTTGGACAACTAACCACACCAGGGCAATGCGTTTCGCTAAGTATCTGGATTTTGGAACCGTCTGGGTAAATACCCACATTCCATTGGCCGCTGAAATGCCACACGGTGGCTTCAAGCACTCCGGATACGGAAAAGATCTATCTCACTACGGCTTCGAGGACTACACGAGAATCAAACACGTGATGCACTACATAGGAGATTGAAAAGTAAAGATTAGATTTCATTGCCTCTTTTTTGGTGAAAGTTGTGCAAAGCTTTCCCTTGCCTTTGGACCCTAAAGAAAATAGGACGTGAAAAACCGATAATCGCAGGAAGCTGCGTAAACCTAGGAGAATGCTATGAAGCGAGGACTACCTCAAGACCCAATGTTGGCTCAGCTTGTTCAGATGGCTAGACAGCACCAAATCTCTCGAAGAACGGCTCTTGCCGGCGTCGGTGGAACCGCCGCAGCGTTATCGCTTGCATCTTGTGCTGCCGCCGAAGAGACGGTTGTTGCGGCTACCGACCTTTCCGACAGTGAGAAGGTACTTACCTGGCACAACTGGGCGGCCTACATGGACGAAGATGATGACGGTAACTACCCAACCTTGCTTCGCTTCCAAGAACAGAGCGGAATCACTGTCGATTACCGCATTGAGATTGATGACAACGACACTTGGTACGCCAAGGTCAAGGACCAGCTAGAGCTTGGCCAGGACATCGGTGCTGATGTTGCCTGTCCAACCACCTGGATGGCAGCTCGCCTTCGCGGTCTTGGATACCTTCAGGCGATGGACAACGCAAACATGCCAAACAAAGTTGCGAACCTAGCTCCTGGCTACCAGGGCAACCCGGATGACCCAGACCGCGTTTACTCAATTCCTTGGCAGGGTGGATTTGCTGGAATTGGCTACAACAAGCAGGCCTACAAAGAAGCAACCGGCAAGGATGAGCCGGCAACCATGTCCGACCTTTGGGCCGCAGAGCTAAAGGGCCGTGTCGGGTTGCTTTCCGAGATGCGCGACACCGTCGGGCTTGTTCTTTTGAGCCAGGGCATCGACATTGCTTCTGCGGACAGCCTCACTGAAGATGCTTTCAACGCAGCTCTCGAAGAGATCAAGACTCAGATTGACAGCGGACAGATCTATAACGTCCGCGGAAATAGCTATCTTGACGACCTAACTACCGGAAACATCATCGCTGCAACCGCTTGGTCCGGTGACATCACTGTCATCAACTACGAAAGCGGCACCGATGAAGACCCAGAACCATTCGGCTTCGTTTTCCCCGAATCTGGTGCGACTCTTTGGGCTGACGAGTTCGTTGTCCCAATTGGCGCAACTCACAAACGCAATGTTGAAGCTCTAATCGAGTACTACTACGACCCAGTAAACGCAGCTGAGCTTGCTCTTTGGGTGAACTACATCACTCCAGTAGTTGGAGCCAAGGAAATTGCCGCTGAAGCCGACCCAGAATTGGCAGAAAATCAGCTTATTTTCCCGAACGCTGACACTCTGGCTAAGAGCCATTCGTTCCGGAGCTTGACTGGACCAGAGGAGCAACGTTTCTCGGCTGCTTGGCAAAACCTTCTTCTAGGTTCCTAGGTGGCCACTGAGTTCATAGCCAGAGGTCAAGATCTGGAGCTAAAAGGTATTCGCAAGGAGTTCCCCGGTTTTGTTGCTGTCGATAATCTCGACC
>Ga0307488_10005753_pt1 | contig 10234 bp, 8 predicted proteins | sample SB02metaG_FD_202248 | JGI IMG/M metagenome (GOLD analysis project Ga0307488, IMG submission 202248) | Sea-ice brine microbial communities from Beaufort Sea near Barrow, Alaska, United States - SB 0.2 | ecosystem: Environmental > Aquatic > Marine > Coastal | place: USA: Alaska | collected 2017-05-06
TTGTCAGTGGTCAAGACACCTATCGCACCAGTTATTGCATCGGGGATTATGAAAAACCTTTCACGTTGATCATTCAACGTAAAGCCATTAACGGTCAGGCAGCACTTGACCTAGAAGCGGCTGATGAAGCCGAAGAAGTCATTGTTGGCGGGTATGTTTATCGTGCGGTTGCCACAAGTCGAGACACTTTAAGCAATAGTCAGATCATTCACTGGTACAACCAGCGTGCTGAGGATAGTGAAAATCGTATTAAAGAGCTAAAGCTGGATTTTGGCGGTGACACACTGCCTTGCTCAGACGTTAACGCCAATGCCCTGTATTTTTTAATCACGGCACTCTCGTACAATTTATTTGCGCTGATGCGTCAGCTGTTACCAGAAACATTAGCTCACCATCGTGCCGTAACAGTGCGTTGGCGCTTGTATGCAATGGCTGCAAAAGTCGTCAAAACGGGGCGACAGTGGTACGTGAAGCTTAAAGAAAATCATCGGTGTTTATTGGAACAAGTGCTTCTTGCGGTGAGGGAATTTGCTCCACCGCCCATGTAACCTATTAGTAACGAGAGTAGCGACAGGAGGTAGTGACAGGAGGTAGTGACAGGAAAATAATATAAACCAACTTATACAGGATAAATCCGCCTAAAAAACGCGGATCATGCGTTGAAGTCCGCTGGGAAGTGATTATTGAGTCAGTTTTTCAGGGATACGTACAGCGCAGTCCCGCTTTTGGTATGAAATAAGACTTTTAGAGGTCTTTGATACCAACACGAATCTCTATATGGGGATTTGGGAAGTAAAATAGCTTTCTTACAACGGCCTCTTAATATATTATTAGAAAAGATTTTTGAGTTTCTACCACTACATAAAGCTCACCAATTGATTCATATTTTTATCTAATAAAAAGGAACCATCATGAAACTACATCGTTTCGCTGCTGTTACTGCAACGACCTTTATTCTGACTGCTTGCGGTGCTGACAAGGCGCCAGAAGAAGCGCCAACAACAGAAACCTCAGCGATAATAGAAGCAGCCTCACCGCTAGCGTCGTTGGATCAACGCTTAAGCTATATTGTTGGTGAAAATATGGCTCGACAATTTACTCAAGATGGCATCACTCTTGATACCGACACATTGGCACTGGCGGTTGCCGATGTCGTTGAGGGTAAGGAATCACGGATGTCAGAAGAAGACAGGGCTAATACCATCCAAGAAATACAAACACGCGCCCAGCAGACCCAAAAAACCGAGAGAGACGCTTTAGTGACTGCCAATAAAGAAGCCGGCGCAGCGTATTTAGCGGCAAACGCTGAAAAAGAAGGTGTTGTTACTACTAACAGCGGCCTGCAGTACAAAGAATTAGTGGCGGGTGATGGCGAAGTACCTAAAGAAAGCGATACGGTGACGGTGAACTATAAGGGGACCCTGGTCGATGGCACGGTATTCGACAGTTCTTACGATCGCGGCCAGCCAGCCACGTTCCCTGTTATCGGCGTGATTCCAGGTTGGACTGAAGCCTTACAGCTAATGAACGTAGGGGATAAATTCGAACTGACTATCCCGTCTGATCTAGCCTATGGTCCCGGTGGTACAGGTCCCGTGATTGGCCCCCATGCGGCGTTGATCTTTGATGTTGAATTACTAAGCATAGCTCAGGTAGATGCGTTACCAGATGCACCTGACATGCCTTAACCATTTATTATTACCGTAAGCTTGTTATAAAAAAGCCCTCACAGTGAGGGCTTTTTTTGTGCCTAGCTATCGGGAAAGACAGCTGATGACGAAGAATGTAGCCTTAGGTGGTGTAAAAATCCATCGGACGAAATGGCATAAAACAGACCATCTTGTGGGTCAAAGGCAACATCAAGTGCGGCAGTTGATGTCGGTTGCCATTGATTTCTTCGAGGTAATATCCACTGATCTATGATGTCCAAAGAGTTAACATTGCGTAGCTCCACAGTACGATTAGAGTAGGCGAGTAGGAGTAAGGTGTTGTCTTGGTTAAAAGTGGACGCGGTAATACGCAAACCTAAACTTAATCGTTGTTTCTTCATAGAGATACTGCCCAAGCGGGCTTTGCTTTGTGTATCCCACAGCTCGGCTTTATCATATTGCGCGGCGGTGAGTGCGTAGTGTCCGTCGTGACTTAGTGCAACAAATTGCACTTCTTCTTCGTGGTTAATAGTAAGTAGGCGCTCGCCATCGCTGATCCTCCACAAAACCGCCGTGCGATCTTCAGAGCCTGTGAGGAGTTGAGTTTGATCATCACTAACCGCCACGCTATGGACTTTGCCGTCATGACGGAATGTGCGTGTAATTCCCCCCTTGATCGCGTCGAAAATAACCGCCGATTGGTCGGCTAAGCCCATCGCGACATACCGCCCGTCATACAATAAAGCGACGTCTAATATCTTAGCGGGCGATGTCCAAAACCGTGATGCTTCGCCGCTGCCGATATCCCATAGCACTAAAGTGGATTCGTCAGCAGTAATGGCGCGAGTATTATTAGCCGCTATATCAGAAAATAAGAGAATGCCCTCCGCTGTGTCGGCGGTGTGATTCCAGTTATATAAACGTTCGCCATCGGCCACTCGCCAAAGACTGCCTCCCTGAAAAATTGATCCAGCGATTGCCCATTCTGCGTTTTTTGCCAGTGCGGCGGTGTATAAGCCTTTACTGGCGAGCTCTACTGATGTTTCTGGTAAGTGCTTTTCACTACAAGCTGTAAGAAATAAAAGCAGCAACGCGATCAAGCTGCAGCGAATAGCACCTGATAGTTGGTGGATCGTTGGTGGGGTGATAGCCACCATGGTGATCGTCGTCAGGGCGTGTTGCGAGTCAGCGGGCTGAGTAATGGGTTATCCTCTTATAAAGGTGTTATTGATGCCGATAATGTTATTTCGGTGAAATATGTATCGGCAACATGTATAGAGATAACGCCTGTAACGTCACTGTTTATGGATAAAGGCAGATTTTATCTATAAACGATCGAGGCGCGTTAGTAACTTCAGCTACTAACGGCTATTTTAAAAAGCGTGTGCTGGCACCAATTAACGAAGGTTTAGGCCCCATAAATTAGCAATAGTCAGTGGTCGCTAAGCAACCAAATCTTTGTGGGAGGTATGTAGCACTTCGATCATTTTATCTTCAGCAGTAAAACGTGTTTCTAATTTTTCACCAATATCAGATAAGTCGGCTACTAGCTCGCTTAAATCATCGGTTTCTTGATACTTGTCATTAAAGTCGATAAGCGACTCGGTGGTGACATCAATAACATCGTACAATTCTGCAGCTTGTTTGAGCGCGGCTTTATCTCCAAAATCCTGTCCCTCTTTTATCAGTTGGTCGTAAATTTCAAAATGCCCAGCGGAGACATAATCTACTAAAATTTGACAAAAACGTTTCACTTGTCCTTGATGTTTGACATTATCTTCATCAAATACGCCTATCCCAGAGAGGTCACAATAAGACACCAGCAGTTGTTGCCGTTCATGCAGCCACTTATCAATAATATCATTTACTCCGCCCCAGCGTTCTTTGGCAGATCGGCAATTTTCTAACATGGTCAAGCTCCTAAACTACTTATTATGAGAAGTCGTTGTGTTATTAATAGATAGTGAACACGTCACTGGTGACCTTAAATCTAAAATCGAAGAGCTCAGGTCTATTTGCAAGTCGATAAGCGTTAAAGGACAAAATAGATCCCAGTCACTCTAGGTTTTACTGTTCTCTAAACGGTTATAAGTGATAGATAGATACAGTATCGCACCATTCATAAGAAATAATCCAGCAAAAGCAACAAACGTCCAACTGGGAATAGTTAGGCCTAACAAAGACCATGCAGACTCTGCGCAACTACCATCACCTTGTAATAGTACCGCTAATGCTTCGACAAAAGGCACATTTTCTAATAAGTACCCTAATGTTGGACCGCAAGCGGGCGCCAAATCTTCAGGTAGGCTTTGTAACCATATGTGTCGCATCGAAAAGCCTGCGCCAATAGCAGCCAATAACATGCCAATAATTGAATAACACCTGTTACCAGTGGGTGGCTTAACCAGCCACGCGACTAGGGCTGTCAGACCTACTGCTATGATAAAAACGCGTTGTGTCATACACAGCGCGCAGGGTATTAATCCCATTTGATATTGCATATACAGAGCGATGGCAATTAACATACTGCAACCGGCCCATAAAAGAAGATAGTAATGACGTGGCATGATAGGTTTGAATAATAGAAAAGACACAGCAGAACCTTTATAGTAAATAGAAATAAAGCTGAAGATTACGCGCTTAATTCAATGGTGGCAAATTTTTTAGAGTCTCTATACTGAAGTAACATAGGGCAAAGATAGAGGATCAAGATCAATGAAGTATAAACTGAGTGGGTGGCTATTATCGATGTCGTTGTCATTGGTTGTCTTAACGGTCATGCCGGCATGGTCAGGAGACGATGCGCCAGAAGATACAGAAGTAGCGTCTACAGAAGAAACGGCAGGAATATTGGCCAGGCCTACCTATGTACCCGTTAAGCCCGCTTTTGTCGTTAATTATGGGGGTGAGGGCAAGTTACGGTATATGCGGGCAGAAATTTCGCTGAGAGTAGAAAATGTGAGTTTCGCTAATGCTGTTCGTCATCACATGCCGTTGGTCAGAGATAGCTTAGTGAGTCTTTTTAGTCGTCAAACCGATGAAGATGTCGATACGCCAATCGGTAAGGAAAGGTTGCGGCTTAACGCTCTGAAAAGCGTGCAGGAAGTGATTGAAAAAGAGGAAGGTAAGCAGGGGATCCTTAATTTATATTTTAGTCATTTCGTCGTTCAAAAATAATACTGTTTAGGCTTAAATAATTCGGGGGGATCCCTTTGCGTTATTTAACGGGTTTCTACACGCTGGTAAAAACTAAGCTATTCAGTGTGAACAGAAGGTATTTAATCGCGCCGTGGTGAATTGATCTTTCAAAAATATGACGCTGAGGATGTACATATATCGAAGATGGTTGTGAGCAAGTACCATATTCATATACCTATAGAATACCCGCCTAGGCTGTCGCCCAGTGATTGGGTGAAACGTCCAGAAGGTTGAATGTCAAGAAAGGCCAGGATGAATTTCATGAGCTAAAACGGCGATACTGGGGCAGCTATTTTTGGGCGATAAGTAACGGGGTATGGTCGGTGGGCGATACTCCGATGCAATAGTGCCAAAGTATTTGGAGCATCATAGAGGCCCATCTGAAGGAGAAGCAGTAACATTATACTGGCATTATACTGGCATGATGAAGCTGACAAGTACTTTCAATCTATAGTCTGAGTTGACACGTGAGTAAAAGAAGCAGGTCAAGATTAATCGGTCACTCAAGCTAATCACGGCGAAAAGCTGCACAATATGCCTACGTCCTTAGACCGTGGGAAATTCTTGCGTCAAAGGCTATATAAAAAAGCCACGTCAGGCAGATTTTTTTGTGTCTATATTGAGCAACATTTAGGCTTCCGCCGTGATGCGAAGATCACGTTACCCCTGTCCATGAGAGCGCTACCGCGTTCTATATTCTCCCTTTGCTGGTTGTCCGCGCAGGCCACATAAATTTTTTGTAAAAGCCTTAGCCTATCGGTTAACTAACACTCGACATGGTGTTGCACTGATATTGTGAGTAGTAGTCGGCCAAGTAACGATCAAACTCAATAATGTCGTCTGATTCAATACGGTCCTGCTTGGCAATAGATTGTGTTGCTAGCTCGGCATAGTGGGCTTGCTGCGCACGTGTTAACACATAGTGAGCAAAATAATCTTGATGCTGTGTCGATAAATCTGCAGCGAAACGATAAAAAGTTTTGTTGTTCTTTTTCATGTCTGCCAACACCTGAGCTGAAGGCGTAAGAGAGGTGTCGTGTAATTTTCTCCGCTCGCTTTTCAAACTATCAGAATACTGGGCGCCGCCTTTTGCATTGTCGAGTGTTCGAGCGACTTGCTGCATGTCCACCATTAACATCTCGCCCCATTCCCGCATAGGGCGCTCTTTACCTTGATCTCTTAGGCGTAAGTCGGGGTCTCGTCCCTGGTAGACCATCCGTTTTTGATTATTTTGAATATCGATATGTTCTTGATTGCTTGATGAAGGGCTGTCAGATAATAGGCAGTGTAATAAAAATGTATCTAAAAAATGCATTTGCTGCTCGTTAATGCCTAGTGGTTCAAAGGGGTTTAAGTCTAAGCAGCGAACTTCAATATATTCTACGCCACCATCCATTAATGCAGACAACGCTGTTTCCCCGCGCTGAGAAGTTCGTTTAGGGCGAATAACACTGTAAAACTCATTCTCTATCTGTAATAGGTTATTGTTGAGTTGCTTGTATTCGCCATTGGCCTCTTTGATGCCTATGGCGGCATATTCAGGGTGTGTGTGCGTAATGGCACTACACAAGGTTTGAGCGTAACTGTCGAGACAGTTGTAGGTGATGACTAATGATTCTTGCGCGTTGCTTTGGTAGCCCAAGTCCCCCATGCGTAATGACGTAGCATAAGGCTTGTGTAAGCTGTTGATATCTTCACCAAAAGGTTCTAATTGATGGGGCCGGTCACCGACGAAGCTTTTGCATACTCCCGGTGATGCACCAAACAGATAGAGTAATAACCAAAAGTTTCGTCGGAAGTTGCGAATTAAGCGAAAATAGCCTTGGGTTTTAAAGTCGCTCATAGATAAGTCGCTATTTTCCTGCGATCTCAAAAAAGACCATAGCTCGTCCGACACGGAAAAGTTGTAGTGCAGTCCAGCAATCGTTTGCATTGAACGACCATAGCGATGACCTAATCCCATGCGGTAAGCCGATTTCATCTTGCCGCTATTCGAAGAGCCATATTGTGCAATAGGAATGTCACTATCGCGTCCTAGCATGCAGGGCATGCTAGCTGGCCAGAGGCGCTCATCATTTAAGTTTTGGCAGGTATAAGCGTGAAGCTCCGTGAGCCGTAGTAAGCTCGACGCTGCATCTTCGCGAGGTTCGGTAATAAATTCGAGCAAAGCTTCACTGTAATCAGTGGTAATGTGTGGGTGAGTCAGTGCTGAACCTAAGGCCGTAGGATGATGGCTAGAAGCTAAGGTCCCGTTGGGTTTAATGCGCAAGCTTTCTTTTTCTAGACCGCGATGAATATCCGCAATGCCCGCGTGGTTTGGCGCTTTAGACAATGCGCTTAACCTATCACTTAACACCGCATCGTCTAACATGCTATCGGCTGAACGTGTCATTTACTGCTGCTCCTAATCACCTTTTATGGCGACATCTATCTAATGTTGTTGGCTGTTCTATGCGTGACTCCGAGCTCATTCAGAACGAACGCTCTATATTAATGGAGAAATAGGACTGCAAATAATGAACATCGTAATAAAAATCGACACATAACAAGCAGCAAGCTTGCTATTGTTGAGCCCTAGCCGGATAAAGGCGCTTCGCCGATAGCTGTCTCTGCGGACGCGCCGGATCTTTCGTCTTCAGCGGTTTCAATAACAGGGTCAGGCAGCGGTTCTGGCATGTCTTCCGCGGGTATCGTAGGCAACCCTTTTCCACTCGCAGGATATTCTCGGACATTAATACGTAGCTCAACGTTGTGAAAGCCACTTTCAAACATCATATTAATTGCTTCATCTTTATGTATAGTGCGGAATATTTTATTAAGCTCTTGCCCATCACTCCATACATAACGAATTTTAGCCGTTTTGTCAGCAATGGTCTTCTGCAAAAAATAACCGTGTTGATTTTGTAAAATGTAAAGCGTAATCATTGTTGTCGTTACTTCCCTCAAAATCTCAAAGCCCACCAAAATAATTAGAAGATGGTTAATGCTAAGCTTCAGCCTGGCATTCTACCGCAATTGTTTACTTTGTTGAGCAGTTTATCATTGCTGTGCTAGCATAATAGAATGCTGTGAGTTGTGAATGGGTTCTAACGTCTGGTTCACAGCCTGCCTTTTTTATGGCGGTCATCATTATTGCACGTTTATACCGTTGACACGCAGTGGGCTTATGTACGTTAATGTGAAGGTAGAATATGGGTTGATATGGAGTATTGTTTGAGAGTATCAGCCTATGTCCCTCAAGCAAATACAATAAGTTTTAGATAGTCACCGATAAAGCATTATTTTTCTAGATCGTGATGAAAACGCAATAACTGAGTGAAAAAAATCATGTATCTCAATCATAAGAGGTTCCCTAGGTGTCTAGGTAAGGTCTCGGTGCTACAGCTGGTATATCTCGGTATTGGCGCTTTATTTCTTACTTGGGGCACCCACTCTGCAATGCAGTTGTTTGATGTGCTGGGTTCATCAAAAGCCCCGTTGATTTCCGAAGCAGCTGTTCAGCAAAGTGCACCTCCCTCCCGCTTCGCGAGAGACTCAGTGGATATCAGCGCCTTAAAGGGTATTCCCCTATTTGGTGAGGCGGATGATGCGCCTGCGATGATAGTGCCAGTAGAAAAGAAAGAAGAAATAGTAGAAGAAACAAAATTAAATCTGGTTTTAAAGGGTTTGTTTACGGCCGACATCAAAGGGCAGGGACAGGCGATTATTGCCAGTGAGCGTGACGATCAGTTGTATCACGAGGGAGAAGAGCTAGAAGGCTTGTCTGATGTGAGTTTGTTAGAGGTCTTTTCTGATAGAGTTAAACTGAGCAATCGGGGCAAGGCCGAAGTATTGTTTTTGTATCCAGAAAGTGAACGTATTTTATCGCGCCCTACACATGCGGCGGGCTCAAATTCGCAGTTTATAGAGGCTGAAGAAGGGGGAGCACTAGAAAATATGATGGTAAACACTGACGATATCTTGTCCAATGATAGCCCTCAAGGAAAAAAGCTTAATGACATCATCCGCGTAGTCAGAGAACGTAATCAGTCAACAGGCGATATGCTGGGTTTTCGAGTGTTACCTGGGCGCGACAGGGAAAGCTTTGAAGCGTCTGGCTTGCAAATAAATGATATAATCACCTCTATTGATGGTGAGAAGCTCACCAATCTGCGCTCTGCAATGACGATCTATCGTGATAAACGTGATGTATCAAGAGTATCGTTGAGGGTTAATCGAGCGGGTACTGAGCTTAGTATAGATATTGATCTCAATGCGCTAAAATAAGTTGTTGACCATAGACGCAAATTTTTTTATTTTTTTATATTGAACAATGGAATCCCTGTGAATAATTTTTCTTCCACCGTTAACGTTAAATGCGAGCAAATCATAAAGGCGACATTAACCGCACTGCTAATGATAGCTGTGCTTCTAAGCCTTAGTATTTCTGCTCTAAGTTATGCCCAAACAGAACAAGGGCAGTTGCCGGAGCGGGTAAAAGAACAGACAGTATCTCCAGAACTGTTGCCAGAGCAGTCAGTAAAGCCAAATCAGCAGACAGTAAATCAAGAGCAAAAGTGGCAGGTGAATTTTAAAGACTCCGACATTCAAGAAGTGATTAAATTTGTCGCCAATATCACCGGTAAAACGGTCATTATTGACCCTCGTGTGAAGGGTAGAGTAAAAGTGATTTCAGCAAATTCTTTATCAGAAAAAGAACTCTACGACTTGTTTTTATCGGTACTGGAAATTCAAGGGTTTACGGCTATCGATGTAGGCAATATTGTACGTATTATTCCGCGTAAAGATGCGCGTACCTCAGCAGTTCCCGTCTTGAATAGCCCCAGCTTTGGTGCCGATGCTTATATTACGCAAGTGATTCAGCTTTATAATGTGTCGGCCTCTAAGGTGTTGCCTGTATTGCGACCGCTAGCGCCTCAGCATGCACATTTAGCTGCTTACGAACCGAGTAACGCCATTATAGTGTCTGATACAGTAGCGAACATTGCCCGATTGACCGATATTATCGAGCGCATTGATCGAGCGGGAGTAGCAGAAACTGATGTTATTGCGCTGGAATATGCTCAATCTGTTGATCTTGCAGTGATTTTGCAGCAACTGCTTAAAGGTGAGCAAGGTGCCCCGCAGAATACACAGACGATTATTGTTGCCGAACAACGCAGTAATAGTATTTTAGTAACCGGTGACGAAGTACGGCGTAAAAAAGTACGGGAGCTTATTAAGCGATTAGATATTTCGCAACCGCAAACAGGTAACGTGCGTGTGGTTTACTTAGAGTATGCGGATGCTGAAGAGGTGGCTGCTGTTTTATCAAAGGTGGTGTCGAGTATTTCAAAGCTAGAGCCAGAAACAGGAAGGGGTGCAGGCCCATCTGCGGCAAACGCCTC
>Ga0307488_10005754_pt1 | contig 10234 bp, 7 predicted proteins | sample SB02metaG_FD_202248 | JGI IMG/M metagenome (GOLD analysis project Ga0307488, IMG submission 202248) | Sea-ice brine microbial communities from Beaufort Sea near Barrow, Alaska, United States - SB 0.2 | ecosystem: Environmental > Aquatic > Marine > Coastal | place: USA: Alaska | collected 2017-05-06
TTACCCTGGTGCTGCTGGGTGGTTTTTTTGTCCGCCAACAGGCCAGCGACCTGCCCCTCTGGCAATTTGTTGTGTATGGTCTGGTACCGCTGAACCTGGCGCTAATCAGCTGTTTCCAAGAACGTGGTCTGCTGACCCTGCCCGGTTACATTCGCCTTGGCAGCCTTGGCTTGCAGGCAGGCCTGCTGGTGTGGCTAGCCGAAAGTTCACCAAAATTGCTCGATCCTTACCTGCACCTGACACTCAGTGATGTGATCCAGCCGATTTCCCAGAGCCTGCAACACGGCATCGACAAAATCACTGGCGCCACTGTGAATGACACCATCAGCACCGCACAAGCAGCCACAAGCAGTCGCGTCAGCACAGCCATCAGCGGCATGCTGGCGCCCCTGCATCTGCTGGAGGCGACGCTGTTGAGCGCTGCTGCTGTGACCATTAGTGTGGCCAGCTGGCGCATCAATACGCCCGTCACCTACGCCCTTTTCGGTGGCTTCTGTGGCTACCTGCTGATTATCCTCAGCGATCCCGCGCCCCATCTGGCAGGCGCCTACATGCTCACCAGCCTGCTGCTGTTATGTGCGGGCCTGCTGCGCGACTCCTACAACATGGCGTATCGTGACGAACTGACGGGCCTGCCACAGCGCCGGGCCCTGAACGAGCAACTGCAGACAGTCGGTAGGCGCTACAGCTTGGCGATGCTCGATGTGGACCACTTCAAGAAATTCAACGACACCCACGGCCACGATGTCGGAGATCAGGTGCTGCAGATCGTGGCCAGCCGCATCCGCAGGGTACGTGGCGGTGGTCGGGCCTTTCGTTATGGCGGTGAAGAGTTTGCCGTAGTGTTCCATGGCAAGGACAAAACCGACGCGGCCCATTACCTTGAGCAGGTGCGCAAGTCCATCGCCGACTATGAGGTGGTGATTCGTGAGGGTGAGCGTGAAGAGGACCTGGCCGGTAACGACAAACAGGTTACAGGCGCCAAGGTCAAGCGCCAGCGCGGCTCGCACCATAAGGCCAGCAAAAAGGTCAGCGTCACTATCAGCATTGGTGTGGCTGAGCGCTCACAGCGGGGGCAGACACCGGAGGAGGTGCTGAAGCTGGCGGATGCAGCACTCTATAAAGCCAAGGGTGGTGGCCGCAACCAGGTGGCCATTGCTGACTGAAGCCAACACCAAACAACCTCAGACTGGTGCCCAGCGCCACCATCACGAGCACATTAACCAGACGGTTCCTTGTTATTTATTGTTACTGTAAAAGCTACTGAGCAAGTCGAGCTGCGTGGTCAGGAAATCTTGAGTGGTGTTAAGCTGCGAGATCAGGCCATCGGCTGCGGCAAACTGTGACGACAGCTGACTCTGGAAAGCCGTCATACGGGTATCGAGCTGTGTCTGCGATTCACCCACACCGTTCAGCAGAGTCGTCAGGGAGCTGACTTTGGTACCCAAGATACCCTCCGAGCCCAGAACATCATCGAACATTTGGCCAAGCTTATAGGCCGAGCCTTGAATGTAGCCGACAGTGCCGCGCGCCCCCAGTGCACCGCCTGTCACCCGTACTCGAATACCCGCAGCAGCACTGGCTTCACCCGACGCATCAGCGCCCTGAGTGCCAGCGCCAACCGCCAGTCCAAAAGCCGAGGCGAGTGAACCGCCCAAGGATGTGAAGTTGACCGAAGACGCAATGCCGGTGCTGCTTGAGATCACACCAAAAGTGTTCAGCCCGGCATCATAATCAACCGTCACAGATTTACCTGTTGCCGCCAGGCCACCATTAATCGCGGAGCTCAGAGCCACGGCCATGGCAGCACCATCAGCATAGGTGCCAGCAGCCAGGGTGACTGTGCCTGACGTTTCGCCATCAACAGTCACCGCAAACTGATAATCGACACCACCATCACTGGTGACGCTGGGGCTTGCCGATGGCAGGCCCGAGACAAAACCCGGCTTGGCTGCCAGCGCGCCTTCGGAGGCCCGTAGCAACTGGCCGTTGCCCGTGGCAACTTCACCGTTGATGGTGCCAGCAACATCCAGGCCAACGATCGATGAGCCTGCGGCCGCACCAAATCCTAGGGTCGCCACCGTATCGACAGACTCGCTGCTAAAACTAATGGCACTGGTTGCGCCATACTTGCTGCTGGAAAACTCAAAACGGTGCTCTAACTCATCATAATTCACCGTCACCGACTCGCCGGCGGCGCTAATAGCCGTGTCATTATTGATACGCAGTTGCAACTCCTGCGCCATCAAGGCGCCGCTGGCATAATCACCCTGGGTCAGCGTCACTGACCCAGAATCAGTACCATTGACCCCAATAACAAAGGTATCATTGTTAGCATCTACCGTAATGTTATTGTCAAAGGTAGGGTCAGCAACACCATAATAAACGCCCTGGCTAGCAAGACGAGTTATCTCTACCGCATAGTCGCCCGGCAGGGTCGTGGAACCGGTGTTAATCACCTCGATGAGCGGATCGGTGCTGTTAGTATTGGTAGAAAACAGACTGCGAATGCCGTCGGGATTGCTCTCAACAGCGGCATCAAATTTCGCCGCATCCAATTCCAACAGAAAGTTATTATTCTGGTTGGTATAAATACCCACTTCCGAAAAACTACGGAAATTCGAGTCTTTGATACCACTGACCACACTGTTCATAATGCTACGCATGCGGGCATTAATACCACGCAAGGTAGCATCACCAAGGAGGATGCCTTTTTCCCCGGAGTCCACTTCAAACTTTGACAGCTCGTCAGAAATAACTTTAAGCTCATTGAAACTGTCAACAAACCCCTGCACCTTTGCCGTCAGCGCGACACTATCCTGACCTAGGCTAAGGTTCACAGTCGTGCCAGAGTCGGCGCTGGCAAGATTTAATGTCACACCACTAATCACACCTGCGACCTGGTTAGTTTCGCGCGTGATCGCCAGGCCATTGACCGAAAATGCAGCGGCCTGTGCCGCTTGGGTCTGGCTCATGCTGCCATTGGATCCATAGCGGCTACCCAGGGCAGTATTGAGGCCCAACACACCATTATCTGCCGTCACTTCGATCGTCTCGCTGCTGCCCGTACCCAGCGTTGTAAACACAACACCCGCGGTCACTGCATCGATGCTCGCCACCACATCACCGGCCGACAAGCCAGCCGCGATCAACGCCGTGTCGAGTCCCGCCTGAATGGCAATACGGTTGTCTTCACTGGTATTGCCACCGCCCCCCAGATCCTGAGTAGTATCAAGATTGACGGTGACGTCAATATTTGGCACAGCGCCCACTTGCAGGCTGAAGGTTGCCGGGGTCGCAGAAAAATCGATACCTGCTGACAGATCAGTGCTGCCATCAGCCGTTATGGCACCCACGGCCGCCGCACCATTGTAGTCACTATCAAAGGCCAACGCCTTCAGACCACTGCCCGCGTCATCAGCAACACTGATCTCCATGCTGTTGCTGACACCGGTGTCTTCTGTGGCCAGCAACAGGCGAAAGCCCGTGCCGTCATCGACGATGCTGGCACTCACACCAAAGTCTGCGCTGTTAATCGACTCGCGCAGCGACGCCAGGGTGTTGTTGCTGGAATCTACCACCAGTGTCTTGCTGAGCTTGTCAGTATCGCGGCTGAAGGCGTCGTAGTCAGTTCCGGCGAAGGTGGTGGTGCCGAATCGAAAGGTCAACTCGCCGGTGCCAATCACATCCGTAATCGCGCTATAGGCGCCCGTGGCGAGGGAATGGGACTGGGCCAGTTTGTCGATGGTCACCGAAAAATTGCCTGATTCAGCGACGCTGCTGACGGTGGCCGTTAATGCGGAGGAATCACTGCTGGTGGCAACAATGGCATCCATGGCACCAGGCTTGGTCAAAAGGCTGGTGGCGGTGCGCAAATTTTCCAGGGCACTGGTGAGAGCGCCAAAGGCAGAAATCTCTGCTTCGAACTCAGTCTTCTGGGCCGTCAGGCGCAAATCTACGGAGGATCGCTCAGCCGCCACCAAATCATCCACCAGCGCCGTGGTGAGAATACCTGAACCGATACCTAACGATTGTATAGACGCCATGCTGAGCCTCGTGGGTAATCGGTCAACCGCGACCCATCACCTGTTATCTACTTGGGTGGCATCTTCCCTGATGACCACATTTACCTGCTTGTTACAAACTACTTTATGACACCCCATTTTATGACAACCCATTGGTTGCCAGGGTTTGCTCATAGCGCAGAATGAGCAAAGTCGCGACCCGCCATCCTGATCCTGGAAGGCAAGCCGCGACCCCTATTCTTTCCGTCCTTGGAAGGAATGACTCAACTATCTCGTTACGTTAACCCATATCCTAATCCTTAGACTTGGGCACTAAACAACGACAGTGGTTCTTCATTACTCAATTTCTGTGCCAATGTCAGAGCAATCTCCGAAGGTATCTGTCGAACCACTTTTAATGATTGTCGATCAACCACTGAAATCACTGCCTCACCGCTGCTCTCATCCAATGAGAACATCAGATCACGTTGCACAGTTTGAATATATTCGTTCAACCTCGCCACTGCCCGGGGCAGTTGCTGGCTGGCCTGAGCATCCTTGCTTGCGGCAACGTCCTGACCTTGCAGGTCATTGGTTGCCGCGACTGATGGCAAGTCCTTGCCGGTACTACTGGGTATTGATATCGCATCCGTTCGCTCTCCACCCTTTGCATCGCTACGTGGCACTCCCTGTGGCGTAACTTGTGGATTTATCGTATTCATAACGAACCTCTAGAAAGTGTCTGACTCCTGGCCCAGAATGAGCCAGGAGTCAGACCACCAATTACTGCAGTAACGCCAGTACCTGCTGGGGCGCAGCATTGGCCTGGGCCAGAATCGAGATGCCGGCCTGTTGCAGCACCTGGGTTCGCGACAGTTCAGCCGTTTCTGCCGCGAAGTCAGCATCCAGAATTCGCGAGTTCGCAGCCGACAGGTTCTCTACGTTGATAGACAAGTTATCAATGGTAGATTGCAGCCGGTTTTGGATAGCACCCAGATTGGCACGCTCGGAACTCACTGACTGCAGCGCGTTGTCGACCGCATCCAGCCCGTCCAAGGCGCCCTGAACGGTTGTGATATCGATCTCGGTCAGGAATTGACCGCTTTCAGAACCACCGAACGTACCTGCTGTCAGTCCCACATTGACCAGCCCCTTGCTGACGGTTGGGTCAGCGCTGGCAATTTCGCCGTTGGTGCCGGCAGCGACCGTGAAGGCCTTGGAGGATTCCAGACGAATGGTCGATGACGTGGTTTCTGACGCAGTGGTCGCAATATTCGCTGTGGCACCCTCACCGATACCCACAACTGCCGCGTCCAGACCGAACTCATTGCCTGTTGCCGCGTTGGTGCTATCGATTACCACCGTCACATTTCGACCATCCGCTGCCGTCAGGTCAATGCCATTACCGTTGTCTGTCGCTACGACACCGGTCTGGCCGGCCTTTGAATTGATCAGATCAATCGCCGTGCCACGGTCCGTCTCAAAGCTGCCCACCAGTGTAATCGTACCCACATCGATGTTGTTGATGTGAATATCGGCAGATTCACCAAGGGTACCATCAGCATAGGTTGTGCCATCTATGTCACCACTAACAACAGTCGCATTGACTGTCGCCGTCACGCCCGTAGCTTCTGAGCTGCGATTAATCGCGGCAGCTATCGCGATACCGCTACCTGCCAGCTCAGAACTGTCCGCAGTCGCATTGGATGCAGTATCATCAGTGGCGCGAGAAGCACCGATGCTGATCCCGTTAATCTCCACATCACCAGCCGTCAGACTGGTCATGGTGGTGGCAGCTGTACCCGCCCCAGTTCGCGCCGTAGTCGTTACCGATGATGTGTTGGCGGTGTAACTGCCTGCACTCAAACCGGTGTTGGTAATATCACCTGTGCCTTCACTGATTTCTATCGGCGTACCCGCTGCCTGGGACGTCAGCGTATAGCCACCCAAATACGTGTCGCTCGCGGCTGCCAGACCTGTCGAAGCGGCGGTAACGGTTGTAAATGCACCAAGAGTGATATTACGACCATCGGCAGCCTCGAGGCTCACGCCGGCCTCCAGCGTACCACCGTCAACCGCGACCACACCGGTCTCACCCGATCTGGCGTTGATGGCCGTGACGACAGAGAGTCGGTCAGAAGCCGCATCCTGGCCACCGGTTGCCATGGCGATGGTGACATTATTGATGACTACGCTACCGGACGTATTTGCAATAGACTGGGTCGAGCCGCCTGCTACGTTGGTATCTACCGTCGCTTTTACACCAGATGTTTCTGAGACGCGATTAATGGCGGCCGCCTTGGCAATCGCGCTTTGTTCCTGGTCTGCTGTTGAAGCAGTATCGTCAGAGGCGAGCGATGCCCCAACCACGGCCCCGTTGATAACTAGGTCGCCGTTACCCAAGGCCGAATCTTCGCCCTGAGCACTGATACCGGCACTGCGTGCACCACCCAGGCTGCTGCCGGTGAGTTCAGCGATGCCGAAGGTTACCGTCTCACCACGATTGGCCCCAATCTGGAAAGAGGCACTGAATTCGCCATCCAGCAGGTTGGTGCCGTTAAAGTTGGACTGGTCACCAGAACGGCTGATCTCAGAAATCAACTGCTGGGCTTCTGCATTCAGGGCTTCACGGTCAACGTCTGAGTTGGTGGCGTTGGAGGACTGCAATGCCAACTCACGAATACGCTGCAGGTTAGTTGTCATGGATGACAACGCACCTTCAGCAGTCTGCGCCAGGGAGATACCGTCACCGGCATTTCGAATGGCGACACTCAGGCCCTTGATCTGGGAGTCGAATCGAGTCGAAATGGCCAAGCCGGCCGCATCGTCCTTGGCACTGTTGATACGCAGACCCGAAGACAAGCGCTCCAGCGATGTTCTGTTAGCCGACTGGGAATTGTTCAGGTTACGCTGGGCGTTCAGCGACGATATGTTTGTATTGATAGTTTGTGCCATGGTGTATTACTCCATTAGGGTCGTTCACTGGAATGTGAGCGACCATTCCTTTTCGGTTGATTCCACTCGCTTTCATTTACTGACCGTTTCCGGCGAAATCACGAGAAGCACTACAGCTCAATATTAGATAACGGCACCTTGGGCAAACCCTTTAATGTTTTTTGCACATTTATCGATGATTTCTGTTGAATCACTGAATACAGCAGAGAATAAAACCCTACTTATAACTTTCAGACCTATAAAAGTGATTTATCGCCCATATTACCTCAGCAAGAATGACATCTACTCGCTATACTCATCCTTGTACTGCTATCCATCCTGATAAATTGCCGACAAACCTACTGAGCACTTCATGTACCCAGACCCGGTTGACCCCACCACCAAAGAACAGGCACAGCGAGACAGTTGGCAAGAGATCATGGCGTTATCAACAGAAATCAGCGCCTTGGTTGAGTCACATAGCTGGACGTTACTGATGGACATCGCAGATCAACGTGATGTCAAAGTCACGGCCTTCCTGGCGCAATCGATACCCAGTGCCATGTATACGCAGGTGATGCTGGACATTGATCAGTTAACGCAGCAGCACGCCCTGATCAGCAGCGAACTGGCCCGCCAGCAACAACACGCACAGCAGAAGCTGTGCCAGTTACGTGACGTCAGGGATGAACTAGTCAATGCAAAGACTGGGGCGGACAAAGGTACTGAAGTCGCCAATACACAACACCCGGACAAGCGACATTGAAATTGCACTGCACGATGATAAACAGCGAGGGTCAGCAAGCATCTGGCTCACGTTACGACATCGCCGCTGATTTTAGGCAAGCATTTCCAGCCAACCCATAAATGCGGAACTTGGATAACTGGCAGGCGTTCGAGCAAAAGAACCCCGGCATATTCAAAACCATGTTCACCTTCCACGGCAGACGTCGGCCAAGCTAGTTAAAAACCGTGGCCTCGATCCAGTCGAGCAAATCACGCGTCACCTCATCCCGATTGACCTCATTAAACATCTCGTGACGACCACTGGGATAGTAGAGGGTATCAATCGACAACACTCCAGCGGCGCGCCAGCATTGCTCAAGGTAATGTAGGCCTTGCAGATTATCATTCACCGGATCAGCGTCACCGGCGATGAGCAACACCGGCAGTGCTGTCGGAATACACGCCAAACGCGCGGGATCGACTCTACGCGCATCAGTGCGATCCATCCCATTGATCACCGTTCGACCCTCGAAACCGCACAGGGCATCGTTCACATAGGCATCTACTTCTAGCGGGTCGCGGCTGAGCCATTCATAACCCGTGCGCGGCGCGAAGGCGGCGTTGTAGTCGGGGATAGGCTGCCCCGGGTTACGCAATGTTGTACCCGACAATATCAGTGCCGCCAGCTTGGCTCCATGGTCTGGCACATACTGCTGCGCTGCCGCCGCGCCCATGCTGTGGGCCAACAGTATCACTGGCAGGCCAGCGGCGCAGGCACGCTCAATCAGCGGATCAAGGTCTGCCACCAGCGCATCCCAGCCGGCTGCACCAAAATCCCCGAGACCCGCCGGCCCCGACGTGCGCCCATGGGCGCGATGATCCATGGCTAGCACACTCAGCCCTTCGGCATTCAGGCACCGTACAAGCCGGGTATATCGCAAGGCATGCTCGGCCATACCATGAGCGATAACCACCGTGCCACGCGGGCGCTCCGCTCGCCAGCTATAGGCGTGAATAGCCCACTGATCAATCGAAGATTGATAGATAAATGATTCCACGGTTTGACCTCATTAACACAATGGCTATTTCGCGATCACCCAGATCACCTATACTTCACCTGATCGTTTGACCTTGCTGGCGCTGCATTACTCACTTTGCAGACTTTGCAGACTTTGCAGACTTTGCCTGACAAGCGTTACACGGCAGGCTTCGCGGCGCGTCGCTAGTCTAGCGCCCGCGCAACGCAGGTCAAGTCTGGCGGTCCGCGTGACACACAGCAGTAATGGTCACTTATCAAAGCTGAAGAAGCATACAGAAGGTCAAAGAATACCAGACGCAAGACACCAAGGGCGTCTCATACGCGTCAAAAACAACACCGAATACTGCACAACTGCGACGCCACCTCGCCATTCGATGCCTTCAGCGACGGTACGCTGCAGCAGCCCGTCAACAAGACTCAATTACTGACAGTGCCTAACGGTGCAATGGTCTTTAAACGTGAGGACGAGCGCACCCAATGTCAGGGGTTGGTGAAGCGCGCCATCGACCTAGTCGCTGAAGACGACAAAACCCTCCACATCACCGACGCCAACGATGTTGCGAGGTACATGCTAGACGAAAAAAGCCACTGCATGCATACCGCTGTTGCCACCATCATCATGCTCACCGGTGACGTTCTGATGCAACGGGACAACCCCGACTTTAATACCCTGTTGGCGGAACCCGCGAGAGAATATGTGACGGCTAAGGAAGTACAGGCAGTGATCAATGCAGACGACTAGCCTCTCATCATGATTGATGTCCGCTTTGCCGGAAAATTCGAGCATCATCATGCACTGAACTGTATCAACATCCCCCTGCAGGGCTTGAGAGAAGCCATCCTTGAGCTGGATGAACCAGCGAGTTATGTCGTGATAAAACAAGGACGCGGGGCGGCCTCGCTCTCAATGAACGAGGGCGGGCTTGACACATTTGTGCTCGACCACCGGCATACCGATCTGGGACAGTTTACTTTGAAATATCAAAGTAAACTGTCCCAGATCTACCCCAGATCTACCCCAGATCTACCCCAGATCTACCCCAGATCTACCCCAGATCCACCAGATCTACAACGAGTTGAACAACGACAGGTTGGCAATCTTGGCAAAGCTCTGCTGGGACGCCTCGAGAATAAACGTTTCGAGACTTAGGCGTGACACTGCTTCGGCGAAATCGACATCCTGCAGTTGCGACAACACGTCCTTACTCAGCAACTCAACATCTTCATGCATGCTCTGGGTACTTTCTAGGGTGTTCAGCCTGCCGCCGATCTTGCTGCGTGCTTCCAGCATGCTGGCCAGGGCGTTATCCAGATTTTCTAGCGTTTGCCCCACCATATTTTCAACCTGGGCGCGACCTTCAACGCTGTCATCAAAACTGCTCATGCCCTCCGTAAAGCGTCCCATGGTGGTGAGCACACTTTGCTTGGAGGTGGACTCCACCAGAAAGTTATCGCCTACATCCGGCGCACCAGAAATGCGGACCGACAGCCCCTGAAACTCGATTTTGGCGCCGGAAACAAAGACTTTATT
>Ga0307488_10005755_pt1 | contig 10231 bp, 10 predicted proteins | sample SB02metaG_FD_202248 | JGI IMG/M metagenome (GOLD analysis project Ga0307488, IMG submission 202248) | Sea-ice brine microbial communities from Beaufort Sea near Barrow, Alaska, United States - SB 0.2 | ecosystem: Environmental > Aquatic > Marine > Coastal | place: USA: Alaska | collected...
AACAAAGGTTCGATTGAGTTTGCAAATGATAGTAAAGTCGTTGCAGCTGCAACCTCTTCAAGTTCTATTCGTGGTATGTCAATTAACTTATTATACCTCGATGAGTTTGCATTCGTTGATGATGCAGAGACATTCTATACTGCAACATATCCCGTTGTTACTTCGGGTAAAGACTCAAAGGTTATCATTACTTCCACTGCTAATGGTGTGGGTAATATGTTCCATAAGATATATGAAAGTGCAATACACAAACAATCAGAGTATAAGGCATTCACTATCAACTGGTATGACGTGCCAGGCAGAGACGAAACGTGGAAGAAAGAGACTATTGCAAACACTTCAGAAGCACAATTTGAACAGGAATATGGTAATAGTTTCTTAGGAACAGGTTCTACACTTATAAATTCTAATACACTACTAGGTATGAGAGCGCTTGATTCAGATTGGGTCAAAGACGGTATAAGTGTTTATAAGAGACCTGTAGATAACCATAATTACATATGTACGGTTGATGTCTCACAAGGTAAGGGTTTGGATTATTCCACCTTTAATATATTTGATGTTTCCACCCAACCATTTGAACAGGTATTAGTTTATAGAGACAATACAACATCACCTATGTTGTTGGCAGACATAATTAATAAATATGTTAGACCATACAATGAAGCACTTGTTATTATAGAAAACAACGCAGAGGGTGGAATGGTCGCACAACAGTTGCATTATGATATAGAATACCCTAATGTCTTTACCCAAGGACAAACTAAGGCAGAAGATATCGGTGTGACTATGAATAAAAGAATAAAGAGAGTTGGTTGTTCTACTCTAAAAGAGATTACAGAAGAAAATAGATTGACAATCGTAGACCGTGCAACTATTACTGAAATGATGACTTTTGTTATAAAAGGAAACTCATATGAAGCAGATAGAGGTTACAATGACGACTTGGTTATGAATTGTGTTTTGTTCTCTTGGTTTATAACAACAGAATATTTTAGTCATTTAACAGATACAAGAGTTAAAGATTTACTATATTCAGAACAACAAAAATTAATAGAAGATGATATATTACCAGCTGGGGTGTTTGGTTCGGAAGACCAACAAGAATCCTTTGTAGATTCTAACGGAGACAGATGGTTTTCGGCAGTCTAAATATGATTCGTTAGAGTTATTAAAGTTATAAATATATCAAGTAAAACAAAACTTTTTACATTAACAGGAGAAAAGTATGGCATTTCAAGTATCACCAGGCGTACAGGTCAAAGAAGTCGACCTTACAAATGTTGTACCAGCAGTATCATCTACTACAGGTGCATTCGCTGGTTCATTTCAATGGGGCCCTGTTGATGAAGTAATAACAGTTTCAGATTCAAAAGGTTTAAACAGTGTGTTCGGAAACCCTGCAAATACAGATGCAGGTTCAGAAGACTATTATACTGCTGAATCTTTCCTAAAATATGGTTCTTCATTGAGAGTGGTTAGAGTAAATTCAACAGGTTTGTATTCCGCTAATGCAAGTGGTGCTGGAACAGCATTACTAAAAAATAACGAACAGTACATAGAAGACTATAGAGACGGTTCACAAGCTGCAACAGTAGGAACATTCGTATCAAAATATGCAGGTGTTTTAGGTAATTCACTTAAAGTGGAACTTTGTGGTTCATCAAACGCATATTTCAATGACGTTATCACTGCAACAAACAGTTTAGATGGGGATTCAAACCCAGTAAACCTTGCAATAGGAACAACAACAATCCCAACAGACGCTGGTAGTTCAGTATTTCAGGTTGGGGACATAGTAAAATTCGCAAATCATAACCAAGAATATAAAGTTCTTACAACACCTGATGATGCTTCTATAACAATAGAATCAATCGGAACACCTACAAAGACTGGTTTAACAACAGTAGTTGGTGATGGTATAAATATCGACAGATATTGGAAACACTATTCACTATTTGATAAGGCACCAGGCTCTTCTGCAAACGCAGTTAAGGCAGGGGCATCAAATGACGAGGCTCACATTGTTGTATCAGACGAAGACGGTTCAATCACTGGAGTTCCAGGCGAAGTATTAGAAACATACGGTTTCGTATCATTAGCTTCAGATGCTAAAGACGAACAAGGACGTTCTAACTATTACAGAGATGTAGTTGCAAGAAGTTCAAACTATGTTTACTGGTCAGGACATTCTACATCAACACACGCAAGTACAACAGAACAAAGAACACTTGCAACAGTTGCTGGTGGAACTGCATTCGGATTACCTTCATTACCACTTAGTACATCCCTTTCAGGTGGTGCTAACGGTAGATTAGGAACTGCAGGACAAAAAACAGACGCTTATTCAACACACTTCGGAGATGCAGAAACAATAGACATCTCTTTAATTGTTATGGGTTCTGCAAGAACTGATAACGGAAGTGGTACAGAACAAGACTTAATTACAGACCACAATACAATATTAAATGAATTAATATTAATTGCTGAAAACAGAAAAGATTGTATGGTTGTTGCTTCACCTAGAAGAACATCATTAGTCAACGTTTCATTAGAGTCTACACAAGTTGCTAATGTTAAAACAGATTTTGCATCAGTTACATCTTCATCATACGCAGTATTAGACAGTGGTTGGGTATATCAATACGATAGATTTAACGACAGATATTGTTGGGTGCCAGGAAATGGACACACTGCAGGTATTATGGCAAGGTCAGATTTACTAAGTGATGCATGGTTCTCACCTGCTGGTTTCACAAGAGGTCAGTACTTAGGAATTACTAAACTTGCATTTAACCCTAAGAAGTCTTCAAGAGACGACTTATATCGTGCAAGAATCAACCCAATAGTTACATTTGCAGGTCAAGGAACAGTATTGTTCGGAGATAAAACTGCATTAACAAGTCCTTCTGCATTCGATAGAGTAAATGTAAGAAGATTGTTCATAGTATTAGAAAAGGCAATTGCAGTTGCAGCTAAATCACAACTCTTTGAATTCAATGATGCATTCACAAGGGCTCAATTTAGAAGTGCTGTAGAACCTTTCTTAAGAGATGTTAAAAATAGAAGAGGTTTAGTAGACTTCTCAGTAGTTTGTGACGAAACAAACAATACTGATACAGTGATTGATAGAAACGAATTCGTATGTTCAATCTTTGTAAAACCTGCTAAATCAATCAACTTCATCACTCTTAACTTCGTGGCTGCAAGGTCAGGGGTTGAGTTTGAAGAAATTTATAGTGCAGTATAACAGGAGTATATAAATGGCAACAATAGACCAATTTAAAGCACAATTGATAGGTGGTGGCCCACGTGCAAACAGATACAGAGTCTTTATCCCTAGAAGTGGAGAGAAGATAGAGTTCTTATGTTCAGCTGCTCAGATACCTGCTGCTAACGTTAATGTTATCTCAGTACCATTCAGAGGTCAAAATCTAAAACTCGCAGGAGATAGAACCTTTGAAGACTGGACTATATCATTAATTAATGATGTAGAGTTCTCTTCTAGAACTGCCTTAGAGGCATGGCAAGAAGATATCGCTTCGTTAACAACAACAGATGCATCTACAAACACAGATTACTTGTTATCACGTGCATATGTTGAACAGTTACATAAAGATGATTCTGTCCTTGCAAGATATGAGTTCTTCAATATTTTCCCTAGTGCTATAAATGGGATTGCTTTATCAAGTGATGAGGCTTCTGCATTAGAAACATTTGAAGTAACTTTCTCATACTCGCATTGGGACAGAGTTAAGTAAATAGTTGTGAAAACTACCACTTTTTCGTGGTATAAATATTAGTATGGAATTATTTGGATTTGAAATTACTCGTAAAAAAGACGAGTTACGTAACACGGAGTCACCGAATGCTAAGTCATTTGTGCCTCCAGTTGATGATGACGGTACACCCGTTATTCAACAACAGGCCGGATTTGTCGCAGGAGGTGCCTATGGCGCCTATGTCGACATGGAAGGTGGTATTAAGAATGAGGCAGAACTTATTCGTAGATACCGTGAAACATCTTTAGTGCCAGAGTGCGACTCTGCAATTGAAGATATAGTTAATGAGTGTATCTCTTCTGATATTGCAGATAAGATAGTATCACTCGACCTCAGAGATGTTGAACTCTCTGATAGTATCAAAACAAAGATACAAAACGAGTTTAATCACATCTTATCAATGATGAAGTTCAATCAGAACTCTCATGAATTATTCAGAAAATGGTACGTAGACGGGAGAATTTACTTCCATAAGGTCGTTGACTCAAAAAGACCTAAGTTGGGTATTATTGATTTAAGAAATATAGACCCATTAAAGATTAAAAAAGTTAGACATGTTGAAAAGGATAAAGACCCTAAGACAAAAATAGAACGAATTAAGAAGATAGAAGAGTTCTTTATGTTTAACGACAGAGGATTTGATAAATCTTCTGCAGTTGAAGGAACAACAGTTAAAATTGCACCTGAGGCAGTATCATATACTACTTCGGGATTATTAGATTACACTAAAAATGTTGTAATCGGTTATTTGCATAAGGCATTGAAAACTGCAAACCAGTTATCAATGATGGAAGATGCACTTGTTATATACCGTATAGCAAGGGCTCCTGAAAGAAGAATATTCTACATCGATGTAGGTAACCTTCCAAAAGCAAAGGCAGAACAGTATTTGTCTGAGGTTATGAACAAGTATAAAAATAAACTTGTTTACAATGCAGACACTGGTGAAATCAAAGATGACAGAAAACATATGAGTATGTTGGAAGATTTTTGGTTACCAAGAAGAGAAGGGGGAAGAGGAACAGAGATTAGTACACTTCCAGGCGGCCAAAACCTTGCAGATATTGACGATATAGAATACTTTAAAAAGAAACTATATCAGTCTCTAAATGTACCTGCTTCTAGAATGGAGGCCGACAATGGGTTTAACATGGGTCGTGCTTCAGAGATTAATAGGGATGAACTTAAGTTTAATAAGTTCACTAACAGACTTCAGAAGAAGTTTGCAAGAGTTTTTATAGATATACTAAGAACTCAATTAGTCCTTAAAGAAATTGTAAATGCAGACGAATTTGATGAAGTTAAAGAATTTTTACAGTTTCAGTTTGCAACCGACAACCATTTTACAGAGTTGAAGGACGCAGAGATACTAAGAGAGAGAATAGATACTCTTGGACAAGTATCAGAGTATGTTGGTGAATATTACTCTAAAGAATGGGTTAGAAAATATGTTCTTATCCAGTCTGATGAAGATATTAAACTAATAGATAAACAAATTGGCTCCGAAGGTGGAGACAATGATGACGAAGAAAACGATGATAGTAGAGGATTCTAATAATGAGTAGTGAAATTGCAAAACAGATTGTAGACCAAATAGAACAAGGCAACTTAAATGATGCGAAAGACAGTATTGGTCAAGGTATTAAACAGAAGGCTGCAGATGCAGTTGATATGAAAAGAGTAGAAATGCAAGTGGACTGGGTAGGTAGTTCATCAAACGAACCAACAGGTGAGTAATGAAAAGTTTTTCTTCTATTACCAACGAATTAAACGAATCTCGTAAAGATATTCCGTTAAATTCATTTGAAGTTAAAAGAAACTTCGTTGAGATAGGAGAACAGAGATTTAATGTGGTCTTTTCTAGAAATAAAGAAGGGATAAAAATCAGTATAGATGGAAACACATTAAATGAATCTTTTAAAAGTTTAAAAGATGCAGAGACAGAGTTTAACAATATCCGTTATGTTATGAAAGATTTGATTGAAGAGGATACAAAAATAGAGGGAATTATCAATGAAATTAATATCAGAGTTTAATGATTACGCAATTCAACCTGTAATTATAGAACAAAACGAAAAGGGTGAAAAAGAATACTTTATCGAAGGTATTTTTATGCAATCTGAAATTAAAAACAGAAACGGAAGAATTTATCCTAAAGAAGTTATGAGAAACGAAGTTAACAGATATGTTAAAGAATTCGTAGAAAAAAAACGTGCTTTCGGAGAGTTAGGACATCCTGACGGCCCAACAATCAATTTAGATAAAGTTTCACATATGATTACATCTTTGGAAGAAGATGGAAATAATTATGTGGGAAAAGCAAAAATTTTAAGTACACCAAATGGTCAAATCGTAAGAAATTTGATAGATGACGGTGCTAAATTAGGAGTATCGTCTCGTGGACTTGGTTCACTAGAACAAAAAGGTGGTGCTCAATATGTGAAAGACGATTTTCAACTTGCAACTGCAGGTGATATCGTTGCTGACCCCTCTGCACCTGAGGCCTTCGTAGAAGGAATCATGGAAGGTGTTGAATGGGTTATGGAGAATGGTATATTAAAGGCAGTAGAAATGGAGAAAATGCAGAGAGTATTAAAGACTGCACGACTCAATAATCTAGAAGAAACCAAACTTAATCTATGGAAAAAGTTTGTTGAGAACCTATAATATATAAATAAATTAAGTAGTTCAATTAGAAACTAAACAGGAGAAAAAAATGGCAGAGTTAGAAAACAACCTAGAAACGGTGTTAGAGGCAGGACAACCTGATTCTAAAGCTGAGAAAGGAGATTCCAAACCAGTCAAACAAGGTTCATCAGATGCTGAGACTATTGGTCAAGGTAATGTTGAAGTCGTTAAACCTGAAGAAAATCCTGTTGACAAAGCAGTTGACTCAGTAAAAAAAGCAGAAAACGTTAAGTCAGTCAATGGTGACGCTCAACAAAAGAATGCTGGAAAGGCTGACAGTCAACCTAAATTGAAAAAAGTTTCAGAAGATGAAGCAGAGTCTAAAAAAGACGAAGTAAAATCTTCAAAAATGGAATCAATCAAGGCTATCGTCAACAACATGAAGGAAATGACTAAGGAAGAAATCCAATCAGTATTGGGAACAATATCTGAAGAGGAAGTTGACGAGAGTTTGACAAAGGCAGAAGTTGCAAGAAAAGTAGTAGAATCTTTAAAGTCTATGACTGAAGAAGATGTTACAGAAACTTACGGCAAGTTGATGTCTAGTAAAAAGAAAGACGATGAAAAGGTTAAAGAAGAAGTAGAAGTAGACGAAGAAGTTTCTTCAGAACTTGAGTCTTCTTTGGTTGAAATTGAAATAGATGACGACCTATCAAAAATTTCAGAATCTTTAGACCTTTCAGAAGAAAACGCTAAAAAGGCAAAAACAATCTTTAAGGCTGCTGTACAATCAAAAGTACAGGAAGTAAAAGAATCACTTGAGTCTCAGTACTCAGAAGAATTAAAAACCTCAGTTGAGAAAGTTAAAACCGACCTATCGGAAGGTGTTGACAAATACTTAACATATTGTGCAGAAGAGTGGACGAAAGAAAACGAACTTGCAATAGAAAGAGGTTTGAGGTCGGAAATGACTGAAAACTTTATTGAAGGATTAAAAACTTTGTTCGTAGAACATTATGTTGATGTCCCTGAAGATAAGTACAACGTTATTGACGAACTCGCAAATCGTCTCGATGAGATGGAACAAAAACTTGACGGTGAAGTCACTAGAAATATGGATGTCACTGAAGAGTTGGATACACTCAAGAGAGCAAACGTGATAAGAGAGGCCTGCGAAGACCTATCAGACTCACAAAAAGAGAAACTAGAATCACTTGCAGAAGGAGTAGACTTTAAAGACTCTGAGGACTTCGCTGAGAAGATTTCAGAAGTTAAGAATGCATACTTCCCTGCTGATAGTGATAAACTAGTTGAAGATACAGTTGTTGAAGAAGGAACAGGAGTTATCTCTGAGGAATCAGACGAACCAACACTTGCACCTGAAATCGCAACATATGCTAACGCATTATCAAAATTAAAACCATTAGGTTAATTTAAAGGAAAATAAATATGTTTTTATCAGAAAACTTACAAGAAAAGTGGAGTCCGATTCTAGAACATTCCGATTTACCAAAAATCGAGGATAACTACAAGAAGGCTGTTACTGCTGTAATCTTAGAAAACCAAGAAAGAGCTCTTAAAGAAGATAGAGCTACTCTTGATGAGGCAGCACCTTTAAATGCTACTGGAAGTGCGATATCAAACTGGGATCCGATTTTAATATCCCTAGTTAGACGTGCTATGCCAAATCTCGTTGCTTACGACATTTGTGGTGTTCAACCAATGACTGGCCCTACAGGACTTATCTTTGCTATGAAAGCAAGATACTCAGACTATCCTACGGTTGCTAGAGAATCAAATTCAGAAGCGCTTCATAACGAAGCTAGAACTGGATTCTCTGCAAACCCACAAGATGTCGACGGCCCTTTAGGTACCGACCATTCAGGTGACCCATTTAACGGTTCATACGCTTCTCAAACAGAAACAGGTATGTCAACAGCTAGTGCAGAAGCATTAGGTGATGGCGCTGGTAATCATTTCGCTGAAATGAGTTTCTCAATTGAAAAAGCTACCGTTACTGCAGTTTCAAGAGCATTAAAAGCAGAATACACATTAGAACTTGCACAAGACCTTAAAGCAATTCACGGTCTTGACGCTGAGTCAGAACTTGCAAATATTCTTTCATCAGAAATACTTGCTGAAATCAACAGAGAAGTAATCAGAGGAGTTAATAACCAGGCTAAAACTGGTGCGGCTGCTACTGCTTCTGCTGGTACATTCAACTTAGACGTTGATGCTAACGGTAGATGGTCTGTTGAGAAGTTCAAAGGATTGTTATTCCAAATCGAAAGAGAATCAAATGTAATCGCAAGAGAAACAAGAAGAGGAAAAGGTAACTTTATCTTATGTTCTTCAGACGTTGCTTCTGCATTATCTATGGCTGGTGTATTAGATTATACTCCTGCTCTTTCAACTAACTTAAACGTTGATGACACTGGTAATACTTTTGCTGGTTTATTAAACGGAAGAGTTAAGGTATACATAGACCCTTATGCATCATCAGACTATATGACTGTTGGTTATAGAGGTTCTAATCCTTATGACGCTGGTCTTTTCTACTGCCCATACGTACCATTACAAATGGTTCGTGCAGTTGGCGAGAACACTTTCCAACCAAAAATCGGTTTCAAAACTAGATATGGTATGGTAAGTAATCCATTTGTTGGCGCTACTGCTGCAAACGGACTTGCTTCTGCAGGTACTAACCAGTACTTCAGAAAAATGGCTGTTTCTAACATTCTATAAGAATTTTAGAAGTTCATTACTAAAAGGGGTCTTTATGACCCCTTTTTTTATTCAGTGACTTTAATCGTTCAATGTCTAGGGAATACCCTATTCTTTACACCGTGTCCTTCTAGTGAGGCCTTACCCCAATTTTATCTAGGTCAATAGGTAGTGACCATAAAGAAATTCGTTTACCATACTTTCCCAATTCGTCAAAAATTTCAAGTACTTCTCTGTTCGGATTCTATCCACACTTCACGATTATATGCCACGTCTTAATTGACTTTAACAGTGTGGAACACCTTTTCTATACGGAACAACCTCTCACAACCATCTTACTTCCGTCTCGATTTCCTACTTTACTAGTATACCAAAAAGTTAGGTGCATTGTCAACCTTTTAACTGCACTAAATACAAGGTACAATACAGTACTTACACATACACACGGAGAAAAATATGAGTAATTCAACAAAATCAGGGTTCGAAATCAGAGCCGACTTATTATCACTATCAGAAGGTCTTTTGACCTCTAATTATCAGAGGGAAGTTGACGCTATCTATGCACACAACGATTCATTCCCTAATGATAAGAAACCTTTACCTTTAAGAGAAATCACTGGTGAAGAAGTTATTAGAACTGCTAGACAACTTAATGAGTTTGTGACCGAAAAATAGATGACAAGAATGCATGGGATATGAATACCAGTAATGATATATGTATCTCGTGCAACTTATGTTGCAGTCAAGAAAACGAAACTATACACCTGTTTGATAAAGAGTATGAACTTTTTGACGTTAAAAATATCACTACCTATGAGAACAAAGTATATACACATAGTGTAACATTTAAAACAGGTGGTTGTACTAATCTTGGAAGTAATGGAGAATGTAAGGTATATGATAAACGACCTCGTACCTGTAAGTCATTTAATTGTGGAGTGTTGTTAAATTATCAGAGTGGTAACTACACTTTAAATAAGGCACTGCATTTAATCAAAGAGGTCAAAGATGGTAATAGAATTATTTGGAAAGAAGAGTTTTTACAAGGAAGTACAAACGAACAACAAAAACTACCTAAATAGTAGTACACGGAGATA
>Ga0307488_10005758_pt1 | contig 10227 bp, 19 predicted proteins | sample SB02metaG_FD_202248 | JGI IMG/M metagenome (GOLD analysis project Ga0307488, IMG submission 202248) | Sea-ice brine microbial communities from Beaufort Sea near Barrow, Alaska, United States - SB 0.2 | ecosystem: Environmental > Aquatic > Marine > Coastal | place: USA: Alaska | collected...
CCCGTTTCCCTCCTGCTGCACAATGCGCCACTGCCCTCCTCCTCCCCCGGCCGCCCTCGCCCCTCCTCCTCCTCTCCATACGAATGCAAGATTCAGGGCGCTGTATAAAGAGGGCCGCGAGCCGGGTGGGCAGAAAGAGGGGTCGCTGACGTACCCGGATGTCCGCGTCGAGCTGCTTGTTCTCGGCGTTGGCGAACGGCGGCAGGAACGACTGGGGGCCCTCCTCGTCCGGGTCATCTGTCGCACCAGAGCGCGGGAGGTGGGGGGCGGGTGTAACGTCAGTAAACTAAGCACCGGGCTCCTCCTCCTTTCGCTCGCCTGTGTGCCAAACGGGGCCTTCGGGTTCGGGCCGAAAAGAGAATTCTCGGTCGGCCGTGGCTACCGCGGATCGCTGAACGCCATGCGGGACCCGGGGCGAGCAGCGGGTGCCCGATATCGTGGGTATGCGTGTTTCGAGGCCGTGACGCCGCGCGAATCAGGCGCGTCACGCCTGTGTCTCAGCCACCGCGCCGCCCCCGTCTCGTCCGTTGTAGCGGTCACGAGACAAAATCGTCCGGAGGGTTGTTGGAGCGAGTTCCAGGCACGTACCATCGTACGGGTCCGCCATAGCGGCCGGCCACGCGCCCAGGACGGGCCTGCCGCGCTACTTTTGTTACACCCCTGCGCGGTACGCGCGGAATGTGCTTTGCCTTTGACGCGGCGTGCCAGTTGGTGTGCCGCTGCGTCTGCCGCCGCGTATTTGTGGCATCCATGGGGACGAAAAAGCTGAAGTGGTCAACCTTCGCTCTCCAGAAAACGTATGGGTTTGTGGTGAGGAACAATGTGTACCGGTACACTGTTGCGAAACCAGTCCGGCCGGGCAACCGGGTCGGTCGCGACGACCGCTCGAGTGGCATTTTGGGCATTTGTCTCGTCCTCGTCGAGCTTCCACGGACCGCCACACTGCCGGCCCGCAGCATAACAGGGCGTGGCACGTAGCTCCAAGGGTACGTCGCTACCGCTTTCTGCCGGTGGAGCGACGCCCCTACGTCAGACTGGGGCGATAGACACCAAGACATTCTCAACATCTCTTGCACGAGACTGCCGAGACGTTGCCAGACCCGCTTTTGGTGGTGAGCGAGAGGGGGCGGTAGAGTGTTGCAGGCGCAGCGCCACTCTCTGCTGCCGCCATGGGTGAAATCGCGGCGCAGATAGCCGCCTTCGACTCCGAGTTCGGCAAGGCTGCGCGTCTCCTGCATCCGGAAGATGCGGTGCGACCGATAGCCCGCCCCCTGCGTACCCCTCTAATCAGTTCGGTCTACATTCCATATTTATTGGACTCACGTCGGGGATGCGAACTGGCGATAGCGCGGGTTCCCGACAGTCACCACGCGGGACTCGAGCTCGGCGGCGCTGAGCCCGCCCACGCGCTCACCAATTTCGGCATTGGCCGTCTTGCATGCGATGTCGGCGAAGCGGCGCCCGAGGCTTGGAGCGCCCATCCTTGGAGTCGTCCTGTTGCCTCACAGCCTCAGTGCCTTCCCCTCCCCGTTCACGACTCGACTCACGCGTGCCTTCCCACACTCACCACTCCTGCAGCTGAAGGCGTCGGCCTGGCCGCAGCAGCAGCGAGTAGGCGAGCTGGTAGACTGGGTGTACACCCGCGTGCCGCCGCACCTCGGAGCCGCCAAGCTCCTCGAAGCCGCCGAGGCACTGCTCGCCAAAAACCAGTTTGAGCTTGCTCGCCGGAAATGCTTCATACCTGTCTCTGAGGCAGGCCTGCTGGAAGCGGGGTTCGCGGACGGCGGGCTGACGATGACGGACCGGCGCCGCATGCACTGCACAGCGCTGTTCGGCGTGGCGCGATGCGATGCCGCGCTGCTAGCGTCTCGTGATGCTGCCTTGCGGCATCCGCAAACGTTAGCGGAGAATCTGACTATCCTCAGCAAGTTTCGCGACGCCACACAGGTCGCGCTGCAAGAGGCGGGGCTTTGACACGGCGTCCCCTGACTGTTTTCTCGTAGTGCACTAGTATATCACTGCAGAAGGTCCGAAACAGCGTCCCCTGAAAGCTAGCTCATAGTGGGTACACCAGTGTCACTTTCACTGCCCTGCATGTTGCCGCCATCGAGGGCCTGACAGGGCGTCTCCATTTCATCTCTCTCAACCTGTTGAGCTTACACGGGAACGAGTGCAAGGCCCTGCCATGAGGAGTCGCTGTACTGGTTGGTTCACAACGGCACAGTTCACATCCACAACGTGTGCGCTCCCATGATCACTGCGGGGTTCAGCGGGGAAGTTGTGGAGTTCCTCATCTTCACTGTGCTGTGCTTCGAGGTAAGGTCCATATCGAGGCGACGTTCGGCTCCACTCTGCCATGTGTCGAGAGGTGTACTATTCCGCTGACACGCTGGAGGACGCGTGCTGAACACGAGCTAATGGGGAGCAGACAAGTAAACTTGCAGGCTGTGTTTATCGTACCGCCGATACCTTTTGTATTTGAATGAGCGCTCTGGGAAGACAGCTCTATGGCCTCAGACTGGAGATGAATATGCAAGCAGTCTGACGTTTATAATGCCGGGCCCTGCTTCGAGGCGCACGTCCTCCTTGCCGCCCCCCGGCACTTGAAGTGGCGTGTGGCGCTCATCACCGAGGTGTGCCACTGCTACGACGACGTCAAGCACCCCGACAAGGTAGGGCTGGTGCACATTTAAACCATGTACAGAGCAACTGGTGTTGGCGTTTCATTCAATACCAACGTTCATCCAGCCCCAAGGCGCTTCCGCGGTGGTGAGCATCATCCACCGCCTCCGCCTGAGACTGAATATGATAAACTGCTTTCACGTGTTGCTTTCCAATTCAAGGTGCGCTCCTAGAACAAGGCCAGCGAGTTCATCGCCCGGTCGCGCAAGGACATCACGGACCTGCAGGCGCTGGAGGCGCTGGACCCCGTGCCGCAGAAGCCGGATGTGGCGGCGCTGTATGCATCGGCGGAGACTTCGCTGCGCATCCTGGCCTCGCGCCATGACAAGAACGACAGGACGTTGACGCTCGCGGTAGGACCTGGTAGATATTGCCCGCCCCATCATCCAAACGTTTTTGAAGTTATGGCTGATGTTGCCCCGTCAACCAACTAATTTTGAAGTATTATTTGTCGAATTACATGGCATCCTAAGACGTGTCGAGCAATATTTGCGTGGCCCTAGCTCGAGGCGCTCAATGATCCAGGCGACAAGGCGCGGTGCCTGCTCGAGGTTATGCACGACCCAGCGCGGCGTGTGGTGCGGCACTCGCCGCCCGAGGCCAACTCCCCCGCCGCTGCCGCTATCGCCGAGGCTGCCACGTTTGTGACGCCCCTGGCAGCCGCGATGACGGTAGGTTGGAGTGAAACGAGCTAATAGTTCCTGTGTTTGTCTCGTCATGCGCCACATCGTAGACCCTCGTTAATTGTATTGAACTCATTGGCATGATGCTGTGAGCATTACGTTCCCATTCATTGCGTTCAGTGGCATTCAGCGAGCATCATATGTGCCAATACTCATGCATCCTTTGCCATGGCGAGCATTACGTGTACCGCTATTCTATGCAACCTATGACCTGATGTGCATATCTTGCTTGGCTCTAGATGACGGTGGGATTGGAGCATGCCGCCGCCACGCGAGCAGCGGACGAGGCTGCAGTGGCGGCGCTGGCTGAAGAGGCACGGGCGGCGGAGGAGGCGCCGGCGGCCCAGGCCAACGCCCACATGTTCCACGAGACGAGCGGCCCAGACGTCGTCGGAGTCGGCGGCGTTGATGAGAGCGTCGACGCCGCTGACACTTCCTTCGCGACCGAAGCTGAGGAGGCTCAGGAGACTAAGGGGGATGCTGTCGACACTCCCGCCGAGGTGGAAGCTCCCGTGGATCCCGCGGCGCCCCCGCCGCCGCTGGAGCCCGAGGCGGTCACTGCGTTTCAGGCCGCGCTCCTGGAGATCCCCCTGGACCTCCACGCTGCGCTACTCAAGCAATCCTTCAACTACGAGGCGGGGAACCTCTTGAGAACAAGCTCTCGACCGATGTATGATCTCCTCCTCCTCCTCTCCTCCGCTCGTCTGCATTGGCATTCAGGCGCATGGTAAGCCGTGATCAGATCTCGGTATAGTGCCTGTTCTCAATGACCCTCCTCCGAGGACTGGGACACCTTCAAGATTCTCTACGCCCTAGCACAGCTTCGGTTGGCCGAGATCGCCTCCATGCAGGGCGGAGGCGCCGCGATGCCCGCCGCGGCCGTGGCGCTCGCGGTGGCGGCTGATGTGCTCGCCGCCGTGCGCACCGTGCAAACCGAGGGTGACGGCAGCGGAGACGGTGCCAAGGACGCCCCCAAGGCAGGGTGGTGCAGGTTGACAGTATCAAAACCCTTGTTGACAGTGCCCATGAGAGACAGAGACACTTCCGTGTGTATGAGAAGGCACCAGGCTTTCGCCCTGGCCCGCGTGAAAGCACCTATGGTTTCGGCGCTTGAAGCTACAATATGATGAGCCGCTTTCAAATGTTGTTTTCAGGTTCAGCTTGCGCCACTACACCAAGGACGGTGCAGACGGCGCCGCGGAGGAGGAGGAAGGCCCGGATGCCCTGCACGCTCTGGGTGAAACGCTCGCCGGTTTGCCCGCGGAGGCAGGGAGTGACACACGTCCCCTCACTGTGTGCTCATACTATACCGTGTATCCGTACACCCTCGCCTTGTGCTCACGGCGTCATCCACCGCATTATGAATGTACACACTCGCCGTGCGCTCGCAGCATCCTCCAGCCCATTTTGAGCCTTTGTGACTTGGCCAGCAATATCTGCCTAGGCCCTACACTGCGGCGGCCCGCGCGTGCGCCGACATCATCACGGACGCGGCGCTGCTCCTCTGGTCGCTCGTCAAGGGCGTCTTCACGGACGCCACGAAGGACAGCGCCCCGCCCGAGGTAGGCACAAGCCTCTCCGCCCTCGCCCTCATGAGATCGAACACCATCGCCCCCACTCTCCCTTTATCCCTAGTCATCTCCCTCTCCATGCGTATTGGTTGTGGCAGGGGGACTCGGCGCACAGAACGCCAATCATTCCCCTCCACGTCATCCGACACATTCTGAACCCTCGGGTCATAATCAACGGCATCCAACGATGTGGCAAGCAATATCTGGCTGGCTGTAGCCCAAGGAGGAAGCTCTGGTAGTGGGCCTGTTGTCTGGGTTACACGCGGCGTTTGAACTGGTTGGTCTGGAGGACGGCGCGCTGCGGGCCACGCTGGCGCTTCGTTTGAGCCTGATGCTGGAGCGGCGGGGTGACGTGCGACGAGGCGCGGTCGTTGCAGCGGAGGCGGCAGGGCCTGGCAGATATCGTCCGCAATATCATGCGACTCATTTTGAGCCCTCGTTTCTTTATGGAAATGGCTTTTTCTGACCTGGCGAGCATTATCTGCTGCCCGCCACGTCATCCGACGCTTTCTGACTCACGATTAATGAACACATGGTCTCCAATGACGTGGTGAGCAAATGTCTTCCAGGCCCTCGGAGGCGGCGGCGGCAGCTGATGGTTTCCGCACCGCCGCGGTTGACCGTGCGAGGGGCGCCGCAGATGAGCCGACCCGCCACGTCACCGCCGAGTCCGTCTGGGGTGCGAGTTCCTGCGACGGCACCGGCCCGGACGGCTCCCTCTTCGCCTTCACTCCCACTTCCTTGGTATGGCTTGGTTAGATGAATCATGCCCGCCACGTCATCAACCATATATGTACTAGTGCACCCAGTTTATCCACCACATGGTGTTCCGGTGCTCGCCACGCCATTCACCACATGGTGTACGAGCACCGGTGCTCGCCACGTCATCCAAACATAGTGTACCGGTGCTTGCCACGTCATCCATCACATAGTGGCAGGTGCTCGCCAACTTGTCAACCACATAGTTTACCAGTGCTCGCCACGTCATCCACCACAAAATGTACGGGTGCTATATCCCACTGCATTCACCACACTGTATACCCACGTTTCTTCGGTCAACCGACATCAAGTCATGCGGCACATGTCACGATCCGTCCGACCCTTCTCCTCGGCTGAGTCCGACCAGGCCTACGCCTGCCTACACGCGGACCTACTGGCCGTGCACTTCCGTCTACAGCTGGCGGTCGGACTCCTGGACCAACGCGAGGAGGCCGATCAGAAACTGGCGCGGGTGGCTCGCAAGGCAGGATTAGACACCGAGTATCTCATACGGGCATTTAGTCAGGCACACAGACGATCTTACCTTGTGCTAATGCGCATACTCGTACTCAGCATGAGACCTCGTTGGTCCGTCTGACTACACGCCTGTTTGCTGTGATTAATCACGTGCAAAACCAATGTGTCGTATTCCCTGCTGCAAGGTGCAGAAGCGCGAGAATGACACCAAGATATTTGGCGTCAAGGGCTCGCATGAGTTGAAGCGCGAGGCGGTGTCGCTGGAAAAGGCTGACACTGTGCCGCCTAACCCTGTGGCAAGGCCTGCCAGATATTGCCGGCCACATCATCCAACGCATAATGAACACTCGTTCCCTGAGTGAGATGGCATCCTATGAGGAGGGGGATGATGTCTTGCAGGGCTTATGCAAGCCACGTCATCCAACGCAACTGTGAATATGTGTTCCTTCAGTCAAATGCCATCCTGTGATGTGGCGAGCAATATCCGCCAGGCACTACCTTGCGGCGGCTGAGGCCCGCTTGCTGAGTGAGGTTAACGCCAACCCATGGCAAAAGGCGATCCTCCTCGTCCAGATGGCAGTGTTGCGCCCGAAGCAGAAGCCACGCGCGGCCCTGCTTGAGGATGCCGCTGGCTGCTTACTGCTGGGGGAGCGCGGCGAGCGGGAGCTCCACGCCTCCGCGCCCCCGTCGCAGCCGCAGCCGGGAGCGCCGCCGCCAGCCTTGGGAACGGACATGTCGTCGGTGTCAGTTGGCAGCGGCGGCCTGGGCAAGCGCACGCTGGTCCCCGGGGCGCCTGCTGTGCTCACGCGCACATCCAAGGCTGTCACATTGGTGGTGACGCCATCCAGCGTCCGCCTCAAGAGCTTGGTGCAGGACAAGCCTCCGCCCATCCCCGTCGCGTTCATGGTTCTCGCCAAGACTTACGGCACGGGCCTCGCGCCCGGGATGCACAACAAGGCATGGGGGTATTGAAAACAAGCACTCGACCGACGTTGAATATTCTCAATCCTTCTGCCTCTACATGAGCATTCACGATCGTATGTCAATAAGTTGTATTCCAATCTCGATTCGAGTGTTGGATCTCAATGACCTTTCTGCAAGGATCTGCCCAACACGGGTGTCTCATTTCCACTTGGAAGCGTCGTAACCATATCCGGTCTGGAGCCCAATGAAAGCTACTGCTTTGCCATTGCGGCGCTGGACGCCAAGGGGGAGGTGATTAATGGGTTAGGCACGGCGACGCCGGCGGTGGCCACGGTCTACCCGTTGCCCTCCACGGCCTTGTGGTCGCTCCTAGCGGTTGCGGCGTCGCGGCTGGGCGCAGTGGCTGTGGCTCGCCGCGCCGCGGGCACGGTGTACCGCCGCTTTGTGGAGACCACCCGCGACCGCGAGACCTGGGCCGCGCACCCCATGGCAGGGCCGAGTGAACACTGCTCGACATACCATCATCTACAAGCAAATAATGATCAAACTAATGTGCACCTCCGGAAATATTCACATTTCTCGAGTTCATATTATGTGACATCACATTATAAGTGGGGTCATATTATGTATTTGACCGCATATCATGGCGGCACAGCGACTGCGCCGTGACGTCGTTGCTGCTGCTGCGTTCCCGACCATGCGTGCCGCAGCTCGCTGCCTCCTCGTCTCCGCGGAGGTGGCCCTGGCCACCCGCCTGCCCGAGCAGCCCGCGGGTGATATCCCTGTGATGCTCTCCGTGCCCGACATCCACGAGCAAGTCTTCCGCCTGAAGACCGCCAAGCGAGTAAGGCCCCGGCATTCTACCTCGTCCACTTATTCCACCGGTGCTCATTTTCATCTGCTCAGTTCCCTTCACGTTACGTCGAGTCTTCAAGTATTCTTGTCAAGACACCTCACACGATGATTCTCACATTTGCCATCTGACTGACGAAATATACGTTTGATACCGGGCCCTGAAAGCAGGTCTTGCTCGCGATGGAGCTGGCGAGCTACCATGACGATAAGCCGCTGCTGCAGGAGTGTGCGCTGAGGCTCGGCAACGTGGTGGCGCCGCTGCTCACAGTGTCTACGAAGTCCCCCATGCTCATCTCGGTAGGGCCTGACCACTCGTTGCCTAATTGTTTGCTCTTGGTGTTTCGGTGAACCCGTACATACGTGCCACATCTTCCTCCCTGACAACTCCCTGCCCATAATAGTGCAGCAGTGAACCGGTGAACCCGTTGATGCGACGGGTGTGTACACCGGCACACCGGTTCACTCTGTGCAAACAGATAGGGAACGAGTCATCAGACCTTACCCTGCGGCGCTGGCGCAGTGCCTGTTGGCGCTGCACGACGCGGGCGCCGCCCGCGCTCCTGCGGTGGCGTCGCTGGCGGCGTCGTTAACTTTCGAGCTGGCATCCATCGCGCGCGGCGCCGGCGAGGCGGGTGCAGCGGCGTACTGCTCCTCGCTCTCTCTTCCGGCGCTGCGCCAGGAAGATGAATCGGCGGAGAAGCCCGAAGGCAGGGCCTGGCACATATCGCTCACCACGTTTGGCCATGTCTCGTCTCATCTCATCTCCCCACTTATTTTGAGCCCTCATCTCTTGAATAAGATTGCATCCTATGCCGTGGCGTGCAATATGTGCATAACCCTGCTCGAAGGCGCTGCTGCTCCGCTCGCTGCCCCCGGCGTTGAACTCGTCGCTCTCGAGGAGTACCTCCTGGGCCTTCCCGAGTGGAAGGATCTCAACTCGGAGGCAAGGCCTTGCAGCGGCTGTCCGCCACGTCCTCGACATGCATTGTGAACACTCGTTTATTGTGTTCAATGGCATACCATGACGTGGCATCCTATGGCACGGCACGCAATGTCTGCCAGGCTCTTCTTGAAGGCGCTCAACGCCCGCGCCGCCACCGCTGCCACCGACCCGTGCTCCGCTGTCATTCCCAAGATCCCCGTCGAAGGAGTGGCGGCCGCCTTCGCCGCTCTCGAAGCCGGCGGCGAGGCGTTCCACTCGCACCCCGCGTACCTGCGTGCGTTTGCGCGCGTGGCCGAGGCCGCCATCACGCAGGGCGCCGCGGGCTCACTCCCCGCATGGGCGGACACGGCGCTGGGAGCTTTCAAAGCCGCCACGGCGGTTGCGGCAGCGGTGTACCCGGTAGGGATAAGCAAACACTGCCCGCCATGTCACCGAGTCCTTTGAACCCTTTCGACCAAGTCATTGCCCGCCTGGTTTTCCGACTTGTTTTGAATCCTCGTTACCCGCCGCATCATTCGACGCACTTCAGCCCTCGTTTATTGATTCAATGTCATCCTATGACGTGGCGAGCGACATCTGCCAGGCCCTGTCATTGGGAGCCTCCCGCGGAGGAGGCCGTGGCGGTGCTGTCCGAAGAGGAGGAGGAGCGGATTGCTGCACTGGAGGCGGCGGCGGCAGCGGAGGATGCGGATGATGATGCCAAAGCGGCGGGGGAGGGAGCGAGGGATACCGCCATCGCCGCCGCCGGGCAGCAGGAGCATGCCGCGCAGGTGTTGACGAGCAAGCTTCAGGTGTTGCTCACACGGCGCAAGGCGCTCAAGGCGGGGCCTCCGAATCCTTAACTTTTTCTGCATAACTTACGCACCTTCGATAATCATAAAATTGCCAGTGGTGCCAGTGGTGCCTCCGTAGGCCAGGGCGAAAGCCTGGTGCCCCCCTGCCACACGTGGAAGCGTCTCTTCCTCTCTATCCAGTAGTGTCATGGACAACAAACAGCTGATGTTGAGCTCAAAGGGGTCGATTATAAGGCTCTGGTTGGAGGCCTCCCGGGCGCTGCTCGCTGCGGGCACCGGGTGGCATGCAGCTGCGCACACGGCGCTCGGACTAGCAGCACACGAGGCGCAGGAAGCTGAGGGCCTGCCGCCGCCACCTCCCGAGCCTGAGCCGGTGACCGAGGTCGAGAAAGTAGAGGAGGGCAAGGAGGCAGGGGCTTACACTCGTCCACTTTTCAGCTCAACCTGAGCCGTATCTGACACGAAATACACCCTGTAAACCCCCAACACCCCCCAACACCCCCCGACACCTCCACAACACCCGCAAAATAACCCCTAAA
>Ga0307488_10005760_pt1 | contig 10226 bp, 7 predicted proteins | sample SB02metaG_FD_202248 | JGI IMG/M metagenome (GOLD analysis project Ga0307488, IMG submission 202248) | Sea-ice brine microbial communities from Beaufort Sea near Barrow, Alaska, United States - SB 0.2 | ecosystem: Environmental > Aquatic > Marine > Coastal | place: USA: Alaska | collected 2017-05-06
ACCTTTTTAGGTATGGAAGATACTATTTTGTATTCTTCATGTTTTGACGCTAACGCCGGTTTGTTTGAAACCTTGTTAGGGCCTGAAGACGCGATTATTAGTGATTCACTTAACCATGCCTCGATCATTGACGGTGTACGTTTATGTAAAGCAAAACGCTTTCGTTATGCCAATAATGACGCCGCTGAACTTGAAGCGCGTTTAATTGAGGCTGATGCCGCCGGCGCCCGTTTTAAGTTAATTGCGACTGACGGGGTATTTTCGATGGACGGCGTTATTGCTAATCTTAAAGCGGTTTGTGATTTAGCTGATAAATACAACGCCATGGTCATGGTTGATGACTCTCATGCAGTGGGTTTTGTTGGTGAACAAGGTCGTGGCAGCCATGAATACTGCGATGTTATGGGTCGTGTTGATATTATTACGGGTACGTTAGGTAAAGCCATGGGTGGCGCATCAGGTGGCTACACTGCGGCGAAAAAAGAAGTGGTTGAATGGTTACGTCAACGTTCACGCCCCTACTTATTTTCTAACTCATTAGCCCCTGCGATTGTTAATGCGTCAATTACTGTCATTGATTTATTAGCCGAAGGTGGCGAATTACGCAAAACATTAAAAGACAACGCTGCCTATTTTAGAAGCCAAATGGAATCAGCCGGCTTTACCTGTGCCGGTGCTGATCACGCTATTATTCCGGTTATGCTAGGTGATGCCAAAGTAGCAAGCGCTATGGCTGATCGTTTATTAGCTGAAGGCATTTATGTCATTGGGTTCTCTTTCCCAGTCGTACCTAAAGGCCAAGCGCGTATTCGTACACAAATTTCTGCTGCTCATACCAGAGCTGAATTAGATAAAGCCATTGAAGCCTTTGTGCGCATTGGTAAAGAAATGAAAGTGATTGAGGGTTAAACATGAAGTCATTAGCGAAATTAAAGTCTGCACCTGGTATTTGGATGACAGATTCACCTATACCAGAAGTGGGTCATAACGATCTGCTGATCAAAATTAAAAAAACCGCGATTTGCGGTACCGACATTCATATTTATAACTGGGATGAATGGGCACAAAAAACGATTCCTGTCCCTATGGTGGTCGGCCATGAATATGCCGGTGAAGTGGTTGGCATGGGTCAAGAAGTACGTGGCTTTGCCGTGGGTGACCGCGTTTCCGGTGAAGGCCATATCACTTGTGGTCATTGTCGCAACTGCCGCGCAGGTCGCACACACTTATGTCGTAATACTGTTGGTGTCGGCGTAAATCGCTCAGGTTCTTTTGCAGAATATTTAGTGCTGCCCGCATTTAACGCCTTTAAATTACCTGATGAAATTTCAGATGACTTAGCGGCTATTTTTGACCCCTTTGGTAATGCCGTGCATACCGCACTGTCGTTTGATTTAGTCGGCGAAGATGTTTTAATCACGGGTGCTGGGCCTATTGGTATTATGGCCGCAGCGGTGGCAAAGCATGTCGGTGCGCGTCATGTAGTGATAACAGACGTTAATGAATACCGTTTAGACTTAGCGCGTAAAATGGGTGCTTCTCGGGCGGTTAATGTCACTAAAGAAAAGCTGACTGATGTGATGAGCGATTTAGGCATGACTGAAGGCTTTGACGTAGGTATGGAAATGTCAGGGGTACCGATGGCGTTCATCGATATGTTAGACAACATGAATAATGGTGGTAAAATTGCTATGTTAGGTATTCCTGGACAGGATATGGCGATTGATTGGAGTCAGGTTATTTTTAAAGGCTTAACCATCAAAGGCATTTATGGTCGTGAGATGTTTGAAACTTGGTATAAAATGGCCAGTTTAATTCAATCAGGCCTAGATTTATCACCAATGATCACTCATCACTTTAATATTGATGATTTTCAGCAGGGTTTTGATATCATGCGTTCAGGGCAATCAGGTAAAGTAATTTTAAACTGGGAAAAATAATGGCAAGTAGCGAAGAAGTTTTTAAACATATGCAAATCAGTGAACTGCATCAGACGTTAGCGAGTGATACGCATGTGGTGGTGGATATTCGTGATCCAGCTTCGTTTCAATCGGGCCATATCCCTAACGCTATACATTTAAGTAATGACAGTTTAGCTGAATTTTTGCGTACCGCTGATTTTGACGCCCCCGTAGTGGTGTGTTGTTATCACGGTATTTCAAGTCAACAAGCGGCGCAGTTTCTGATCAGCCAAGACTTTACCGAGGTTTATTCTTTAGATGGCGGTTTTACTGATTGGCAGTTGCAACATCCGGATGCTGTTGCTCGCTAATGTTGCCACAAGCCCTGCGGCCCCTAGTAACAGTAACGCAACACAATATTGCCTTACTGTTTTGCAACTACCTGAACACACTTGATGTTCAGGCGCGGGTGCAAAATGAAGAGGCAGGTTTTGTTATCTATTGCCAAGCTGATAAATATGATTTTGCTCAACAAGAGTTTGAGCAATTTATCGCTGAGCCTTACCAAGCTAAATATCAGCAAGCCGCCTGGCAAAATAGTAATGTCACAGAGGTTAACTCAAGTTCTCCAGCCTTATTCAGCAGTTTTAAAACTCAGTTTTTTGCTCATGCTGGTATGGTAACCTCAGTGGTTTTCATCTTATGTTGGTTGATTTTTCTTGCTAGTAATTTTGGCTGGGGCAGTACAATATTTCATTATTTACAATTCTATCCTCAACTAAGCTTTGATGCGGTATTACAAGCACCTCATCGATTAATTGGGCCCGCTTTTTTTCACTTCTCATGGTTGCATCTTATTTTTAATACTATGTGGTGGTGGCAACTGGGTGGTTCAGTTGAGCAAGTGATGGGAAAAGCTAGCTTAGTCAAGTTACTGATTATTTCTGCGCTTGTGTCTAATGTTGGGCAATTTTTTGTTGATGGACCCAACTTTGGTGGTTTATCAGGCGTAGTTTATGCATTGGTTGGCTATGTATGGTGGCTGGGCTGGTTGCAGCCAGAAAAAGGTCTATCACTGCCTAAACCTATTATTGGCTTTATGCTGTTTTGGTTATTATTGGGTTATACCAGCTTGATGCCGATTAATGTCGCGAACACCGCACATTTATTAGGTTTGCTCAGTGGTTGTCTACTGGCTTATCTTCACGTTTTACAAGATAAAAAACACACTAGCTAATATGAGTAATACCTGCTGCATTAATTATGCTAATTGACTTTATACTTAAGGGAAATCCCGTAAGGTATTTATTTAATCACTCGTGTGAATAATGATTAAATAAATATAGAAGTAGTCACTTATTTTAATCCATAGCTGACAAAGTGAGTGAAATAGCTGTGCATGTGTTTTCATCAAACACTCTAAGCAATAATGATGGGTATTTGATTTAGTCGCGTTTAGTTATCTAACCATTGAGTGAATAACAATTTTTTAATTAATGGCTTACCTGTTTCTTCTGCTAATAATTGTTTAACTTTCTCTTCACACAAACGCTGTATTTTATGACGACCATTGATTGATTTTATTTGTGACTCGGGTTGTTGACCAATAATATTAATAATGGCATCACGCAGCAAGGGTGCATGATGCTCCACAATAGTATAATTTACCGAGTCTTCAATCATCAACTCTACCGTTATGCGAACATAGCCCATTTTTTTCTTAACGGCCACGTAATTAGTCACTATCGACGGTTCAAAGCCAAAGTAAGCATAATCTGCAGCTTTGGCAAAAGACGAACTAAGCAGTACTAACATTAAAACAATGGATGTTTTCATACACTAAAACTCAAATGGGTTAATAAATTAACTATTTATAGTCAAACAGTAAATAGGTTGATTGCGCCTAAATGATAACCTGAATTTTGATCATAGGTTGAGTTATTTAGCGATTTTTTTATCTGACGCTTATCTAGCTCATACCTAACTCATACCTAACAAATAGTACTGGTCTAAAATCGCTCATATCTACGGGCGAAGTAAGTCGTGTAAGTAAGCGTTATGCAATACAGGGAGTACACTGTATTTTTGTCATGCTAAACGCTATCATACGTCGTTTTTCGCTAAATAGTTTTCAAGTATGACAACAGAGCATTCATTATTTCCTGTGCAAATGGTCGCAAACTGGCAACCACCAGAAAACTTTACGCTGCCCATTAGCTTACGCGATTGGTTACTCGATCCTAGTTCATTAACCGCACGACTGAAATGCCATGGTCAACAATTTCGTGTCGAAGTGCTAGGCCAATGCATACAGGCCTGTGATGCGGTTGAAGCCAATGATGATATTACCGCGGGCGAGCCGGTGTTGGTCCGCGAAGTATTACTGTATTGTGACGATACTCCCCAAGTATTCGCCCGAAGTTTATTACCTTTAAGCTCTTTAACCGGCGCTCAGCAAGAGTTAGCTCATTTGGGTACGCAGTCTTTAGGGCAGGTATTGTTTAACCATCCCGATTTACGGCGCAAAAAAATTGAAGTAGCGGTGTTTGACCAAGATTCTAGTGTGGCTAATCTCGCCAATTATTTAGCCTTGAAAAATACTCAACAAGCCCTTTGGGGCCGTCGTTCAGTTTTTGTACTTGATAATAAACCCTTAATGGTGGCAGAAATATTTTTACCTGATGCCATTGCCTATCAAAAATAAAAGAGTATTGCTTTGAGTGACTTGAAGAAAAAACTAACGGCTATCACACAAATTACCCGTATGGATAAGCCCATTGGCACTTACTTGTTGCTTTGGCCAACTTACTGGGCCTTATGGATTGCCTCTGATGGTTGGCCGTCATTACATATGCTAGTAGTGTTTAGCCTAGGTGTTTTTTTTATGCGCAGCGCCGGTTGTATTATTAATGATTATGCCGACCAGAAAATTGATGGTGCCGTCAAACGTACGCAAAATCGGCCGTTAGTCACTGGCGCTTTGTCGAGTAATGAAGCTTTGCAGTTGTTTGCAACCTTCATTTTACTAGCTTTTGCCTTGGTGCTCACCTTAAGTGATTACACCATTATGCTCTCTGTTGTGGCGGTTATATTAGCGGCCAGTTATCCGTTTATGAAACGTATAACCCATTTTCCACAGCTAGTGTTAGGCGCAGCGTTTAGTTGGGGCATTATTATGGCTTTTGCCCAAGAGCAAGGTCAAATACCGGTTACAGCTTGGCTTTTATTTACCGCCAACGTTTTATGGACTACCGCATACGACACTATGTACGCTATGGTCGATCGTGATGATGATTTAAGAATTGGCGTTAAATCGACAGCGATCGTCTTTGCTGATCGTGATAAACGTATTATCTTATTTTTACAATTAATGACCTTAGGCTTATTATTTACCGTTGGTGATATTTTAGCCTTTGGTTGGCCTTTTCAGTTGTCGTTAGTCATTTCTGCCGGTTTTTTCTGCTATCAACAAATTTTAATTGCCGAGCGTGAACGTGACCGTTGCTTTCAAGCCTTTTTAAATAATCATTATGTCGGTTTAATTGTCTTTATCGGTGTGATGGTGGAGTATTTATAGGATTGTTAAGTGGCTTTGCCTGTGCTCGCTACATACACTACATCCTGTTATGCGCCGCTCCTGCACCTCCATGTGCTAGCGGCATACCGTACATCCCGTTCATAAAAAAGTCCTACCATTATAAAAACGCTAGGACTTTTTTAATCATTAATCGCTTTACCCTCAAAGCGGTTATCACTATTTTTTAAGGTAAGTAACTACTGCCCATTAAGTAAGTGTCTACTTCACGAGCGCAACGACGACCTTCATCAATAGCCCAAACAATTAAACTTTGACCACGACGGCCATCACCGGCAGCAAACACACCTGGCTTGCTAGTAGCAAATTTATCGTACTCTGCAGCTATGTTAGAACGATTGTCTTGCTCAATGCCGAACTGCTCAATCAAGCCACCTTCAGGGCCCATGAAGCCCATGGCGATGAGTACGATATCAGCTGGAATAACTTTTTCACTGCCCGCAACTTCTTGTGGCAACATTTGGCCCTTGTCATTGCGCTGCCAAGTTATATTAACTGTATGAACCGCTTTAACATTACCTTGGTCGTCACTTTCAATTTTTTTAGTCATCACTAAATATTGACGAGGGTCTTGACCTTGAACGGCAATCGCTTCTTTTTGACCATAATCAACCAACAAACGTTTTGGCCATTCTGGCCAAGGATTTTCTGTACTACGTTGCCCTGGAGGACATGGCATAATTTCTAGTTGAATAGCGCTTTGGCATTGCTGACGTAATGAGGTGCCAATACAATCAGTTCCGGTATCACCACCACCAATAACCACCACATTTTTTCCTTGAGCATTAATGTACTGGCCGTCTTTATGTTCGCTGTCGAGTAAGCTTTTAGTATTAGCTTTCAAAAAATCCATGGCAAAATGAACACCGTTATGTTCACGACCTTCAACCGGTAAATCGCGCGGTACGGTTGCGCCAACACATAGCACAACGGAGTCAAAATCGCTTTCAAGTTGTTCTGCACTAATGTCTGTTCCCACTTCGGCATTAGTGACAAAGACAATGCCTTCTTCAGCTAAAATATCAACACGACGTTGCACTAGCTCTTTTTGCAACTTCATATTGGGGATACCGTACATGAGCAAACCCCCGATACGATCAGCGCGCTCATAGACAGTAACCATATGACCCGCTTTATTCAGCTGCGCCGCCGCCGCAAGCCCAGCAGGGCCTGAGCCAATAACAGCGACATTTTTACCGGTACGTGCTGATGGCGGCTGGGCAACGACCCAACCTTCTTTAAAGGCATGATCAATAATTTCTTTTTCATGCAGCTTAATCGCTACTGGGTCCGCGTTGATACCCAGTACACAAGCCCCCTCACAAGGTGCTGGACATACTCGGCCAGTAAACTCAGGGAAGTTATTGGTTTTATGCAATAACTCGATGGCGTCTTTCCAACGTCCTCGGTAAATTAAGTCATTCCATTCAGGAATAATGTTGTTAACCGGACAACCCGCCACTACCGGAGCAAACTCTGATTTCGCTGACTGACAAAATGGCACACCACAGTCCATACAACGAGAAGCTTGCTGCTCGACATCGGCCAGTGGTATTTCTTCATAGACTTCAAGCCAATCAATTAAACGCTCGCTTGGGTCACGTTCAGTTGGCAAGGCACGACCTACGTTGATAAATCCTGTTGGATTTCCCATAATATATTCTCCTTGGCAGCTTAAGCTTTTGCGCTAGCTATATTGTTTAAATGGATATCGAATGCTTGAACGGCTACGTCATATTCTGACTCGAACTTACCGCTTTCACGTACGTCATTCATGTAGCCTTGCATACGCTTGTAATCAACTGGCATGACTTTCACGAAGCATTTAACGCTATTGTCCCAATCATTGATTAACTCATTCGCGACATCTGAACCTGTTGCGGTAAAGTGTTCAATAATCAAGGCTTTTAATTCAAGACTTTCTGCCTCGGTATCAACAGTTTCTAATGAAACCATTTCCATGTTGCATTTAGGTGCGAAGTCATTGTTCTTATCAAGGACATAAGCAACACCACCCGACATACCCGCGGCAAAGTTACGACCTGTTGTGCCTAAGATAACGGCTTTACCACCCGTCATGTATTCACAACCGTGATCACCAACGCCTTCAACAACGGCGGTAGCGCCTGAGTTACGCACACAGAAACGCTCGCCAGCAATACCACGTATAAAGGCAGTACCTGAGGTTGCACCAAAGAAGGCAACGTTACCAATTAGGATGTTTTCACTGGCTGAAAATTTGGCTTGTTTGCTTGGGTATACCACCAGGTTTGCACCAGAAAGCCCTTTACCAAAGTAATCATTAGCATCACCTTCAAGCTCAAAACGTAAACCTTTAGCTGAGAAACAACCAAAGCTTTGACCAGCAGAGCCGTTGAACTTAACCTTAATAGTATCTTCTGGTAATCCTTCTGCATGGTACTTCTTAGATATTTCATTAGAAATCATCGCACCAATAGTTCTATCTGTGTTTATAACATCATATTCAAGAGAAACGCTTTGCGATGAATCAAGCGCAGCTTGCGCATCTTTTATCATCTTGCGATCAATAATATCGTCAATCAGGTGTTTCTGATTAATTGATTGATAAAGTGTTTCGTTCTCATCGCACTCTACTTTGTGCAATAACGGCGTTAAATCAACACCTTTGTATTTCCAATGATCAACGTTTTCAAGTTGCTTAAGACACTGAGTCTGACCCACCATTTCCTCAATACGTCTAAAGCCTAGTTCAGCCATGATTTCACGTAAACCTTCTGCCATCATGGTAAAGAAATTCACTAAAATATCGGCACGACCGGTAAAGCGCTCTCGCAGGCCTGGATCTTGTGTTGCTATGCCAACAGGGCAAGTATTTAAATGACACTTACGCATCATAATACAACCTTCAACCACCAGTGCTGCCGTTGCCATGCCGTACTCCTCTGCACCAAGTAAGGTTGCAATCGCTAAATCGCGCGGTGTTTTAAGTTGACCATCCGTTTGTACCGTAATTCGGCTACGCAGTTTATTACGTACCAAGGTTTGATGGGTTTCAGCCAAACCAAGTTCCCACGGCAAGCCGGTATGTTTAATTGAACTCAGTGGTGAAGCACCGGTACCGCCATCGTGACCGGCAATCAGTACCACATCAGCATAAGCTTTGGCCACACCTGATGCGACCGTACCCACACCGGCTTCAGAGACTAATTTAACGTTAACACGGGCATCTCGGTTAGCATTTTTAAGATCGAATATAAGCTGCGATAAATCTTCAATAGAATATATATCATGATGTGGTGGCGGTGAAATCAAGCCAACACCGGGTGTTGAACCACGTGTTTTACCAATCCAAGCATCAACTTTATCACCAGGTAACTGACCACCCTCACCCGGTTTAGCGCCCTGCGCCATTTTAATTTGTAACTCGTCAGCATTAGCCAAATAATGACTGGTCACGCCAAAACGACCTGAAGCAACTTGCTTGATGCGCGAATTCATCGAATCGCCATTTTCTAACGGCGTAAAACGAATGGGGTCTTCACCACCTTCACCGCTGTTGCTCTTACCGCCAATGCGGTTCATTGCAATAGCTAGCGTAGTATGTGCTTCCCACGAGATTGAACCAAATGACATAGCGCCAGAAGCAAAACGTTTGAAAATGTTTCCAATCGGTTCAACTTCACTTAATGGAATTGATGCGCGATCACTACTAAACTCAAGTAAACCACGTAAGGTAAAAGCTTCTTTGCTCTGATCATCAACTGTTTTTGCGTACTGCTTAAATTGATTAGTATCGTTACTAGCGGTTGAATGCTGCAGTAAACGAATAACTGTTGGGCTAAATAGATGACGTTCGCCATCATGACGCCATGAATACTCACCACCGGTCGGCAATAAGTTTTCAATAGCAATACGGCTCGCTTCAGGGAAACCTTCACGATGGCGTAATAGCGCTTCTTGAGCGATTTGATCTAGGCTTAAGCCTTCGATTCGACTGACAGTACCCGTAAAATACTTATCAACAACTTCAGCGTTAATACCCAAGGCTTCAAAAACTTGCGCGCCTAAATAGGACTGTAATGTTGAAATACCCATTTTAGAGAAGGTTTTCAATAAACCACTACCAACGGCTTTGGTATATTTTTCGGTGATTTGCTCGTTTGATAATTGACGATCAAGTACGCCTTCATCACGTAAACCATACATACTTTCTAGTGCTAAGTAGGGGTTTACCGCTGCTGCGCCATAACCAATCACGGTGGCAAAATGGTGCGTCTCACGAATATCAGCAGATTCAAGAATAATATCAGCGTAAGAGCGTAAATTCTCACGAATTAAATAATGATGCACAGCCGCGGTTGCTAATACCGATGGAATAGCGACATGGTCGCTGTCAACTTCACGATCACTTAGTATTAATAAGGCATAACCGTCTTCAACCGCATTTTTGGCGTATAAACAAAGCCGATCCAGTGCGTTTTTAAGCGCGCCAGTTTTACCACTCGCTTTAAACGTAATACTAATAGTTTTTGATTGTAGATGATCATTATCAATATGCTGTAACTTTCGTAATTGCTCGTTGGTCAGTACCGGTTGCTCAATTTCAACTTTATGACAATGCGCTGCGGTTTCTTCTAGTAAGTTAAGTGACTTACCGATATAACCACGCAATGACATCACTAACTCTTCACGAATCGGATCTATAGGTGGGTTAGTCACCTGAGCAAACAACTGCTTAAAATAATGAG